>Ga0272449_1004834_pt1 | contig 10785 bp, 10 predicted proteins | sample YNPCB0241_FD_198679 | JGI IMG/M metagenome (GOLD analysis project Ga0272449, IMG submission 198679) | Hot spring sediment microbial communities from Yellowstone National Park, WY, United States - YNP-CB-024-1 | ecosystem: Environmental > Aquatic > Thermal springs > Hot (42-90C) > Sediment...
GCGCGAGGAAGGCGTTCGCATCGATCGCGATCGCCGCGATCCTCATAATCGCCGTTGGGATCGGCGCCCATGGGCATATGGCTCAAAGGGGCGCGAGGAGGGCCCTCATAGTATCGACGACCACGAGCCTTTACGAAACTGGGATTTTGAATGCGTTGGAGGAGGAGTTCGAGAGGCTCCATCCATCGATAGACGTTGCCTTCATATCGCAGGGGACTGGATTGGCCCTGCAAACCGCCATGAGGGGGGATGCCGATATGGTGCTCGTCCACGACCCGGCTCGGGAGCTGGAGTTCATGAGGGGCGGATACGGGGTGAACCGCAAGATCATAGCGTATAATTTCTTCGTAATCGTCGGGCCCAGGGGCGATCCGGCGGGGATCAGGGGCCGTAGGCCCCTGGAGGCGCTCAAGGGGATTTGGAGGGCGGGGGAGGAGGGGGCTGCATTGTGGATATCCCGCGGGGATCGCTCCGGGACGAATGCCAGGGAATTGGCCCTGTGGGGCCGGATCGGGCTCGGTGCCGAGCATTTAAGGGGGAGGAGGTGGTACATGGAGGCCGGGGGCGGGATGGCCGCGACCCTTAGGATGGCGGATGAGAAGGGGGCCTATACCCTATCGGACCTCGGCTCATATCTGATGAACCGGAGGAAGGGGATGATATCAGGCCTGGAGATATTGGTCGGGGGCGGGGAGGAGATGCTCAACGTTTATAGCGCCATCGCGGTGGATCCGAGGAGGGTCGGGGGCGTTAATTTCGGGGCCGCCATGGAGTTCATCGGATTCCTGGCCTCCGATGCGGGGCAGGGGATCTTCGAGCGGTTCGGGATCGAGGAGTTCGGCGAGCCGCTCTTCAAGCCCTATGGGGCGGTCGAGGCGCGCGATCCGGAGGCGGCGAGGTGGATCGAGGAGGTCGCGCTTTTCGATGGAAGCGAGTGCCCACCCGAGTATAGGTATATGGCGGATGGGCTATATCCGGCGGCCCATGCCACCCGGCCCGGATCCCCCGCGGCGCAATGGCCGCGGAGGGCGACCACGGGGGCCTTGAGTTGAGCGAGATGTTCGGGACGATCGCCGAGGCCCTTCGCCAAGCTCTCGATTTGATACTGAGTGGGGACCCGGAGGTTATTTCGATAACGGCATTATCCATATACACGTCCGGATCAGCGACCCTCCTATCATGCGCATGGGGCCTCCCCATCGCCGCCCTGCTGGGACTCTCGAGGTTCCCCGGCAGGGGGATCATCAAGGGCCTCTTCAACGCCATGCTCGGCTTCCCGACCGTGGTCCTGGGCCTCATCCTCTACCTGCTCCTATCCAGGAGCGGCCCGCTCGGCGGCCTCCAGCTCCTATATACCCCCTCGGGCATCATATTGGGGCAATCGATCCTTATATCCCCGATAATCATCAGCTTCGCGGGCAGCGCATTGGAGTCGGTCGATGCCGAGTTGAGGGACCTCGCCCGGACCCTTGGCGCATCGGGCCCCCGGACGGCCTTGGCGATCCTCCGAGAGGCCTCCGGGGGGATCGCGCTGGCGATCCTCGCCTCCTTCAACAGGGCCATATCGGAGCTCGGGATCGCGCTGATGATCGGCGGGAACATAAGGCACGCGACCAGGGTCTTGACGACGGCCATATCGCTGGAGACCGCCAGGGGGGAGATCGCGCTCAGCATCGCCCTCGGGATCATATTGATGGCCGTTGTGCTCTCGGTGACCTTCGCGATGGAGCTATTCAGGAGGCTTTGAGCTTGGCCGAGCGCCTCAGGGCCGAGGGCATCGGGAAGGATTACGGCCCGATCAGGGCATTGGACTCGGTGACGTTGGATTTCGAATCGGGCGAGGTCTTGGCGCTCTTGGGCATCAACGGCTCCGGGAAGACGACGCTATTGAGGATCCTGGCCGGCTTGGATGAGCCGAGCAGGGGGGAGATATGGCTCGATGGGAGGCCCGTGGATGGCGAGGGGCTCCGCAGGGTTTCGACCATGGTCTTCCAAAGGGCCGTCATGTTCAATGCGAGCGTTTACGATAACGTCGCCTTCGGCCTCAGGGCGAGGGGGGTGAGGGGGGCCGAGTTGGAGGCGAGGGTCCTCCGCGCGCTGGCCCTGGTCGGGATGGAGGGCCTGCGGGATAGGAGGGCGAAGGGGCTCTCCGGCGGGGAGCAACAGAGGGTCGCCTTGGCGAGGGCATTCGCCATAGATCCCGAGGTCCTGCTATTGGATGAGCCCACCGCGAATCTCGATCCGACGAGCGCCGCCGTGATAGAGGGCGCGATCAAGGAGATGAAGGGGGATCGCATCGTCGTATTGGCCACGCATAACCTCCACCAAGCCAAGAGGCTGGCGGATAGGGTGGCCCACATACACGCCGGCAGGATATTGGAGGTCGCCGATCCCAAGGATTTCTTCTCCAGACCCTCCAATGAGGTCACCAGGAAGTTCATAAGCGGCGAGCTCCAATTCTGATACACTCGGGCGCATTGGATTTGGGAGCTGCGGATATGGCGAGGTGCGAAGGGACCTGATCTCCAGCGGAAACGTAGGTCCTTTCCACTGGACTTCGGCGCTGCGAGCGCGCACGCGCGCGGATCAGGCGGCGCCGAAGCGGCGGCGCAAGCCTTAAATATGAAATTCGCCCAAGAGGCGAAATGGGGCAGTTCCCCGGCCTCGGAATCTCGCAAAGAGAATTGAAAGTTCGACGGCCGCCTTCAGAATCGCTCGTAATGGAGTATCTCCTTGAGGTCGCGCCTCTCCCTGCGCCTCTCACCCTCATTGGGGTATCCGATGGCTATCAGGGCCACGAGCTTATAGCCGCTCGGCGCGCCGAGGAGCCTTAGGATCTCATCCGCGTACCTCTTCTTATCCCCCGCCACCCAGCAGGACCCGAGGCCTAGCGCCGTGGCGGCTATGAGGATGTTCTCGACGGCCGCGCATCCATCCTCGAGGTAGTACTTCGTATCCTTGCATAATACGGCCATGCAGAGCGGCGCCTCGGCTATGAACTTCCCGTAATCGGTGATCTCCGCTATCCTCCTGCGGGTATTTGGATCGGTGATCGCCACGAACTCCCAAGGCTGTACGTTCATGGCGGATGGGGCCCACCTCCCCGCGTCCGCCAATTTCTCTATCACCTCCGCCGGGATCGGATCGGGCTTGTACCTCCTGACGCTCCTCCTCTTACGTATGGCCTCCAGGGCGTCCAATCCCAAATCCACCCCTTTCCTCCATCATGGGGGATTTCGGCGTTAAAGGCTTTGCCCCATATCGCTGGGCCCCGGCATCCCCCGCCGAGCCCGGGGAAAGGCTTTAATATCGGCCGCGGCCATCCGCGATCCTCGCATATCCTTCAACGGAGGGATGCCCGATGGAGCGAAGGGCTGGGGATGGCCTTTCCGAGCCGATCGCATGCGGCCCGGCGTTGTCGCGCAAGGAGCGCAGCGAGCCCCTCGGTAAGGGTCATAGCCCCTGTTGAGCCGGGGGGATCGATCGCTCGGATCGCCGAGAGGGCGCCCCCATCCCCCGTTTGGGGCCTCCCGAGGGCCCCCGGGCCGCGGATCGGCCCACCCTGGGCTTCTCAATGGCCCGCGGGCGACGTAGTGGACCTCATCGGGAATACCCCCTTGGTGAGGATCAGGAGGCTGGCGGGGGAGGGATGCGCCACCATATTGGCCAAGCTGGAGAAGTACAATCCCGGGGGCTCGATAAAGGATAGGGTGGCCAAATACATGATAGAGGCGGCGGAGAGGGAGGGGAGGCTCAAGGAGGGCACCGTTATAATCGAGCCCACATCCGGGAACACCGGCATAGCGCTGGCGATGGTCGCTGCGGCCAAGGGCTATAGGGTCAAGGCCGTCATGCCGGAGTCGATGAGCATCGAAAGGGCGAAGATCATGAGGGCCTTCGGGGCGGAGCCGATATTCGTGAGGCACGAGGAATGGAGGGATGCCGCCATATCCCTCGCCAAGAGGTTGGCCGAGGAGAACGGATACTTCATGCCGAACCAATTCGAGAACCGCGCCAACGTCCTGGCGCATTATGAGACCACCGGGCGGGAGATCTTGGAGCAAACCGGCGGGGACGTCGACGCGCTCGTCGCGGGCGTGGGGAGCGGCGGGACCATAATGGGCGTGGGGAGGAGGTTGAAGGAGTTCAACCCGGGGATAAGGATCGTGGGCGTCGAGGCCCGCCCGGATTCGAGGATCCAAGGCCTGAGGAACTTCAGCCAAGGCGGCTGCGCCCCGCCGATCTTGGACGTCTCCATGATCGATGAGAAGGTCCCGATCGAGGACGAGGACGCCTTCCGGATGGCGAGGGAGCTGGCGGAGAAGGAGGGGCTCTTCGTCGGCCCGAGCTCCGGGGCGGCGATGTGGGCCGCCCTCCGGAAGGCTAGGGAGCTCGGGGAGGGAAAGGTCGTGGTCGCGATATTCCCGGATGGGGGCGAGAGGTACTTGAGCACCGGGGTATTCGGGTAGCCATTGGCCGGGCCGCCGCGATCCCGCGCATCCGCCTCATCGGGGCCGCAAGCCCTTGAGGAACTCCCCCTCGTCCACTATCCGCCTCTCATGTATGCCCTGGCCTATCCTCTCGCCATCCCATAGGGCCTCGACCCAAAAGACTAGCCTTCTCCCATCGGCCGATAAAAGCGCGGCCCTGACCTCGATCTCGGCCCCTATCGGCGCCGCCCTCAAATGGTGGACGTCGACCCTCACGCCAACGGTCGTTTGGCCCTCCGGGAGGGGCTCCGCCAAGGCCTTGCAGGCCCTCTCCATGAAGCATATCATCGAGGGGGTCGAGAGGACGTCGGCCCCGGAGCCCAAGTGGGACGCCGAGTGCTCCGGGCCCGTTTTGAACCTCATCGAGAGCCTCCGCCCGGGTTCCAAGCCCATATCGATCGCCGATGGCCGAAGCGCGGGCCCGGTTAAATTTATCGGCGCCCCCGCCGCATGGGGCTCGGGGCATGAGGTTCCTGGTGATCGGCAACATAACCAAGGACGAGATCGCCACGGGGGCCGGCAGGGCGATCGCATTCGGGGGCTCGAGCTACGCGGCCGTGGCGGCCGCCAAGCTGGGGTGGAGGGCCCGCGTGGTGACCAGGGGCAACGCCGAGATCGAGGCCTGGGCGGAGCGCTTGAGGAGGGAGGGCATAGAGGTCGATGTCCAGCCCGACGAGGGCCTAACGCATTTCCTGAACGAGTACTCCGGCGGGAAGAGGAGGCAGTGGCTTTTGGGCCATACGGGCCGGATAACCTACGATCCCTCCTGGGAGGCCGACATCATCCACGTGGACCCGATGTTCGGGGAGGTTGGCGCCGAGGAGGTCGCGAGGGCCAGGGGGCGATGCGAGATCCTTTCGCTCGATGTCCAGGGCTTCGTTCGCGGGATCGAGGGCTCGAGGATCGTCGGGAGGTTTTGGGATGGGAGGGGGGAGGTCCTGGGCCACGTGGATTTGTTGAAGATCGGGAGGGATGAGGCGGGGCTCGTTTCGAAGAGGGGGGACCCCTTGGGGATTTGCCGCGAGCTCTCGGGATTCGGGCCGAAGGCCATCGAGCTCACCCTCGGGGAGGGGGGCTCGCTGATCTTCGCCGATGCCCTCTACGAGGTGCCGGCCTATCGGGTCGCGGAGGTGGACCCGACCGGGGCCGGGGATGTTTACGCAGCGGCCTTCGCGATAAGATACTTCGAAAGCCGGGACCCCCTGACCGCGGGCCTATTCGCATCGGCCGCGGCATCCTTCGCCGTCGAGGCCGTGGGCACCCGGGGGATAGCCGATAGGGCGAGGGTCGAGGCCAGGTATTTGGAGCTCAGGAGGGCCTACGAGGCGCGGCCCCTCGGCGATGGGGGGCGCGGGCTCAAGGGGGTCCCGCCAGCGCGGCGTTCAAACCCTCGATGAACTCCCGGAAGCGCCCCTCCGGGATCCTGGCGCCGGCCGCCGAGGGATGCCCTCCCCCGCTCCCGCCCAAGCCCGGCGCGATGCGGCGCAATATCCTGTTCAGGTCTATGTCCCCGCGGCACGTCCTCAGGCTCATATCGATCGACCCCTTCCTCCTCTCCCCGGCGATCCCCACAGTCGCGCCGGCCGAGGCCCTCGCGTAGATCGCCGCCTTGCCGAGTGAGAACGGGAAGTCGATGACGTACGCCACCTCGCCCTCGACCCTGACGCGCTTCCCTATCGAGCGGATCGCCCCCTCCTCCCTCGCGGCGTTCTCCAGGGCCGATCTAAGGAGCTCGGGATGGGCGCTGGGCGGATCGTTGGCGGCCAGGTGGCGGACCACGCTCCGCTTGAAATCGTAATCCCGCTTGCGGCCCTCGATCCCCTGGACCAATACGCCGGTCTCGAAATATATGGCCCTCTTATCCCAATCGCAAAGCAACTTGGCCATCATCGGCGTCCCATCCAAGTAATCCGCTATAGCGCCGTATATGGCGACCCGGCCCAATGGCCCGCCCAGCCCATCGCGGAAGAGCCCGTAGGCCAGCTCGGATGCGGAGGAGCGGGTATCGTGGATGGCCTCCCCGGGTATATCCCCAATCGAGAGGCCCTCCGGCAGGGGGTGATGGTCTATGTAGACCAATCGCCCGCCCTCGGCGAGCTCCGAAAACCTATCCAAGACGGCCGATAGCTCATGCTCCGGAAGGGATATATCGCATATGACGACGAAATCCCCTTCCTCGGCATTGCCCAAATCCCCCAGGAGCCCGAAGGGGTGCGTGAAGAATACCTCGGCCCCGGGGTTCGCTGCCAGGGCCAGGGCCCCCGCGCACAACCCATCCCCATCGCCGTGCGTGAATATCCTAGTGGCCATCCCAGCATCGATCCCAAGATGGTGGATTTGAATCTAATGGGGCCCTCGGGTGCCGGCCCGAGGCGGGTTCGGGCAAACGCGCCTTATGGGGCATTCGGGGCATTTGGGCCCCCTCGATCTGCAATAGGACTTGCCGTGCAAATACGCGATCGTTTGGAACCATCCCCCGAGGTCCCCGAGCCACGCCAAGCGCCCCCTTATGCACGAGCGGGCCCTGGGGCATGACCCGATCCCATAGCGGACCTGGGGATCGGGATCGCAGATGAACCTCGAGCATAGATCGCCCCTCGGCATCCCGGGGCTTCGATCGACGAGCCCGAGCCTCGCGGCCACCGCCCTGAGGTGGGAATCGCATGGGATGAAGCGCGGGGCCTTGAAGGTGGACAATATTATCGAATCGGCCGTTTTTGGGCCGATGCCCCAGCAACCGCTTATTAGGGCGATCCTCGCGAGCTCGGGCGGGAGGCCCAATAGATAGGGCCCGATGGGCCCCCTCGGGGCGCCGAAGCGCTCGATTATCCCCCTCGGCAACCGTTCGCCGAGCCCCAGGAGGGATCGCAGGGTCCTTTTGAGGCCCAGGACCTGAGGGCTGGGGCTTATGCGCTTCAATTCGCTCAATGGGGCGGAGCTTATCCGGCGGATGTCCGCGCCATATTTCCCCCAAATCCCCCGGCACCAGGCGAGCACGCGCTTCTCGTAATCGGCCCTCTTGGAAAGCGCGACCGCTATCAGGATCCAATCGAAGTCCGAGGGCGCGATGGGCAACCTAAGGCCTGCGTAAACCCCTCCCAAGGCCTCCAGGATCGGCCTGGCCGATTCGGGCAGCGAGCGCAGGCCCTCCTCATAGGGCCCATGCCACAACCCGGTTTCTAGCTCCGCGATCCCCATGAGCTCCTCATCCCCCAAGGGCGCCCCGCTCCTGGCCCTGAGGATCTCCCCCTGCTGCTCGAGCTCCAGATCCCCGCCCAATGAGCCAGCGATCTTCACCCAATGCCCCGGGCCGGCCCTGCGGTAGAGGCTCGAGACGAAGGATGGCGAAAGGGTGAGGTCGAGATCGAACCCCTCGGCCTCGATCTCCACCTCCATGCGAGCCCAGCCCTAAATCGATCCCCTCGGGATCTCGCCGGGCCTATGGAACGCGAGGGGCCTCAGCCCGTATCTCCCGATCCTCTCCGCCACCCTATCGTAAAGGATCAGCTCCTCGACCTCGATCGCGCTCGCGAGCCCCGCATCGATGACCCTGAGCCTATCCGCCAGGGCCTCGAGCTTGCCCGGCGGCGAGAACGATGCCATGACCGCTGGGTGGCATTCAACCCCCGCGTCCAAGAGGTTCTCGAGGGCCCTTAGCTGCAATCGGAAGCCCTCAGGGGCCGCGCCGGTCAGGGCGGAGAAATCCCCCTCATCGCAGCCCTTGAGCGAAACCCGGACGTGGAGGCATCCGTATTTTGAAAGATCCTCGGCGTAGGAGGCGTCGTGGCCGATCAGGATCCCGTTCGTCTCCAATATGAAGGCGTAGCCCTTGAGCGAATCGACCTCCTCCAAAAGCCCCAGGAGGTGGGCCCTGCCGATGGTCGGCTCCCCTCCGCTCACGCGGAGCTGGCGGAAGCCCTTGCCATCGGCTATGCGGGCCAATTTGGAGGCGACCTCCCGCGGCGCGCGGAACTCCCCGACCTCCGCCGGCCTATAAAGGGCCCGATCCGATGCCCAGCAGAATTTGCATAAAAGCCCGCAACCGGAGGCATCGGCGGTCGCTATCCCGCCGTACCATCGATCGGCCCGGAACCGATAATATTTCCTCAGCTCCGCCGGGCCCTCCCTCTTGGCGACCAATCCCTCGATGGCCAAATGCCTCCTCACGGGATCGTAGGGCATATGCCTCCCCGGGCTCGCCGATTGGGGGATCCCATTCCCCCCTTTTAAACCCGGGCTCGGGAGGGGCTCTGGGGGCCCCTTCACCCAATCCACCGAGATCATCGCCGCATGGGGATATCGCGCCGATGGGGGCCCGAGGGCCTGAGCCGCGATCGCGCCATCGAAATCCAGGCCATTCCCCCATCATCGATGCGGCCCCAATCCCCCATAGCGAGGAATGGGCTAATCCCCCCTAACCCTTGCCCCAGTCCTCCATGCGGATTCAATAGATCAAAATTATTGAATCTAATGGAAATCGATAATGGCCTTGCCCAGATGCCGTTCCCATCCCCCCTTAAAGAGCCCTGCGCGCTCCCCCATGCCGCTCCGCCAACTCGGCCTCGAGGGGGCGTTGGCATCGAGCAACATCCCCATACCCGATCCCCCGGGCCCCACGTCGCTCATCTGCCCACGACCCTCCCATCCTCGAGCCTTATGACGTTCGGGAAGAGCTCCTCGAGCCCGCCGACGTGGCTTATGACGAATATCTGCCCGAAGAGCCTCGGGAGCTCCGATGTCAAATATTCTATGATGCCCGACCTCCTGACCTCGTCGGAGCTGCCCAAGGGCTCGTCCAGGAAGAGGAAGTCGGGCTTAACCCCCTTGGCCTCGGGCATCAGGGACAGCGCGAACGCGAGCCTCATGGCCAATAGGAATTGATCCTCCGCCCCGCCGGAGAAGACGTCCCTGGGCCTGAACTCGCCCGCATCCGGGTCCCAAACCCTGATCCCGAAGGATTCGTCGAGCGCGACGGCCCTATACCTGCCCGACGTCAGCCTCGGGAGTATTTGGCCCATATAGCGCTCCACGCTCGGCCTCACGCGGTTCCTGAGGGCCTCGGCGGTCGCCTCGATCCCCTCGATCGCGGCCTTGACGACCCTCAGCTCCCTCTCGAGGCCCCTCACCTTATCCTCTTGATCCCGGACCGCCGCCTCGATGCCCTCGTGCTCCGCTATGTAGCGCTCGTCCTCCCGCATGCGCTCCTCATAGGTCTCGATCGATGCCTTGATTCCCTCGAGCTTCCCCCTGGCCTCGTCCCTCTCCCTCGAGACCCTATCGAGTAGCTCCTTGGAGAACCGAACCCCCTCGGGCAGCTGCGGGAGCTCTATTGCCGACAGCCGGCCCTCGAGCTCCTCGATCTCCGATTGGAGGGCCAGGGCGTCGACCCTCCTCATGGCGTCCCCCAAGCTCTCCCTCAGGCCCCTGAGCCTCGATTCCAATCTCTCCTTCTCGAGCTCTTCCTCCGATAGCCTCTCGAGGACCTTCTCGGCGGCCAGCTCCGGGCTCGGCTCCCCAGCGATGAGGGCAGCGTAGCGCTTCAGCGCCGATAGCGACTCCCGAAGCTCCCGCCTCGCCCCCTCGGCCCCCCTCGAGGCCAGCTCCGCTTCCTCCTTAAGCTTCGATAGCTCGGCCCTGCGCTCCGCCAAGAGCGCCTCCTTGCCCAATAGGCCCTCGGCCAAATCGGATCTCCCGGCCAGCCTCATTAAAGAGAAAGTCCTCAGGATCAGAACTGCGGCCAGCGCTGCCGCCAGAAGGGCCAAGGGCGCGCCCAAGGCGAAGAGCGCCGCGGAGGCGATCGTCGACGCGATCGTGGCCAAGAGGTGCGGGGCGAGCTTGCGCCTCGCCTCCCTCGCCCTCCTCAGCTCCGAGGGGTCGAAGCCCTCTAGCTCCCGCTCGAGTCGCTCGATCTCCGCCTCGATCCGCCGTGCCCCGTCCTCCGCGGCCGCCCTCCTCCCCTCGAGCTCCTTGAGGGATTCCAGGGCCCGTTGGATCCTCGGGGCCTCGGCGGATGGCAAATCCCCATAGCGGGCCAGCTCGGCCTCCGCGGAGCGGATCCTCTCCTCGATCGCGCCCACCTCCTCCTCGTGGCTCCTCAATAGCCCCCTCTTCCCCTCGAGCTCGGCCCCGAGCCTCTCCCTCTCGGCCAGCGCCTCGCCGTACTTGGCTAAGGAGGCGCGAAGGGGCTCCAATTCCCCCAAGCGGGATTCCAGCGATTCCCGCTCGGCCTCGAGCCCCCTCAGCCTCCCCCGGAGCTCCTCGAGCTCCGATCTCCTCCGGTTCAATTCCTCCAACT
>Ga0272449_1004835_pt1 | contig 10784 bp, 7 predicted proteins | sample YNPCB0241_FD_198679 | JGI IMG/M metagenome (GOLD analysis project Ga0272449, IMG submission 198679) | Hot spring sediment microbial communities from Yellowstone National Park, WY, United States - YNP-CB-024-1 | ecosystem: Environmental > Aquatic > Thermal springs > Hot (42-90C) > Sediment...
GACAAAGAATGATTGCTGTTGTTTTGCATCAGGGTAGGACAGGCGTCTCGCCTGCCAGGGGGAAAACTTATAGACTTGCAACTGAACAAGATTTGGAAATTTTTAAAGAAGCAGAAAAATACCTTGAAGAGAAAAGAAAAAAACTGATGGATGAATGGGGAATTGACCCCGTGCCAGATGAACCTACACCAGAAGGAAAAGGCAGAGGGGCAGAAAGAGCATTCTCGGTTAGAAATTACGCTCTTTACACATGGGGCGACCTTTTCAACTCCCGTCAGAAATTGGCTTTGATTACTTTTGTGGAGAAGGTGAGGCTTGCATATAAGAAGATGATTGAAGAAGGATACGATAAAGGATATGCGAAGGCAGTGGTGAGTTATTTGGGGCTGGGGGTGAATCGGTTAGCAATATATTTGGTTGTATTGACGAGATGGAGGCCAGATGTTCTATCATTTGAAAGAGCATTTGATAGACAGGCTTTGCCTATGGTTTGGGATTATGGTGAAGTTAGCCCGTTAAGTGATGCAAGAGGCCAATGGGATTTAGAACCAATGTTAGAGGCAATAAAGCATATCTCTACAATTCCTACTCCAGCCCGCGTCATCCAATCCTCCGCCACCTCTCTTCCTTACCCTGACAACTACTTTGATGCAGTCTTCACTGACCCGCCTTATTATGATAATGTGCCTTATTCTTATCTATCTGATTTCTTCTATGTCTGGCTTAAAAGAACAATTGGTGATTTGTATCCTGATTTATTTTCAACTCCTCTAACTCCGAAATCAAAGGAGATTGTTGCCTATACAAACGAAAGAAGCTGGGAAGAAGCAAAGGAATATTTTGAAGAAAATCTCAAGAAATCCTTTCAGGAAATTTACCGTGTTCTCAAACCCGACGGAATCGCAACTATTGTTTATACCCATAAATCTACTTCTGGCTGGGAGACATTAATAAATTCACTCTTAGATTCTGGTTTAGTCGTAACTGCATCATGGCCTATTGACACAGAAATGAAAGCAAGGCTAAGAGCTAAAGAATCCGCTGCACTTGCATCTTCAATCTACTTTGTTGTCCGTAAAAGGAAAAGAGAAGAAATAGGCTGGTTCAATGAAGTAAGAGAAGAGATAAAGAAACACATTTATCAAAAACTTGAAAGGTTATGGCAAGAAGGCATTTCTGGTTAAGACTTCTTTATTGCAGGTATTGGCTCTGCAATAGAAATTTTTGGAAAATATGAAAAAGTTATGGATTTTGAAGGAAATATCATAAGGGCTGATAAATTACTTGAGTATGTGAGAGAGATTGTTACTGATTATGCAGTCCGCCAAATTCTTCACAATGGCATTGCTGGAGAACTTTCTCCGCTTACAAGGTTTTATTTACTCTGGAGATGGACATATCAGGAAGCAAAGGTAGAATTTGATGATGCAAGGAAACTTGCCCAGAGCACGGGAATTGATTTATCAAGGGAGTGGAATAAAGGATTTATAATAAAAGATAAAGAGTTCATAAGGGTTTTGGGACCCCATGAAAGAAATCTAAAGGAGCTTGAGGATTCAAATGAACTTATTGATGTTCTCCATTATTCGCTCCTCTTATGGAAAGATGGGAGAAGAGAGGAGATGGAAAAGGTTTTGTCGGATAGTGGTTTTGGGTTAAAAGATGTTTTTTACAGAGTTGCACAGGCAATATCTGAAACATTACCGATTGAAAGCAAAGAGAAAAAACTTTTAGATGGCTTTCTATCTGGTAAGGAAAGATTATGGGATAAGATCAAAAAGATAGATAAACAAGGGAGGTTATTTGAATGAAACCATTTTCGACCATAGCAATACCTCATAAAGATATATTGGAGGGAAAATTTACAAAGGATACATTTGCAGCAGACCTCTGGAAAGTGTATAAAGGAGAAGCAAGTGAGGAAATATACACAAAAAGATATATTTTTTAAGAGAACATACTTAACCGATAGTATGCAAGTTTTAATAAATAAAGTTGAAAAAAGACTCAAAGGGAATGGCGGGGACAGTGTGATTCAATTACAAACTCCATTTGGAGGGGGCAAAACACATTCTTTAATTGCTCTCTTCCATAAAGCCAAAGAAATAGGTGCAAATCTTGTTGTTTTCGATGGGTCTGCCATATCCCCCAAAGAGGTTCTAATCTGGGAAGAGATAGAAAAGCAATTAGCTGGGGAAGTAAAAGCATTTAAGGGGAATGTCCCTCCGGCAGGTGATGATATAAAGAACACCCTCTCAAAATATCAACCTTTACTCATTTTAATAGATGAAGTTACAGATTATACAATTTCTGCTTCTGCAATAAAAGTAAACAATTCTTACTTATCAGATTTGATATTAAATTTTATGAGATTTTTATCGGGTTCTATCCCTGAAAAATGTGTGTTGGTGACTACTTATCCATCAAAAACCCACTATTCTGAACAAGGACAGAAAATTCTTAATGCCTTACAAGAAAGAACAGGAAGAGTAAGTGAACCATATTCACCTGTTAGGGATGAAGATATATATGAGGTTGTTCAAAAAAGACTTTTTGAAAAGATAAATATGAATGAGGCAGAGAAGGTGATAGATGAGTTCACAGAGTATGCAGAAAATGAAAAACTATTCCCCCCAAATATAGATAAAATCACTTATAAAGCTCGTTTTCTAAAAAGTTTTCCATTCCAGCCTGAGGTAATAGATATTTTATATAAGAGATGGGGCTCTTATCCAAAATTCCAAAGAACTCGCGGTGTTTTATACTTACTCGCTTCTGTGATTTATTCAATTAAAGATATACATATTCCCTTTATAAAATTATCTGACTTTAAATTAGATGATGATAGGATAAGAGAAATACTAATTGATGTTATAGGTCCTGAATGGAATAGTATTATTTTTCAGGACATTACATCACAAGATTCGGGTGCAAAAAAGGCAGATAAAAGTCTTCCCCTGGCTTATGCTCCTTATAAATTAGGAACTGCTGTTGCTACTACAATTTTCCTTCATTCATTCTCAGCAGGACCTGAAAGGGGCGCAACAACATCAGAGATTAAACTTACAAGTGCAAGCCCTTCCTTTCCGAGTGCTATTATTAAGGAAGTGGTTGATAAACTTACAGAACCTTTAACTTCCATTTATCTGGATATAAAAGAAGGAAGATATTTATATGTCACTGAGGTACCATTGACCAAAGCTCTTATATCTAAAATGAATACTATAAGTGGAAATGAGATTAAAGCAGAAGAAAGATCCGCTCTGGAAAAGTATCTAAAAAATGAATATTTTGAGATTATAATATGGGGAAAGAATAGTAGCGATATTCCTGATACAAAAAAAATTAAATTGGTCTTAATGGAGTCCTATAACCAAGACCTTTGCAAAAAATTTTTAGAGCAATGCGGTAATAAGCCAAGGATTTACAGGAACACAGTTATATTTCTGTGTCCCATGGAGCAGGAGAGAGTAAATATTGAAAACTTCTTAAAGAAAAAAATCGCATTGCATTTAATAGAAAAAGACAAAACACTACGTATTACGGAGGAGCAGAGAAAAGAAGTAAGGGATGAAATAAAAAAAGCTGAATCAGAGATAAAAGAGCGGATGAGGGATCTTTACCGCCTTATATTACTCCCTTCAAAGGATGGATTTAAAGAAATTGACTTAGGAATCCCTACTCATGGGGCAAATGTGAGTATAGATAAAGAGATATATGAAAGATTGAGAAACGATGGTGAAATCCTTGAGAAATTGAGCCCTTTAACAATTAAGGAGAAATACCTTAAGGATAAAGACTATGCTGAACTAACAAATATCTTTGAATCCTTTTATAAGACACCTGGAGAGATAAGGATAATAAACGATGATGTGTTTAAGAACGCCATTAAAGAAGGAGTTAAACAGGGATTATTTGGAGTAGGAAGCATAGAAAATGGGAAACCTATCTGCCATCACTTTAAGGTGGAATTTTCTCCAGAGATAGTAGAAGGAGAAATTATAGTGAAAGCGGATTTATGCTTGCTTAGATATCAAGAAGCAATTCCTGAAGAGAAATTTTTATCATACATCACTAAAATCAAAGAATGCCAAAAGGTTGAAGAAATAGAGAAAATCGAAAAAGAAATTAGTAGGTATGTGATTTCAGCGGATCAAAGGAAGAAACTTGAAAATGAAATAAGAAGAAAAAAGGATGAATTAAAGGGTGTTGTTAAAACAGAAGGAAAATATCATAGTATTAGTCTTGAACTGAACGTGCCCGTTGGTAAATTATCTGATATTGTAAAAATGGTTAATTACCTAAAAAGTAAGTTTGATCAGGTAAATACAAAAATTGAGATATCTGCACGGAATGGTGAAATTTCAAAGAGCGAATATGAGGATAAAATTAGGGAGGCAATAAATCAAGCAGGGATTACTGTTGACAATGAAGAAATTAATTATAATTTATTAGAGGTTTAAAAAGTTTGCGAGTACTTCCTGAACTTGAACTTCCAGAAGACATAAAATCTCTGTGGGAGGACTATTTTGCTTCTCAAGAGTGAAAGGAACCAATAGAAGAAGCAGGGGTAGAAATAGAAAAAGAGGAAAGATGAAAGTTTTAGAACTTACCAAAATCCTTTAACTTCTATTTCCCTTCATTTTAAAGTAAAATATTCCTGATGAAAATTAAGGAAGTTTTTACGGAGAAAGCTCCGAAGCCAGCAGGGCATTATTCTCAGGGGATAATCTTTGGAAACCTCCTCTTTGTCTCAGGTCAACTTCCAATTGATCCCATAACAGGGGAGAAAAAAACTGGTTCAATTGAGGAACAGACTCTTCAAGCCCTTAAAAATTTAAAGGAGATCCTGAACTCTGCTGGCTCCGATTTGAAATATGTCTTAAAAACCACTGTTTACATTTCAGATATTGGGCTATGGGATAGGGTAAACAGAGTATATTCAGAATTCTTTGGAGAGCATAAGCCTGCCCGCTCGGTTGTCCCAACAAAAGAACTCCATTATGGCTTTCAGATTGAAATTGAGGCAGTAGCTTTCATACCCGATGAGAAATAAAGGTAAACTTTTTTGCCCATCCTGTTCCTCAGAATACCCCCTTTCATCACCCATCTGGAGATGTAATTGCGGTTCTTTCCTCGAGCTTGAATTCAAGCCAAAAATAGAAATTGGAAAAATTGACAGAAAAAGAAAATCCCTGTGGAGATATAGAGATTTCATCCCCCTTGAAAATGACGAAAACATTGTCTCCCTGGAAGAAGGATTTACTCCAATTTTAAAAATGGAAATTTTTAAGAAGGAATTTTTTGCAAAACTCGAATTTCTCTTTCCAACAGGCTCCTTTAAAGATAGGGGAGCATCTGTTCTTGTGAGTAAATTAAAGGAAATGGGGATAAAGAGGGTTGTTGAGGATTCCTCTGGAAATGCGGGATGCTCAATTTCCGCCTACTGTTCAAAAGCTGGAATAGAATGCGAGATATTTGTTCCGGAAAGGGTTTCCCCTTCAAAATTGACCCAAATAAGGGCTTATGGAGCAAAAATCAATTTAGTATCAGGAACAAGGGAGGATGTGGCAGAATCAGCAAGGAAATCCGCAGAAAAATCTTACTATGCGAGTCATGTGTGGAATCCATTTTTCTTTCAGGGGACAAAAACCTTCTCCTATGAATTGTGGGAACAAATGGATTCAAATATTCCTGATTCAATAATTCTGCCTGTTGGGAATGGGACATTGCTAATAGGAGCTTACATCGGCTTCAAGGAGCTTCTCGATTCAGGTCTAATAAATAGAATACCCCGCTTTATTGCTGTTCAGTCTGAAAACTGCTCCCCAATTTATAAAATTTTCAAGGAAAATCTGAATAAAATACCAGATATTGAGCCAAAAAGAACAATTGCTGAAGGAATTGCGGTCGCAAAACCTGCAAGATGGGAAAAGATAGTAAAGATAATAAAAGAGACGGAAGGGGATGTTATTGTTGTCGAGGAGAAAGAGATTTTTGAATCCGCTTTAGAGCTCTCAAAAAAGGGAATCTATGTTGAGCTTACCTCTGCAACTGCAATTGCAGGGCTCAGGAAATACATAAATAAAAATGAAGAAATTATAGTCATTCCTTTAACAGGGCATGGGTTGAAATCCAATGAAAATTATTTAAATTTATTGGAGGATAAAAAATGAGGCTTAAAACTTTCCTTTCCCTCAATTTAATTTTATCTTTCCTAATCCTTACTCCTTTCTTAAAAGCCCAGGATAAATATTTTCAACTTTCGGAGAGTGAAAGGGAATGGGTAGAAAAAACATTGAAGAGAATGTCCCTTGATGAGAAGATTGGTCAGCTAATAATGGTCCCCTTCTCAGGAAGATTTGTAAATCTAAAAAGTGATTATTTCAAAGAGCTAACGACCTTTGTAAAGGATTATCATGTTGGCGGATTTATAATGTTTGGTGGAGAGATTTATGAGGCAACAATTTTAATTAATGAACTTCAGAAGATTTCAAAAATCCCCCTTTTCATAGCTTCAGACCTGGAAAGAGGAGCTGGAAACCAGCTAACAAGCGCTGTATCCTTCCCATTTCTTATGGCAGTAGGAGCTACAGGCTCTGAGGAATATGCATATTTTCAAGGGAAAATAACTGCCCTTGAGGCAAGGGCTGTTGGTATAAACTGGACCTTTGCTCCTGTTGTTGATGTAAACTCCAACCCAGACAATCCAATAATCAATATAAGAGCCTTTGGAGAGGATCCTGAACTTGTTGCAAGACTTGGTTCAGCCTTTATAAAAGGGTGTCAGGACGGAAAACTTATTGCAACTGCAAAGCATTTCCCGGGTCATGGTGATACATCCCTTGACTCCCACACAACCCTTGCTTTCATCCCTGCGGATAGGGAAAGGCTTGAAAAGATTGAGCTATATCCGTTCAAAGTTGCTATTAAAACTGGAGTTAAATCAATAATGACTGCCCACATAGCCCTTCCCAATATAGACGATAATATACCATCAACCCTTTCAGAGAAAATTATAGGAGGAATCCTGAGAAAGGAACTTGGTTTTAAAGGGATTGTTGTCACTGATGCCATGACAATGGGTGGAATCACAAACAATTACTGGATGGGAGAGGCAGCTGTTAAAGCAATTGTCGCTGGAGTTGACATGGTCCTATTACCACCTTCACCCCTATCAGCCATCTCAGCAATAAAAGAGGCTGTAAGAAGGGGGATTATAACTGAAAGGAGAATTAATGAATCCGTTGGAAGAATCCTTTCTGCAAAGGCATGGCTTGGAATTCACAAGAATAGATATTCAGAAATTGGGGCTATAAATAAGATTCTTGCAGATCCATCAAATATTTCGAAAGCTGAAAGAATTGCCTCTGACTCCATAACCCTTCTCAGAAATTATGACAATGTAATCCCCATTGATCCAAGAGGAAAGGGGAAAGTTCTGGTTCTTGCAATAATTGATGAGGATAATCCAACCCTCCCCCTTCCATTCCTTAATGAATCAAAAAAATTGTATGATAAAAGTGATACAATGATTGTTCATACCGATACAGACAAGGAAAAATTACTGTCTCTCTTAGAAAAAATAAATGAATATGATGCGGTTGTTTCTGGGATTTATGTAAGGACAGTTGCATCAAAGGATACAATTGCCCTTCCAAAAGACCTTGCCGATTTTGTAAAACTCCTCTCCATACAGAGGAAACCCTTAGTAGTAATATCCTTTTCAAATCCTTACATAATAAGACAATTCCCAGAAACAAGAAACTATCTATGCGCCTATGGTTACTCTGAGATTCTCCAGAGGGCTGGAGCAAAGGCAATATTTGGATTGGAAGATATAAAGGGTAAATTGCCTGTTTCCATCCCTGGAATTTTCAAAATAGGTGATGGAATTTATTCCCCTAAGGTGAACACCTCTTTGAGGTCGGTTAGCCCTGAGGAAGTTGGTGTTTCAAAGGATGTGATCGAAAATGTGAGCAAAATCATTGAAGAATCAATAAAAGATAAAGCATTCCCTGGAGCAACAATAGCAGTTGGAAGAAAGAATGGGCTCTTCCTGATGAAAGGGTTCGGGAAACTAAGTTATGAAGAAGATTCAGGAGAAGTAAAAATTGACACAATATACGACCTTGCCTCCCTTACAAAGGTAATTGTGACAACAACTGCCTGTATGAAACTTTATGAGGAGGGAAAATTGAGGCTGGATTCAAAGGTCTCCTCTTACATCCCAGAATTCGGAGTTAAAGGGAAGGAAAAAATTACAGTATGGCATCTCCTAACCCACTCCTCAGGACTTCCAGCTTATAAAAAATATTTCCTCGAAACAAAGGGGAAGGAGAATATAATAAAGAGAATTTGTAATGAGGAGCTCGAATATGAGCCGGGAACAAAATCTGTTTACTCTGACCTTGGCTTTATCCTATTAGGAGTTGTAGTGGAAAAACTAACAGGGCAAAACCTTGAAGATTACATAAAAAGGATTCTCTTCGCCCCCCTTGAAATGAAGGATACAATGTTCAATCCTCCAAAAAATTTGTTAGGAAGAATTGCTCCAACAGAAGATGATCCCTGGAGAAAGAGGGTTGCCCATGGAGAGGTTCATGATGAGAATGCCTCTGCAATGGGAGGAGTATCAGGGCATGCTGGGCTTTTCAGCACTGTGAGGGATCTTGCGAAATTCTGCCAGCTCCTCTTAAATGGTGGGATCTATAATGGAAAAAGGATATTGAAGAGAAGCACAATAGAATATTTCACAAAAAAGGTTGATATCCCTGAAAGCACAAGGGCTCTTGGATGGGACACACCATCAAAGGAAGGGAGCAGTGCTGGGAGATTTGTATCTTCAAAAGCCTTTGGACATACAGGATTCACAGGAACTTCAATATGGATAGATCCTGAAAAAGATTTGTTCGTTGTATTCTTAACAAACAGGGTTCATCCAACAAGGGAGAATCAAAAGATAAGGGAGGTAAGGCAAAGGGTACATGATGCAATTTTCTCAAGTATAAAGTAAATTTGATTTTGCAAAAGTTTAAAAAATTTTGATAAAATTAAAGCTTAAGGGGAAAGAGTGAAATCCTTATTTAACCTTCGAGGATTAAAAACTTTTGAGGAGGTGTCAATTGAAAAAATTAAATTTCATGATTCTTCTATCGATTCTAATCCTTTATCAATGCGCTACCACTCCTTTAAAGTTCCAGATGGATCCTTCCTTTGACCCAAAGTTGATTAAGAAAGTTGCTGTTTTTGAGTTTGAGCCAACACCTGGAGAGCCATCCTCAGGAAAAATTCTACAGGAAGCAGGAATTGAAGCCTTCAAAAAGCAAGGTTTCAATGTCCTTGAAAAAGAAAAAGTTAAGGAAGCTTTCTCTAAGCTTGGTCTAAGGACAGCAAAGGAATACAGTGAATCTGAAATGAAGAAACTTATAAGTGAGTTGGGAGTTGATACAATTGTATATGGAAAGGTTATGGAATTCACATCATCAGGTTCACCAGAAGGGCTTTTACATGATTCAACTCCTCAACCCATGCCAGGAGCAACAATCCCTTATACTGAGTACTCCTACTCTCTTTATATAACTCTTAATCTTTTCCATGAATCATTGGGAAAAACTGTCTTTAGCGCTGAATACAAGAAGCAGGGTAAGGGTAGAACCATCAATATGAAGGAGATAAGCACAAAGGCTGTAATAGAGATAACCTCAAAATTGAAAACTCAGAAATAAGTCGGTTATGCCTTAAGCTTCATCTATTCAACCTTCACAATCTCTCCCTTTGTTGTTCCAAAGACTTCAGGATTGTACATTTCTTCAACCTTTGTCGGTGGAACAGAGAATGTTCCCCTTGAGGTTACTCTTAAAATATAGGCAAATTCATGCTCTCCCTGAGGAAGAACATCTGCAAAAATCTGCATTCTATCATCGTATTTCTCTATGTGATTGAAGTACCACGAAATTTTCCCGAGCTTTCTCTGATTCTCAAGGCTTGTTGTCTTGAGATAAGAATCCTCTATCTCAGTTCCTGCTGGTATTGGGTCAACCACAGCAACATAGTTCCTCTCAGCACTTACATTAATTTTTATCCTAACTCTTATAAGGTCTCCCAGTTTAAAGCTTTCTTTCCTTTCACCTGTATTCAAATCTTCGTAGAATTTCTGAATATAAAATCCCTGATTTATCTCTTGAAGATCCATCCCCTTTGTATAGTAAGAAAGATTTACCATCCAGAACAATTTACCCTTCCCTTTCTTCTCAAGGATTAAATTCAGCTCCTTTGAAAGATTTTCAATTTCTTCCATGGCAATATTTATAACCTCCTTCTTAATTTCATTGAATTTTATAGGCTGAAGCTTTCTTCCATCAAGTCTTCCAGTGAAATTGAAATCGATTTCCTTACCTTCCTTTCTCATGAAATATTCACTTAAGGAAATCAGAGCATAAGAATTTTCCTGGGTGTTCCTCCATGCACCATTTCTTCTCTTTCCGAGGATATAGGATACAAGTTTTTCAATTATAGGGGAATTGGGATCTGCGTCAAGGAGGGAGAGAAGAATTATGGCATTTGTTCTCAGATCTGAATGCATGTAAATTCCAGAGCCATCGAATCTCCCTTCCTCAAAGTGAGCCTCTGAAGCTTCAAGTCTAACCTTATTCATTATTTCCCTAAGGAGATTATCCTTCATGGGAGAGCTCTTTTTTGTCCTTGCAATGGAAGAAAGAAGGAAAGCTTTTGAGAATAGAGGCAGGGATTCCCTCCTTTCATAGAGAAGGGTTTGATAACTT
>Ga0272449_1004839_pt1 | contig 10774 bp, 15 predicted proteins | sample YNPCB0241_FD_198679 | JGI IMG/M metagenome (GOLD analysis project Ga0272449, IMG submission 198679) | Hot spring sediment microbial communities from Yellowstone National Park, WY, United States - YNP-CB-024-1 | ecosystem: Environmental > Aquatic > Thermal springs > Hot (42-90C) > Sediment...
TCGGGATCCCTCGGTCATGGGCTGTTTTCTTCCCCGTGCTAGCGGGCGAAGGTTCTGGAGACCAGCGATTGACGGTCCCCAACCCGGGGGTGGGGGAGGCGAAACCTCCCCCACCCCACAGGGTCCTCACCAGATGTGGATGCCGAAGTAGGCGGTGATGAACTTGAGCGACACGTACAGGAAGTAGAGGCCGAAGATCAACTTCAGGGTGTAGGGCTTGAAGCGTTTGATGATCGCGGCCCCCACTTGTGCGCCGATGATGGTGCCACCGCCCAGAAGGCCCCCAGCCGCCAGAGCGACGAACCCCTGGGCAACCTTGATCAGGCCGCCCACCAGGGCCAGGGGGACCATCACCGCCAGCGACGTCCCCATGGTGATGTAGACCGGGGCGCCGAACAGGTAGATCATCCCCGGCACCAGGGCATAGCCCCCTCCCAGGCCAGCGACGCCCGTGGCGATCCCCACCACGAAGCCGAAGGCGGCCATCCCCCAGCCAGAGCCAGGGATGGTCTGGCCTTCCCCTTTGGCTGGCCCCTTGCCCAGCGCTCCTTCCACGCCTTCCCAGATCATGCGGATGGCTGGCCACAGGAAGATGAGGCCCAGGATGAGCCCCAGGAGCGCTGAATGGGGTGCCACCAGGGTGAAGAGCCACGACCCCAGCAGGACGCCCAAGACGCCTCCGCCGCCCAGCCAGAGGGCAGCCCGCACATCCAGGTTGCGCCGCAGGAGGTGCCCCCAGGCCCCAGAAAGGGCCGTGAAGATGACGGCGAAGAGGGTGGTCCCCACGGCCAGGGGGGCCGGGAAGCCCATCCAGAAGTGGATGATGGGCAGCATCACGCTGCACCCACCGGTCCCGATGAGGCCGCCGAGCAGTCCCGCAGCGAAGCCCACGATGAGGAGCAGGACCCACTGCCCAGCGGTGAGGGGCTTGCCGGCGACCCCAGCCTGTCCCGAAGCCGCGGCCCAGATGACCACGGCGGCGATGATGAGCAAGAGGATCAGCGTAGGCGTCTGATTCCGGATCCACGTGCTTGCACGCGCGGCCATGTCGCAACCTCCTTACGTGGTTGAGGGGCTCTGGCCCCTCTGCATCGGCTCAAGCGCACTGCATTCCGTCGCCTGCAAGCGCGGGACGCGGCGGAGGCCGCTTGATCCCAGGTCCTCGGCCTCCCTGGCACGGGCAGAGTCGGAGCCTACGAGCCCTGCAACACGGCCGACACATGCTGGTCTCGCCTTGCTCTTCGCCAAGTCCGCAAAGTCTGGGGAGGCCCCTTACCTCTCTTCCGGCCCGACCATCCAGGCCGGGTTCCACGGCTCGTCCAGGACCTGGACCTCCACCTCCGAGACGCCGGGGACGGAGGCTGCCGCCTGCCGGACCTGCTCTGCCAGGTAGCCAGCCAGAGGGCAGAAGGGCGCGGTGAGCACCATGCCGATCTCCACGCGGCCGGCCTCGTCTATCCGCACCTGGCGGATCATCCCCAGGTCCACCACGCTGAGCCCGATCTCCGGGTCTATCACCGGACGCAGGGCCGAACGGATCTCTTCTTCAGTAGGCATGATTACCCCTTTCTTGCTTTGGCCTCACGGCTCTTCTTAGCACAGAAAGCAGCATACTCCCGCAGGAGGGCCGCTTTGTACGCCTCCTCGGCTGCACGGGGCACGTAGTTGCGTGCCTTGACCATCGCCAGCAACTCATCCTGTATGGGGTCGTCGGGGCCGAACCCCAGGGCGTAGAGTTGCTCAAAGGCCGCCTCCAGCCCGACCAGCCCCACGGTCCGGCCGTCGCCCCGGATGTCCACCTGGGTGACATCGCTGCCGCCGCAGCACCCGGCGGTCCGCCTGGTGGCTGGTCCCCATCCGGACATGGCCTGACCTCCTCTCACTGGGCCGAACAGCACCCACCCTTGGGCGGAGAGGTGAAGCTCACTTCCCCAGACTTGGCAAAGAACACCATGTTGCCGAAGACCTGGCCCGTGTTCTCGCTGCCACAGTGGGGGCACCGGGGGCTCAGCCCCTTGTCCTTCTCGCTGAACGAGGCGCGAACCTCAAACTTCTCTCCACAGTCACCGCACTGGAACTCGTAGGTTGGCATCTTGCACCTCCTGCCTACGCCTGGTGCTTTTGCATCAACTCGCGCATCAGGGCGATCATCTCCTCTCGGGTGGGGAAGCGGATCGCCTCCATCGGGCACATCTTGGCGCAGGCGCTGCACCCGACCACGCAGTTGTAAGGGTTCACCACCACAGGATGGTGGTCGTTGTCATCCCATGTATACACGTTGTTAGGGCAAAACTCAATGCACTCCTGGCAGCCTGCACAGAGGTCGTAGTCTACCGTGGGGTACCAGGGAATTTCCTCTCGGGGAATCCCGTAAGGCATGGGCGTCTCCTCCCATCCCGGTCAAGTTGTCTCTGCAGACTGGCCCGGACAAGGCTTTCAGGGTTCAGCCGCCTGGCTCAGGGCCATGAAGTCCACCTCCAATTCCTCGCTGATCACGGCGAGGAGATCGGCGAGGTAGAGCTGCACTTGTTGCTCCCTGTCTTGGTACGCCTGGACTGCAGGGTGGTTCTGGACTTGGGCCCGCAACTGACGCAGGTCCTCAATCTCCGCTTGGGTGATGGGGCATCCCGTTCTCTGGCGGTCCAGGAGTTCCTGCTGTTTCTGATCCCACTCCGCCAGCAGGCGCTGCGCTCCCTCATCGGCTGCCAGGTGCTCTTAGGCCTCGTGGAGCTCGCGCAAGGGCCGCGTCTGAGCCAACCGCGTGCCGAACTCCCGGGCTGCAGCCTCCAATCGCGGATCCAACATGTTTCGCCTCCTATCAGCCGCAGCAGCCCGACCGGTGGGGCACGAAGTCTGTGCCGATGATCTCGCTGATGATGTGCGCCACTGCCTGGCAGGTTCGGGCCAACTCCTCTTGGCCATGAACATACTCCTGCACGGTGGGGATCCGCATCAAGGCCTCGTGCAAGCGACGCAGTTCTTGCACGTCGGCTTCAGTGACCGTCCCCCATATCTGTGTCATCTGCACGTAGTGCTGTTGCCGCTGGAAATCCTGGATCGCTCGCTGCGCCTCTGCGTCGTGCTGCAACTGCTGGCGGGCCAGAGCGAAGGCTTTGTATTGCGACGTGGCCGCCAAAATGGCGGCAAACTGCCGAGCCGCTTCCTGGGCCTCGGCCATGTCTGCCCTTGTGCTCACACCCTCGTCTCGCGACATGGTTTTCTGTTCCTTTCCCGAGATGGCTGCTGGTGCCCGCTGCGCCTGCCGCGGGTGGGCGCGCTCACTCACCCAGTGCAAGGCGGGGACGAGGCAGTTGCAGCACACGGACTTGGCCGGGGGCAGGGCAGCAGCGCTCCTGCCCCCGGCTGCCCTTCAGCCGTCACCCTCGCTGAGCCACCCCTGAGAAGCGGCTACTGGGTCGCCTGGGCCACGGCTTCAGCCACCTTTTGGTAGGCTTCCTCGGTGGACATGTTCCGCAGGTCCAGGGGGATGACCTGCCGGTCAAAATCGCCCCCCAGTTCAGCCAGCGTGTCCTTGAACATCTTGCGCTGCATCCGGGGATCGCAGCCGCCGACAATGTAGGTGTGGGCATTCTTGAAGTAATCCCGCCAGAACCGATCCCCGTCGTCCACGCACAGCTGCGGGTGGACGATCGCGTACTCCACGTTCAGTTCGTTCCGGACGCGGTTGACCAATTGCCAAAGGTTCAGGTTCTGGAACCCCGGGCACTCCCCGGTGCAGTAGCACATGACGAACCTCGGTTTCCCAGCCATAGTGTCCTCCCATGCCTCCTCATAGCGTGAGTCTCTCGCCTCTAGATCTGCAGGGCACAGAACCTGATGCACGTTTGCCCAGCCAGCCCGCACATGCTTGCGGGTCCCCGGTGCCAGAAAGCGTGGGGGCTGGGGGCGGCCGCTTAACGCCTGGCCCTCGCCCGGCTCTGCACGGGCAATAGGCGCTTGCGCCGAAGAGGCGACAAGTGCATCCCATGCCCCGCCCCTCCGTCCTATGGTGGCGCTACTGAAGCATCCCCCGCACGATCACGTCCACGGCGGCCTCTTCGTCCAGGCCCCGGGACATCAGCGTCTCCAGTTCCTTCTTGTCCACGGTGCCGATGGCGGCCTCGTGGGTCACGTAGGCTCGGTCATCGTGCACCCTCACCACTGGAATAGCACTGGCCACAGCCTGGTCCCGCACGATCTCCACACAGTCCACGTGGCCACGGGTGAAAGGAGCGTTCCCTTCCGTGGTTCCCACCACCTCGCTGGTGGCCTGGTCCCGCACAGCAATACGGGCCTTGGCCAGACCCCGGGCGTAGGGCCCGTTGAGACGGATGGTCTCCTTGACCGCGATGCGGTCCGTCCCTTTGCCGTAGGCCTTGGTCACCAGTTCCGCCGTCCCTTTGGCCGCCACATCCACGACGTAGTCAAACTCCATCACGCCCACCCGGCCGGTGGTCAAAGCGAACTCGGTGACGAACGTCGCTCCCTCGTCCACAGTGACCCGAGCCCTGGGCACCACCTGGGTGCCTCCTCCCTCGCCGTGGTAGTGGGTCTCGGCGTACTTCAGGGAGGCTCCCTTGGCCACGTGGACCTGGGCTTCCATGAGATGCACCACCTTCTCGGCGTTGGGAAAGGTGCAGTGCGCCAGGAACTCCACCTGGGCCCCCTCGCCGATCTCAAAGGTGGAGAGGATTTCCTGCCGCCCTTCCTTCGGCAAGACCCCGAAGCAGAGGTGCACCGGCCGTTCCGGTCGCGCCCCTGGGTCCACTTGGACGTGCACCCGCACGCCGTGCTCCAATTCCTCGGTCTCCATGTGGACGCCGGGCACTTCGTTGGCCCCTAGGACCTGGTTGCCGTGGACCACCAGGCTCCCCACCTTGGGGGAGCGGAGGAAACTCGGGTCGCCTCCAGACCGCCTGTACGCTTCCAGGATGGCCTCAAAGTCGCTCATAGCCGCCTCCTGGTGCCTCCACCGGTTCCACCACCTCGCAGGGGCGGCACCTTCGGGCGTAATGCCTGCGGACTTCCGTCGGCTCCCCGATCCGGACGACCTCCCCGCCGCACATGAGGGCCGCCTGGTCTGCCACAAGGACCATCTCGTCCCGGTGGGTGATGAGGAGGACCGTAGTCCCCTCATCGCGCAGCCGGCGGATGAGGGTGCCGATGTCGTCCAGCGAGAGGACGTCAATCCCCGAGTCGGGCTCGTCCAGGATGGCCAACCTGGGCCGCATGGCGTAGACCGCGGCCAGTTCAATCCGCTTGCGCTCGCCGCCGGAAAGGGTCTCGTTGACCGTGCGCTGCAGGTAGGTCAGGGGTGGCAAAGCCACGGCCGCCAACGCCTCTTCCATCCGCTCCCGGGAAGGGTTCTCCATGCCCAACGCCAGGTAGTCCCTGACCTTCAGGCCTTCAAAGTGCGCCGGCTCCTGCCAGGCGAGGGTGATCCCCCGCCTAGCCCTCTCGGTGATGGAAAGGCCGGTCACATCCTCCCCGTTGAAGAAGATGCGGCCCCGGCTGGGGGCATAGCCCGCACAACCCATCAGGGCGTAGGCCAAGCTGGACTTGCCAGAGCCGTTCCGGCCCAGAAGGGCGAAGATCACCCCGCGGGGCACTTCCAGGTTCACGCCCCGCAGGATGGTCCGATCCTCTCGGATCAGGTACAGGTCTTCCACAACGAGCAGATTCTCTTGGGCCATTGGGTTCGTCCATGTCCTTGGTGTTGCCACAGTGATCCTTTCGCTGGCCGCCAGAGGGACGGCCTCTCCCGCGGTCCCACGGGTTAGAACAGCCTCTTCCCCGGCACTTCTTTGATGCCAGCCCCGGGCACCTGGATAAGGACCTTTCAGCCTCCCTCCAGAGCCTCATGAGCCGGTTTCTTGAGGTGTTGCTCCACAAACTCCAGCGCGCCTTCCGCATCCCGGTCCAGCAGGATGCGGCAGAGTTCCAGGAGCTCCTCGTCTTCCAAGGGGATGACCAACGCCTTCTTCATCTTTCCCTGCCTTGGACCCCGTGCCTCCGGCGCGCGGCCTCACGCGTTCTGGGCCTGGCGCGCCTCCCGGCAGCGCGGGCAAGAGCACCCCTCCAGGGGATAGGAAGGCAGCCCCAGGATGGCAGGCCCTTCCGCTGGAGGTCCGGCCATGTCCCGGACCAGGGCCCGCAGTTCGGCCAGACGCTCGTCCCGCACCCGGTAATAGATATGCTGCCCCACCCGCACGTCCTCCACCAGCCCGGCCTCGCGCAGGACGGCCAGTTGCTGGGAGATGTAGGGCTGCGTCTTGCCCAGGATGGCGTTCAGGTGGCAGACGCACTCGTCGCCCTGGCAGAGGATCTCCAGGATCCTCAGGCGCACGGGGTGCGCCAAGGCTTTCAACAACCGGACCTCGCTCCTGGTGACCGTCACGCGCCAACCCCCTCATGCAATTTTTTGCATTATACGCCCGGCTGCCCCACATGTCAAATCGGACCCCAGCATGGGCACCCGCGGAATAGGGGCGCTTCCCGGTGTGCCGCTCCGGGGTTTGGGAGCGTGTCCTGCCCTGTGGCGGAGTCTGTGTGGACGGGATATCCTTGCCTCGCCTTGCCGGTGCCGTCAACGAATGGGAGAACGAATAAACGAATGGCCTGCGCCCGCGCCGGGCCCGTTCGTTGACGGCCCTCCTCCAGGCCCTCGGGATGCTGCACTGCGGGGCGGGCTCCGGGGGGATGAAGAAAACCCGTAGGCCACGCCTCCGGCGTGACCTACGGGAAGGAAGGGGCAGCGCGGTTTGCGGAGCGACTTGCTCCAGCCGCTTGGCGGGGCCTACGGCTTCCGGATGCGCAGGCGGAAGCCCTCGGGGGTCTCCTCCACCGTCACCTGGCAGCCTTCTTTCTGAGCCATGCGGAGCACGTTCTCGCGCGAGGTGACGGTATCCACCAGGACCTCCAGTTCCTCGCCAGACGGCAGACGGCGCAGGGCATTGCGGGTCCGCAGGACCGGCTCAGGGCAGGAAAGGCCCCTGGCATCTACCGTTTGCATCGTTCATCCCTCCATGAGCACAACCTGAAGCGGGAAGAGGCCCCTCAGGCCGCCCGTTCCCGCATGGTGAACCCCAGCAGGACGCACACCAGGAGTCCCAGGATCACCGCGGCTTGTCCGTAGGGGCCAGGGCCCCCCACCTGGAGCACGCCTTCCACCACTTTGTCCGGCACGCCGGCCAGGGCGAAGTTGTGGGCAAACCCCGCCCCGACGATCATCCCCAGGACGAAGATCCCGGCATCGCCATCCCCCTCGCCGGCCAGGAAGAGTTGCCGGCCCGGGCAGCCGCCGGCCAGGGCAAAGGCCAGGCCAGCCAGCGCCATCCCCAGGAAGTTCCAGAGGTGGTTGCTGTGGGCCACCGGCTGGGCGGCAAACCCGGGGTGGAACTGGCCCAGGAGGAGGTTCACGACGAAGGCGACGACCAGCAGCGCGCCCACGCCGCTGATGAGGTGCGTATCTCCCATCAGGATGACATCCCGGATGGACCCCATGGTGCAGAAGCGGGTCCGTTGGGCCAGGAAGCCGATGACGAGGCCTGCGCCCAAGGAGATGGCCACCGGTGCGTGGAGGGAGCCGGGCCCGCTGGTGCTGAAGAAGATGGGCCCTCCCTCGCTGAACTGGGGCCGGAAGAGGAGCAGGAGCAGGAGCCCGACCATCAGGGCAGGCATGATCCAGCCGGCCGCCGGGGAGACGGGGTGGTTGCGCCCAAGGGAGTACCCCTGCCGCAGGAACCAGACCCCGATGGCGATCCCGGTGGCCAGCCCCGCGAGGGCGAGGATGGCGTTCCCATCGCCGCCAGCCAGCCGCAGCAGTGCACGCCACGGGCAGCCCAGGAAGACCAGCGCCCCAATCATGGCGAACACCCCCAGGATGAAGCGCACGAGAGGGGCAGAGCCGGCCCGCGGTTTGAACTCGCGGAAGAGGAGGGCGGCGATGGTGGAGCCCAGCACGAAGGCCGCGATCTCGGGCCGCAGGTACTGCACGGCCGTTGCTCGGTGCAGGCCTAGGCCGCCGGCAATGTCCCGCTCAAAACAGGCCACACAGATGCCCATATTGGGCGGGTTGCCGGCCTTCTGGAGGAGGGGAGCGAGGATGCCGATGGCTGCCCCGGCGAGGACGATGCCCCAGCGCGAGGCAAAGAACCGGGTGAGACGTTCGGACATGGTCACGACCTCCTGTATGAAATAGGATGGAGCCCGAGGGGCCCGTTCCACGGTGGCCGGGAGTGAGGCGGAGGCCATCTATGCCAAAAGGATATACCATTATGCCCTAAAAGTATACAACACCTTGGCCGGAAAGGCAAATCCGCTTCGCGCTTGCTAGGCCCTTCGTTCTCGGTTCCGCGAACGGCCGTCCTGGACGTGCCCTGAGCACGCCGCTTTCCGCCCCCTACTTTATCCCTGCCGACTGGGGCGGCAGCCCCCGCGTGCGGGGAGAAAAGGGGGAAGTAGGGGCGACTCATGAATCGCCCCTACAGACTTCCGATATGGGGAAGGGTCGGGAGGATAGGAGAGGTTGAACTGCGCAGAAGCAGGGCATTGCCAGAGGAGAGCCTGTTTGACGGATCGCGCACAATGCGCTATTATCCCAGGGATTTCATCGGAACGGGAGAAGCCCTCGGGCACGCGCCCCGATGCGCGGTCACCCATACACCACAAGGGGACACGGCCATGATCTACGCCCTGCTCAAGACGATGCGGCCCAAGCAGTGGGTCAAGAACATCTTCGTCTTCGCCGCCCTGGTCTTTGACGAGAAGCTCTTCAACCTCCCCCTGCTCCTGCGCACCACGGCCGCCTTCGTCCTCTTCTGCCTCATCTCCGGCACCGTCTACATCGTCAACGACATCGCCGACCGGGAGAAGGACCGCCAGCACCCCACCAAACGGAACCGCCCCCTCGCCTCCGGACGGCTGAGCCTGCCGGTGGCTTGGGCGGGGGCCGCTCTCTTCTTCGCCTTCAGCACGGCGGGGGCCTTCGCCCTGGACCCGGCCCTGGGGGGCGTGATCCTGGGCTACTTCGTGATGCAGGTGGCCTACTCCTTCCTGCTGAAGAACCTGGTCATCGTGGACGTCCTGGCCATCGCCGCCGGGTTCCTGCTGCGGGTGCAGGCCGGCGTCATCACCGCGCACGCGGCGCGCTTCTCCCCCTGGCTCTACATCTGCATGACCCTGCTGGCCCTCTTCCTGGGCATCGGCAAGCGGAGGGGAGAACTGATCCTCCTGGCCGGCAACGCGGAGAACCACCGCCGGGTGCTGGACGAGTACAACATCCGCTTCCTGGACGAGATGATCGCCATGGTCACCTCGTCCACCGTCATGGCCTACTCCCTCTACACCTTCTCCGCGCCCAACCTGCCGGCCAACCACAGCATGATGCTCACCATCCCCTTCGTACTGTACGGCCTCTTCCGGTACCTGTACCTCATCCACGTGCGCGGCGCGGTGGAGCCGCCGGACGAACTCGTCCTCCGGGATAAGCCGTTGATGCTCAACTTCCTCCTCTGGGGAGTGGCGGTGGTGGCCGTCCTCTACCTCTCGTGAGGGGGCGTCACGCTCCGGCCCGCCAGCCCCGCGGGAGGAGGTGCACGGCCGTGGCCTTGAAGGTGGCAGCCACCTCCTGACCGCAGGCCAGGCCCAGTTCCTGGAGGGAGCGGGGCGTGATGGCGGCGACCAGGTGGAAGCCGCAGTCCACGGTCACGTGGTACAGGCGTCCCCGCGGGACCACCCGCACCACCCGCCCGCGGAAGCGGTTGCGGGCGCTGCTCGCCGCCCAAGGCGCGTCGGCCGGCGCGAGGGTCACGTCCTCGGGGCGCAGGCAGACCAGCACGGGCTCGCCGAAGGCCCCGGCAGCAGCCACCTCCAGCCGGTGCGGCCCGGCCTGGACCACCGACAGATCGCCCTCAAAGGCCACGATGCGGCCGGGGATGATGTTCTCCACCCCCACAAAGGCCGCCACCTCCTCGTCCGCCGGAGCGGAGAAGACGCGTTCGGGCGTGTCCAACTGCCGCACACGCCCCTCCAGGAGCACGGCCACCCGGTCCCCCAACTGGAGGGCCTCGGTCTGCTCGTGGGTGACGAAGATGGCCGTCGTGCCCGTCTCCCGCAGGAGAGAGCCCAGTTCGTCCAGCAGGGCGGCCCGGGTGGGCGCATCCAGGTTCTGGAAAGGCTCGTCCAGGAGCAGCACCTCTGGCTCCACAGCTAGGGCGCGGGCCAGGCTGACCCGCTGGGCCTCGCCGCCCGAAAGGGTGCGGGCCGGGCGATCCGCCAGGTGGTCCACCCGCAGGCGGCGGAGCCACATCAGGGCCCGCCCGCGGGCTTCCCGGGCTGGGAGCCCTCGGAAGCGCAGCCCCAGCAGCACGTTGTCCAGCACCGAAAGGTCCAGGAGCACCGCATCCTGGAGCACCAGGGCCACCTGCCTGCGGTAGGCCAGGTGGGTGGGGTCCACCGGCTCCCCGTGGAAGAGGACCTGCCCCGCCTGCGGCCGCCGCAGCCCGGCCACCACGTGCAGGAGGGTGCTCTTGCCGGCCCCGTTGGGGCCGATGACGGCCAGCACCTCGCCAGGAGCCAGATCCAACGCGGGGATGTCCAGGGCCAGGCGCGCGCCGTACCACACGCGCACATCCCGGAGGGAGAGGAGGGCCTCGTTCACCGTTCCACCTGCCCGCTCTGCTGGAGCCAAGTTGCCCCGAGCGTGACGGAGAAGGAGAGGAAGAGGAGGATGAGGCCCAGGGCGATGGCGAGGTCAAAGTTCCCCTTGCTGGTC
>Ga0272449_1004840_pt1 | contig 10771 bp, 8 predicted proteins | sample YNPCB0241_FD_198679 | JGI IMG/M metagenome (GOLD analysis project Ga0272449, IMG submission 198679) | Hot spring sediment microbial communities from Yellowstone National Park, WY, United States - YNP-CB-024-1 | ecosystem: Environmental > Aquatic > Thermal springs > Hot (42-90C) > Sediment...
GCAATGCCGGGGCCACAGGAGCCTGGCACCTCTGCGGGGCGGCGGGATGGTATCTAGGGCAGAAGCTCGAACTCTTCGATCACGACCCGTGCCCCCGCCTCGGCACACGGATCCAGCCGCAGTGCAGTGATTCGTCCCCGCCACCATGGATGACGAGCCAAGGGAATGAGGACTTCGTGCAATTGGCCATCGGCCGGCAGCTCGAAGTGGACGCTAGCATGTTCGCCGATGGCCATGCCATCGGTCTGCCAGAATACTTGACCATGCGCCGTGGCGGATCCACTCCCCGCCACGCTCATCACCCCACGGGCCCGAGTGAAGTCGCGTGCACGAAGGCCGCGAGTGTGAATGAGCCAGGCCGGGTCGCGCGTCATCGCGCGGAAGCGCAGTGCGCCGGCCGAAACCTCAACGTCGGCAATCCCCATCTGCGGTTTCCAATCCGGTGAGGGTTCATCGAACGTCCATGCGTGGACCGGAGGCCGCGGGGGAAAATCGTACGGACCGAGCCCTACATCCCGCGGTCCATAATTGCGCGGCCATTCGGACGGCACGCCTCGACCGAACACCGCGCGTACAGCCTCGTACATGTCGAAGCCGAACTCCAGGTTGGGCTCGATGTAACTACCTTCGCCCCACTCGTTGAGCGGGCCGAGAATCACCACCGGAAGGCCATGGGTCTTCGCAAAAGTTCGCGCGGCTTCCAGCAATTGGCGGAATCGCCGAGGTGTTCGGCCTTCGATCACCTTGGCTTTATCCCCATGCCATGGGCGCGAGTCCCAGCCGGTGTCCACGACGGGTAGGTAGAGCAACGGTGTGGCCACCGTTCGGTGGTGGGCCCACGCCGCGGGCGCGTCCTCGAGCACCTGCTCGTAGTGCAAGCGTGGGCGCCCCCCAAGCCAACCCGTCCGAACTCGGTCGCCCCACTCGTGGTAGCTCGTGACGGCCGTGAAACCTTCCGCCGCGCATCGTGCTATTTCCGATGGAGTAAACGGCACGTTGAGCGCGACGAACGTAATGCCGCCGTAACCTGCCGCCCGCGCCATCGCATCCGATTCGGCCAGCAACGCCCGGACGGTCTCAGAGCCACGCACGTCATCGCGGAGCCTCTTCGGATCCCATAGATACACCGCCGGCTTGCCGTTCAGCCGCTGGTACGTGGGCAGCGAGAAGTAGCGTTGCATCCAGTAGCGTGTCACCGCGCGCCAGTCGTCCACAGAGTGCGTTCCAGGTTCATTATGGTTCGCCCACATGATCGCAACCTTGAGATGGTCGCGGTACCGCGCCGCGCGGTACGCCTCGAACCAGTGTTCCAACCACCGAGCTCCCGCCTCCCAATACCAGTCCACAAGGAACGTGGAAATGCCATTCTCGACGGCCCACTTGATCTGCCAATCCACGCACTCGGGATTACCCTCATCGTAGTAGCCCAGGAGCGGCTTGCGGATCGGCGCGATGTTCCGAATGCATTCCCACTTCGCATCGCTGTCCCAGCCAGGGAAATAGTATGCACAAACTTCAATGTCCGTCGGCACCCGTTGCGGCGGGGGAACCCCATCGGCGCGCACTGGCACTGGTGGGACCACCGTGAGGACCACGTGGACCGTCGCAGTGGCCACGCCGGGCAGCACCAGCGTCAGCGGTACCTCGCCGGGCTCGGACGCTTGAAGCGTCCAACGAAGCTCCGCATCTTCGAGATACTCCAGAGCGGGAATCTGCGCGTCGGCCTGTGGGGTAGGACCGTGCAACGCCACCTGCGCTGGCCGCACGAGGCGAGCCAGGGTCTCAGTCGAGCGTTGACCGCCTAAGTTTCGAACGCGTGCCAGCACCGTGAACGGTCGGCCGGCTCGAGGCAGCGGGTCTTCGAGCCCGAAATACTCCAAGGCCAAGTCCGGCGGCCCTAACGGCTCCGCGGCCAGTCGAAGCGACCTCACCTTCGACGCCCCATCCTTCGAAAGCCACAGTGCCAACGCAGCCAAACGCGTTTCACGCCTCCCCGCCGTGAGTGGCACGTAGTACGTGTGACGCCCGGGACGAAGCGAGAATGACTGCCGACGCGCCCAGCCCGCACCGGACCACGCGAGGGTGGCCCGACCTTCCGCGGCAGCTTCGATCTCGATATTCGCCCACTCGCGACCCCGAATGTCCACGTCCAGAGGCGGCGAGTAGAGGTCGCCGTGGACTGGGTCGCGCCACCATCCGTTCCATGCGTTGGCCCCGCTCCATTCAAACACGTTGGTGATCGGCGGCAGCCCGCGACTCCAGTCCAGAATCCGGATGAAATCCACCTCGAAGCTGGCACCGTCGAACAGGTCCAACCGAAGTTGCCGGATGACCTGTACGTTTTGCCAGAACGGGATCACGACGATGTCCGAATCCGCGCCCGACACTTCGACTTCGAACCGAGCGGATTGATTCGGTTCGAAGCCGCCGTACCGGCCCGTGGTGCTGCCCGTCCAAAACAGTTCCCCCGGGCCGGGGCGATCGGCTTTCAGTCGGATGACCACCGCATGCCACGGATGGGCAGGAAGCTCGAGGTGACGGAGGATGAACATCGGATCGGGCCCGATCGTATGGCAGTGCAGCCGGCCGTCGCGCACGGCCACGTTGGTGACATGCGAGTTGGGGGTCCAACCCTGCAGGCCATCCTCGAACGTCCACTCCGCCACGATGATGGGCTCGGGACTATGGCCCAGCGACACGGAACCACCTGGGATGTCCCGCGAAATGGCGAGAACCGCGGACACCGCCCCGACACCGATCCCAACGCGCCGAGCTCTTGCGCAGACATGGAACAAGTTCATGTTCACTCCAACCGTTTCCGTACGCCGATTCGCGGCGGTGAATCTCCCAGTTTGGGCCCGTGCGATCAACTAGATGGAGGATGACCTTCGAGGCGCGCGCGGAGGACTTCGGCGACGAGTTTCGGGTTGGCCTTGCCGCGCGTGCGCTTCATGACCTGGCCGATCAAGAACTGCAGCGCTGCGGCCTTCCCATTACGGTAGTCGGCGGCAGGACCAGGATGGTCTCGCACAACTTCCTCGATCACCGGCTCGAGTGCGCCTCGGTCGCTGATTTGCACGAGCCCTCGACGCTCAATGATTTCGGCGGGCCGACCCCCGTGCTCCATGAGTTCCGCCAGGACCGATTTGGCCGCCGGCATGTTGATCACGCCGCGCTGGACCGTCTCGATCAACTCCACCAACGCGTCCGGCGTCAGCGGAAGATCCCGAATCGAAATCCCGCGTTCGCCGAGCACGCGCAGCACTTCGGTCATGATCCAGTTGGAGACGATCTTGGGCTGCTGGCTTCGCAGGGCGGCTGCTTCGAAAAAGTCGGCAACGTCTGGGTCCGCGGTCAACACGTTTGCATCATACTCGGGTAGTCCGTACTCGCGCATCAGACGGGCTCGCCGAGCGGCGGGCAGCTCAGGAAGTTGTGCGCGCCACTCGGTGAGTTGTTCTTCCGTTAGCTCCACCGGCACCAGATCCGGCTCCGGAAAATAGCGGTAGTCGTGAGCTTCTTCTTTGGTGCGCATGGACTCGGTGATGCCGAGCTCATCGTTCCACCGGCGTGTTTCTTGCACCACGGCCCTTCCGCACGAAAGCAGTTCGATCTGGCGTCGAATCTCGTAGTCCAGCGCGCGGTGGACTGCCCGAAAGCTATTGAGGTTTTTCAGCTCGGTTTTCACGCCGAGCTCGTCGGCACCCTCGGGCCGCACGCTGATATTGACGTCGCACCGCAGGTTGCCCTCCTCGAGGTTGCAGTCGCTGATGCCGCCGTGGAGCAGAACCTCCTTCAAGGCGAAGAGGAAGCTGTGCGCCTCGTCCGCGGAGGTGAGGTCCGGCTCGGTCACGATCTCCATCAGTGGCACACCCGCCCGGTTAAAGTCGACGCCGCTGGATTGAGCGAAGTGCAAGTTCTTCCCAACGTCCTCTTCGAGGTGGATGCGACGCAGTCGGATGAGTCGACGCCCGGAGGGCGTGGCAATCTCCAGTCCACCTCCGACGCAGAGCGGCAGGTCGTACTGTGAGATCTGATAGTTCTTCGGCATATCCGGATAGAAGTAGTTTTTGCGGTCAAACTTGCTGCGGCGGTTAATTTGGCAACCGAGCGCCAATCCTGCCATGACCGTCAGCCGCACGGCCTCGCGGTTCAGCACGGGCAAGGCGCCAGGAAGCCCGAGACACACCGGACAGACCTGCGTGTTCGGCGGCGCACCGAAGGTGGTGGGGCATCCGCAAAAGATCTTCGTGCGCGTGCGCAACTGCACGTGGATTTCCAAGCCGATCGACACCGCGAATTTCATGCGGGCGAACCTTTTGAAGCGCGGGACGCCAGCGGCGGACGCGGCAAGCGGGGCCGCGTCTGTTCCAGCACGTGGGCCACTTGCAGTAGCCGGGCCTCCTCCAACGCCGGCGCCATCAGTTGCAGGCCCACGGGCAACCCGCGCGAGTCCAGACCGGCAGGAATCGAGATCGCGCAGATCCCTGCCAAGTTGGCGGGCACCGTGAAGATATCGCCGAGGTACATCGTGAGCGGATCCAAAATCCGCTCACCGATCCGGAACGCCGTGGTCGGCGCCACAGGAGTCAGCAGAAGATCACACTGCTGAAACGCGCGTTCGAAGTCCCGGCGGATCAACGTGCGAACTTTCTGGGCACGAAGGTAGTAGGCGTCGTAGTAGCCGGCCGACAGGGCATAGGTGCCCAGGATGATCCGCCGTTTGACCTCTGGACCAAAACCTTCGGCGCGAGTCCGTTCGTATTGCTCCACGACATCCTCCGAGGGAACACGGAGGCCGTAGCGGACGCCGTCGAACCGCGCCAAATTCGCCGACGCCTCGGCCGTGGCGATCAGGTAGTAGGCCGCCACGGCGTAGTGCGTGTGGGGCAAACTCACCTCCACCACGTCCGCGCCCAAGCGCGCCACGTCCGCGACGGCAGCTTTCACAGCCTGCTCTACGTCGGGCTCGATACCCTCCGCAAAGTACTCTCGCGGCAAGCCAATGCGACACCCGCGGAGGTGGTCCGGCGCTCGATCGACCGCGGCGAGGTAGTCGGGCACCGGCACGTCCAACGAGGTGCTATCCATCGGATCACGACCCGCCAGCACCGAGAGCAGAAGGGCGGCGTCGCGGACGCTGCGGGTCAGCGGCCCGATCTGGTCGAGCGAGGATGCATAGGCGACCAAGCCAAACCGAGATACGCGTCCATAGCTGGGTTTGAGGCCGACGCACCCACAGAACGCCGCAGGTTGGCGGATCGAGCCGCCGGTGTCGCTGCCGAGCGCGGCCACGGCCATCCCGGCTGCGACCGCCGCAGCGGAGCCCCCGCTGGATCCACCGGCCACGCGATCAACGTCCCACGGGTTTCGGGCTGGGCCCCATGCGGAAGTTTCCGTGCTCGATCCCATCGCGAACTCGTCCAGGTTCAGCCGGCCCACGAAGACCGCGCCGGCCTCCCGCAGGCGGCGTGACACGGTCGCGTCGTACGGCGAGCGATATGACTTCAAAATCTCCGAGCCACATGTGCACGGCTGACCGCGCACACAGATGTTATCCTTGATGCCGATCGGCACGCCGAGCCACGGTGCCGGATCGCCCGTGCGCCGCCGCGCATCCGCCTCGCGCGCACACGCCAGCGCGTCCTCGGAGTTCACGTGGATGTACGCGTTCAGGACTGGGTTCCAGCGCTCGATGGCCCGAAGGAGTCCCGTCACCAGCTCTTCCGACGAGATTTCTTTCCGCTGCAACGCAACGAGAGCGTCGGAAAGTGACGAGGGGCCTGCCACTGGAGTGGAGGTGCTCATTCGATGATCTTCGGTACGATGAACAGTCCATCGCGGGCCGCAGGGGCATTCGACAGCGCCTCCTCCCGGCTCAGCCCCGGCGCGGGATCGTCACACCTGAGCACGTTGGCCACCGGGATCGCATGCGCCGTCGGCTCCACACCTTCCACGTTCAGCTCGTTGAGTTGCCGGACGTACTCGAGGATTCGCCCAAGGTCGCGCGTCCACTGCGCGACGTCGTCCTCCGAGACGTAGATCCGCGCAAGTTTCGCCACGCGACGCACTTCAGCGGCCAGATCCGCCGAAAATGTCCTGCGTTCGTTCATGCAGAGCGAACAGTCTAGGCGCAAGTGCTTCACCCGACAAGCGAGGTCGTGGCCGTCGAACCGGACGAGGAGTCGCGCCCGATGTGGTCCAGCGGTCGGCGTTCGGAAAGAACGAGCCGCGCCAGAAAACTATGTCATGTTGATCGTAACCACGCAGCGCCGATGCAGCGTGGGTCCAACGCTTGGACGTGGTGCCCGCCGTGCGGTCCAAGGTTTGGACCCAAGGACGCCTCGAGTTTCCAAGGCTTGGACGGGAGAACGCGCCGACGTTCCAAAGGTGTGGACGATCGCGTGCGAAGGAGGCACGCACGACGAGTCGAACCGTGCCGGATCGGCCACCCGGATTGCGTCCAAGGCGCGAACGTACGGGCTCCGCGGAACCGTAGCTGGGTCGCGGAATCGGAGACATTGCCCGCGGAGTCGGGATTTTCCAACTGCACCGCGAGCGTTACACTTCCCATGAATCGAGCGGCGGTCCCAGCGCATGAAGTATCCACCATGAACACGTTGGGTTGTCCCACACGATGGACGCTCCTCGTTTGGGCGCTCTGGGCGCTCGTACTGGCGTGGCCGTGGTGGCTTCGGCCTCGGGGGCTTCCCGCTCCTACGACCCTGGCCGCCGGCGGCCAAGAGCTGCAGCTGGTCATCATCTCGCCGCACAACGACGCCATCCGCCGCGAGTTTGGCCGGGCATTCTCCGAGTGGCACCGGTCCACGTTTGGGCCACCGGTTCGAGTGGACTGGGTGGTGATCGGCGGCACGACAGAAATCATGCGGTTTCTACAGACCCAGTACACCGAGGCCGTGCGGGCATGGTGGAAACGCCGTGGCGGCGAGTGGAAAGCGGAGTTCGCCGAGGTCCTGTTTCGAGAACGCCGACCGGACGACGCGAGCGCCGCCGAGCTGTGGGAGGCCTACCGCGCGACCGATGACCCCACCGCATTTACCTGTCGGCTGGACGTGTTCTTCGGCGGTGGCACGTACGACTTTCAGCGCGCGGCGGCCCAGGGGATGCTCGCACCGCTACCGTTGGATACCGAGCCAGAACTACACGGACTGAACATCGAAGTCATCCCCACCACGCTGGGAGGCGAGCCCTTGCGAACGGAGTTCTTTGTCTCAACGGCTCTTAGCACGTTCGGGATCGTTTGGAATCTGGACCGAATCGCAGAGTTGGGCGTCGAAGCTCCGCGCGCCTGGACGGATCTGACCCATCCCCGCTTCCTCAACGAAGTGGCGTTGGCCGACCCCACCAAAAGCGGCAGCGTCGCCAAGGCCTTCGAGATGATCGTTCAAGAGCAATGTCATCGTGCCGTTCGCGCCGCCGGGTTCGACGAGGCCACCGTCGCAGCGTGGGAGGCTCGAATTCGGGCCGCGGACCTTCCACCGGGCGAGTTGCCGCCCGGCATTCCCAGCGCGTATCAGGCCGCGGTGGAGTGCGGCTGGATGGAAGGCCTACGCTTAATTCGGCGCATGGCCGCCCAATCGCGTTACTTTGCGGACGTCTCCAGCCGAATCCCTCTCGAGGTCGCCTCGGGCCAAGCGGCGGCGGGGTTGGCCATCGATTTTTACGCGCGGTTCCAAGAGCAGTTCACACGAACCGCGGATGGCCGCTCACGCTTGGGATTCATCGCCCCGCCCGGCGGCACCAGCGTCAGCGGCGATCCGATCGGATTGCTCCGCGGCGCCGAGCACCGAACCGTTGCATTGCGATTCCTCCGCTTCGTGCTCTCGGCGGAGGGCCAGCGCCTGTGGGCGTACCGGCCTGGCACGCCGGGCGGGCCCGTCCGCTACGCGTTGCGGCGGTTGCCGGTGCGGCCGGAGTTTTATCCTTCCACCGGCTCGGAGGGCGCGCTCGGCTATGAGCGCCACCGGCCGTTCCTCGCGGATGATCTGGGGCGGGAGCACGTGGATCCCTATCGGTTGGCCGCGCGGATGACCTATCAGCCGCGCTGGACCGCGGCACATTTTGGCGTACTCCGCGACCTCGTGCGTGCGATGTGCATTGACTCCCACAGTGAGTTGCGCATGGCGTGGATCGCGATTCTAGAACGCGGCGGTCCTGAGCAAAACCCGCGCGCGATGGAATGGCTCGAACGATGGCCTGAGGTCCCCGAACCGCTGACCTGGCGAAGCGCCATCGCTCCCACCGTCCCCATGTCCCGCGCCGATCGGGTGGCCGCCTGGACGGCCTGGTTTCGCCGTTGCTATCGGGAGGCCTGGCGCGAAGCCCGATCGGGGCTTACTGCAGCGGCAGGATCGTGATCGCCGGCTCGCCGATCACCGCGTGCACACGCGCCTTGTCTAAGACGTCCTTGATCTCCTCGGCGGATAGCTCCGCCCGCAACATCGGCACTACGATCTGCACGTCTTGGTCGAAGCGGATGCGCTTGCGAATGTCCCGATAGCCGGCCTTCCCGATCGTCAACGTGTGGTCCCCCGCCACCACGCGATACCCTTCCAGAGGCGTGGTGCCCACGACCACCCCATCGATCTCCACCAGGGCAGGGTCCGCCGTGGTGCGTATGTTCACGCGCACGGTCGGCCGTTGACGCAGCTCCTCCGCACGCTGCGTCAAGCTCTGGGCGACTTGGGACACCGCGGCCCGAACGGCGTCCTCCAACATCGTGAGCACTTCGGCTTCTCCGAGCACGGTTTGAACTTGGTCCGTCTGCCGCACCGATTGGCTCGCAGAACCCGTGCCCACCGCCACGATTGCGCCCTCGGTGGCATCGAGCGCCTCCACCGCGACCCGCAACGTCACTGTGGCGAGATCCACGCTGTGGCCCCCTTGACGTAGGGCGGTCTTGCTCGACGAAAACGACTGGATTGCCCCGCGCAAGATCAGGTCGGCCCCGACGAGTTGCGCCGCGCGGATCGCCGAAACCTGCGGCCCCTCGTTCGAGCCCGCGCGCGTCAATTGGTTGAGGAAGTCCCGGCGGTCCACGACGAGAATGCGTGGCTGGTTGGCCAGCGCCTGGGCGAGCACGGTGACGCCCTTGCGCGCAAGCTGGGCCGGAGAGATTCCTCCACCCAGTGCGGCGTCCGGCATCTGCCCGGTTTGATCTTCGAAGTCCAGTACGGCCACCTTCCACGGTTGAGCAGCCGCGACCCCAGTCAGCCCCATCGCAGCGATCCAAAGCTTCCACGTCTTCACCTTGGCGATTCCTTTCGTTCGAAGGCACTGCTCGGCGCCCACTTATGTAGACGGCTTCCGCGCAGGAACATTCACGGCGGAGGAGGGCTCGGTCATCTCACCGCTCTTTGGAGTTCCAACGCAGCGCGCGGCGCGGAACGCCCAGTGCGCGCGCCAACTCTTCCTTCAGGCGAGCCTCGTCCATGAACGCCACGCTCGCCGAACCCGGCCGCAGGTGCACCGAGGAGATCGTTGCGCCCCTCAGGGCAGCGTCCAGCGGCAGCGGCGGTCCGGACGGCCCGCGGCGTACGCGGACGTTGGGACCGAGGCCTTGTTCGGCACAGAGCAGGGGAACCGCCAAGAGCGCCAAGGGACCCAGCCACTGGTCCGGTCCTACCTCCACCCACCATTCCAGCTTGAGAGTTTTGAACTCCGCGGCGCGCATCCAGGTCTGCCTGTCCGGAGAAATTTCGTCGTCCAACCCTACCCGCCCCTCGCGCGCCCATTCTACCAACGTCTCCGCGTTCACGGGTCCATAGACACGGTCGGCGCTGCGTTTTCGCAACCACCACTGAGTCGTTTCGTCCATGGCCAAGGGTCTTCGCAGTCTGCAGCATGTCAAATTTTTACTTGCGCGCCAAGCACCGCAATCTTCTCGGTTGGGCAGCGGGTGGGGCTGGACGGCGCATCCGCGGAGGTTTTTATGGCCTCCGTACGGCGCCTCCACCCTCGGATGGCCGAAGGGGTTTCTCCAGCACGGCGTCATACGGCTGGAAACCCTCACGCTCGTAAAATACCAGCGCGGATTGGTTCGAGGCAGAGACTACGACCCGGAGTCGTCGAGCCCCGGCACGGCGAGCCCAAGACTCGAACGCTGCTAACAAGCGCGCCCCGATTCCTCGGCCTCGAAACTTCTCGTGCACGAACAAGCATTCGATTTCCCCCAACGTACATGGTCGCCGGTAGCTCTCCGCGGGCTCGAGTGTGCCGACCAAGTAGCCCACCGGCGTGCCCCTGGATTCGGCCAGCCACACCCCACCATGTCGGCCTCGCAGGCGCGAACGCAAAAAACGCGTTCCATCGGCCGTTCGGCTCCATTGGCGAGACAGCGTGGGATCGAACGTGCGGTCATACCGAATCAACGCTAAATCCAACCGCACGAGTGCATCGAGGTCGCGCAGGTTCGCCCGTCGAATCCGTACGGCGTCGGACTCATGGTTTTTCATGTTCAAATCCTGACGCGGGCCGTTCGGAGGTAGACCACCCCCAACGCAATGGTCGCTGGCAACGCCGGCAAGACCAGCGTCGGTTTGAGACCCACCTGATCGGCCAGGAGCCCGATGGCCCAGGGCGCGATCAAGCAACCGGTGTTTCCCGCCGCGGAAAGCCACCCGAACAACGTACCCCCCACCTGGCCAAGTTCTTCCGAGGCCGCGCCCAAGACGGTCGGCCAAAGCAACCCGGAGGTAAAGCCTGTGCCCACCAATGCGGCCAGTGCGATGACCGGGCTGGGGATCGTGGC
>Ga0272449_1004842_pt1 | contig 10770 bp, 8 predicted proteins | sample YNPCB0241_FD_198679 | JGI IMG/M metagenome (GOLD analysis project Ga0272449, IMG submission 198679) | Hot spring sediment microbial communities from Yellowstone National Park, WY, United States - YNP-CB-024-1 | ecosystem: Environmental > Aquatic > Thermal springs > Hot (42-90C) > Sediment...
GACACTTCGCGGATCTGCCGCGCCAGGCCGCCGTTCTCGATCAGCTCCCCCAGCCCGGGAATCGTCCGGAACGCCACCCCCGCCCGGTGACAGTGCTCGAGGACCTTGGTCATCTGATCGCCTGTGGCGGAGGGGATGGCAACCAAAACCGTGTCCAGTCCCCACTTGCCTTTGATCGAGATCAGCGAATCTCCACCGCCCAGCACCTTCACGCCAAGGATGCTGAGACCGTGCTTGCCCGGATCGTCATCTACAAACCCAACGATCTCGTAAGGTAGGTCCCGGTTCTGACGAATCTCGCGCAACAAGGCCACGCCAGCCTCCCCGGCGCCGTAAATGACCGTACGACGGCTCCCCGGACGAGCGCCCGACGGCTGGCCGATAGCCGCCAGCAACCGCACGGCGAGCCGCAACGCGGAGGTGAGCAGCACTGAGAGGACAAGATCGAGCAGGTAAATCGAACGCGGGAAGCCCGTCGGCCCAAAGCCGAGGATGATTGCCGCCGCCATCACGGACCCAGTCAGGTTGCCGACCGCCAGGCGGACAGCATCCTCCGCGCTGATGCGTCGCCAGGAGATGCGATCAATCCCCGCTGCGAGGAACGTCGCAACCTTGACCGTTCCCCACACCGCGAGGGCGAACCGCAAGTGGGCCAGGTAGTACCTGGGTACCGTCAGGTCGAAGCGGAGCAGGAATGCACCCAGACCTGCCGCCAAAAACGCCGCGAGGTCGAGGATCACTACGAGACTCCTCCGGCGGGCGGCCAGTAAAGCCACAAGGCGAGCTAACACCCGTTGTTCATCGAATTTCATGGCCGTAGGCGGAACCGGGTTTCAGGCAGGAGTAGGGACGCTCTCCCACGATCGCCAGGGGGCTGCGCGCGCCGCCCGGCGAACGCAATTGATCACGTAAAGCTGATCCTCGAGCGTCAGGCTGCTCGAGCTCGGCAGGCAAATGCCGCGGCGGAACAAGTCTTCGGCAACCTGGCCCCCGTAACACGGATTGCGTGCATAAAGCGGCTGGAGGTGCATCGGCTTCCACACCGGGCGGGATTCGACGCCTGCCGCATCGAGCGCCGCGACCAGCTCATCCCGCGTGCACCCGAACCGTTCCTCGTCCAGCAGGAAGCAGCTCAGCCAGCGCGTATGCAGGCCGTAACTCGCTTCTGGCATCGGCTCGATTCCATCCAGATCCGCGAAGGCCCGGATGTAGCGCTGCGCGATGGCTCGTCGCTGTTGGATCCGCAGATCCAGAACTTCGAGCTGACCGAGGCCGATGCCGGCGAGCACATTGCTGAGCCGGTAGTTGTACCCCATTTCGCTGTGTTCGTACCAGATGGCCGGATCGCGGGCCTGCGTGGCCCAAAAACGCGCTTTCTCCACCCACTCCCGTTTTTGAGCCACCAGCATCCCGCCGCCTGTCGTCGTGATGATTTTGTTCCCGTTGAACGAGAAGGCGCCGACGGCGCCAAGCGTTCCCGCCGACCTGCCCTTGTAGGCAGCCCCCAGAGCTTCAGCCGCGTCTTCGAGCACGGAGATCTCGTAGCGGGCGCAGACCTCGAGGATCGGGTCCATGTCCGCGCACTGGCCGTAAAGGTGGACGACGATGACCGCACGCGGCAAGCGGCCGTTGCGGGCGCGTTCCGCCAGGGCGCGGGCAAGAAGCTCCGGATCCAGATTCCAGGTGGCCCGATCGCTATCCAGAAAAACCGGCTCTGCACCCAGGTACCGGATCGGGTTGGCGGTGGCCACGAAGGTGAGCGTCGGGCAAAAGACTTCATCACCGGGGCCGACGCCCAACAGCCGCAACCCGAGGTGGATCGCCGCCGTGCCGCTGGCCACAGCCACGGCCGGAAGGCCGATGCGCTGCTCGAAGGCCTGCTCGAAGCGCGTCAGGTTCGGCCCGACGGTCGAGAGCCAGTTCGAGGCGAAGGCCTCACGAACATAGATCTCTTCGCGACCAGACATGTGGGGAACGGAAAGCAGGATCCGCTTCATGTTCACGCCTTCTCAATGACCCGCGCCGGCACACCGACGACCGTGACGCACGCCGGAACCTCACGGACCACCACGGCGCCAGCTCCCACGACAGCCCGCTCGCCGACGAAGGCGCCAGGCAGCACCACCGCGCCCAAGCCGATCAACGCGTAGCTACCCACGCGCACGCCCCCGCCCAGCACGGCTCCTGAGGAGAGGTGCACATGATCACCGAGGCAACAATCGTGCTCCACCACGGCGCCACTGTTCACGATGCAGTTCGAACCGACTGAGGCGTTGGCGTTTACCAGAGCCCCTGGCATGATCACTGTGCCCTCGGCCACTCTCGCAGTGGAGGAAACCACAGCGGAAGGATGGATCAGCGTTGCCGGGGCGAGTCCCGCAGCCCAGGCTGCCGCAAAGCACCTGGCTCGGATCGCGTTGTCGCCGATGGCCACCACGAAGTGCGTGAATCCGCGTCCCTGTAAGGCGCGCAAGCTCTCGGGGCCACCCATTACCGGATAGCCGTGATGCCGACCACGCACCACATCGTCGACGAACACGACGTCGGTCACCCCGCATGCCAGCGCCACCTCACACACCTGCCTACCATGACCGCCGGCGCCCCAGATCACCAGCTTCACGATCCCTCCCCATCCTTGGGGTGATGAGCCGCTCCTAGAAATTCGGGCATGGTTGGGTGGTCCCGATGACTGATACCTCGACCGCTCAGGACTTGCCCCACAGTCGCGAGCAGGATTTTCAGGTCCAGCCACAAGCTCTGATGATCCACGTACCAGACATCCAGCTCGAACTTTTGCTCCCAGGTGAGCGCGTTGCGTCCGTTGATCTGCGCCCAGCCCGTCATGCCAGGCCTCACTTCGAGCCGCCGACGCTGGAACTGGTTGTATCGTGGCACGTACTCCACCGGCAGTGGCCTCGGCCCCACCAGGCTCATCTCGCCCTTGAGAACGTTCCACAATTGGGGCAACTCATCCAGACTGAAACGTCTCAGGAACCGCCCCAATCGCGTCAGACGCTGCTCGTCGGGCAGCAGCCGGCCGCTCTCGTCGCGCGCTTCGGTCATGGTGCGGAATTTGTAAAGCGTGAAAGGACGACCGTTCAACCCCGCCCTTTCCTGGCGAACAAACCCCGGCGACCCCATGGCGATTCGTACACCCGCCCAGACCAGCGCTTGTACGGGGGCGCTCAGAGCCAACGCCAAGGTGGCTCCCAAAACGTCGGTCACCCGTTTCACGAGCTGCTGCCTTCGCCTGATCATGGCTCTTCGCTCGGCCAGCACCCGCCGGTAAAGTTCCAGGTGCCCGGCCCAGATCCGCTCGGGTTGAAACTCTTCCAACGCCCGTTTCCGCGCTGCATCGGCGAGCCTGCCGGCCAACTCAGGTTCGTCGAGAATGCGGCGCATGGCGCCGGCGAGAGCGTCTGCATCCCGCGCTGGAACCAGCAATCCAGTAACGTCTTCGACGACGGCATCCACGACCCCGGTCACGCGGGTGGCCACCACCGGCACACCTGCCACGGCCGCCTCAAGCACCACGTTGGGGAATCCCTCGCGATAGGTCGGCAACACGAGCATCGTCATCAGGTGGTAGTAAGGCGCCGTGTTCGCCACGAAGCCCGTTTTGATCACGCAGGGGTCGTTTTCGATCGCTCGTCGTGTTCGCTCCGGGACGGGATCTTCATCCTCGAAGTCCCCCACCAGCAAGAGCCGAACGTGGCGGCCCTCGCTTCGGAGCCGCTCGAAAGCCTCGACGAGTTCGGCTATCCCTTTATCCCGCGTCAACCTGCCCACGAATCCGATCACGGCATCCTCGGAGGTCAACCCAAGCGTCGCACGCAGCGCTGCCGCCTCCGCCACGTTTTCGGGGGTCGGCCCGAAGCGTCGGGCATCGGCGCCGTTGGAACTGCCGGGGCCCACGACACACGTGCGTGCCTCGTTCGCAATCCCGAGCTCAATCGCCCGGGCCCGCACGCTCGGGCTTACGCAGACGACCTTGTGAGCGCAGTGGCAGGTGATCCATTCGACGGCATACAACAGCACCCGCCTCCACCCGCTTGCGGTTTCCAACCGAAGGCCCCGCAGCGAGTAGATCCTGCAAGGCGTGCCCGCAAGCCACGACGCCAAAGTGCCAAGGAAACCTGCTTTGGGAGTGGCTGCATTGACGATGTCGGGCCGGATGCTGCGGACCAATTGCACGAGCCGCCAGAGCGCGACCAGGTCCGCGAGCGGCGCCGGCCTGCGAGCAAGGGGCAAAGGTTCTACTGCGAGCAGCGGGTGGGGAGTCAGCTGTTGTAGTTCCTGTCCCGGCGAGCAGACCAGGACCACCCTGACGCGGCCCTTCTCCAAGAGGTATTGCAGCTGCGGTTTGAGGATATGGGCGGCCGTCCTCGCGGAGGCCACCACGTAGAGCGCGGTAAATTCCCAAGCCAACTCGCAGCCTTCGGACTTGCAAGATAGAGACGCAGTCAGTCGACCTGGCATCTCCAAAAACTGCGGACCTGGATGCGGCGGCGTCCCAGCGGCCAAGTGTTCCATCAGCGCCGGCGGCGAACGACCAGGATCCCCCTGCGAACCCAGAGCTTGGTTAAGCCCTTCGTCGGTACAAGCGACCCATCCGGTATCGCACGAGGGCTCGCCAGAGATGGTCCCAAGCAGCATCAACCACCGTAGGTTGACGACCTTTCCATTGGTCGGTAACATCCTCCAACGAGGTAATGCAACCCCGGAACCGCCGTAAGCCTCTCCAGAAGGACTCCACGTCGCCAGAGTTCCAACGGTTGATGTGCAAACAGACCGTCCAAACCCCCAGGGGCGCCCACCTCCAGCGCCAGAGCTGGGTGGGCACGTAAAACATCCCGCCTCGAGAAAAGGGAAACAGGTGGAAGCCATCCACAACCGCGCGCAGGCCCAGATCAGCCAGGACCGCGATCGTGGTGGCATCAAAGGAATGCGCCGGAGCGACGAACGCCTCCACGTCCACTCCCTCGGACCGAAAAATACGCAAACCCGCTTCCAATCGCCGGCGCTGCTCGTCCGATGGCAGACCCGCGAACTCGCTGCGTTCACATATCCCCACGATGCCCGGGTTTGATGTCAACCACACATGCTGATAGCCGTGCATCGCGACCGTCCAATGCCTGGCTTGCCACTGGCGAACCCGATCCCAAAAATCCGGGGCGGCAGGCCCAACAACGAGCTGCGGGTCGCGGTTGTCGGGTACCACCGCCAAGATAGGCCTTACCTCGCTTCCCGCCAACAACGACTCGAGGACGTCCCACACCCTCCAGTTCATGGCGGGCGCGATGTCGTCAATCCTGATCAAGTACCGTGGCCGCCTCAGCCACTGCGAGCGCTTTCCATGTAGCATGATACCTTGACCCCCACTCGGTGCCCTGCGAGGCTCCTCGTACGCCAGCCTGCGGAAGGTTACCCTAGCTGTTTCTGTTGCCCCTGCACCTGCGGAACTGATCGCGAATCCCCGCGCTTAACATTCACTCAGGACGGCCAGCAGCCTTTTGGCCAGGGCTGCTTCCGAGAAGTGTTCTACCGCCCGTCGGCGGGCATTTCTGCCCAGAAGCTCCCTGCGCGCCTCGTCTTCCATCAACTCAGTGATAGCCGTGGCGATAATGGCGCCAGCGTCTGGCCGGTGGGAGCCGCTGGACCCCACAATCTCAATCAATACGCCCGATACCCCATGCTCGATCAGATCCACGATCCCACCAGTCCGCGAAGCAACCACTGCAAGGCCGCTCGCCATGGCTTCCAGCACCGTGAAACCGAAACCTTCCCAAGTGGATGGAACCACCGCGATGTCCGCACTGGCATAAATATCGGCGAGCTCATCCCGCTCTCGCACGCCAAGGCAGTGCACGTTACTCAAACGGGCGGCTCTTTCGAGCGTTGCAGGCAGCAGCTCCCCCACGATCACAAAATCCACTCCCCGGCCCCGAGGCGAGCGCCCCAAAATCTCGGCCGCCTCCACCAATTGTGGGACACCCTTCAGCGGTCTCTCTCTCCTGACTACACACAAAACCTTGAGGCCGTCCAGGGCGATGCCATACTTGGACCAAATCTCGCGCTTGCGGCGGGCCGGCGTAAACAGCTCCGTATCCAGCCCGTGGTGAACGAGCCTTAGTTTCCTGTGATTCCCGGTATAGCGCATAACATGTTCGTAGCGAGCGCGGCTTGCTTCCAACCACAAGTCACAGAGCAGATTAAGCTCGACCCAACCCGGACTGTCAACCCGCCGGATCGGTAGCGGCGTCACGTTCGGCCCAGCGACCAGCTTCCGGCCTCCCCGGATGCTTTGCAGGTAAAGCAAACTCTTCAACCCGGTGGGGCAGTAGATGACGTCCACGCCGTGGCTGCATTTGTGGAGGCTGCGCAAATTCGCCCAGAATGCGCCCGGCATGTGGGGATCGAATCCGAGATGGATGTCCACCCGACCCGATCGGGCGTAATACTCTCTCTCGTCAATTCGTCCGCACAGCAAGCGCACCGCGACCCCTTCCAGGGAGGCCAGCGCATTGAGCGAAGACACGACATTCCGGTGCGGCCCGGTTATTCCCACCGCGTGATCAACCGCTACCAGGACCGTCAACGGCTTCATCGCCCGATTCTTTCCCGAAGTGTTTTCTCCCCAAAAACTTCGGCCACGACCCGCAGGATTCGGTCTCGCGCCCGGTAATAGGCCGAACGTTCCTCTTCCGTGGGTCGACGCGAGCGCCGGGCGATCATGAATCCCCATAGCCCGGCCTTGGCCGCCATCCAGTAGGCTGCGGCTTTTCCAGTGGCTTGCAATTCGCGCAGCAGGCTCGGGATCGGAAATTGCCAGCGCAATTCGCGATACTTCCGCCGCGTGTTCCGGAGCGCTTCCTGCACCTTGGCGGGCGTAGCGGAAGCCGGCTCCATGTAAGCGTAGAGAACTTGGGGAAGAACTGCCCATCGCCGACCCCACAGTAGCCGCCACAGGTAGTCGGAATCCTCGGCCACGCGGAAATCTACGCGGAAGCGGATCTGACGGGCGACCGCACCCTGAATGAGTGAGGGCGCAAACGCCACCGGTGGCGAGGCAAGGCTTCGCCACTCGTGCCGGACGGCGGCGCCCTGGGCTTTCGCCCCCCGCAGGCGAACCCCAATCAGCTCCCGTCTCGCGTCCACGATGGCCATACCTGCGCTGACAACCGCCACTTCCGGATGCCGGAGCATGAACTCGACCTGCCGCTCCAGCTTCTCGGGATAGTACCAGTCGTCTGCGTCCAGCATGGCGATGAACTCGCCCCGCGCGTTATCCAGGGTGACCTGCCGCGCGAAGCCACGTCCCATGTTGCACTCCAGCCGGAGGTAGCGAATGCGCGGATCGTCCGCCGCCTCGACGATGCGCTCGGGATGGTCGGTCGAGCCGTCGTCCACCAGGACGCACTCCCAATTCTCGTATGTTTGCGCCAGCAGGGAAGCCAGCGCCAGGGGCAGAGTCGTCGCCGAGTTATAGCAGGGTGTCAGAACCGAAACAAGGGGCTTCATCCGGCAACCCTCGGCGTGTCAGCCCATTGCCGCCGGGCGGCGCGCCGCCACCCAAAGGCCTCGAGGCGCGGCAAGCCCCCCACCGGCGCGTACACTGACAAAAGCGCGAGCAGAACGGTTCCGCCATAGAAATACTCACCGCCCATTCCGCCCACGACGGCTGCAACAAGCGCTGCACGCAGCGGCAAACCCAAGCCGGCGATCCGCGCCTCGCGGGACCCTGCATCGAGCCACATGCGGCGGAAAATGGCGAGCACGAGGAGGCCGCCCACGACCCCTGTCTCGAGGAACATCTGGATGAAAAAGTTGTGGCTGCCTGTAGTGGACAGTCCCGAAGGTCCGCCACGGTGGAAGAAACCCGTCCCGAGCAACGGGGCATTTACCAGTTTGAGGGCTGCGTGTCGCCAGATGCCCAGCCGACCTCCCTCGTCAATACCCAGGATGCCTGAACCGTACTTCTGCAAATAACGCGGGTCGGGGGAGAGCGTGCGGTCTACATCTTTCCGGAATTCGGGGAAGCTGTGGTAGGCGAAGACGCCGGACAAGGCAACCAGAACAAGGAAAACGACAGCCGTGCGCGCACCGCGGCGCCGCATGATGATGTATGCGACGCCCGCCAACGCGGCGACCCATCCGCCCCGCCCGCTCGACACAAACGATCCCGTCAGCCCGAGCGCAATCGCCGCGACGGCGGCGCGGCGCCACAGGCGATCTCCGTAGCCGGCGATCCACAGCGCGCCCAAATAACAGGCCAGGAAGGCAATGCCCACGCTGATGGCGTTGTTCGCCTTGTAGCCCTCCGCGGCCGCCTGCGCAGCAAGCCGCGGATCCCGTTCCGGCCGCAACGTGAGCAGGCTGATCCCCAGCATCGCGATGACGCCCAACAGCGACCAGTGATAGAGCCGCCTGACGAACGCGCCTCCCACGCGGGTCACGGTCAACCATCCTGCCAGACCGTAGAGTGTGAGCTTCGCTACCTTGAGCATGCTGAAGTAGAGGGCGCGGTTGTCGGTGTAATCATACCGGAAGGGAATGGTAAGCGTGCTGACCAGGGCCCAGGCGAGGAAGGCCAACATCGGGGGCGCGAGACGGTCTGCCGCCACCTGCTGTCGGGAGCGCCTGGCCAGCAAAAGGCAGGACAGGTAGCCCCAGATCAGGAAATCGCTGATCTCGAGCCGGCCGAAGGCGGTGGGCCGCGCCAGCCCGAGATTGGGCAAGAACAACAACGGCAAATAGAACAGCCATGGATACTCCAGCAGGAGCACACCGTAACCGCTCCATTTGCCGGTGACACGCCAGCCTGCCCCACCCGCGTTCTGAACTGCCCAAGCCGCTGGAGTCATGCCGGCCAAGCCCCACTTAGACTGAGGAACATCGTACGGGCATGCGCGCGACCTGCCAGCCGCGCAGCAGTCCCCGCATGCAGGCCACAATGGCGTTCACCCGCCGGTAGCGAGTCGCGAAAGCCAAACCGAGCAACCCCAACCGAGCCAGCGCCGTGGGCCAGTAAATCCGGGGTACGTGCCGTCGAATCAGAATCGCCCGGTTGTGCGCCAGCCCGTACACATACGCCGCCACGTCTCGCACGCGGCAGCCTCCATCTCCGGCTGCAAGATGTGTCACCCGTGCGTTCCCGTTGAACCACACGCGGAAACCTGCCTTTCGCGCCCGAAAGCAGAATTCCGCTTCCTCATACAGCGCAGCCCCTACGTTCATTCTCTCGTCGAACCCGCCGGCAGCGACCAAGGCTGCTCGCCATGCGGAAAAATTGCTGCCGCGAGCGTGGTCGGTTTCGGACTCACGGAACGAAGAGAATCCAGCTAACGGAGAAGCCGTCCAGCGGCGGAAAACGCCAGCGCGGGACGATGAGTCCCGTTCTCCGCGTGCCTCATCTATGCCGCCCCCCACCACGCCTACCCCGGGCCTTCTCAGCGCGCGCAAATGCTCGCTCACCAGATCGGGACCGCACCGGATGTCGTCGTCCACGAACACGATGGCCTCATATCGCGCACGCTGCCACCCGAAATTCCGGGCTTCAGGCAAACCGCGGAACCGGACTCTCTCGTAGCGCACCACGTCCGGGTGCGCCTGCGCCAGCCCCAGCAACGCTGGCGCCGGCTGCGGCGACTGGTCCACGATCAGGATTTCCAGCGGACGATGGCGCTGCGCAAGCAAATCGCGCACGCAATCGAGGACATACGAGCCCCGGTTCAGCGTCGGAACGACCACCGTCACGCCTTGGGATTCTTCAGCCAAGGTCAATCCCCGCGCTAGCGAGAGCGGATGTAAAGCGGTCCAGGTAGTGCTCCCAGGTGCAATCGCGTTCGATACGGTGACGCGCAGCCAGGCCGGCCTGCCTGAATGAAGCGGGATCCTTCACCAAGGCTCGCAAAATGGCGACCAGTGCGCCAGCGTCATCCTGGGAAATCAACCATCCGCCTTCTCCTTCGCGCACCGCCTCCGGAATTCCGCCCGTCCGGGCCCCCACCACCGGGACGCCGCAAGCTTGAGCTTCCAGAAACACGAGACCGAAGCCCTCGACTTCCCGCCCACACCGGTTTTCCCGCGTGCACAGGACGAACAGGTCCATCGCCCTGTACAGTTCCGGCAAATCGGCTTCAGGAACGTAGCCGAGCCAGCGAACCAGATGCGCCACGCCGGCTTCGTTCGCCTTGCATCGGAGAGCATTCTCGGCAGGTCCCTGACCCGCCACGAGGTAGACGAGCCGCTCGCGCCACGACGGCTCGAGTGCCGCCAGCGCCTTGAATACGACGTCGTGTCCCTTATACTCGTTCAGGCGCGCCACGGTGCCGACAACCAGCTTTCCCTGCACCCCGAAACGGGCACGTGCGCGGTGGCGATCCCCGGGGGAAAAGCGGCGGTGGTCCACAGCCAGCGGCACTGCCGCCACATGGGCCTCGGGCGCCACTTCGAGCACCAGCCTTCGCGTGAACTCGCTGTTGGCCACGACCAGGGTGGCTCCTTGCAGAACCCGGCGTTGTGCCGTGCGCCACCAGCCGGCGCGCCAGACCTCCCGCGGCGCCAGCAGCTCGGACCCATGGGCCAGGATCGCGGCGCGCTTGACTCCGGCCGCAACAGTGATCAGACCTTCCGGGTACCACAGGCCGCAAAGCACCGGGCAGTCCAGACGCTCGCGGCGAAGCAGGCGCCAGGCCTGGATCTCGCGGCGCGGGCGACCCGGACCCAAACGCACTTCAGGAACACGGGGCGGTGCCGGCCGCTCTGAAG
>Ga0272449_1004843_pt1 | contig 10770 bp, 5 predicted proteins | sample YNPCB0241_FD_198679 | JGI IMG/M metagenome (GOLD analysis project Ga0272449, IMG submission 198679) | Hot spring sediment microbial communities from Yellowstone National Park, WY, United States - YNP-CB-024-1 | ecosystem: Environmental > Aquatic > Thermal springs > Hot (42-90C) > Sediment...
AAGAAGGTCTGGCCCGGCCCTCCAGCCAGTCCTGGTATCCCTGCACGACGCGGGGAGGAAGCCCCACTGTTTCTGGGGAGGGAATCTCCCCGCGTTCAGCCCAAGCCAGGGCCATTTCACGACAGCGTTCTACGAAGTCCACCGCCAGCGCGCCCCCGTACTCCAGAAAGCGCAGGACCGGCTTGTCGGTCTGGGAAACCACGCCGGCCTGGAGGAGACGGCGTTGGACAAATTCTTCTACGGACAAGGAAGCATATTCGGGACGGGTGACCAGCGGTTGGAGGAAGTGGTCAAAGAAGTCAGCCAGGCAGTAGTCAGGGATACCGCCGTGGGCCAGGATGAGCCCAATATAGCGATGGCCGCCAAGAGGCGGGAATTGGGCGACAGGCAGGGTCTGAACAATCTCTTCAAAGAGGTGCCCCCACTGCCCCCGGTCCAGCGTGTTTGTGCGTTGTGCCTGGACCCTGTCTGTCTGAACAATCTCTTCAAAGAGCCCCCACTGCAGGATCTGAGAGGGAGGGATGGAAAGATCTGTGGCCTCCCAAATGGCCGACCAGAAATCTCCTGCCTCATAGCCACGGACCCCCTGGGCGACCAGGAACACGGCGTACGAGCAGGGATACCGTTCCCGCAGTCGGCGCGCGGCTTGCTTCCACTTGTGTTGGCGTACCAGGTCCCCGATCAGTCTTCCCAGAAGGTGGACTTCATCCTCTGAGAGGAGGATCTCCCCCAGAAGGTCCACTTCCGCTACCTGAGGGCGCAGTCGTTCTTCCCATTCGTCCAGTGAATTGGGTAGCATATTAGCATACTGTCTCACCAGTCAATCACAATCCGCACCCGGGCGGGATCTTTTTCTGCCAACCGTTGCTGAAGGAAGCCCTCAAACCGTTGTCGGATTTCTTCCACCGTGCAGGGCATTCCCGAAATGGTGAGCGCTTGGAGGATATCTTCCGGCAGGAAGGTCACCCGTTCCAGGCCTTGTAATGCCTCTGCCAGGGCCCGCAGGAAGGCCTCATCCAGCGGATCCGGGAGAATCTTTTGGTCCCGAAGGATTTCCAGAGGCTTCCGTTCCTCCGGAGCCATCAGGTCCAGGCTTTGCTGGGAGGCCGGCGTAGACAGCGCCTCGCTCAAGATGTCTATCCACTCCCGGATCCACCGATCCAGTGTCTCATCCGCTTCCTGGAGGATTTCGCGCAGCGGTTTCTCGGGGGCATCGGTATCCGGACGGAAGTGACAGTGCGGGCAGATGGGTTCTCGTTCCAGGTCGGACAGGATCAGTCGCCAGCAGGATACTAGCGAGCTGAGGCGGCTTTCTAGTCCTTTCAGCCGCTCGTGCGGCAAGATGGGTACCGATTCGGCAAGAAGATGCAGCCGTTTCAGTCGGGGGTCTTGTAGTAACCGGTTTTTGCGCCGGTCTTCCTCGCTATCCAGCCGCGCCTGGCGGTGGGCTTCCTGATACGCTTTGATGTACTCTTCCTTCAGTTGCTTCAGTTCGCGGTGGACTTGGTCCAGCCGCTTCGACCAGGGGCCCGAAAGGAGGTCTCTCAGAGCCGTCAAGTGATCTTCCTGCGCTTTCTGAATCGCCGCGCTCAGTGGATGGTCCTTGGGGAGAATGGTAGCGGCCTCCCGCAGGTAAGCGGTCAAGGGTTGCAGTTCCCGCTCTATCTGGTCAGCCATTTGTTCTACCTGCCGGACCTGGGCTCGCCGTTCCTGTTCCTCCCGGATAGTCTCGGCAGTGTGCGGGAGATTGCGCAATTTGCCCGGTGTATTGAAGGGGCAGAGGGATTCCAAAAATTCCTTGTAACCTCTCAGGGTAGACTGTACGTGTTCCAGGGCCTTTCCCTCCAGCACCGGCCGGCCCCAGAGAGAAAGCCCCTGGCGGACCCGATTCTGCAGTTTGACCACCCGGTCCAGTTCCTCTGTCACTCTCTTCTGAAGTTCCCCCACGGCCATCTCGCGGGTCTCCGGGTTCTGGATCAGGCCCGGGGGGAGTTCCATGAGTTCCATCACAGCTTTCAGCGCGCTGAGAGGCAACTCCCTCGGTCGAGCAATGTGTCGGAAGTTGAGCAAGTCATCCAGGCTCATCCGCAGAGCCTCATCCAGGGTGGCCGCGTCCAGTTTGCGCCCGGCAGGAAGGACGATTTCCACTTCCCCGGCATAAACCAGTGCCACTAACAGGACAGCCAGATACTCGGGTTCTATCTGGAAATGGCGCATCCGTTCATCGCCCATCCAGGGCTCAATCAGCTCGTTCCAGTTTAGCACCGCCGATGGCCCCTTCGTATCCAGACGTTCCAGGATGTATCGGGCATACGGGGAGCGCTCTGGCCGGATGCGGGCCTCTTCGTCCAACAGGCCCAGGCCGTCCAGGACTGCCATGCCGCTCTGTACCCGCTGGCCCACGATGCAGCGCAGGGCATCCTGCACCATTCGGGGCCGGCTCTCTCGAGTGATAGGTTGGCGGAGGCTCTGGAAGGCCGGGTACTCGGGGTAAGTTTCTTCGAAATGGGCCGTCAGACAGAACGCAGCAATCTCCTGCACCATCTCTCGGAAAGAAGCCTCAGCGCTCGTGCCCACACCCTTTCGCCCCCATTGGAGGAAGGGCCGGCTCTCTCCCCGATGGGTCACAATGAACGCACCGGGATGAGCCCGGATCCACCGCATCAGTTCCTGTTTGGCTTGGTCCGCTTTCCCCCGGTAGACCTGTTGGTGGACGCCGGAGGAAGTGAGAGACATCTCCCATGCCCCGGCAAAGGTCCGCAGCGCCTGTTCAAAAGCCTCGTCCCATTCCCACAAGCGGAAGAAGACCTCATCCGGTTTCTGCTCGTCCTTAAAAGGAGGCATTTCAAAGGGCTGGAGGAAGTAGAGATAAAAATCGCGCGGTGGATGAGCCGTGGAGCGTTCATTGGGAGTGCCGAAAAAGAGGTAGCCAGGTCGGGTTACGCGATGCTCCGGCCACGGCACTTCATACTCCCAGATGCGATGACCGGGCACATACGTTTGCTCATCCTGACCTAACAATTCCCGAAGAGCTTCAAAGTAGTAACGGTTCAACTGGTCAGGCCCCAGAGTTCTCGCCCGCTCCTCAATTTGGGCATCATAGTCTATGTCCTTCTTCAGGTCTAGGTAGTACTGGCCGTTCTCCTGATTGACAGAGATGAATTGCCCACTCACGGTGCGAATTATTTCCCTTAGAGCGGTATTCACCACGTCACGCAGGAAATCCGCATCTTGCTCGGGAATCGAGGGGTCAAAGATGGCCAATCCATCCCGAAGTTCCTCGGCGGTTGCTCCGATGGGCGCGTAGATATCGCCTGTGGTCAGCCTCAGAACGCTCAGTGCCTGGATCAAACGCTCCGCGATGGGGCGGTATTGGGGGCGGGTGTACGCGCGAGCGATTCGGTCGCTTAAGACCCGGTTTTTGTCGATGACTTCCCGGATCTCCGGAGAGGAACGAAAAGTCGGGTCTGCTACCAGGAGCGGCCAATAGGAATCGTACGAGATGATGCCAGGCTGATCGGGGGGAACCTCCTGATCCAACAGACTCCGCATTGTCTGGCTAATCGCTTTCAATGCCACGCGCTGTTCCGCGAAAGTGATACGTTCAAAGACGTCCAGGTAGGCTGGGTGCACTGGAAAAAGACGAACGAAATCCTCTAGCCGCTCGGCCATCTCCCCGTAGTATGGAGTAAACCTTTGCAAATGGGAGCGGATCCATGCCTTCTGTTCCTCTGTCTTACGCAATAACCGTTCGGCCACTACATAGGCCACATCTTCGCGAGTGATGCGGACCTGCTCGAACCGGTCCCGCACTCGGCGGAGAGCATCGGCGGCAAACTGGAAGCGAGGGCTGTCAAAGAGCGCTTCCTGCAGCCCGGCGACAAAGCGGAGCCGGCCTAGCCGGCAAACCTCGCCGACTTCCCGCAGGAAACTCAGGTCCAGAATCAATTCCTGCTCCCGCCGACCACGGAGATAATCCAGCAACTCGTCTATCAGGATCAACAGGCCCTGCTCGGGGTACCGTTCCTGAAAAGCGGACATCGCGGCCAGGAGAGGGTCTTTGGTGTTGGAGGTTTCGGCCATTGAGGGAAAGGTGAATTTGATACCTAAGTGGTGAAGGAACGGTTCCAGTTGCTCTTTCAGGACAATATCCCGCAGAGGCATTTGGGTCGTGCCCACCTCCATCCTCAGGACCTGGAAACGCCCGGCAATGGGCTCCAGCGCCTGATTCACCGTTGGGTGGCGCACCAGTTCACGGAGCGGTGCCCATTGTGCGACGGCAGAAAGGACCGACATCAGGTGGGATTTGCCGGTCCCGTAGTTTCCTACAATCATCAACCCACGATGATCAAACTGAATGTCAAACCGTAGATGGGGGATGATCTGCTCTGTCATCACCTCCGCCATGCGGTCCGAGATGACATAGGTGTGGACCAGTTCGCGGGCGTGGTCAGGATGATCGGCCTGCCGCAACTGGATGACGCTCTCTATGGGTTCATACTGGACCAGGTCCCGATAGCGCATTGGGCTCACCTCCGAGAGGAAGAATGGGGATCCCCTGGCAGTCGTAGGATCGGAATTCCGGGTGATCGGGGGACGCGTATGTTAGATGCCCCGCCTGACACCTCCCAGGCCAGGCTACCACCAGCGAGCATATCCGGCTCATCTCACGAAGCAAACGCAAGGGATCCAGCATCAAGATGGGTGCGAAAAGCAGTTCAATCTGATCCACTAGCAAGACAGTAGAATGGAAGGCGGCAATTTGTTCACGCAGGACAACGGACACTTGGCGAGCTCGGTGTTCCGGCTGTACTTCTACCAGCTTCCGGCTGAGGTCCAGGCTGAGAAGGTAGAGGGGGTATCCCGTCTGCCGGGCAAAATCGCGAAGCAACCGTGTTTTCCCGGTGCCGGAGGGCCCAACGATGAGAAGAAGTGATGGTGGGGTGGCATCTGAGGAGAATATCCTATGCAAGATTATATACGGATCCACCGAACTGTCCACCAATGATAATCCAGCCTTCGTCATGATTGCTGCCGATCTACGGGTATCTGTCGGTAGTGCGCCGGCCCCAAACAAAATAGATCGCTCGCCACGCAGGATGTTCGCTGGGCAGAACTTAGCCGGTAGATATACCTTCCCCGCTGAGGTGTCTGACCGTTCTGGCGTTGTCTTTGGCTTCCTCTCCAGGCCTAATAGTGGTCGTTGCTCCTCCTAGTTACGGAGTATACGCGATTTATTCCCCAGGGCAAGTCTCTCCCACACAGTGCGGAATCACAATTCATGCCGGCGGAGGGACTTTTCGCCCATTATCAGAAGCGGGGACAGCAGTACAGGGGCCTTGGCCGCCGGCCGCACCGCTCAGGCCGTCCGAATGGTCACCAATGGCTCTCCATCCCCGTTACGGACAATGAGAAAGCGGCGGGAAGCATGAAGCTCTTCCAGACCAGTTTCCAGCCGGAAGGGAAAGAGAGCCGGCCAATGCAACAGGGGATACACCGGAAGGGCCTCGCCGGGCGAGGCTCGAAGCACTGCCTCTATCAGCCAAATGGGAAGTTCGGGATGCGGGGAGACCCGCGCCGACGTCCCCTGATAGATGCCCCGCTCGCTCTCCATCGCCTCCAGCACACCCCAGTCAACCAGGGAATAAATGACCCGTGGGACCACATAGTTCAGTGTCGTTCGTTCGCCCCAGCGGGCGGTTATCTCCCGCATCACCTGGGCAAGGGTGAACCGATCCTGCGCGCGAAGGAGGCGCCCCACTGTCGCCGCTACATCCCGAAAGAAGGGGTAGGCCAGAAGCGTTAGCCCCCAATGCAGCCACAGCCGGCCGGCATCGGGCACACGCGACCACAGGCAAAGCGCCTCGTCTCGTAAGGTGCGATGGGATTCGGGAACCAGCAACCAGATGCGGGTCAACACGTTGATGGTCTTGCGCCGAGCATCGCGCCCCCTGATCTCTTCCGCCATGGCCCGGTTCATGGCGGCACGGAACGCCGGAAGGGCGGCCGAGGGGGCCCCCTTTCCTACCCCAATCTCGCGCAGAATTTCCCCTGCAGTCTCCGCCGACTGGTCCAGCCAGGTCAGGCGGATCCGTCGGTCAAAGCCGATGAAATTGATTCGGTGGCTGGAGGGTTCGGACATCGCTTCTTCTCCAGAGTTCCATAAGGTTCGCGAATGTGGCTTCTACCCTAATCGGATCCACGGAACAACGACCTCCTCCAACGCAAGGCCACCGTGACAGACGGCCCGCCGGCCCAAGGGCAGGAACGCCTTCCGCCCTGGCGCCAGGAGCAAATGGACTCCATCCGGCAACCCTTCCGGCGTCCAAGCCAGGGCCTGGGGGAACTGTTCGTGGACCTGCCGGCGAAAATGCGGATCGGTGTACACTCGCACCCGCTGGCCCGGTCGCTCCACCAGGACCCCTTCCCCGCGGGGCACCCCGATGCCGGCACCCTCAATATTGCCATGGTCGGCGGTCAGCCAACAGGCAAAGCCGGCCTCCCGAAGCCGCTGGACCATTCGGCCCAGACTCCCCTCTCCAGCCCACTGCCGGACCTGCTGGTGGAGCCCCGCCGTCCCTAACTGCATCCCGTGCATGATCCGGTCCACGATCGTCAGCACGACAGCCAGGACGCGCACCCGTCCATCGCCCAAGACATCCTCCAGAGCCTGCAGGTCGGGGTCCCGCTGGTACATGACGGCGGATGAAGGAAGGCCCTCTCCAGCCCAAAATTCCTTCCAGCGCCGTTCCTCTGCGTCGGTTCGCCGCCACGTCTCGGGAAACTGGGCCGGCCGTTTGCCGGCCAGCAGGGCCTGGCGGGCCACGGGCGTCAGAGTGGGCAGACAGGCAAAGAGCGCCCCCTCCTCCAGCGGCTCCAACCCCGCCTCGTCCCGCAGGACCAGCCACTGGTCCCAGGCCAGGCCGTCCACCACCAGCAGGGCCAATCGCTCCGTCCCCTGCCGCATCCGATAGGCCAGGAATTCCGCCACCCGATCGCCGACGAGCGGGGCCTTGACGGGGGGCCAGGAGGCCAACCGGACATAGTGGGATTGGAGCCAGCATGCGAACGCATCCTCGACCTGGTCGTGGAGGCGCTCCATCTGCCCGGTGGTCTCCTCATCCAACGTCAATTGGTGGCGCAGTCGAACCACCTCCGCCCAGGAACGGGCAAAGTTCAGCCAGTCCTGGTGATGGCTGTTCAACCCTGGGACGTTGGAACCCAGGAGGTCCAGCAGGCGCCCCAGCCGTTCGCGCCCGTAGGCCGCTGGGTCAAAGTAGACGCCGGCCTTGATGTGCCCGTACACCGGCCGGGGTTCCGCCAGGCGCACCGGACGAAGCCGGCCCTCCAGAAACATGGTGCTCAGGTGAAGCTGGACCTCTCGGTCATCCAGGGCGGGAAGAAGGGCGCCGGCATCCTCCGGCAAAGGGGCAGATGCCACGGGATACCCCTGTTGGGCCAGGTACGCCTGCCAGATAGACTCCAGATGCCGGCAAAAGGCAGTACTGTCCCCCAGCCACTCCTCCAGGGGCAAAGCGGCCAACTCCGCTTCCCTCCGCCATTTCTTGAGCAGTTCTTGATCCAGAGAGGGCGGCGGGTACAACCCCCGATCGTGCCGCTGGAGGAGATAGCGCACCAGGTCGGTTGGGGTACGGATATCCTCCGGGTCCACGCCGTAGATATGCTGTAGCACGTAGCGCCGGCTCTGCTCATCCGTCAGCCGCTTCGGCGGGGGATGGGCCAGATAGGCATCGTAGAGCGCGGCCAAGGCAGGCCGATAGTGGTGGGCCAGTTCCTGCAGGACCGGATAGGCCAAATTGGGAAAGAAAGTGTAGAGGGCCAGGTTCCGCACCGAACGCATCCCCCCGGCGCGAGCCAGCAGGTCATAGGGGAACGTTTTCGGGTCATTGCCGGCGAGACGGGCCAGCAGGCGGACCGGTTCGCCGGCGTCCCAACGGGAGCGATACCCGGACTCGTACATGTAGCGGAACATAATCGGGTCCGCCGGGTCCAGGGTCAGCAGATGGACGGGCGGCTCCTCGGATTCCAGCGCGGCCCGCACCTCCGGCTCCAGCAGAAGATCGTCAGGATCCAGGGCCAGGGTGAGGAGGGCATCGGGCTTCAGCGCCAATGCGTTGAGGATGGCCTGCAACCAAGCGCTGTCGGGCATTATTTCTCCAGTTTCCCTCGCGCATTGTCATAGTACATCAGCAGAGCCGGGTCTTCCTCCAGCACCCGCAGGGGGAGACGGTCAGCGACGTGGACGATGGTCTCGTAGTCCTTCTCGCGCCAGGCGTGGCGAAAGCCGGCCAGGACGGCCTCCTTGCGGAAGACCTTCAGGGGGCCCCGCTCGCCGGCGTAGCGGCGGAACTCCCGCAGAAGCGCCTTCTCCCGCATCCGTTCCAGGTCCAGGGCTTTGTTGGGGTCAGGGACGTACCAGCGCCCTTCCTCGTCCTCCAGGAAGTTCTCCTCCAGGAGCTGACGGAGTTCCAGCGGGGCCTCGTTCTCCTGCCAGGCCCGCTGGGCCTCCCGCATGAAGAGCGGCTGGAGCTCGCCCAGGGTGCGGGGTTGTTCCTGAAGCTGTGCCCGCAGCCAGCGGATGGCGCTCCGCTCGTCGGTGACGATGAGGGGGAGTTGGACCACCCGCTCGGCCTCCAGCCGCCGGCGATCGTATTCCGCCGCCTGCAGGGGCAGGAAGAACATGCCGTCCCGCTCCGGGTAGCGCTCCCGCAGGCCGGCGTAGAACTCCGCCGCGCCGATGGGCACCGGGATCCCCCGCTGGACGTGGAAGGCGACCATACGGTCGTAGAGGAGATAGTCCTGCCGCTCCGCCAGCACCTCCAGACCGCCGTCCCGCAGTTCGGGGACGGGGAGCTGGCCCAGATGGTAGTCCACGAAGGCCCAGACGGACTCGCTGGAGGCCCACCCCGGGCCGCTCAGTTGCCGCACCCGTTCCTCCAGCCCGGCGTTGGGCTTGTAGGCGGAGATGATGAGGTCCTGCTTCACGGCGCCGGTGGTGGTGATCTGCTTGAAGGTGCCCTGCTGTTTATCCAGCGTGCGCACGTCGGCGATGACGAAGCCGGCCCGCTGGAGGGCCTCCTGGATGGCGTTCCAGACGCGGTTCTGGGAGTTGTGGAACTCCATTGTCATCCAGCGGCCCGGTTTGAGGACGCGGTAGAACTCCCGGAAGCAGGCCTCCATAAGGGCCTGGTACTCGGGGAGGCCCTTGCCCTGGGTTTTGTTGACCACCGCCTCCGGCCCGTTATGGGTGAACACCCCCAGCCAGGCCTCCCAGAGGAAGTTCAGTTCGGAGTACATCAGGTTACCCCCAAAGGGGGGGTCAACAAAGATGTAGTCAACAGAATGAGCCAAAGTGTTTGGAAGGGCAGTGGCGGATTGTGTGGTCATTGCTACCCCGACATTGCCAATTTGTCCGAGTCTTCGGATGAACTTCCTGGTGGACTGAACGCGTCGCTTGAACATTGTCACGATTTCAAATTCATACCCAAGCGACCCAACATATAGTGTGCCCGACAAAGTACCGGTAGGACGATCTGAATTCCACCGATACATCCTGCTCGCACGTCCAAGAATTGCAGTAAAAGTGAATAGCAACTTTGACTGCGCCTTTGTCAATCCAATCCCTGTTATCCTCTGCCACAGCGCCGCCAGGGTCCACAGGTTCCGGCGGGTGTAGAAGTGGTGGACGTGGGTGATGCCGTGGCTCTCCATTGGCTGGCGGGTGTTATATCCCTCCGGCATTCGGTCGGTGGGGAACGGGTAGGGGATGTCGCTCTCTTCAATGCGGCGCAGGAGTTCCAGGTCGGCGGCGTCGGGGGTTTTCTCGTAGCGCCGGCGGCCCACGGTGTAGTGGATGAGGACGGGGACCTGGCGTGCCCGGCGCACGGGGGCCTTCAGCGCCCGGTCGTAGATGGTCTCCCAGGCCCGCTCCAGGGTGCGCTTGGTGTGGTTGGCGCCGCAGTGAGGGCAGGGGAATTCCTCCCGCACCCGCCCGGAGGCCCGGTCCACCGCCACGTCCCAGAAGACGATCTCCTGGCCGCAGTGGGGGCAGAGGAAGACGTCGGACCAGACGGTGTAGTTGATGCGGGCCCTCACCTCACCCCCTGGCCCCCTCTCCTCTCCCACACCGCGGGCCCTCACCTCTCCCCCTGGCCCCCTCTCCTCTCCCGCACCGCGGGAGAGGAGAGGGGGGGTTCCTGCTGGGGGATGGGGGTGCCAGGTCTCGTACATCCAGCCGCACTCTTCTTCCACTTCCTGGAGGATGCGGCGGGCTTCCCGCTCAAAGGCGTCGGGGTCCACGGGGGTGTTGTAGTTGTAGGCGATGAAGGTGGCGGCGGGGCAGAGGTCGATCAGGACGGCCCGGCGGGGGCCCAGGCGGGAGAAGGGGCGGCCCTTCTCGTCCAGGATGGTGCCGTCGTCCTGGACCCGGTAGCCCAGGCTCTGGACGGCCTTGCGGTCGCCGCAGAGTTGGGCGGCCACGCCGGTCATGCCGGTGCCGCAGAAGCCGTCCAGGACGATGTCGCCGGGGTCGGTGTAGTGGAGGATGTAGCGCATGATGGCCTTGTGCGGCACCTTGGTATGGTAGGAATGGGCGTTGTAAATAGGGTCGTTCTTGCCCTCGGAGACGTCGGCGGCGAACGGCTCGCGGTGGTAGGCCGGCCGGCGCGAGAGGCCCGCCTGCTCCTGGGGCGGGTCATCCTGGGGGAGGCCCAGTTGGGCGCGAATCTGCCGGCGCTCCTCCCGCCACCG
>Ga0272449_1004844_pt1 | contig 10769 bp, 11 predicted proteins | sample YNPCB0241_FD_198679 | JGI IMG/M metagenome (GOLD analysis project Ga0272449, IMG submission 198679) | Hot spring sediment microbial communities from Yellowstone National Park, WY, United States - YNP-CB-024-1 | ecosystem: Environmental > Aquatic > Thermal springs > Hot (42-90C) > Sediment...
GGAAGAGGATGCGGTTCCCGTCGGGGGTGAAGGTGATGCGGACCGGCGGGCGCTCCTCGCGGCCCTTCACCAGTTCACCGCAGATGCGGGCCCACTCCGTCATTGTGCGGGCCGGGACGATGACGCTGAACGGGCGGATGACCTCGCTCTCCGGCAGCAGGACCAGCCGGACCGCCAGACGATACCCGTCGGCGGCGGTGAGGGTCAGGGTGGGGCCAGCGGCGGTCGCCTCCCACCGCAGGAGCACGCCCTTGAGGGTGGGGTGGCCCTCATCGGTGGCGGCAGCGAAGGCCACCTGGCTGATGGCGGTCCGCAACGTCTCCGGGTCTATGGAGATGCCGTCGGCCGCGCTCTCTTCGGGGATCGGGATGGGCGGGAAATCCACAGCGTCCATCCCTTTGATGTTGGCCTCGCTCCGCCCGCAGCGGACGTTGACGGTCATTGTCCGCACTTCCTGGCGCAGGTCCACCCGGTCCGGCGGGAAGGCGTTGACCAGGTCAATGATGGTGCGGGCTGGGACCGCGATGGCCCCGTCTTCTTCTACCTGCCCGGCGATCCAGCAGTGGATGCTCATCTCCAGGTTGGTGGAGGAGAGACGGAGCCGTCCCGCGTTGGTGGCGAACAAGATGTGGCCGAGGATGGGGAGGACGGAGCGGGTGGAGACCGCCCGTCCGGCCACGCCCAGGCCGCGAGAGAGGTTTTGCTGAGGACACGAAACACTCATGTCCATCTTCATCGGTTCCTCACGTCATTGGCGTAGTGGATAAAACGCGCCCCTGCCGGGCCTCCCCGGCGCTCACCCCAATACGTAGCCGCTCTTTGACGCCTCCGGGGCCAGAGGCTGGCGGCCTTCCGACGTGCCTCGGTCAGCAAGGCTCCGCTCGCACCCAGCGGCCAGGGACCGAGGATGGCCGCCGGGATACAATCTACGCCCCAAGGGCGCATCTATCTTGTTAACCCCCGCCCCGCCGCCTGTCGGCACCGCCGACCAAGCCAGCATCCCGCCAGCATCCTCTCCCGCCTTCCGCTCTCGCCGCCCCCGGTACGGGCCCTTTTCCTGGTCCACAAGGCAACCCCTGTGGAGCAGGCCGGGTGATACGGCGGAGCCCCGTCGCGGGCGGGGCAGGGGGCTCATCATCTCCGATTCAGCGTGCGCCATACCAGCCACCCACAAACAAACATTCCGCTCACGATCACTGCGGTCAGCAGATAGGCAAGGATGATATTCCATACGGTCGTCATCCCGCTCCTTTCTGTGCATATTATACCATAAGATGTGAGATTTGTCAAGAGGTGTGAGAGAAAAAACTAAAAAAAACGGGCAGGGAATTTTCTTCCCTGCCCGGCGATTACGAAAGAACGAGAGCCTCTTGCCCCTTGGGGATCAGGCGCCGCCCCTTCAGGCTCTGTGTCTTCTGCAGTTCGGCCAGCGCCCGCACCCGACGGAAGGAGATCATTTTTGCCCGGCGGGGGCCGTGTCCCAGCACTGGCACCCAGCCGTATGAAATCCAGCGAACAATGTACCACGGATGGATGTCCAGCCGGCGCGCGGCCTCGCTGATGGAGACTGGCTCATCGCCGTCTCCACCGAGGCGTTCTTTCAGGGCAACCAGCATAGCAGAATTCTCACTCACGGCCAACCTCCCGTTGACCTCTATGGTCTCCACCTCACCAGCCTGAATCAGGTTGTGCAGGGTATCTGGGTTGATGCCGTATCGCTGCGCGGCCACCTCTATGGTAATGTATTTTCTCTTCTCCATCCCCCTCCTCCCAGTACCCCCGCCGCGACTTGAACGCGGGCCACCGGCTCCGGAGGCCGATGAGCTGGAGAAGGGGGGATACGGTCCCCTCTCAAATTCTATCACAACTTGTTGTAAAAGTCAATCCCCTCGCGGGGGAAAACTCATCGTGTTTGCGCTGGAGATCGTCCAGCGCAAAGCGGGCGTAGTAAGCCCGGGTGACCTCCACATCCCGGTGGCCGAGCAGGTCGGCCAGGGAGGCCAGGTCGCCCCCGGCCAGCAGGTAGTGGATGGCGAAGCGGTGGCGGAAGGCGTGTGGGCCCACCGGGCCCCGCACCCCGGCCCGCCGGGCCAGGCGGCGCAGGATGGACCGGACTCCCCACCGGCCCAGCGGGTGGCCGTTGTGGGCTACCCAGAGCGCATCGGTCTCCCCGGCGACGGCGGCCCTGGCCTCCAGATAGTCGGCCAGCGCCCGGGCCGTCGCCGGGAGCAGGAAGACAAAGCGCCACTGTCCCCCTTTCTCCCGCACCCGCGCCACCCGCCTGTCCAGGTCCAGGTCGTCCACGCGCAGGTTCAGCATCCCGCCCAGTCGGCACCCCGTATCGGCCAGAAAGAGGATGAGCGCCATGTTGCGCCTGCGCTCCCAGTCGGTGCCCGACGTGGCAGCGGCGTGGAGGAGGCGGCGCAGGTCGTCGTCGGCGATGGCCTTCGGCGGGGACTGGGGGAGGCGGGGCAGGCGGATGCGGTCGGCGGGATTCTGCTGGATGATGCCCTCGGCGGCCAGCCAGCGGAAGAAGCGCTTGAGCGCCCGGATGTGGCCGTGGACCGTGTGCGGGCTGCGGTCGGCGTAGAGGTCGGCGATGATGGCACGGAGGTTGTCGGTGGTGATGTCGGCGATGGGGGTATCGGGGTGGCGGCGCTGGAGGGGGAGCAGGCGGGTCTGGTAGGATTCTATGGTGCGGGGAGAGAGGCCGTCGGCCCGGCAGGCCAGCAGGAAGGATGCAATCGCCTGGGATACGGTGGTCATCGGTGCCTCCTGTTTTTGAGGAGGCATTATACAGAATCGGGTATAACAACAAAAAATGCCTCGCGGCTTGCGGCGAAGCCCGAGGCGACGGCCAGGACGGGCAGGGCGTCCCGGTTCGTCCCTTACCTACAATTCCTCCACCATCTCCTGCACCCGCCCCGCATCCGGATGCAGGTAGCGGGCCGTGGTGGAGAGACTGGCGTGCCCCAGCACTGACTGGAGGGTCGCCAGGTCGCCCCCCGCCTGCAGGAAGCGGGTGGCAAAGGTGTGCCGCAGCGTGTGCGGCGTCACCCGCTTCCCCAGCCCGGCCCGCCGGGCTGCCTCCTTCACCACCCGCTCCACGTCCCGCCCCGTCAGCGGGCCGTACGTCCGGGAGAAGAACAGCGGCCCCGACCGCTGGGGGCGCACCTCCAGGTACTCCCGCAGGGCCCGTCGCGCCTCCGCCGAAAGCGGCACCCGCCGCTCCTTCATTCCTTTCCCCTTCCGCACCAGCACCCAGCCGCTCCGGGCATTCAGTTCCACGTCCTCCGGTTTCAGCGCTACCACCTCACTGACCCGCAGGCCCGCCCGGGCCATCAGCGCTACCATCGCCCGGTTGCGGCGGGAAACCCAGTCGTTTCCCTCCAGCGCCGCCATCAGCCGCCCCAACTCCCGCCCGTCCAGCGCCTCAACTGGCGGGCGCTCCTGGCGCACGTCCCGCACCCGTAACTCCCGCTCGTGGAAGCGGGCCAGGGAGCGGATCGCCGCCAGGCGCACGTTCACCGATGCGGCCTTCAGGCGGCGGACGGTGGTCAGGTGGGCGACGTACTCCCGGACCTCCTGAGGGGTGAGCAGGCGGATGTCGGGGGATTCGCCGTAGGTGGTGCGGTACCATTCGGCGAACTCTCGCAGGGCGTCGCCGTAGCGGCGCCGGGTGATGCCGGAGTACTGCTCCAGGAATGGCTGAACCTGCTCGTTCCACATTGTACGTCGTGGTTTCAGGGCCGTTAACCCCCCGTTTTTCGCAGATTGTACGACACCCAGGGGAATTCTGTGAAGAACAAGGCTGATTGTACGGGCATCTTACCCGTCACTCTATGGCAAACACAAAGCCCCCCACATCCACTATCGCGGGCAGGGAGCAGTGCGGGATGGCGATCTCCACCATCCCATTGGCAAAGGCGGAGACGACTGTCGGCATCTCCTTGCCACCGCAGACTGCCCCCGCCCCCTGCGGGGGAATGCCGCCGTTCCACCGCAGGCGCAGGATGACAGTATCCCCATCGGTCACCGCCCCCACCACCTCTGGCGGGACGGGTGGGGTGGGGGTGGGCATCGGGGTCGGCGTGGGCTGGGGCGTGGGGACGGCATTCTGGTCCAGATCCTGCGCGGCAGCAAACTGGACCTCCTTGCCGTCGGCAGTTGTGACCACCAGGCCAGGCGATGTTGGCGGCAAGTTGCCAGGATAAAAGCGCTCCTCCCTGCCAGACGAGAGTGCCAGCACCACAACATCCGCCAATGGGCCAGGCTGCCGGAGCAGGACATGGTACGGCACAACTGTCCCCACCTCCCACCAAGCCGCAGCATCTGCGTCTATGGAGATCCATCTCGTCCCCTCCCGCATTGCTGGCACAACTGGCAGGCAGTCCTCCAAAATGCAGATGCGCAAAGGCACGGGCATCGCCCGGGGCGGTTCTTCATTAATATACATCTGCGGCAGGTCGGCCTGGACGGCTCCGGCCATCACCTCCGGGCGGGGGGCCGCCGGGCGGTGGCGGGGGAGCAGGAGCACGGCCAGAATGATGAGGACCGAAAGGACGGTGGACCCCGCCACCGCCAGCGGCTGCCATTTGAATTTCCGCCGGGGGATGAGCGCGCCCGGCGGGGGAGGGAGGGGCCTCAGCGCTTCTTCTTGCGGCGGCCCTTGCGGCTCTTGCGGCATGGCATTGTACACCTCCTGCTCACGGGTTGCGCTCAATGCGGATTCGGAAGCCATATTTCCCCACCGCGTATCCGAGTGCGAAAAATATTGCAGGGACCAGGCAGCAGTTCGCGAACATGAGAACTAATGCATTGGCCGTCATCCTCCTCCACCGCTGATCCGCTTCAGAATGTAGTTAATGAATGCCAGCAGGATCATGAAAATCACCGCAAACGCAGCGATCCATGTCAGATAACCTCCGGCGGAGACCATATTGATCACGGTCACCACTGAGCGTGCTAAAAAGGTGAAGTCAATCTGGACACCTCTTAGCGGACTGTCAACATTTGGATTGTATGAGAATGGATTGAAGTACTCCGGATTCAGTTGCGGGAGCACTTGTGGTGGAGTGGGGGTAGGAGATGGATTCAGCAAAGCAAAAACAAGAACAGTGATGTCCACTGACTCGGTTACTTGAGAGCTATTGCTGATTTCAATAAGCACTACAGTTGGGCTCATCGCAACATATTGATCAAAACCCACCACCTCGGCGCACCTCCCGCCGCACCACCAGGTGCAGAGATCAATATTCCCAGCACAGTCTTTGTCACCAGCGGGCTGCTCCCCCCCTCCGCAGGGGAGACTATTAAACTCTGCGGAATCTTGAGGCCTCCGCACATCAACCCCCACACACACATCTTCCCCCCCCACAAACTTAAAATCTACCCCGATGGCATCTGCGGCTGGGTTGGGATCAGTGGTGTACATATAATATTGACAAATACATTGCGTCGGGCCTTCGGCTGGGTGCGGGAATTGCTCATAGACTGGTAACTGGCCCTCGTATACCGAATAGATCTCGCAAAAATCTATCCCAGTACATTGCAGCAATCCGCCGTATTGGAAAATCGGCGTCTGCTGCTGCGCCAGCGCCACCGTCGCGCCAGCGAGCAGCAATGAAATCCCCAATGCCGCAATTGCTTTCGCTTTCATCTTCTATCCGATCAGCGGGATGGAATTCCAGATGTCGCGGAGAATATTCCATAGGGCATTGGCAACGGGCAACAGGATATAGCGAATGATTGCAATGACTGTGAATAATGCAATCATCAATATCGCCAGCCCAACCATCGCGGCGATGAAAGTAAATATCTGACCATGCGGATTCTCATCCGCAGTGGCCATCAGCATTCCCCAACCACGCAGATATGAAATCGGCTGCGCGGCGCTGATCCCAATCAATGCCGCCGCCTCTTGCAAGGTTGGGGGCTCCTCTGCGAAAGATGAGAGGACCCCAATCTGCGCCTGTGCGGCAGTCTCCCCCGCGCCGCGTAGGGTTTCTATGCTTTGTCCCCTGATTTCATCTGCTTGCAGGTCAACTGTGCCGGAGATAATCCCCAGAGCCTCCTGCCCCCACGCTGAGGACCCGATCTCATTTTCCAGTTCGTTGATTGTCAGGTTTGCCTCCTCCAGCGACTGGATCACTCCACCCAGCAATCCGTCCACTCCTTCTTTCTGTGCCAAAAAATTCGCGCTTAGACCGACGACCGGGTTGCCTTCTGGGTCAACCATCGGTGTGGGGAGCACCGGCAATGACATTGTGATTCCCCACGGCGGCAGAATCGGAGGAGTTGGGTAAAAGAATGGCGTTGGTGTGGGGGTAGGAATTGGTGTAGGAGTCGGCGGAAATGGGGGAGTGGCCGTGGGCGTCGGCAGCCACGGCGCTGGCGTGGGGATGGGCTGCGGCTGCGATAACAACGCCGCCACCGCATTCACCCGCCCCCCGCTCCAATATACGCCGGTCCCGGGAATGCGGTCGGCAGTGGAAACAATGAGGTCGCGGCACGAAGCCGGTCCTGAGCACCGTCCTGCCGAGAGTGCCAATGCCACCACCGCCGCCACGATTGGCGTGGCCATAGAGGTCCCATTCATTGAATCGTATCCCTGGTAGTATCCGGAGCGGGTGATCAGGTAGGTGTAGGTGACGGGCATCGTGGAGAGGATATGCACGCCCGGCGCGGCGACGTCCACCCAGTCAAATCCATAGTTGCTGAAATCCGCTTTCCGGTCCTGCTCGTCTGTCGCCGCAACCGCGAGGTCGCAGTCGTAGGCAGGATAGAACGGTGATAGCGATGAGAGATTCCCGGCCGCGCAAACGGTTACCGAACCGTTTGCGCGCGCGGCAGAGACAGCATCTCGCAATATCTGCGAGAAAGAAGTTGTGCCTGCGGAGATGTTGAGCACATTGGCTATCGCGCTGGCAGATACTATCGCAGTCGCGAACACCGATATTTCGCCGGACCCGGACGCGCCCATTGTTCTGAACATCCGCAGGCTTGCCCCCGGCGCGCCCCCGGCGATACCAATGCCGTTGTTGGTCAACGCGCCGATGATACCGGTGACGTGCGTTCCGTGTCCGTTCTCATCTTGCGGAACACTATCTCTTTCTATAAAATCCCACCCGGCAATACTTGGCAGGTCTGGATGTGAAATATCGTATCCGGTATCCAGAATTGCTATGACGACCCCGTTCCCCGTCGCCGTGTCCCATGCGTCGGGGAACAGCACTTTATCCAGCCACCACTCCCGCACTGCTCCCAGACCGCCACGAGAAACAGGTGCCGGGGATAGGTAGTACTGATCGTTTGGCGCTGCGGTCGTGGAGATCACACCGTCCAACTCCGCATACACCCCGTACGCCGATAGCGCCTGAATCTCGGCAGGGGTGGCCTCCACCCGATACCACTGCCAGAATAGATGCCGGGCCCCCTGCGGTACCAGCGCCTCCGCCCCCACCGGGACCTTGATGAGATACGGCAGGGTCCCTCCCTGCGCGTGGGCGGTGGGAACGGCGGGAAGAAGCATCAGCAGAATGGTGATAAGGATGGCCAGTCGCTTCATTTCACAATCCCCAGGACCTTCAATGACCAGAAGAAGAATTGCCACATCATAATACCGGTGAAAATGACGATGAGCGGAATAATCAGTACATTACCAACACTATAGCCAATCAGCTCCATCCCCAGCTGAATAGACTCCGGCGGGACGGGAGGAGTCGTTGGAGTAGCAGTGAGGCCCTGCTTGAACCCCAGCCATGCCGCCTTTACCAGGCCAACCGTACCGTTGGCCAGGATGACGAATGCTTTCCGGAATAGCGTGTACAGCAGATAAAAGAACCTCTGCAGCAACTTCAACGTGTATTCGCTGACTCCCAGAAAATCTAAGACCGGCTGTAGCACACCCCACAGCCAGTTTACCAACAATGTCCCATACGGTTTGATCAACGAGATCCACAACGACCTCAGCAAGACCTCCAGCGCTTCTACGATCCCTTTGACGAAACCGTACTGACGAATTAACTCCTGGATGGTTGTTAGGTACTGCAGGATCGGTTTACCGACCGTGGTCAGTGCGTGGTAATACATATTGTTAATCCAGTACGCGATCTTGCAGAGGGGGGGCAAGAGCGCGACGTCGTGTAATTTCTGCATCTGGTATTTCACCTGCTCCACTGGACACTCTAATAGATTGCAAGTGAGCGGGGGCGAATTATATGGCTCAATGCCGAAGCAAGGAGCAACGATCTCGGACTCCCGTTGCTCCTCTTCGCTGCACACTTCATGAATGCGCAATTCCCCCCCCGAAGCGCGGAGGCGGATGGTCAGGTATTGCTGACCGGTATCAAATTGAGTTACCAGATTGTAATATGCGCGCCGGGTCACGGAAATTACATCCAACGTTTTCCAGACTCCTGGCGCGAGTTCTTTTTCAAAATACAATGTAGGGGAACCCTGAAGCGGCTCCACCAGCACGCGGGCTTCGTATTTGCCTGAAATCGCTGCCACATCCACTTCTGTGCTGCTGACCCCCGCCGCCCACGGCAAGCCAGCCGCAGACGGGGATGGGGGCAGGAAAATTGTCGCCTCCTTCCAAATCCACCCGCCATCTGTCAGGCGGGCCTTTTTAATCTCCCAGGTTGCGCCATCTCCTAAATTCCACTGGTTATCACCAGGTGGTGGGCACACGCCCACGAGTTCACCGCCGGAGATCCCCATGATACACACCTGGTGCAAATCGGCGGCCCCGGTGGGATTCAACTTCCACCAGAGCCTGTTATCCCCCTCGGCAAATGTGGTGGGGGAAACAACATAATCTGCTTTATCCGGCAAGATCAGTTGCAATATCCCCGGGCCCCACACGCCGCTGTTGCTTGGCGGCGGCTTGCAAATCTCCACCACCGCATATGTTTCACCCCTTGGATTGCTGAACCTGAATGAGATTGCCCCGCTGATGACACGTGATGAGAAATCAAGATAATAATCAAAACCAGGCCATAACCTCGCCGGAAGTGTTATTGTGACTTCCGGCTCATTCAGGATTCCCGATACAGCGCCGCGCCGGACCTGCGTATAGCACTTCCAAGATTCAGTGCAAGGACCGCCATCTGGAATCATCGTGAGGTATGCACCTACACTTGGAGTGAGTGCCCGATCGGTTGCCACGGATATTGTTGGAGAGAAAACCCCGCCGCCGGGTTGGTTATAAAATCCCATGGCGCATCCGGCGGGGATGGCCACACCAGCCAAGTTCTCCGGTGCTCGTACGTTGGAGACCCAGTATTCCCCGATCTGCGTTGATGAAATTCGTACCAAGTAATTTTCCTGGTCAACCCTCTCAACAATCCCGGCCGTTGGCGCATATACCAACGCATCTGTATCCGATATGACCCATCGCGCATAAAATGGCGCGTCAAATTCCAGAGCCCCCTGCTGGATGGGCTGGTAGTACTGAGTGAGGGTGGGCGGAGGATACTGCACTATGTTGCCACCACCAGCAGAAATGAAAATGTACACCTGCTGTGTGTAGGAAATTCCCCATCCGTTAACCCTGATGCCATATCCGCGTGGCCAGTCGTCATTGGCCACCGTTTCCACTGCTGTATAGCACTGCGTAACGATCGTCAGGGACGGATTGCCAAGCCTGCAATCCCATAATGGAATATACCAAAACTTTCTATCCCCCCAGTCGTCAAACTTGTTCCCCGAGGAACTTCTATGATAAATTACGCCTCTCGCAGTTTTCGCGAACCCGCATCCGCTTACACACTGTGTGCAACTACTCCCACAACACGGAGCATTCCACAGTTGGAGTTGCGTGCATACAGAAACTGTAAGCGGTACAGATGATGACATTGGTGATGTTGGAGTTAATACCAGCGCGTAGTCAAATGTGCTATCGCTATAATGATATGCCTGCTGTTGAAAATGGGCTACGACACCATCTCCGTAGCCAGTGATCTGGGGAGGCATCTGATACCAGCCTGAGGGAATAACAACCATTGAATAAATGTAAAACCTGCCCGGCGGATTGCCGTTGGCTTCCACGGGGCGGGAGATAACCAGCACCACCGCCGTCGTCAGACACGATAAAGCGAGCGCAACAAGCAATCGCTTCATTGCAATGACTCTCTCTCCTCAAAAAAGTGCAGAAATGGACGAATCAGATTGACGATCAAAACCAACCCGCCGATAACCCCTGCGATCTGTGCCAGCAACGGGAAAATGAATGCACCCGTATCGTTGATATCGTTCGCAATATCCTCAATTTCTGGCGTCGGTGTAGGGTCCTGCGCCAGAACGCCCTGCGCGAGAAGCATCACTACCAGCATGGTTACAAAAGCGATCTTCATAGCATCACCACCGGGCGGATAATATTAAGAATAATTACCACGGCGCAAACCACACCAGCCGCTGCCGCAAGCGCGGGGAATAGATATGCCCCGGCATCATTCACATCGTTTACCAGATCGCTTATGGATATTGGCGTCGGTGTCGGTGTCGGTGTCGGCGTATTGGTCGGCGTCGGTGTCGGCGTATTGGTCGGTGTCGGTGTCGGCGTATTGGTCGGCGTCGGTGTCGGCGTATTGGTCGGCGTCGGTGTCGGCGTATTGGTCGGTGTCGGTGTCGGCGTATTGGTCGGCGTCGGTGTCGGCGTTTTGGTCGGTGTCGGTGTCGGCGTATTGGTCGGCGTCGGTGTCGGCGTTTTGGTTGGTGTCGGTGTCGGAGTTTTGGTCGGCGTCGGTGTCGGCGTATTGGTCGGTGTC
>Ga0272449_1004846_pt1 | contig 10763 bp, 11 predicted proteins | sample YNPCB0241_FD_198679 | JGI IMG/M metagenome (GOLD analysis project Ga0272449, IMG submission 198679) | Hot spring sediment microbial communities from Yellowstone National Park, WY, United States - YNP-CB-024-1 | ecosystem: Environmental > Aquatic > Thermal springs > Hot (42-90C) > Sediment...
CCTCTGTAGCATAGGATTTATCCTGTCCTTTGTAGCCCAGGATTTATCCGGTAGCCCAGGATTTATCCCGTCCTCTGTAGCATAGGATTTATCCTGTCCTTTGTAGCCCAGGATTTATCCGGTAGCCCAGGATTTATCCCGTCCTCTGTAGCATAGGATTTATCCTGTCCTTTGTAGCCCAGGATTTATCCGGTAGCCTGGGATTTTCCCGTCCCATGCAGGATGAATCCTGCGCTACGTTGCAGGATAGATCCCGCGCTATAACCGAACGGAAACGAATGGGTTTCCGAACGGAATCGCTTGACAAAAATTTTTTTCCGTTGTATAATCAAACTGTATGGCAACACCAACCCCGCAGAGAAGAGCGGAGATCGCTCGCCTGCTGGCCCGGAGCGGTGCGGTCCGGGTGGCCGACCTGGCGGCCCGTTTCGGGACCTCTGAGCCTGCGATCCGACGGGACCTGGAATGGCTGGAGGCCCAGGGGCTGGCCCGGCGGATTCGCGGTGGCGCCGTCGCCACACATCCCCCGACGGATTCTCCGCCATCCCCCGATGCTATCCCGGTACGAATTGGGAGAGCCGCTGCAGGCCTGGTGCGGGCCGGGGAGACCATCTTCATCGGCCCTGGCTCTCTGACGCTGGAGGTCGCTCGTGCGCTATCCGGGCATCCCCCGCTGACCATCATCACTAATGGTCTGCCTATCGCCCGCCAGATTGCCGACCATACCTCCCATACCCTCATCCTGACCGGGGGACAACTGGAGCGCGCGGAGGGAGAACTGACCGGCCATCTGACTCGGTCCGCGCTGGAGACCCTGCGCGCCGACCGGGTGGTCCTGGAACTGGGAGGAGTGGATGCGGCCGAGGGCCTGACGGACGACCGTCTCTCTCAGGCCGAACTGGCGCGGATGCTCTTTCAGCGGGGCCTGCAGGTAGTAGTACTGGTGCCGCCGGAAAGGGTGGGGCGGGTGGCAGCGGCCTACATCGGGCCGGTCACTGATGCCGATGTCATCGTCACCGCCCGTGAGGCTGACTCGGCTCCCCTCTGGGACCTGGCCGAAACCGGCGTCCGGGTCCTGCTGGCCTGATTCTGCAATCTGTAATCTGCAATCCACAACTGCACAAGGAGGAGCAATGGCAAGCGTAACCTACGACCATGTCACGAAGAAATTTGGGGACGTAATCGCCGTCAACGACCTGACCATCCACATTGAGGATGGGGAATTCCTGGTCTTTGTCGGCCCGTCGGGGTGTGGCAAGACCACGGCTCTGCGGCTTCTGGCCGGGCTGGAAGAGCCGACCGCTGGTAACCTCTATATTGGCGACCGGCTGGTGAACGATGTGCCCCCCAAAGACCGGGACATCGCGATGGTCTTCCAGTCGTACGCACTCTATCCCCATATGACCGTCTACGAGAACATGGCCTTTGGGCTGAAACTGCGCAAAGTCCCCAAGAAGGAGATTGATCGCCGGGTGCGGGAAGCGGCCCGCATGCTGGGCATTGAGAATCTTCTGGACCGCAAGCCCCGGCAACTCTCCGGCGGTCAGCGGCAGCGGGTGGCAGTGGGACGGGCCATCGTCCGGGAGCCGGCGGTCTTCTTGATGGACGAGCCGCTCTCCAACCTGGATGCCAAACTGCGGGTGCAGGCCCGCGCCGAACTTTCCAAACTCCACCAGCGCCTGGGCACTACTTTCATTTATGTGACCCACGACCAGGTGGAGGCGATGACCATGGGGACCCGCATCGCCGTGCTGAACGCGGGCGTACTCCAGCAGGTGGATACGCCTCAGAACCTCTACGATTACCCGGCCAACGTCTTCGTGGCCGGGTTTATCGGCAGTCCGGCGATGAACTTCTTCAACGCAAAACTGGTGAGCATAGACGGAGTGGTCACCATAGATACCGGAGATTTCATTGTGCCTGTGCCGATGTCCAAACAGGAAGTCTATCGGCCGTATCTGGGGAAGGAAGTGATTTTTGGTATCCGGCCTGAGGACATCTTTGATCCGGATTATGTCCCGCCGGGCATCTCGGCGGCGGCGGTGGAGGCTCGGGTGGCGGTGACTGAGTTGATGGGGAACGAGGTCATTGCCTATCTGGATACGGAGCACTACGAATTCCTGGGCCGCTTTGATCCCCGGACGAAGGCCCGGGTGGGCATCACGATGCGGGTTGTCCTGAATATGGACCGAATGCATATCTTTGATCGCCAGACGGAGATGGCCATCCGGTAGCCGGTTGGGTCCGGAGCGGGTAGAGCGTGACCTTTAGACACGATGAGGGGGCGGATGGCAAAGGCCATCCGCCCCCTTCTTGTCTCTGAGTAGTCCTCTCTGGCTTCGTATAGTCACAAGAGTAACCGGGTGCGGGGTCGGACTGTCATGGGTTTCGTATAGTCATCAACTAGAACAGAAGGGTTGTCCATCGGTTTTCGTGTAGTCATCAAAAAGCGAAAACCAGAAACACCAACGGACTTCGTGTAGTCATTAGCACAGATGCCAGGAACTGTTGAGCAGCCAGAGTTTTTAGGGTGGTTTCAGGCTATACGAAATCGCTGCTTGCTCGTTACTTCTGGTTTGAGTAATAATTCAGGCTATACAAATCCACCCCTTTCCGCCAATCGCCTCTTTAAATAATCAATGGGTTGCACCGGGGTGGGGTCGGCCCCGTTCAACATCGCCAGGTAAAGGCTCACATAATCCCCAAAATGGACAAGCGAGAGCATCTGGGACAGTCGGCTGTTCCCCCGCGCCCAGATTTCGTCGGGTGCTATCCCTTCCTGAAGCAGCAGTTCCCGGGTCACCTGCCAGCGAGCCTGCACCCGGGGATGGTCCAGCGATGAGCGAAGCATCATCACATATACCTGGTCTCGTACCCCCGCAGGGATTCCGTATCCTACCACTGCGTTGTGGTTCAGTTCCGGCATTTCCTCCCACACTGCCCATTGCTTGGCATTTTCATTGAATTGAGTTTTCCAGCGACGGGCCACTGGGGCCAGAAATCCCGCGCCATATACTACCGGCAACCGTCCGATCAGTTGCCCGGCCAGACGCTTCGCTGGATTTCGGACCGTTGGAGTCTCTGGACGCAATTCCCGCTGCCAGTCCTCCAGCACTGCCATCGCTTCGTCCAGGTCATCCCCGGGGTCACGGATCAAACCAGCGCGCCAGAGGGTACCCAGGAGCAATATCAGCGAGTAACCGATCGCCACTCGTGGAGCCAGACAGGGGGAAAAGCGAAGCAGCGGAATTCCTTTCTCTTCAGCAATGGTAGCCAGGTTACCCCCTGTGGCAATGACCACCAGCCGACAGCCCCGCTCCAGCGCCTGACCGAAAGCAGAAAGGGTCTCCTCGGTCTTGCCGGAGTAACTGGACCCCACAACCAGAGTCTCCGGTCCGACACAGGCAGGCAAATCGTACCCGCCAATGGAGAGGATGGGCACAGGACACTCATCGGCGACCAGGGCAGCCGCCAGCGCGCCGCCAATGGCCGACCCGCCCATCCCCAGGACCGCCACGCTCTGCACCTGCCGGTACGATTCCGGCAGAGAGAACTCCTGCACCAGACGCCAGGCATCGGCGCAGTGGACCGGCAATTCGGCAATCCGGTCTCGCATCCGCTGAGGGTCCCGTTCCTCGTAGAGTTTCGGATCGTCCAGGTTGATCATTCTCCCCTCCTGTTCAGGAATCTGCAGGACTATATACCCACCATTCACCGCCGGGCAAGATCATACACTTTCCGTCGGGGCCAGCCGGAGAGCGCCGCGACCTGGCGCGCAGCCTGGGCCAGGGAGAGACCCGAGTGCAGGCACTCCTCCAGCGCCGCGCGCACCCGTTGCTCGTCCCACTGCTCTCCCCCCGATGCCCCGCCGATAACCAGGGTGAATTCCCCCCGGGGCTCCTGGGCAGTGAAATGGACACGCGCCCCGGAAATTGTCCCCCGCCAGACCTCCTCAAACATCTTGGTCAGTTCCCGGCAGACCGCAACAGGACGGTCACCCAGGACAGCCTCCAGGTCCGCCAGCGCGTCCAGCAACCGGTGGGGCGCCTCAAAGGCGACCAGCGTCCACCGAATCCCAGCCACTTCCTCCAGTAGCGCCCGCCGCTGGCTCCTGCGCCGGGGGAGAAACCCCAGGTACACGAACCGGTCGGTGGGAAGGCCAGAGAGAACAAGCGCAGTGACCAGCGCGGTTGGGCCAGGAACTGCCGTCACGGGATACCCCCGGGCCAGGGCGGCCCGTACCAGTTCGTAGCCGGGGTCGGAGAGACCGGGCATCCCCGCCTCGGAGATAAGCGCCACATCCCCCTCCTCCAACTGGCGCAGGATGCGCTCCATTTTCTGCCAGCGATTCCCCTCAAAATAACTGGTGACCGGCCGGGAGATACCGTAGTGAGCCAGCAGGAGCTGCGCTTTCCGGGTATCCTCTGCTGCGATAAGGGAGACCTCCCCCAGCACCCGCAGCGCACGCAGGGTGATGTCTTCCAGATTGCCAATGGGAGTAGCGACAAGGTAGAGAGTGCCCATCACAAAACGCAACCGGTATCAGCGCTCCCGGAATGCCACAGTAGCCCGCGGGCACACATTGGACAGGGCAACAGCGACAACCGGCGAGAGTGGTGGATATACCTGGTGGGCATCCGGGGCATGGAGCTGGACATACCAGATCCCGTGCGCTCCGGCAGGCAATGGAGCCTGCCAGTATCCAGCCACGTCGGAAAAAAGCACGGTCTCATACAGAGCAAATTCGGTTTCCGCTGCCCAGAGGTGGACCGGGTATCCTTCCAGCCCGCGCCCTTGTCGGTCAATGACTGTGCCGGTCATCGCGGCCCGACAATCCGTCGCGCCCGGGCTGACTTCTACCGTCGCCGTAAAGGGATACGTGGGTTCCGGTGTCGGCGTGAGCGGAGATGGGCGCAGGGGGGTGGGAGTCGGGAAAGGGGACGGCGTGGGAGACGGCGTTGCCGTCTCCCCGGATGGCTCCGGTTCGGGCAGAGGGGCCGGAGTTGGAGTTGCTGTAGGCGGCGGGAAGGGGTTCAGGGGCATCGTCGGTTCCACCGCAATCATCACATACAGGACTCCCACCAATCCCGTTGCGATTGCCAGTGCCAGCGCCAGCCCATTCAGCACCCGCTCCTTCATGGTCCCCCGCTCATTGTTCCCTGCAACCCTGCGTCGCAAGTACGGGCGAGGCATGCCTCGCCCCTACCTGCGCCCTGCTACCGGTTCCTCCACTCCTCCCAGTTCAGCGTGCAGATCACGTAGCCCAGGGAGCGGGTAGCCCAGTCCCCCAACTGGACCTGCACCCAATCGGATACCGGGCGGAAGGTACCGTCCGGGCTGGGGTACTTGTCGTACACGCGGACGCGAATATCCAGCGCGCGGTAGGCACTGGGATCGCAGGAACGCTCCCACGCGGCCTCACTCCCATACATCAGGTTGTACCGGGCATCCGCCCCCGCCACGTGATCAAACGTCTCCGGAATGCCCGGGCAGTTGACCGCCACGTGATAGCCCGGCAGCGGGTTCCCGTCCAGGTCCTGGAGGTGCCCTGCCACCCCCGACCAGGGAATGCCGTACACATTCGTGCGATATTCCACCTGGCAGGTAAACGGGTACGGCGCCCGGGTCACGCGGGGAGTCGATGTGGCCGTCGGCGGCCAGGTCGGCGTCGGCGACGGAGTCAGGGTGGGAGTGCGGGTGGGCGTCGGCGGCGGGATCGGCGTCGCGGTGGCCGTCGGAGTCGGCGTCCACGTCGGCGGCAGCGCCGGGGTGAAGGTCGGCGTGGGCGTCGGCGTCGGCGCGGGCCTGCCCACCCAGACCGTCCCTCCAGAAGGCGGGAACGGGTTGAAGGGCACATACGGGTTGATCAGGATGACCAGGTAGACCAGCACCAGCAACCCCGTCAACCCCAGCAGGAGCACACTGAGCAGGTTGAAGATGGCAGTTCCCTTCATCACGCTTCACGCCTCACGCTGCACGTATGGCGTATTCCGTCAATCTCCCACGAATCTCTCAATCACTGCCTGCTTCCACAGACTCTCCAGCCACCCCTGTACGGCCCGGTCCTGCAGCAACTGGCGGTGTTCCGGGCTGATGGCCTCGTCCTGCTTCCGTTCCAGGGTCTGAACGATGTGGAAACCAAACTGGCTCTGAACCACTGGACCGACCTGCCCGGCCTGAAGGCTGAAGGCCACCTGCTCTACCTCCGGCGCCAGCAGGACGCCGCGCGGAAACCAGCCCAGGTCGCCTCCGGCATCCCGGGTGCTCTCGTCCTGAGAGTAGGTCCGGGCCAGTTGGGCAAAGTCCGCCCCGGCCTGAATCTGGTTCAGGATGAACTCCGCCCGCTCACGGGTGTCCACCAGGATGTGGCGGGCGTGGACCTGCTCGGCCCGCTCGGGCACCGTTGCCTGAACCCGTTCCAGCACCCGGGCCCGCAACAATTCTGCCCGCAACTGCACCTGGAGGTCCGAAAGCGTCATCCCGCTCCGCTCCAGCCGCTCACGAAACGGTTCTTCGCCCCCGGCATCCTGGACCATCTGGTCTATGGCCGCCTGGACCTCCTCCGGGCTCACACTGATGCCCATCCCGGCAGCAGCCTGCTCTATGAGCACCTGTTCTATCATCCAGTCCAGAATCTGCGCCCGCATCTGCAGGAGACGCTGCTGGCCTTCGGGACTGGAGATGTCCACCCCCGACGCGACCAGGGCATCCTGATACTGGACCACCTGCCGCTCGTAGTCCACCAGGTAAATCGGCTGACCGTTGACTCGCGCGGCCAGGGGACGGTCTGGCGTGGGAGTGACCGGAACGGTGGGCAGGGTGCCCGCCGGGATCGGGGACGGGCCAACCGTCACCGTGAGCGGGGGCATCGCGCAAGCAGAAACTCCGGCAAGCAGGAGCACCAGCACAACAACGACCCGGCAAGTACTTCTCATCATACCTCCTCCGGCTGGTAGCAGTGGCGGACAACGGGAAATTATACCTGGAATCGGGAATTTGGGAAGCGAGGAGGGTGAAGGACAACTGCAAGCAGTTATCCTGCGAAGTTGACGGTGGATACCAATAGTGTTATAATTGTACTGGTACAAATGGTACAACAGGACGGTTTCATTGCTCAGTCCAACCGCTTGCTGTCGGGCCTGATCGCTGTGAGCCTGATTCTCGCTTCGGCTCTCTCCGCCTGCAGCGGGGACCCCGCGGGGCTTGTCCGCCCAACCCTCATCCTGGCGACAACCACCAGTACCCAGGACTCCGGGCTGCTGGATGTGCTGGTCCCCCTCTTTGAGGAGCAGACGGGGTATCGGGTGAAGACCATCGCGGTGGGCACGGGCGCGGCCCTCCAGATGGCCCGGGACGGAAACGCCGACGTCCTGCTGGTCCACGCGCCGTCCGCTGAGAAGAAGTTGATGGAAGAGGGATGGGAGAAGGACCGGCTCCTGGTGATGCACAGCGACTTTGTGATTGTCGGCCCGACGGCGGACCCGGCGGGCATCCGGGGCACACCGACAGCGGCAGAGGCTTTCCGGAAGATTGCGGCAGCCCGCGCGACTTTCATCAGCCGGGGTGACGACTCTGGCACTCACCAGATGGAGCGCCAGATATGGGCCAGCATCGGCGTGGACCCCGAGGGGCAGGTCTGGTACCTGGAGAGCGGGCAGGGGATGGGTGCCACCCTCGCCATCGCCTCCGAGAAGAGCGCCTACACCCTGACCGACCGGGGCACTTATCTGGTCAGCCGTCCCTACCTGCAACTGGACATCCTGGTAGAAGGGGACCCCGTCCTGCTGAACGTCTATCACGTTATCACGGTCAACCCGGAGAAGTGGCCAGGGGTCAACTACGGGGGCGCGTGGGCCTTTGCCCGGTTCCTGGTGGACCCCGCCACGCAGGAGATCATCGGACAGTTCGGTGCGAGTCAGTTCGGGCAACCATTCTTCTACCCTGATGCCGGTAAAACCGACGAGGAGTTGGGCCTGCCATTGGTTTGTCAACCGTGATTTTGTTTGTTGCCCTACAGCATCTATGAGCAGGATTTATGCGGTCAACCTCCCATATTTGGTTACTTGCAAGGCCAATAATGCCCATATATGGGGGTATAGTGGCTATGGGCGCCGCAGCCTGAACTCACAAACACGGACTTGACAAACCACATGAACCTCATCTGGGAAGGCATCCGGAACGGCATCCAGTTGCTCCTCGGCAGCGACCCGGAGGTCTGGCAGATCACTCTGCTCTCCCTCCAGGTCTCCGGCCTGGCCACTCTGATCAGCCTGCTGGTCGGCCTGCCCCTGGGCACCGTGCTGGCGCTGGGAAGGTTCCCGGGCCGCTCCTTCCTCCTTAGCCTGATCAACACCGGGATGGCCCTCCCGCCCGTGGTGGTGGGACTGGTCGTTTCCATTCTCCTCTGGCGGAGCGGGCCCCTGGGCTCACTGGGCCTGATCTACACTCCCGCTGCGATTGTCATCGCCCAGACCATTATTGCCGCGCCAGTCGTGACGGGACTCACCGCGGCAGCGCTGCAGCAACTGGACCCCCGCCTGCGCCTGCAACTGCTGGGCCTGGGTGCCTCCCCCGCCCAGATGGTCCTGGCCCTGTGGTGGGAGGCACGCCTGCCGCTCCTGGCCGCGCTGATGGCTGGCTTCGGTTCCGTCATCTCCGAGGTCGGCGCGTCTATGATGGTGGGGGGCAACATCCGGGGGCAGACCCGCGTCCTGACAACGGCCATTGTCCTGGAGACGAGCCGGGGGCAGTTCGCGCGGGCCATCGCCCTGAGTTTCCTGCTCCTGGCCCTGACGTATGGGGTCAACCTGACCCTCACCTGGATTCAGCAGCGGGAAACCCGGCGGTGATCTTTCATCGCAGAGACCGCAGAGGGCGCAGAGTTATATTTTAATTTTCAAAACCCCGCGTCCTGCGCGCTCTCTGCGGTAGGCTTATAGGAAAATGCTGGAAGTTCGGGACCTGCTGGTTCGCTACGGGGAGCACACAGCCCTGGAGGTCAGACATCTGGCCATCGCGCCGGGGGAAGTGCTGGCGGTGATCGGGCCCAATGGGGCCGGGAAGACGACGCTGCTCCTGGCACTGGCCCGCCTGATCCGACCCGCGCGGGGGGAAATCCGCTTCCGGGGCCGCCCGCTGACCGCCCGGGACGACCGGGAATACCGTCGCCATCTGGCACTGGTCCTGCAGGAGCCTCTCCTGCTGAGTGCTTCCGTCTTTGAGAACGTGGCGCTGGGCCTGCGCTTCCGGGGCCTTCCGGGGGCGGAGATCGCCCGGCGGGTGGACAAATGGCTGACGCGGCTGGGCATCGGGCATCTGCGGGACCGACCCGCGGCCCACCTCTCCGGCGGTGAGGCCCGGCGGGTCAGCCTGGCCCGGGCGCTGACGCTGGAGCCCGACCTGCTCCTTCTGGACGAGCCCTTTGGAGCCCTGGACCCGCCCGCCCGCGCCAGCCTGCTGGAGGACCTGCAGGCGCTGCTGGCGGAGACGGGCCAGACGACGGCTTTCGTCACTCACGACCTGGATGAGGCCCTGATGTTGGGGGACCGGGTAGCAGTGCTGCTGGGGGGCCGTCTGCGCCAGGTGGGCCCGCCCGAACGGGTGTTCGCCGAACCCGCCGATCCGGAGGTGGCAGCGTTCGTGGGAATGGAGACCATCGTGACCGGGCGGGTGGTGGCCTGCCAGGACGGGCGGGTGGTGGTGGACGTGAATGGCCTCCGCCTGGAGGCGGTGGGGGAGATACCACCAGGGCGGGCGGTTTTCCTCTGCGTGCGGCCCGAGGACGTGACCCTCTGGCCGAAGGACGGGGCACCGGCCTCCAGCGCCCGCAACCGCCTCTCCGGACCCATCCGCCGCCTGACATCCCAGGGGCCCCTGATCCGGGTGGTGGTGGACTGCGGCTTTCCATTGACCGCACTGGTCACGCGCGCCTCGGCCCGCGAGATGAACCTGGCGGAAGGAGTAGAGGTAACTGCGTCCTTCAAAGCCAGCGCGGCGCGGGTGATCCCCCGCTGAGATTTCTGTTATAGTGTTCCCCGAAGCATCCCTTCTCCGGAGCAGTGGTGTCCGCGAAGGCCACGGGCGGCTCAATGTTGCATCATCACGCTACAACGCTCCCTCCAGGCACAGCAGGGCCGACTTGATCTCCAGCCCGCCCCCGTAGCCCACGAGGGAACCGTTGGCACCCACCACCCGGTGGCAGGGGACAATGATGGGGACGGGGTTGGCCCCCACGGCCTGCCCCACCGCTCGCGCGGCACCGGGGCAGCCGACCCGCCGGGCCAGTTCGCCGTAGGAGACGGTCTGGCCGTAGGGGACCTTCCGGAGTTCCGCCCAGACCTGCTGCTGGAACGAGGTGCCCCGCAGGTCCAGGGGCAGGTCAAACTCCCGGCGGAGGCGGGAGAAGTACTCCCGGAGTTGGGCGACAGCAGTGGAGAGAGCTACCTGGTTCTCCTCCAGGATTTCCGGCCCTACCCACCGGGCCAGCCACTCCTCCAGGGCGGCCCGACCCTCGCCGGGAAGCCCCACCCGGCACAGGCCCGTCGGCGTGGCGACCAGAACCAGCGGGCCGAAGGGAGAGTCCATCGTCGCGTAGTAGAGACTCATCGGGCTCCTTATACCTCATTTGTTTCGGCCGGATTGCCCGGACGTAAACGCCCGGGCTGATTATCCGAAGCCCTTCGGGCTATGGTAGCCCCCGAAGGGGGCTTTGCAGATTGAGCCCGACGGTTTACCGTCGGGCAAAGTTGGGATTATGGCGATGG
>Ga0272449_1004847_pt1 | contig 10762 bp, 9 predicted proteins | sample YNPCB0241_FD_198679 | JGI IMG/M metagenome (GOLD analysis project Ga0272449, IMG submission 198679) | Hot spring sediment microbial communities from Yellowstone National Park, WY, United States - YNP-CB-024-1 | ecosystem: Environmental > Aquatic > Thermal springs > Hot (42-90C) > Sediment...
AGGGCCTCCCGGTCCGACTGGTTTCCGTCCCCGGGGGCGAAGAGCAGGGGAATCCCCCCGGTGTCGGCGCAGACCAGGTTCATCACCCACTGCTTGAGGTCCGGGCGGTGGTCCCGGCTGTAGCCGTAGGTGACGCGGATGGCCCCCACCTCTTCCCCCAGGCCCTCGTACTGCCCGTGGACGTGGAAGCTGGTGGCGTCGGCGTGCAGGGCCCTTACCGGAAAGGGAAAGGCCCGGCGGGCCTCCCCGGCCACCTCCAGGAACACCTCGGTGACCCCGGCGGCGTAGAGGGTGTCCAGCATCCGGCCCATGCGGTCGTCGTTGAGGAGGTCGGGGGTGACGCCGGGACCCAGGAGGTGCTCGGTGGGCTTGCCCTGGAAGAAGTGGCCGAAGAGGTAGAGGGGGGAGGCGACGAAGCCCAGGGCGTTCCTGCTTCCCCGTTAGGGGAACATCTTGGAGAGGGCGGCCTTGAGGGCCATCCCGGTGGAGACCTTTTCCCCGGGCCTAGGGCCCACGAGGCGGTCCACGGTCTCCACCAACCGGATTCTGTCCAGCACGCTGGCCACCAGGCCCAGGTGGCCCAGGTCGTAGACCTGTAGGTTGGGTGGGGTTTCCATCCCAAAATCCTAAGGCATGGGGGGAGGGGTGCGGAATGTCGGCTGGTCAAAGGCCCGCCGGGAAGCCACGATATCACCTACCCTGGCGGCAAACGCTGCTTGCAGAGTGGTGAACCCGGGGCCTCGGGCTCGGGTGGAGGGTGCCGGTTTCTCTCTGAATGGCTTTCCCATCAGAGCCTCTCATGGGGCTTCGAAAGAGGCCGTAGGGCGACAAGCCGTTGTTTATCCTGCCGCCCACGCCTCCGACAAAACCTCTGCCTGCTCCATGACGGTCTGGGTGGCCTTCTCCTGTTTGTCGGGCGGGTAGCCGTACTTCCGCAGCACCCGCTTCACGAGGCGCCGCAGGTTGGCCCGCACGTTCTCCCGCTCGGCCCAGTCGATGGTCACGTTCCGCCGCACCGTCTCCACCAGCTCCCGTGCGATCTGTTTTAGCGTGGGTTCGCCGAGGACCTTCACCGCGCTGTCGTTGCTCTCGAGGGCGTCGTAGAAGGCGAGTTCTTCTTCGGAAAGGCCAAGTTGTTCGCCTCTCCGGTCCATCTCGCGCATCTCCTTGGCTAGGGCAATGAGCTCCTCGATGACTTGCACTGCCTCCACCGCCCGGTTCTGGTAGCGCCGGATGGCTTGCTCCAGCATCTCGGCAAACGACCGCGCCTGCACCACGTTCTTCCGACGGCGCACCTTGATCTCGCCCTCCAGGAGCTTGCGGAGGAGCTCCACGGCCAGGTTCTTCTGCGGCATGCCCCGGACCTCGGCCAGGAACTCATCGGAGAGGATGGAGATGTCCGGCTTCTTCAAGCCTGCGGCGGAGAAGAGGTCGATGACACCTTCCGGCGTGAGAGCTCGCGAGATGATCTGCCGGATGGCGTGGTCCAGCTCCTCCTCTGGCCGTTCCTCCATGAGCGCCCGTTTTGCCAGCGCTGCCCGAACAGCTCGGAAGAACGCCACGTCGTCGCGGATCGCGAGGGCTTCCTCGTGAGGCACGGCAAGGGCGAAGGCTTTGGACAATTCGGTCACCGCCTCCAAGAGCCGTTCCTTGCCGTTCTCTTGCGCCAGGATATGCTCCTGTGCTGCAGGAAGCAGCGACAAGCGCTCCTCGGGGCTGCCCGTTTTCCATTTGGACCAGTCGAAGCCATGGAAGAGGTCACAGCAGACCTCGTACTTCTCCTTCATCACCGCCACTGCTTCGGCTTGGTCAATAGCGGTCTTCCCTGTGCCTCCACTCTCCGTGTACGTGGCCAGCGCCTGCTTCAGCTCGTGCGCCAGACCCAGGTAGTCCACAACAAGCCCGCCCGGCTTGTCGCGGAAGACCCGGTTCACCCGCGCGATGGCCTGCATCAGTCCGTGGGCGCGCATGGGCTTGTCCACGTACATCGTGTGCAAGCTCGGGCAGTCAAAGCCCGTAAGCCACATGTCGCGGACGATGACGATCTTGAACGAGTCCTTCGGGTCCCGAAAGCGGTTCGCCAGGAACTCCCGCCGCTCCTTGTTCCGGATGTGCGGTTGCCATTCCGGCGGATCCGAAGCTGAGCCCGTCATCACCACCTTGATCACGCCCTTGTCGTCGTCCTCGTGGTGCCATTCGGGGCGGAGGCGGACGATTTCGTTGTACATCTCCACACAGATGCGGCGGCTCATGCAGACCACCATGGCCTTTCCGTCCAGCGCTTCCAGTCGCTTTTCGAAGTGGCTCACGATGTCCTGAGCGATCAGGCGAAGCCGCTTCTTCGCTCCCACCACCGCTTCCAGACGAGCCCATTTCGTCTTGAGACGCTCCTTGCGTTCGACCTCTTCTCCCTCCGTCACCTCCTCAAACGCTTCGTCCACCCGTGGCTTCTCTTCTTCGGGCAGATCCAGCTTGGCCAGCCGGCTCTCGTAGTAGATGGGCACGGTGGCCCCATCTTCCACAGCCCGCTGGATGTCGTAGATGGAGATGTAGTCACCGAACACCGCGCGCGTGTTGTGGTCGTCAAATTCGAGGGGCGTCCCCGTGAACCCGATGAAGCAGGCATTGGGTAGGGCGTCCCGCATGTGGCGGGCGAAGCCGCTGTCCGCTGCAACCGGTTGTTGGGCGCGATGCCCTCACCGTTTGGCCTGCCATTCCCGCATGATCTCGCACGCTTTTGCAAGGCGGCCGCCGCACGCCTCCAACCATTCCGGGGGAGACGCTGCCTTGAAGGAGAGCCAGAAGGTGTCGGTGCCGCGCTTTCCAGTGTGTTGGGGAGTATGGCCGATGACGTGCTGCTGGAGGAGCTCCTTCGAGATCACCCAGCAATGTGCGTCAGAGGGCGAGACACCAAGACAGACGGCGAACTCGTAGTTTTGATCTCGGATCTGCTGGAACTTGTAATAGCCACTCTCCCAAAGTGTGGAGAACTTGACTTCGACACGTCGCCCGGCAATAATCAGGTCTGCCTCCGGGTCCTCACTTGGCTTTACGTCAAGCCCCATGACTTTGCACAACTCCTCCACGAGTTGCTCGCCGATCTTGCCCACTTGCCGAGAGGGAAGCGTACGAATCCATCCGAATGGACTGCGAGCCCAAGGGTCGTCAGTTCCCTCGCGAACATAGTCTCCCTTTAGCTTGGCCGCGATTGAGACGAGTATCTGGAAGGCATCGAAATCCATAATCTGGTGTCGAACTCGTTCACCCGTGCTGGACGGCGGGGGTTGAGAACGAGCTGCGGTGCTTCTCACGCTTCTGGTACGGCGTCGGATCGAACCCGACCCACTCGATTCCTTTGACGCCATCAAAACGCTTGGCCATCACTTCAAGGGCCTCCGGGTTGTTGTCGACCAGAATGAAGCGCCGACCCAGCTCGAGCGCCGCTACGCCCGTTGTTCCACTGCCGGCGAAGAAGTCAAGCACAATCCCCCCTGGGCGAGATGACGCCTGGACGATACGGCGGAGGATTCCCAGAGGCTTCTGGGTCGGGTACCCGGTCTTCTCGGAACTGTTCGTCGGAACGATCGTATGCCACCATGTGTCCGTTGGCAGTTTTCCGCGAGCCGCTTTCTCCGGTCCAACCAGGCCCGGAGCCATGTAGGGGATGCGCTCGATTTCATCCACATTGAACACATGCTGACCGGGAACCTTTGCGTACAGCAGTATGTTGTCGTGCTTGGGAGGCCATCTGTCCCTCGGACGCCCGCCGTAGTCGTAGGCCCAAATGATTTCGTTCAAGAACGACTCACGACCAAAGATGCTGTCAAGAAGCACCTTGCAGTAGTGCACCTCGCGGTAGTCCACGTGAAAGTAGAGGCTTCCGTGCGGCGCCAGGACCCGGTGAGCCTCGACTAAACGAGGCTCCAAGAAGGCCAGATAGTCGTCGAAGACGTCAATAAAGCGCTTCTTCCCCACGACGATGCTCTCGTAGCGGCGGCCTTGGAATCCGACGCGGTCGCCCCGCTCGGAGCGCACCGTTTTGAGCTGGGTGCGCTCCTGGACCTTTCCGGTGTTGAACGGGGGATCAATGTAGATCAAGTCCACTGACGCCGTTGGAAGTGCTCGAAGTACCTCGAGGTTGTCAGCGAGGTAGATTCTGCCAATCACGTTGTTCTCCATTGGATTCGTGTTCATGGCCCCTCTTTGGCGCCTAACTATTGTTTATCTGGTTTCCACCTAACGCGCCTCTGCCGCTTCCCGCCAGCATAATACGCACTGGCGGGTGAGTTGTCAACTTTTTGTTTCCACCATCTTTGCTCTTCAGATGGTTGTTGTGTAATCTGGTTGCCATCTAAAGTCCACCTACGCGGTCTACACTTCGGCGCTCCGGGTCTACCCGAAGCCATTCGACGGGTCTACCCTTAGGCAGAGTGGTAGCGGTGCGTGGTGCACGGGGTGCGGTGGAGTCTGGGGCAGGTGCGGGCCAGAGACCGGACCCTCTTGGCCGAGGATCTCAGGCGGGTGTACGGGGCGGAGAGCCGGGGGGAGGCTCTTGAGGCCCTGGAGGCTTTGAGGGAGGCCTGGGGTGCGCGGTACCCGGGGGTGGTGGCCCTGTGGGCTGGGGACTCTGGGGCCTTTTTGCGGTTCTACGGCTACCCCAAGGTCCTTTGGCCGTACTTGCGGAACACCAACCTGATGGAGAGGTTCATTCGGGAGGTCCGGCGGGGGACGAAGGTGAGGGATCACAAGTTCCCTAGCGAGGGAGCGGTCTACAAGCTCCTTTACCTGGAGTCGGAGAGGCAAGAAGGGAGGTGGGCGGAGAGGAGGCTCAAGGGGTTCTCGGAGGCGAGGGAGGTGTTGGAGAAGATGCTTCAGGAGCGGTATGCCCCCCGTACACAAACGCTTACACATACATCTTGACACGACCCACTAGGCCCCACAGCACCGGTTTCCCTTGCCCCTTTTCAAGGAGCCTTAACGGCCTTTATAACCGGGGTCATTTTCCAAGAAATAGGAGGTTATCCGCTTCGCCAGGCCTTCTTGCCCTTGCCCTCCCCTCTCCGTCCATAAACAGGGACAAGATTGGAGGCCCCCTGTCCCCGCCGCATACTTTCCACCCCCAGGAGGCCTCCCTCCCCCCGCCTCTCCTTGCGGGGTTTATACGGCGGTCCCGGAGGATCCTCTGGATCCCAGTGGGAGGCGGTGTAGGGCTAGAGCCTGACCACCCGCGTCCGCCCCTCGTAGGCCGCCAGGTGGGCGTCTGTGGTCCAGAGCTCCTCCGCTCCCGCCTCCAGGGTGGTGGCCAGGACGAGGGCGTCCACCAGGGGCAGGGCCAGGCCGTGGGAGAGACGGGCCGAGCGCTCCCCGACCGTCCAGTCCGGCCACACCACCCGGCACACGGCGGGGATGGCGTCAAGGAGGAGTTCGGCGTCCTTCCGCCTGATGGCCCCCTTCAGGGAGAGGCGGAGGAGCTCCACCAGGGAGAGGCCCGACACCACCCCCTCCCCTTCCCCCTCCACCAGGGCCCGCCACCGGTCCACGGCCCTCCCGTCCCCCTGAAGGAGGCGCACGAAGAAGCCCGTGTCAAGGGCGGTCAGGCTCACGCCTGCCCTCCTCCAGGGCCTCCAGGGCCTTGGGGTCAACCCGGGCCTTTCCCGCCCGCTCCAGCACCTTGAGGCCCAGGGCCCGCCTGCCCCTCTCCCGGAGGTAGAGGGCCAGGGCCTCGGCGGTGAGGGCGCTCATGGACTTGCCCTCGTTCAGGGCAGTCTGCTTGAGGAGGCGGGCCAGGTCGTCGGGGAGGTGGACGGTTAGGCGCATACAGTACGAGCATAACATGGAGGAGGAGCCTACATCTAGGCCCCCACCGCGCTAAGTGTCTCGGCTTCTCCACAAGGTATGCCCATTCGGGCGTGACGTGGGTCCGGCCGGTGAGGAGGGTAGGCCTCTGGTCCTCAGCCTGGCCACGCCGGGGATCTCGGCAAGCTAAAGAGTAGGCCTGGAACATTCCCCCCTCCCCACGGGGGAAAGTTCGTGAAGGAAAGAGCAAAGCTTTTCTTATCGCATTTGGGGAGAGGGAGGGGTGGAACTTTTCCCCGAGGACTCCCCCGTAGGGACATGTAAACGGCAGGTTCCCTTTATAGATTGTTTGCACAAAAGGCTCTACTTGAGTTTTTGCCGTTGAGAACGGCATTTTTGCTAAGGGGGTGGTTTACAAGTGTGTGTTAAAGCGCTACATCCTCCCCCAAAAGGAGCTTACTTTATACATGCAAACTATGCACGTCTCAATCGGGTTTTTCTTAGCGCTATGTAAACGCCCCTCCCATCTCCGGATGTTTACAGCGGTCACGAGAGGTTCAGCGGAAACTTTTCCCCTTGTTGAAACTTTGGGGTCTGAGGCTCAACGGCAGGACGGCTTAGGTTGACTCAACACAGCTCATAAGTCCCTTCGTTATCGCCTGAGTCAACCTATGAGTTAACCTTTTTTCAAGAAAAAGGGTTAAGGAAGTTTTGCCCTTCAGCACGACTTTTTTCTTTGAGTCAACCTCTGTGCCGACCCCCCCGATTTTGAGTCAACCCCCCTCTGAGCCGAAACTTTGTTGGCACAGGGGTTGGCTCAGGGGTTGACTCAACGCGAATGGCCTATGGAAGGGCGTTGAGCCGACCACCTCTTCGTGTGCCGACCTCCGCTCGTAGTGGAACGGGGGGAAAGTTACGGGAAAAGTTCCTCGACCTCCCCTTGACACAAGGAGGCAATCGAGCTAACATCGCAGTGATGCGCCACTCGCCTCTGGCTGGCCTCACCCGAACCCGGGCCGAAACGTTCCGGGAGTTGCTCCGTTTCCTGGGTCGGGAAGGGCGCTACCCTAGTGGCGCAGAACTCGCCTCGGCGCTAGGACGCACCCCAGATGCCACGTGGGCCATGCTCAGGGCGCTAGCCCGTCATGGACTCGTGGAACGACGCGAGGGGGTGTACACCCTGACGCCGGCTGGTCTCGAACTGGCCGGTGCCCTGGGAACCACCGTGTGGCGCGAGGATGAGGCGGTACAGACGGCGTTACGGCTGTTAGGAGTCGGTCATGCCGCCGAAGGGGACAGGCGCTGAAGCTTTTGAGCCGGGGCCCTCGCCCAAGGCCACCCCGGCTCCTCCTCCCTGGGATCCCAGATGGATCCCTCAGCGCCATTATCCTCCTGGCGGTCCCATAGCGCAAGGAGGTAGTGGTGACTACGACAAAAATTTCACCCGAGCTTTTGGAGGCCGTAGAGGAGCTCGCCCGCCAGATCGCCAAAACCACTAATAAGTCCTACGCAACGCATTTCAGGCAGATCGTCAAGGTCAGGCCGCCTGAGGTCTCCGATCTCTACGCCTGGCTAGCCGCCCTGGACGACTCCGCCATCGAGGAGCTCGCCCAGCGCCTCAGGGAGGTCGAGGGAAGCCCCCGCCCCCACTTCACTGCCGCCCTCAAAAAGGCGAGGGCTATCGCCCTCCAGCGGCGGACCCTCGCCGAGATGCCCCCCACGTTCGCCGAGGCGCTCCGCTGGGCGATGGAACGGAAGGGGGTGAGCATCGGCCAACTGGCGAAACAGGCGGGGGTCAGTGAGGCCGCCGTCAAATCGTGGCGTAAGGGCCGTTTCCTCCCTCGCTCACAGACCCTTGTGACAAAGTTGGAGGAGGCCTTGGACCTCCCGGAAGGCGCCCTTTCGGGACGACTACCCCGCTGGGGGTTGCCGAAAATAGGCGTTGAGGGGAAACCTTATCCCGGGTTCACGCGGACCTTCCTGCGCGTGGCCGCCCTGGCGCGCTACGGCCGCCCGTGGGACGATCTCTCTCCCAACGAAAAGGAAGCTCTTCTGCGCGAGGACGAAGACCGGTGGACCCGCCTCTCCAACCGCCAGAAGCGCACCCGAATCGCTCATCAGAAGCCCTTTGGGCTTCCGTTTAAGCAGTGGCCGCTTGGGGCTCGCACCGAGTGGGAGCGCTACAAGAGCTATGCCTCATCAGCACCCGCGAGCGCCGCGCGCGTACAGGCGGCGCTCGCGGGCGCACCTCTCGCTCCCACGACCGTGCGGGAGGAAACGCTCAAGCGGGAGCGGAGGCTTATAGAACAGTTCTACGGCTACTGCCGCAAAGAGCGGGGCCTGGACGGCGAAGCGTTGAGCCTCGCCCTCCTCACAGACCTGGAACTCGTCCGCTCGTATCTAGAGTGGCGCGTGAATAGGTACAAGAACAACGAAGATTTGCCCCCCATTACTCGATCGGAATACATGTTTATCGCCCTAGTGAAAAAACTCCACAGAGGTTATCTCCGCGCCCTTGGGCTTGGGGTAAACCCGGACGGGGTAAAGAAGTTGGAACGAATACTGAAAAATGCTGGAATCGATGTCACGGACGGCTACCACGCAGTGGAACCTCTTCTGGAAACCCCCGAGCCCCTCCGTTGGGTGCTGGAGGGGATCCGGCTCATGCTCCGCGACGCGGCGGGGCGGGTAGGCGACCTGCTGGCACCCCAAATCCCCACCGCCAAAAGCGAAGCGGGCGAAGCGCTTGCCCTCTACCGGGACGTCGTGCTGTTCTGGCTGATGGTGGCCCACCCCCTCCGGGCGCGTCATTTCTACGAGGCATACTTAGACACGAACGAGTTCCGAGACGAGGACTTCACCCCCGGGCGGGGGCACGTGGGGCGGGCCGGCGGAGGGTACTACCTGGCCTACCGCAAAGTGGAGTTCAAAAATGCCCATGGCCAAGTCTTTCAGAGCCTCCAGGACCACGATCTCGTCACGTTCCCCCTGGACGACCCCGAGCACCCCTTCGTGACCCTGGAGGTAGAGGGGAGAAGCTATTCCCTCAACGGCCTCTTCCACGTCTACCTGCACCAAATCCATCCCCACCTGGTCAAGCGCTTCGGCCGGACCGGTCCCCTCCTGCCCCTGTTTCCGGGTGCCGATATGAAGCGCAAACACGCGTACATCGTTCGCACGCGTTCCGCCTACGTGGCCGCCGTGCCCGGGGTACCCCAGAAACTGTTGCCCTTTGGCCCCCATTCCATCCGCCACATGGTGGCCACGGAGATCGTGAAGCGCACGGGCTCTTTTGAAGCCGCCGCCAACGTGCTCCTGGACTCCATTGATATGGTGGTCCAACACTACGCGCGGTTCGCCCCCCGCGACCGCTACAGTCACGGTTGGCGGGTCTACGCCCGCGCCCGGGGAGGTGAGCGGTGAGGGACCTCCACGACCTCCTCCTGGCCCGGGTGGACGAACTGGTGCCGGAGCTCCTGCCCGGGGCGCGGCGGGTGGGCGACGAGTGGCGGGCGGGCTCGGTCCAAGGCGAGCGGGGCGACAGCCTGGCCGTAGACCGCAGGAAGGGCCTCTGGATCGACCACAACCCCTCCGCCCCCGAGCCCCGGCAGGGAAACCTCCTCACCCTGATCCAGGCGGCCAAGGGACTCTCCCCCGAGGAGGCCCGGCGCTGGGCCCAGCAGTGGCTTGGCCTCTCCCCTTCGCCAAAGGTCAGGCGGACGAAGGCCGGCTCGGGGCCTAAGGTCTCAAGTACCCAGGTGCGTGAGAGCCCAAGTACTCCAGTTCCTGAGTCTTCAAGTTCCCAGGTACCTGAAGAGTCGGACCCCTTCGACAACCCCCGCTTCCGGGACCTCCTCACCCCCAAGGGCGAGGACGAGGCTCCCTTGGCCCCGGCCTCCGAGGAGGTGCTGCGGCGCATGGTGTCTAGGCTTCTCCGCACCCCCGAGGCCGTGGCCTACCTGAAGGGGCGCGGTCTGGACGCCCGGGTGGTCCGCCGCTTCTACCTGGGCCTGGACGACACCGCGCGGGCCACCGCCGCCCTGGTCTACCCGGTGATAGGGCCGGACGGCTCCCCCGTCCGCCGCCACCTCTACTACGAGATCCCCGGCCTCACCCAGGGCGCCCCGGGCAAAGGCTGGGGGAGGGGAAGGCCCACCAGCTACTGGGCCCTCCCCCCCTTCGAGGGCCCCTCCCCCCGCCGCCGGCTCTTCGTGTGCGAGGGGGCGAAGGACGCCTGGGCCCTCTGGCTCCACCTCCACGCCCAGCCCTGGGCCCAGGACCTGGCGGTGGTGACCTCCACCCACGGCTCCGCCCTCCCCGAGGCCTGGAAGGACCCCCTGTTCTGGGCCCCTTGGGAGGAGGTCTACCTGGGTCAGGACGCCGACCCCGCCGGCGAGGAGATGGCCCGGAAGGTGGCGGAGGCGGCGAGGCGGTCCGTCCGCCGCGTCCGGGTCCCGGAGGGGATGGGCAAGGACTGGACCGACTACTTCCTGGCGGGGGGCACCCCCGAGGGCCTCCGCCTCCTCCTGGAGGGGGCGGAGGTCTGGGAAGAAGAAGTGGCCGGAGGTGGAGCCAGGATCCAGCTCCCGGACCCCGTGGACATCCAGCGGGCCTTCGTGCGGGGCCACCTCTACGTCCCCGTGCGGATCCTGGAGAACCGGGGGGAAGAAGGAGCCCGCTACCGCACCGTGGTGGTCCGCTCCGACGGGGCCGTCCTGGGCTGGGGCTACCTGCCCGCCCCGCCCGGCACCCCCTTGGAGGACCGGGTGCTGGCCCTGGACGACGGCACCATCATCCGCAGGCCCCCGAAGGCGGCCGCCGGGACCTCGTGGAGCGGGGAGGCCATCAACCGCTTCCTGGAAGCCCGGGCCCGGGGGGCGAGCGCCATGACCGTGGCCCCCCGGGACCTGCCTGGGCTCATCGTCCGCCACCTGCGCCAGGTGGTCCTCCCAAGTGAGGACGGCTA
>Ga0272449_1004849_pt1 | contig 10761 bp, 14 predicted proteins | sample YNPCB0241_FD_198679 | JGI IMG/M metagenome (GOLD analysis project Ga0272449, IMG submission 198679) | Hot spring sediment microbial communities from Yellowstone National Park, WY, United States - YNP-CB-024-1 | ecosystem: Environmental > Aquatic > Thermal springs > Hot (42-90C) > Sediment...
GCTATGGTAGGAGATGGGCCGTAGAGACAGCACTCTCAACATACAAAAGACCATACGGAGAACACACCATGTCAAGGAAAATAGAAAACATAGAAAGAGAGCTGAAGACAAAAGCACACATATACAACACACTAATAAACATGCATGCGAGATAAGATCTGACAAACAAAAGAAGGACCCAGAGAGGTAGAATTAGGCCACAAAGCACTAATTCACACTATACTATCAGGCCACGAGGATAGAAGGTGGTGAAAATGCTGATCCGGACACTACCGAGCGAGGTCAATAAAAGCTTAAAAGTCTGCATGATAACTAATAACGAGGTGAACCTCTGGTTTGGTTCGCATGTCTACTGAGGAGATGGAGGAGTTTTTGAAGGGCCCAAATTTGGCGAGAGTAGCTGTGGTTAGGGGGGACGGCTCGCCCTTTATAGTTCCCGTCTGGTACGAGTGGGATGGAAAATACCTCTACGTCGTGGGTAGGAAGAGATCTAGCTGGGTAGACGATGTTAGACGTAATGGCCGGGTGTGCGTGCTGATTGACGAGGATCAGTTGCCATTAAGAAAGGTGATCATTGAGGGGACTGCGGAGGTCGTGGGGACAGACTGGATAGAGATAGGTAAACGGATGGCTGTAAGGTATTTTGGTCCAGATGTCGGGCCGAAATATCTTGAAGGTACGCTAGACCAGCCACGCTGGGTCATACGTATAACCCCGAAAAAAATAACAACTTGGAAAATACCTCCCGAGTTTGCGGGTGGAAAAGAAGCCTGGCACCCGAGATACTATGAGCCTGGAACAAGATGGTATATGGAATGCCAAAAGGAAAGGCAGAAGGTATAGCCTCACCGTCTCTTTATAAAAATTTGGGTCCCTCAAGAGATAGTGTCGATAGTGTCCAAATAAGCATTTATGCTCACCTCCCCCTCGCAGCCTGATAGTATAGTGTGAATAGGCTTAGGAATAGCTTGAGGTTCGTGATTCCCTGTACGTGGTTTCTCGCGCTCATCTTGTGGTGGAATACTACAGTTCTCTCCTTTAGGTATCTGAAGAATCTTTCGACGCTGTTCCTCATGCCTATACTCTAGGCCAAGCCTCTCAAATGCCCATCTATACCATGGGCCTTTATCAACCAATACCAACGGCTTGTCTGACACATCCTCAATGCTTTCTTGAGGAATGATAGGGCGTTTAGGCTGCTCCTACCATAAGACGCCTCCAGAGCCAATAATTCCTTGGAATCCACGTCTACAGCAGACCAAACATATACGTGGACTCCCTTGACGGATAGCTTGGTCTCATCAAAAGCTATACACCTCCTATACCTAGGCTCCCTGCAACCCTGATCTCAGATACCTTCTTGGCGAGGTAGTGTGCCGCCGACCTGCTTATCGGCTCCAAACCCATGCTAAGGACCCTAGAGACCTTCCTACAGCTACCATGAAGCATGTAGCCCAATACAGCTAGTACCTCAACCTCCCTACTCTTTTATTACGCATAAAACAGCTCGAAACTAGGGCCACAACATCCATAACACACAAGACACATCAACAGGCCTTTAAATATAACGCCTTATTTGGACACTATCTCAAAACAATAGTAAAGATATAAAAACCCACCAACAAACAATGGATTAAGAGCGAATTATTTATTAAACACACCTCTTATCCCTCTTCAGATCACGAGCAAAGAGAGGTTTACAAGCCTTAAGTATAACCTTTATCATTAAAAATTATGATGAAAAATTATTTTGCAATGTATTTGCATCCATGGGATCTGATTGATGAGGGGCCTGATAACGTTTTCAGCTCAATGAGGGACATGGGGTTAACACACATCAACCTAGCCACGAGCTATCACTGCGGTAGATACATTCTTCCACACAACCCACAAAAAATTGTCTACTTCGCTGAGGAGGGAGTAGTCTACTTTAATCCCACGCAAGAATTCTACAGTAAGACGAAATTAAGGCCACGAAAATCTATGAAATACAGGGACTGCGATGTCTTAAAAATTGCGATAGATAGCTCGAAGAATTATGGATTAATGGTAAATTCTTGGACAGTCTGTCTTCAAAACTATGAACTAGTTAGAGGCAACCCAGACGTAGCGGTTAGGGACCCGCTCGACAACATCGACGAAAACTTCATGTGTCCTAATAACCCAGACGCAAGAGAATATGTAATAGGCCTCGTATGCGACATAGCAAGCAACTATGACCTAAACATGATACAGCTAGAGTCTATCGCCTATCCATGGGGCTTGACACACTTCGATCACCACGAAACATTCGGAATCTATGTGGACCCACTATTTTCATACCTATTCTCAAGCTGCTATTGCCTACACTGCGAGGCAAAGGCAAAAGAACACGGCATAAAGCTCTCCGAGATAAAGAAAAAAGCACGAGAAACATTATCGAAGATTATTAACAGACCACCAGACCTTTACATAAGCATCCCAGAAACAGACATAGTATCAATGTTTTACGAACACCTAATGACTGACGAATACCTAGAGCAACTAGTCAAATTTAAATCAATAACAAGTTTAGAGGTGATTCAACAAATACGCGAGAGTCTAAAATCAATAAACAATAAGGTAAAAATCAGCATCATAACAGGAGCAGCTGTGTGGCTCAACGAGGGCTTTAACCTCCAAAAAATCAGCAAGGTAGTCGATGCCATAGACTACATATGCTACTTCGAAAATCCTAGACGGATCGAGAACTATGTCAGAATACTAAAGGCACAAACAGACGAAAACTGCTGGGCCATTCCCTCAATAAGAATAAACTACTCAATGATCTACACTAAAGAAAACCTAACAATGAGCCTGCAAGCAGCAATAAATGGTGGAGCAGACGGCATATCATTCTATAACTATGGATGGACACCCAAAATAATCTTTCAATGGATAAAAACTACAATAAACCAAATAAAATAGAAAAAACACCAATTTAAAGAATAGCTTTTTCTGACTTCTTATCAAATATATGAATAGCATTTTTATCGACGGTGACCCAGACCTTCTCACCGAATCTATAGTATACAACACCTTGCATTATTGATTTATAGATTGCATCGCCGAGCTTGAAGTTAATGACGCTTTCTGTTCCTAATCGCTCTACCGCGAATACTTCGGACTGGAAGCTATCGTCTGAAATTCTATCAACAGTAACTTTAATATCATTTGGTCTTACTCCTAGAATCAGTTCAGAACTACTACTCTTTTGTTTAATAATGTTGGCCATTTCTTCATCGACCGAAAGCGTGAAGTAGCCACAGTCTAGAAGGTTCTTACCGTTTGTTCTCAGGCTGCACTCGAAGAAATTCATCGGAGGGGATCCCACGAATCCAGCCACGAATATGTTGGCAGGCTTCTTAAAAACTTCCATAGGTGATCCTACCTGCATGATCTTGCCTAAATTCATGATTGCGACCCTATCGCCCATCGTCATTGCCTCAACTTGGTCATGGGTCACATAAATCGTGGTTATACCTAGATCTTTCTGCAGCCTGATTAGCTCTGCTCTCATGTAGACTCTTAGCTTGGCATCAATGTTCGATAGTGGCTCATCAAGCAGGAAAAGTCTAGGCTCTCTAATAATTGCCCGGGCCAGTGCCACCCTTTGACGTTCTCCACCACTAAGTTCATATGGCTTCTTATTTAGGAGGTGTCTAATCCTAAGCATCTCAGCAACATCAATTACTTTGTTTTTTATCTCGTCCTTTGGGTATTTTCTAACTCTTAGCGGGAAAGCGATGTTCTCAAAAGCATTTAAATGAGGATAGAGGGCAAAGGTCTGGAAAACCATTGCTACATCTCGCTTTTCGGGAGGAATGTCATTAACTATTTGTCCATCAAAGTAAATGTACCCAGAAGTAGGCTCCTCAAGGCCGGCAATCATGTTCAGCATGGTGCTCTTACCTGATCCTGACGGTCCTAAGAAGGCAAAAAACTCTTTATCCTTAATCTCCAAATTCACATTATCTACTGCAACGACATCTCGAAACCTCTTGGTAAGATTTTCCAATTTAACTACTACCATAACCCCCTTAGAAAAAAATGAACTTGGTCCAATATATAAATATGATTATATTAAAGTTGATAGTGTCCAATGCCTTGTGGCCTAATTCTTATGGTTCGATTTTCCCCTCTCCGTCTGGTGCCCGGTTTCCTACGTTGTTACGGCTCTCAATAGCATGTTGTATATGAGCGCCTTGATCGTCAGCTCCGAGTCCATCCATCTCGGCTTCCTGGAGAGGAGATGTTCTCCGAACAATGCCTTGAACCTGGATATTGCAGTCTCAGCCATCCACCTCCCACCATATCCCACTATTCTGCTCCAGGCTCTATACCCGTAATCTCTTATCATCCTGGCTGCAGACCTTCTGGAGGGAGGCCCTCTGTCAGTTCTCGCATTCCTCCTCGGCCTTATAATAGGTTCTATTCCTCTCCTCTCGAGGTGTCTTATGAATCCGATGGAGTCGTATGCTCCGTCTCCTATTACCTTTATGACATTCCCAGCCTCCATCGATCTATCCACCATCCTCTTAGCTACCTCAGAGTCATGTACCCTGTCTGTCGTCCTCTCAAAGCACACTATCTTTCCTGTCCTGGCGTCTATAGCGAGGTGTATCTTCAGATATCCTCTCCTCCTGGAGTATCTCCTCTCGAGCCATGAGCCAGACCTACAGACCTTGACACCGGTTGAGTCCAGGACTATGACTACTGGACCGTCTACACTCCTCATATTGTAACTCACCAAATCTTCTCCCAGCAAGACGATCCTCCTCCTTATCCATGAGTAGTCTATCACGGGAAGAGTCGGGAAGATCCTCCCGAGGGATCTGGTGAGACCCTCAAGCTGCCTGTAACCTAGGGAGAAGAGATATCTGATTGACGTAGCTCTCAGCCATCCTGTAAGGCCTCCCCCTCTTCCTCCTATTCATTCTGACGAGCTCGTCCCGGTAATTCCCCACGAAATCTAGATCCATAATAAGCATGCCACGCTTAATAGGCCTCTCATCGACCCTCTCCCAGTAGCTCATCATGGGAGAGGAATGGAAGCATGGCAATAGGCCTTGAGGCGAAAGGATATAGGGGATCTGAGATGAGAGCCGAAAACGTCACAGGAATAGCCAAAAGGTAGCGAAGAGAGACGAAAGAGTCCAGGAATTAAGCCACAAGCAGTGTTCAAATAAGGCTTTAAATACTGTCTTGGGGCGTCTATTTCTACTCGCGAGGTTATTTCAGGAGAGCCCCAGCCATATAAACCCGTTATTTGGACACTATCTTAAAGTTGCCAATTCATACACGTAGGCATTTAATTATGTGCCTTGTCTTTTTAACCAAGGATAATGTCCAAATAAGCATTTTTGCTCACCTCCCCCTCGCGGCCTGATAGTATAGTGTGAATAGGCTTAGGAATAGCTTTAGGTTGTTTATTCCCTGTATGTGGTCTCTTGCGCTCATCTCGTGGTGAAATACTATAAGTTCTCTCCTTTAGGTGTCTGAAGAATCTCTCTATCCTGTTCCTCATGCCTATACTCTAGTCCAAGCCTCTCAAACGCCCACCTATACCATGGACCCCTATCGACTATGACTAGTGGTTTGTTTGTACAATCCCCAGGCCTTCTTCAGGAATGCTAGGGCGTTTAAGGGGACTCTCTCAGGAGTCTCTATCCACAGACTCCTGAGAGAGGCCCCGGTCCTCGTGAAGGACATCAACCCCTCTCACCGCCTCGTATAGTATGTCGAAGCTAGGGAGGAAGACCAGGGCCCTCTCCCCCCTCCCGGCGGCGAGTCCCAGTACCCACCGGATATCAGCCACCATCCTCTCATCCCTCCTCTCAAACTTAGTAGTCAGCCCCTTGACTAGCCAGGCCCGGAGGTTGTCTCCGTAGGGCCATCCGGCCCTCAGGAGAGTAACCCCCTCGCCAAGCATCGCCCCCAAGAGCTCGGCAGAAACGGTAGCGCTCAGCGTAACAGCCCTAGACCATCCACCATACGTCTTCCTGATGACCTCCTGAGGATCACTTGTCGCCTCAAGCCTAACGCTCCTACCCTCCCTGACAAGGAGGGGCCTACCCCCAGCCAGGGAGGCCTTGAAGTCAGCCAGACTCAGCAGGTAGCTAGTTGGAGCATAGTTCTCCCTAAGCTTCTTCTCCTGAACCTCCTCGCATGCGATGACCATCTCCTCGTAGTCAGGTAGCTTATCCTCAGCCTCGCCGTCAGCCCTTAGGAGGCCGCCGTAATACTCAGCAGCCTCCCTGAGCCTGTCGGAGAGGTCTCCGAAGCCATACCTCTCCGCCTCAGACGCCGCCTTAACAATCGTCTTCAGCGATACGCTGTCCCTAACCATCGTCAGAGCCTCCTGAACGATGTGCTGGCCCTCGTCGAGGACCAGTATAGTCCTCTCCCTGCTCCACCTCCACTTAGCCAGCAGCCACCCGATCAGGCCCAACTGCCTATGCGTGGCCACCAGCGCGCTGGAGGCGGAGAGGCTCAGCAACTGTATCTCGTATGGGCACGTGGATGTCCTCGAACCGGCGTCCTTCAGCTCAGACACCGTCGTAGCCTTAACAGCCCTCGGCCTGCCGGGGTAGTACGGGCACCTACCCGACTGCCTCGTAGCCCTACAAGTCTAGTTAAACCTCCTCTGATCAACCCTCGAAATCACCTCGTGTAGGCACAGCAGCCTCCGGCCATAGACTGGCGTAGCGCCCGTCTCGGAGGCCACCTGCCTAACCTGACTAGCAGTCCTCGTCAGCCAAAGGATCCTCAGCCTCCCCTACCTCTCCGCGCGGCGGCTCCCGGGAACTGCCCGGCCCCATCAATCTAGCCTCATCAGGTTGGGAGTCCTACCCGGGCTTGGGGTCGGCCGGAGCCTATGGGCTCCCGGACAACCACCGCCTCCTCCAAAGCCCCTCCCCGGCTAGGCTCCCCGGAACTGTCCGGCCCGACGCGGGATGGTGCGCGTCGGCGGAGTATATGTGTGGCAGGACCAGTCTACCGATCGAGACAAGCCCTACCAAGGGCCTCTGGACTCCGGCGGAGCCTCGGACGCCTCCTCAGACTCCTCCTCGTCCTCAAGCCTCAGACTCAGAGCGGCCTCCCCGCGCTCCTCGACCCTCAGCGACTCCTCCACCTTTGCCGCCTGCTTCGATGCCTGCTGCTGACTCATCACTACTTACCCCTAATCCCTGATAACTTCTTAACTATCTCGTCGAGATATTCCTTAGCCTCGCGGGGGTCCACGACAGCAACTGAGCTGGCCTTAATGTCAAGGCCAACAGCTCTGCCCAGCCCCTCTTTGCTAGGCACGTAGACGTATGAACCTTCTTCTCATCGCACAGAGTGGTAGGAAAGCAACAGTCTCAGTCGGTCTACGTCCTCAGCGATCGCGACAAACTTTGTCAGCCCCCTCTCGATCGCCTTAATCACCTCATTAACGCCACTTCTTCAGTTTTCCACTCGTCCTAACAAGCTTGATCACTTCAAGTGTGGCCGTAACTAGCTCGGGCGGCGACTTGAACTTAATATAGTAGGCCTGATCCAGCATTCATCGTCACCTCAGCCGACCCTCAACCAATTTAGAATATCCTACCCTAATTAAGTATAATCCCATGCCCACTCGTCACGTGAGATATACGCTAAATAGCCCCCTTGCCTAGAAGTAGCTCACCGCTAGAGACAACATGTACCGGCTTTAGCAGCTTCTGGCCGATCCTCTTCTCACCTACACAGTCGACGAACTCAAACCTGCCATCCAACAGCTTCCAGACAACAATATCGGCAATCGCTCCCGCCCTGAGGTTACCTATCTTATCATTAATTCCGAGAACCTTCGCTGGATTATCTGTGGCTCTCTTAACCACGTCACTCAAGCTTAGTCCAAGCAGTAAAAACTTAGAGAGCGTTGTACCAATGTCATATACTGGTCCATTAATGTTAGCCATGTGGAGATCGGTGCTGATTGTTGTCGGAACCAATCCCTGCTGGATGGCCTTTTCAGCGACGCGGAACGAAAAACTAGCTAGACCATGCCCAACATCAAATAACACACCCCTCCTATACGCTTCTTCAACCTCGGGCCTGATTTTTCCATCCTCATCTACCACTGAAGGTGCGGGTCCTCCTTGAAAGCAGTGAGTCAAGACATCGCCTCTCTTCATAAACTTCAGAACTATGTCGATTGGATACCAGTGGAATGCAGAGTTCTCACACATGAGAAACGTCCCAGTCTTATCTGCCACCTGCCTAGCATATAGCAGTGCTTCTTGGCCATAGGTGTGATGCCACTTGACGCCCTTGACGACATCGCGATTCTTCTCGATGCATGAAATTGTCTCCGTCGGGTCTATCAGCTCCGGACTGTATAGGATACTCTTAATTTTATCGAAGAAAAACGAAAGAAGTCCAATCGAACCAATATTTAACAATGCATAGATCTTTGTATTCGAGTTTTTAATGATGAACTCTCTAAAGCTCGGAAACACTATGTGGCCGGCCGAGCCCGCATCTAGCACCGTCGTCGAGCCTGAGGGAAGACAAGCCTCGTCGGGAATGACTCCCAGTCTTGGACAAATCGAGTAACAAACATGAACATGTAGATCAACAATTCCAGGTGTGACAATCATCCCCGAAGCATCGACTACTTTCTTAGCCGATGATGCTGCAATGTTCTTTTCAACAGCCTGTACAACGCTGCCAGAAACAGCGACATCGTATTCTTCCTCTAATCCCTGAGCTGGATCAATAACCAACCCACGCTTAATTAACAAATCATAGCTTGTCATTATATCTTCACCTATTTTCTTGGCTACCTCTATCTATCACTGCAATAATGTCCATTTCAACCCTCTGCCCAAGATAGTGAAGAGGACTGGTGGCCTGTACGCATGTCCTAGCTGGTGGATTGTCCGTAAAATACTTCGAAAACACATTGTTCATTCTCTCATACTCACTAATGTCTTTTAAATATATAGTTACCTTGGCGACCTTATTTAACGATGAACCCACCTCTTCAAGTATTGTTTTAATATTCATAATTGTCTGTTCTGTCTGGGTTTCTACATCCGCGTCAAGGTCATTAGGTCCCATTCCACATACAAAGACCAAGTCTCCAACGATTGTGGCGTGAGAAATGTATGGGCGTCTCCCAAATGATGGAGAGAAATGTCTCCTTAACTCTGTCATGAATCAGTCTAACTATTATTAACTCGTTTTTATATTTTTTATAATGGACGGGGTAGTGTCCAAATAAGGCTTTAAATACCCTCTAGGGGCGACTATTTCTACCCGGGGGCTACTATAGTCTTCAGCTACATAAATCCGTTATTTGGACACTGTCTCAGACTCGGTTCTGTCAAGCGGTATTACCTCTTCTCCTCCTGCCCTGATGATGTTGTGCATCGCTGCAATAGCAGTTGCCAGCTCTTCTAGGCTCTTCAGCGTCTTCGCGTTTATGTTGTTGTAGAACATCTTCGTCCTTTCCTTCATTTCCCTGAACCACCTCTCTATCCTGTTCCTTTTAGCGAAGGTCTCTTGGAAGTAAGTTATTCCAAGCCTATCCAATGCCCATCTATACCATGGTCCTCTATCTACTACTATGAGTGGCTTACCTTCACATGGGTCCAATATCTTCCTTAGGAACTTGATTGCGCTTGGAATACCCTCGACGCGTATACGGCCAATACCTCGTCGGTATCAACGTCTATTGCGGCCCAAAGATAACGGGTCTGACCACTCACCTTCAGGACAGCCTCATCTACAGCGACAAGCCTCCTCACCCTTCTGGATGGCCTGAAGAGGGGCGAGAACCTGTGAACCCATATCCTGACCGATTCCCTAGACGCACCGGTTAGACATAGCCTCTCGGAGAGATCGCTCAAGCTGAGACCTGCTGCGAAGAGGACGACGGAATAGAGCTTCTCGACAGGAGGGTACCTATGGAACCGAGAGAGACTGGCTAACGAGCTCAGTACCGCATCGATGACGTGCATCATGGCCAGAGAACGATCCCAAAAGGCCTTTAAGTAAAACTTATCAGTACCCAAAACATAGAGGATTCAACAATTAAGCCACAAAGCAATAGCTAGCTGGTTTGAAGCCCGTAGCGGCCCTCGCCTCCACCACCCTCCTGTTAAGCTCCAAGATAACCCTGACGATGTGGGGCTCGAAGTAATGCCTATGCGGGCTCATAGTATATAATGGGTTTGCAACGTTATATAACCCGTCGTGGCCCCCTCACCAGCCATCTCAGCTTAGGATTGCCTTGAGCGAGTTTCCATAGTCTTTGACGATGTCCAAATAATGGGTTTATATAGCTGGAGAGTAGCGCCGAAAGCCTCCGCAAGGAGGCGGTATGTGGTGAAGAAGAACGTAGGATGAGGGGAGCCTCCGTTGCCCCTGAAAGCCACCCACGAAGCCCAAAGAGGCCGTGATGGAACCGATAGTGTCCAAATAACGGGTTTATATAGCTGGCGCCCTCCTGAAATAGCCTCGCGAGTAGAAATAGACGTCATGGGACAGTATTTAAAGCCTTATTTGGACACTATCATGGAACCGATAGTTAACATTTTATAACTATCTGCCTTGTGGCCTAATTCTTATGGTTCGATTTTCCCCTCTCCGTCTGGTGCCCGGTTTCCTACGTCGTTACGGCTCTCAATAGCATGTTGTATATGAGCGCCTTGATCGTCAGCTCTGAGTCCATCCATCTCGGCTTCCTGGAGAGGAGATGTTCTCCGAACA
>Ga0272449_1004851_pt1 | contig 10758 bp, 8 predicted proteins | sample YNPCB0241_FD_198679 | JGI IMG/M metagenome (GOLD analysis project Ga0272449, IMG submission 198679) | Hot spring sediment microbial communities from Yellowstone National Park, WY, United States - YNP-CB-024-1 | ecosystem: Environmental > Aquatic > Thermal springs > Hot (42-90C) > Sediment...
TCTTCGGGAGGAAGACCGGGAGGGGCGGCTTCCGCCTCCCGTTCCTCGTGGACCGTCTCCTTAACTCGGCGAGGGGCAAACAGCCGTCGGGCGAAGTCGACGGGCATATCAAGGAGGGTGTCGGTCCCCTGCTCGAAGCGGTCCACCTCGCTGATAATTCGCAGCGGTTGGGCAAGGTCCATGGGGCGAAGCCGGGCAAGTTCCTCCAATCGCTTGAAGGCCGCCTCCGGCGAAGGGTGAACCCCATGGCAGATCGGGAAAGCGGGCACACAGGCCTTGCGGCCAAACCACAGGCCCCACCGAGGATGGCAAAGGTAATGACAAAGTTCCTCGAGCAACTGGGGCGAGGGATTTACCTCCGGCCGCACGGTGACAAACACCACAAAGCAGGCATCGGCGAGATATTCCCGGCGTGTGATCACCACACCCCGGGGTTTTCCCTCGGCCGAAAACGGTATGCAGTAGCGATGGGTCTTCTCGTCGTACCCGCCTCCTATGGTGTGAAAGTCCCACCATCGCCGGAAGCGGATGGGCTTTCCTGCCTGTGCCGGCTGGGTGAGGTCCTGCGGTGTGACCCGCCTTCTCTGCTTGGCGTAAGTTCGGACCTCTAGCTTTAGTGCGTCCCAGCGGCGTAAGCCGGGGTTGTCCGTCCGGTCTATCCCCGCCGCAGCAGAAAACATCCCCACAAGGGCACTGCGTGTGGGATAGTGGAGGCAAGCCCGACGATCAAAAAGACTGAGATATCCCCAAGCCTGCATGGGGGCATCGAGCACCAGAAGTAACGTGGGATCATTCATTGGGGAGCCCCTCCAAAAGCTGGGTAATGAACTCGTCCAAAGTCTCTACCCGGGTCCCTACCTTAGGGGTGCTGTTATCGGTGTCCAGCAGAAGCCATAGCTCGCGGATTGGATTCAGGCCAAATACCTGTCGCAAGAGGGCGTAGTGCTCCTCGAGCCGCTGCCGCGAGCGGGCCAGATAGCCGTTGCTTGAGCGAACGGGTACTTCGAAGGCATTGGCCAAAGAGAGGGGTTGTCCCTCGCGAACCAGCCCGAGGATAACTCCCGGGGGTGTATGGCCGAACATAGAGTTTTTCCGGGCTTGGGGCACGGCGAGAATCGCCGCCCGAAGGAACACATCGAGGACCTGCTTCCGCTCGGCGGGGGAGAGAGTTCCAAGGTGATTGGAGTCGGAAAGCAGGTCCCAGTTGAGGCCGACATAGCGGTAGTAGCAGGCGGTGTTAAACTCGAGGGTGCCGATGTGACCGGCCCCGGCTTCTTCCTGAGGCTGGAGGTCGTCGACGGCGGAGAAGAAGTCGATGTCGTTGGCGACCTCGTGGGTGGAAAGGGCGTGGCTGAAAAGACCGGCCCCTTCGAGGGTGAGGTCGGGATCACTGGCGACCATTCGGCCGAAGATGGCAATATCCGCAGCATCTTCGGGTGGGGTTTTGAGGCCTTTGAGGGCGTCCTTAATGGCATTTTCGAGGGCAGCCTGGGGATCTTCCTTTTTCGGCCGGCGAGCAGCGGGGGCGGGCTGTGAGCTCTCTACCGTGTTGAGGTCGACTTTTTCAAGCACGCGGTCGACAACAGCCGCCAGCTGACCGGGGGAGAAGTACAGCAGTACACGAGTCCGGGCCTCACCCTCAGCCGCGGCCCGGCCGATCCGGTCGGCCAGCAATGTCGCCCACTTTTCGGCTTTTTGTGGATCTTTGAGGCGGTCGGTAAGGATTTCGTGCAGCTTGGCGGCAATTTCTTTAGTGCGGATGCCGCGGAAGCGGGGAAGATTGCGTTCCTGGCTTAATTGCTGAGCCAGCAAGCGGATGGCCCGCTTCCAGCACTGGCTACTGACGCGGGCCCGGGGCACACCCCCGAAAAAGGCCGACTTGGGTGAACCCACATCATCCCGGTTCAAGCAGGTCACCGGAAACGACTGAAGCAAGTGCAATTCCAAGAGCTTCATCGTAACACCTCCTTTGAGCTGGAACGGTTAACTCTTGACACTCAAACCTCTTTCGGTAAAGTTGTGGCACCATCCAGGTTAACGTTTGTTCAAAATCTGCCCCTTACGAGACGCCCGGCACAAAAAATGCTGCTTGAGGAAAACCACTAGCTGACCTCTACCGGCGAGGGGGAAGGTAGTGGCCGAAGAAGGAGCATTCCGAAGCCAAACGCCCTTGCCCGACCAATACCTTGCCGAACTGCCTCGGTGAATTTGGTACGATCCTCCACACGAAGGATGCCGCGGAAGTCGACACGGAGATGAGTTCCCCGGCGGCCTTTGCGGTAGAAGTGTTCTCGAACCGGAGGGTCGAAAGAGACGGACTCCAACCGGCAACCTGCGGCTTGGAGCTTTTGGGTAATCCAGCGGCGAAGAGCCTCCGGCTGAAAGATGCCGGTACGTCGGCCGTTCTTCCGCCGGCTGCCATCTGGTCCGCGAACCACCCGCATCTGCGTGGGATTAGCCCTGAGGGAAAAAACATACCGGTCGAACTGGAAGAATTCGTCCCGGATTTCGCGGATTTCCCAAGTTCCCCACGCCTGGATTTCAGGTTTGCGGGGGGAAAGGACAAGCACCTCGAAGATGCCTCCTCGACGATCCACCCGCATGAGGAAATCCCGCGGTTGGCCGGATGGAGCAGGGAAAGCCCGCCAAATGGCCTTGTGCCAGGCATAGGCATCCGTTAGGCGACTCTGGGCTGCCTCTAAGAGACTTACACGGATCCGCGTCAGATACAGCATGGGCCCGCCTCCTTTTAAGCAGGGGTTTCTGAGACTGCCAGCTGGGAAGAAATTTCCTCACTGAGGGTTTCTTCGGGTTCCTCGCGGTAAGGAGCATAATAAGCCTCGGCCCACTGGACTTTGATTTGCCGGGCATTTTGATCCCAGCTGAGCAGATCACTTAGAAGCTGAACGTAATTAATCTTGATGCCGGAAGCCTTCGCAAGCTGCACGAGAGAACGCAGTTGTTGACAGAGATCCTGGACAGTAGTGGCCATGACAATTCGACGAAATCGGCCTTCAAAGGCCTGCAAGGGATCATCTCCGGCCTGCCGAGCTAGGGCGATCTGGCGAAGGGTGGTGCCGAAGTTGCCCTCTTCGGTGTGCTCCGGGTGAAAAGCAAAACAAGCCGCGATTGTGGCAAAAATCATTCGCTCCTTCTCATCCTCCAAGGAGCAAAACCTAGCCAGGTGCGGCCAAACGTAGTGCTCGGTGGCCTCGCTGAAACCCCGCCGCAGATTGGCCATCACCCCGGAGTCCTCCCGATTTTCCAACAACCACTCCACGAAGCGTTTCGCTTGAGCCAACGCTTGCGAGTTACTCATGCGATTACTCCTCTCCTACTGCTACGGAACAGAGTTCTTCGACCCATCACGAAAGCATGCATTTGCCGCGGTGTTTCCGCAGGACAGGCATAATGGTAAGCCTCCAAAGCACAGTGCAGGAGACGCTTTTCCCACGAGTCAAGTCTTCCCGCTTCTTCTGCCACTCGGATTAGTTCCGGATAGAAATTGTCGAGCATCGACCAGTACATGCCGACGGCCCGTGCCGTGTAACCTCGGGTTTCTAATTGCATGACTTTGCAATAATGCTGAACAGCGGATCGCAAAGAGGATTCGCAGTTTAATGCAAGAGAAACCCCCTGTTGATAGACTGCGAGATTATTGGTTTCCAGCAGCCTCGGGGTGAAACTAAAGAGCCACTCGCGGCTGTCGATGAGCTTTGCCTGATCCACCTCCATCCCACCTACCCAGAGATCAATCGTGAGATCCGGTTTATGGCGGTAGAGCAGGCGGATGTTATGGAGCGACAAGGGTCCGCCGGCTTCCTCGATTCCTCCAAGCACCAGCACAGAATGCAGTTCTCGCCAAGGATGACGATCCACGGAAAGCCGCAAATAAGTGAGATCCTTTCTCCTTTCTCGAGCGACCACCGTAGCGAAAGGCTCGCGAGACTGAGGAAACCTTGGGTAATCCAAACCTTTTGTGATTAAGCAGCGATCGGTCCCTGGTATCAGGCGGATGGCCCGGGAAAAAGGAACCAGTCGACCCAGGTAACTGCGAACAAATTCCTCGGCTACACGTGTCGATGGTTTTGGGGGTTGAGAGAATTCCCAAATTGGACGACCGAATCTTGTGGAAGTTTGGCCCTCCGAGGCTTGGAAGCGTTGCTTCGGAAGCAAATTGAGATAAATCGACTCCAGAAGATGCTTCCCTAAGATCAGCCCCAGCAAAGCGGAGCCCTCCACACAAGGGGCCTGAGTTGTACTTCGGCTTATCTCTTCCCCGTCCCAGAGGGCGTTTGCCAATAGCCCCCCAGGATGGAAGCACTGGAAGGTGAGCAGGTATATGGGAAGGTCGGCCAGGGTAATCTGGCGATTGCCGGAAAGAGCCGTGTGATCAAACAACGTATGTGCATTTCCAGCAGCCCAAGCAAAATTCAGTTTGTCGAGCGAAGGCAGGTCTTCTTCGGACTTTCCGCATACCGGTTGAAGATTTGCCACCTGCAAAAACGGGTACTGGCCAAAGAGATTGAAGCGATCGTGCCATTTTTGGAGATAGTCGCGAACGGCCGGCTGAATCCGCTCTCGGCAGCTAAGCCAATCGTCGTCATTCTCGGGCCCATCTAAAGCTGCTTGTGTAATGCAGATCAAAAGCCGCATGACGGCAATTCGTTGGAGTGGGGGAAGGGCCAAGTCGCGAATCTCCGCTGCATCCTCGAAGAGCTTGGCAAGCCCTACTCGGGTAGCCCCACTAGGATGACCCGCCCCGTAAAGGACGGGGATCCACGGCTCGGTAATCAGATCGAAACTTGCATCCTCAGGGATTTTGGTGATGGGCTTACAACTCGTCATCGGTACACCTCCTTTCAGATTCTGCGATGTAGAGGCCAAGCTCCTTGGAGTACCGGAGGGGTGTGCTGCGGTCGCGGCTATCGTAAACAAGTTCGCCGGTTTCTGTCCAGCTTAACACATGAATCGATTTTTCCAGATACTTTGCCAGTTCCCCAGGCATAGTTTTCGACGGAATACCCCGCAAGTACCAATCGGGCACAGAAAGCACATTAAGATGCAATCGGGCAGCGGCAGCCAAACTCCACCCTTTTTTCGGGCAAACAACAGGCTGGGGGTTGTCTAAAAGCTCAACATGGATTTCACCTCCACGATCGATGATATTTTTGACAATGAGGAGCGGATGCGTGGGGATGTCGCTGTATCGGGTCACGACATTCTCCTCGTCCCTCAAAGCAGGAAGACTACGATCTTGGGCGGCCAAAGCAAGGTCCCTCAGCTCCTTCCTGGCCGCATCCAAATCCGTAAAAAGCTCGGTAACCCAAGGAGGATCGTCCGCCTGAGGATCCTGGTAGGTTGCTTCCAGTAGAGAGCGGACGTCCCAGGGAAAATCGAGGAAGTCGCGGGCCGCAAGAAGTCGGGCAGTCCGGTAAAGGACGTACGGAGCATATACCTTCGCGGAACCACCCAGCACCTGGCGGAACTGACTTGCGTCGGCTGCCTCCAGACAGTTGGAATCGATGATCCAACACTCCGGCTGACTGGACGGGCGTTCTTTCCGCTGATGCCGCCATAGCCGGCCGATTCGCTGGAGGAGCATATCCGTGGGGGCAAGCTCGGTGATCAAAAGATCAGCATCAAGGTCCACACTCTGCTCGACCACTTGGGTGGCCACCAGTAGGCTGGGGCCACGAACGTTGCTATCCCGACCCAGCCGGTTTGCCCATCGCGATTCCTTCTCATACCGCTGCCAAGGCAGGAAAAGAGAATGGAGAAGTTCGACGTCGGCCAAACCTTCCGGCAAGTACCCCTTCGCCCGGCGGAAAATCTCCTGGGCACGGGCAACCGTATTGCAGACCCAGATGATGGCAGCCTTTTGCCGGAGGCAGGTTTCAAGATCCTGCCAAAAGCCGGCATCCTGAGGAGAGACTCGCCAGAGTTTGACAGTCTTGGCAACCGTCGGTGATAGCTCTGGGATACCGCACCGGCCGTCTCCTCGACTCACAACAGGGTAAGCAGTTTGGTGAGGCCCGTCGAGCTTAATCCCTAAGCTTTCCCGACGGGCAGTGGTCAACGTGCCGGAGAGCAAGATCACAGAACTGCCTAAATCGCGGAGTCTGCGGATCAAGGCCTCGATTAGGGTACCTGTGTAGAAATCGTACGAGTGAATTTCGTCCAGGATCACGACTTTTCCCGCCAGGCCGAAAAGCCGCATGAAGAAGTGCCGGACTTGCACCACACCAAGCAAGGCCTGATCAACCGTTCCCACCCCAAAGGGCCAGAGTAAACCCCGCTTTGCAGGAGTAAACCAGCTTCCGCTCGGGCGAAATTCCTCCCCGCCGGCTAGCATCCAGCGAAGGGGATCCTCCTCAGATCGCGGGGAGATGGAGGGATCTACCGATTGGTCGCCCTTTGCCGGCTCCCAATGTCGGCGAAAATATTCCTGCAGCCAAGCCTGGCCATGGATGAGCCGGGCAACCATCGCCTCGCCGAAGATCTTCCCTAAGAACCCTTCCACCCGATGATGGATCAAATTGCTGGAAAGCCGCGTCGGCAGAGCGAAATACAGGCCATGATTTTGCCCCGTGACCATCAACCGATAGGCGGCCCACAAGGCAGCCTCGGTCTTGCCTGTGCCCATCGGAGCTTCCACTAGCAATAGCCCGGGTTGATCCGCCAGCTGATAAGTCTTCGCTTGGATATCGTTAGGGCAAAAGCCGAAGATCTCCTGGAATGTCAAACCCGGGCGAGGTTCGGGCCAGAGAAAACCTAATCGGTCGAGCACCTCCTCAATCCGCTCAAGGTGCTCCTCCAAAGGTCTTTCCGGAGGAAAGAGCTCTTCGTCCGAGGCGATCCAGTCGGCCACACAGACGAAGCCAGTAACGAAAGTGAAGGAGTCGGGAACCGGACAACAGGGCGGCGGGCCGAACTCTTTGGTAAGCTCCTCCAAAAGCCTTACGCGTAAACTCGCCCAGGAATTCCCCCCGAAAATATTTGCATCGTGCTGCTTAAAGGCGTTGCACGGAAGGCCATGATGGAGGCCGACAACCGTGGCCCAGTCGGCCGCAGTGGGGGCGTGCTGCCTATACCAGTCGCGAAGGGCTACTTCGCTAATGAGGGCGTGGTTTTGCTCAAAACCCCCTTGGTTGTACAGTTCTGGGGAAAGCTCTGGAAGCTTCTTGTCCCAAATTTGCTTCTGAAATCCCGGGCTTACCTTTCCCACATCATGAAGGGCTGCCAAGCTAACACATCCCGCGGGAAGTACCTTTCGCACCGGTGCCGGCAGCCGGCGAAGCAAACTTTCGGCGATCTTTCCCACCAGCCGACAATGTTCCCGAACCCTCGGAGCGGTCTCTTCGTTCGGATGAGACTTGGCCAAACACTGCCCCAGATCTAACAAGGGTATTGAATGCTGTTCCCCGGCGGCAGACCTTGCAAACCTGGGCGACATGGCCTCCTCCTTCTCAGAGCTCCACCTCTCCGGTTTTCCGAGCAGCCTTCCTCCTATTGCTCCCCGGGTAAGAGGAGAATTTCATAAGGGCAAAACGTACATACCTGGCAGCTGGACCATCCAACCTGCCATGAATGTGTATTGTGTACGGGACAAGCTAGAGGTGAAAAGCTTAGGTTGGACAAACTGTGTCCAATCTGATCGGAAAAAACTCCGGTGGAGTGAAAACGTGAGGATAAGAGCCACCCCTTTGGTGTACTGGAATAGCCGACTCACGAAGGATTAAGCAAAGATGGGAATTCGATCTTCGGGCCGAAGGACATCCCTCCCTGAAGGAACGTTGACAGAAAAGGCCGGTTAGGATTGGGGATAGTCTAGCGTTCGCAAGTTCGATCGGGTCCGAATGGCCAGTGCAAACTTTCAGGGATGTCGCATGAACGCCAACGACCTCAAGGGTAAGAGTGGCAACGAATCCCATCTGGGCCACAGTAGGCCACCACCCTTTCTCGGTCTCATAATCCTGGTGCCCCATCTCCTGGGAAAAGCAATAGGGTGGTGGAAAATTGCGGAGCCGATCGGTTCCTACCTTCGAGGAGGGATCTCGAGAACAGAAGAGATGCACGGCGTCTGCGAACTCCCCTTCGTTAACCAAACAACTGGTTGAATGCTGCGGGATCCACTTGGTACGCACGTTCTGCAAATTCGTTCACGTAGAACATATCGGGGGAGAATCGCTGGGCACGGACGGGAACCGAGAAGTTTGGATTCTCCACGTCCGGTTTAAATAGTACCAGACCGATGCCAAACAACATGCAAAGAGCTTCCAATCGGCCGTAGTCATCCGGGGTAAGGGTTTCCGGCATAACGACGTAGGACTTAGAAGAGAACAATCGGTAGGCCACTGCTTGACCGAACGCGACAACCGGCTCACTAGGGTCCACCTTGATTTCTGCAGAGACAAACTCCGGAGGAAATTTGATTCGATGCGAGGCCAGAGGTTTGTAAACACCGACGACATCCGGGGTACCCCATCTTTTTTGAAAGCGTGCTCCCCCTAGCGGAATGGCCACAGATACCTCGTCCAGATCATTCTTCAACCATTCACCAAACGGGGGCATAGAACTCTTCTTCTTTCGGCGGCTTGACTTGGGGAACCGACGGCGGTGGCTCGCCCGCGTCTCCCACCCACACAAACACCCCGCGGCTCGGTTTTTGGATAAGATGCGGGTAGGGCATGTGCAGATTCCAAATGGACCTACGTATCGTGTTTTTCGATATTTCGGGATGCACCTCCAAAATCCTTTCCACGATGCCGGCATGTCGAATGCCCCCTGGACTTTCTCGAACAATCTGTTTGGCAGGCTCCCGAATTTGTTGTCCGCTAAGTTCGGCCACAGTCACTCCCTCCTTAAGAAAATTCGCAGTGCAATTCACATGTTTTTTGGAGATGCCAGAAATCAATTATCAAAACAACGATCCAAGTTCCACTACCTATCAAAAGACCGAAGCAGATTTCCGCCACCTCCGGAAAGCCTCACTTTTCGCTGCAAGAGCGTTAAGAACGAAATGCAGGGGTCAGGCAGCTTGGCACTTCGTGAAAAGTTTCGCTCCGGGGATGGACCAATTGATGCTCGCAGGTGGGAAGACAGGCCCGGGCGGTCTTGACCGGTAACACAAGGGACGACCAAGCATCCTTGCGGCATGAGGCAACCCGTTGCGGTCCCACAAGCAGCCCGGCCGCTTAGGTTTCGGGCCGGTGGCGGACTGGCCAACGAGCAGTCATAGCTCCGGCCCAGGGGGGTTTCTGCCGAAATGCTCCCTCAAAATGACCTGCGCAAACACAGCTCCGGGGAACCGGGGCTTTAATAGCGGGGTAAAGCTCTTGATGCTGGTGGTTTGCTGCTAGTGGCTTGCATCCCGAAGGGTTATATCAGAGCCTAAGGGAGGTGTGCCCATCTTTCCCCGGCAAGACATGCACCTTGGAATAGGAAAAACCCGGGCCGGAAAGAAGAGAAATGTCGCCTACGGAAGTCCGAGCCGATTGCCTTACGGCCGTCACCAAGTTCCATGCCAAACGTATTAAAAGACTCCCAAACACATGCGGTAGGGCTAAAAGGACGGAATTGCCCGAATCTAAACTGATGAGAGGGAACAATACCGGAGTTGAAAAACGGCCTACAAGAATCCAGCCGATTTCGGGGCGGGCTTAAGCTACCCGGCCTGGATTCGAACCAGGAATACGGGAACCAAAATCCCGTGTGTTACCAGTTACACCACCGGGCAACCACAGAGTTCCCAAACCGCTCGGGACCGAAAGTAACCCGACCCGAAAACCTTGCCGGTTTGGGAGGGATGCTATCCCATCTCGAAAAAAAGTTTATCGCCAGTTTTTCGAGAAGGCAACACCGGTCCCCAATGTGAAGGACCACAGAAAAGCGGCACAAAAACTCTACCTATAGTATTAATCGTTTCATCTGGCTGCTAAATAGGCGAGGATCTACCAAATTTCCTACCCCAAAAGGGTGTTGGATGTGACGAATTCCAGGCTTGTGCGGATTTTACCGTCTCCCGTGACCAACACACCCGAATCTGGCCACTCCAGTCGTGAGCCAACCGCTCTACCTTTGCTAAGAAACTGGCTCTCCACAGCCTATATTGTTGCCAAATTGGTGCGGATTATCATCATCCCATTAAGCTATGAATTCCGGGTTGCCCAGTCCAAGGAGATTGGAACCGCCGGTATGTTAAGCCGGGAATGGAACCTCCGGGCAAATGTCACGCTACAACAGTAGGCGATTTCAATCACGGAGCGGTCCCCCAGATCAGCCGGTATTGGATTACTCATTGTGAGGGATTTCCGGTCCCACTGGACCCCTTGGGAGGCTACCGCCGCCAAAAAGCGGAAGACGAAAACTCAGCAGGCGAAAACGAGGCCCAGCTCAGACTTTGTCCCCTGGTTTAACCGAGAGGCAATGTGGACCCCAATTAGTCGATGCCATACTTGCTCTTGGCCCATACATTGTAGTTGTGTAGTTATGGGACGCCGGTTGACCGCCCGAGGCAATTTGTTCGGGGGTTGCGAGTGTCAAACCTTCGCCATTTAGTGCCCTCGCTGTTATCTCAATGGCCCGTTACCTCCGTCGAATGGTTAAGCTGGAGAGAGTTTTAAAAATCCGAGTGAAGAACCAAAGTTTTTAGCAACCAGGATGCACTTCGAGCGAAAACCGCGGTGGGAGGGGTTTCGGTTTTCGAGCCACCACTGTTGAGTGAGGATTTTTTGAGACCTCCCCCCGCTTGGAGGG
>Ga0272449_1004852_pt1 | contig 10758 bp, 7 predicted proteins | sample YNPCB0241_FD_198679 | JGI IMG/M metagenome (GOLD analysis project Ga0272449, IMG submission 198679) | Hot spring sediment microbial communities from Yellowstone National Park, WY, United States - YNP-CB-024-1 | ecosystem: Environmental > Aquatic > Thermal springs > Hot (42-90C) > Sediment...
CCGTTAGTCTTGGATTGTCAAATACCTGCGGGCTGCTTTGCGAGCGGCTCGCGAGTGGCGGCTCTGCACCAGCCCTGCCCAGTTCCGGGTCCAAGCCAAGTCTATCACAACCAACAACTTCGAGCTCGCGAGCGACCCCCTGGGTCCGGTTCGCACCTCGTCGCTCGCCGCCCATGTGACGCCTCACCGGGTTACAAAGACCGGATACTCAGCGATCTCGCCTTCAAGCAGCCGGGCCAGCAGGCGAGCCTGGATTTCCAGTAGCCGGCGGTAGCTTACTCGGTAGTCAAACAGCGGGTGGGTTACCAAGGTATCCATGCGCAGCTCGTAAGCCCTGAAAAACGCCTTGCGACCCTCAGTCGTCAGTGCTACGGCCTGGCCGACGCGGACGAAGTCCCGCGCCGTGACCATGCGCGTATTCACGGCGGTTAGAACAGCAGAGTCGGCAATCAAGGGACGGAAGGGTTCCATCAGGTCCAGAGCCAGCGCTGGACGCCCAAACCTGGGTTGGTGGAAGAAGCCGTAGAAGGGGTCGAAACCGACCGCGTAGCAGGCCACAGTCAAGTCCTTGACCAACAGGCTGTAAGCCAGCGAAAGCAGGGCATTGACCGGATCCTTCGGCGGTCTACGGTTGCGAGCGTGAAAGTCAAAATTGAAGTCAACCTCCTCCCCTGCCTCCTCATACTTGAGCATACCGGCGAAGTCAGCGAAGTACAGGCGTGCCGCGTTCCCCTCGATCCCCAGAAGCTCCTCGAAACTACGTGCCCGCTCGGCCCGCTCGGCCATCTGTTTGAGGCCTATCAGCGTGTCCAACTTTGGCTCGATATGGTTCCGTTGCAGCAAGGTGCGCTGGTTGCGGATCTTCCCTGCAACCAGACGCCGCGCCAACCGCAGCGCGAACCACTCTTCGTCGGCCAAGCGGTACTGGGCGCGCCGCAGGAAGACGTTTTTGGTGTTCATGCCCGTGGTGATTCCGTAGAACCACCCGCCCATGGAAAAGTAGCAGACCGGGACTCCAGCCTCGCAAAGAGCCTGAATAGCTTGCGTGGATACCTGAACGTTGCCCATAACGTTGAGCTGGCAGATCTCGCCGATCCGAATTTCCTGACGGAGTACGTCTCTCTCCCGAACCTGCAAAACCTCGCCGCTGCGACCCACACGGAGGCCCTGAGTGTTCAGATACACCGGGCGCAGGTCGTCCCGCGGGGCAATCAACGGCCTCACCGTGGCCGGTCCCTTGCGCGGTACCTGCTCAGTATCGAACAAAGAGGGTTGCCCAAGCTCTGGCGAAGCGACCGCAAGATGGGCGGTTTCGTCCGGGAGACAGATACCGACCAACGAACAGCCGGGACATTTTGGGGAATCCAGGAGTGGTGGAGGAACGCGGCCCGAGGCCGCGACGGTCCGGGCTTGCTCGACAATCTGGAGTGTCTCGACGATCACCTCTTCGTCAAATCGCACCCGGACCCGCTGTCGGGTCTCGAGGTAGTAGACAATGCCCTCCTCGCACTGGTAGCCGTTATCGCGCAGGATGATGGCCTGGACGCAAAGCTGAACCTTATCGGTAGGCCAAGGCTCCGGTCCGTCCTCGGTCTGCCGTGGTCGGCCGCGTTTGTAATCCACTGGCGTTACTAAATGGCCGGAGGCCTCGACCACGTCAATCCGGGCGATCAACCGGTGCCGTTCGCTGGCCAAGGTCACCGACCGCGAATGGATCTTTTCCTCTCCTAGCTCTTCCGGAGCCGGCATACCTGCACACTCATCGTCCACTCGCCGGTGCTGGATCTTCCCTTCGATGGTGTCCGCGCTCTCGCGGAACAGACCTTCCACCCACTCGTAAAAGAACAGACGGGGACAGTAAACGAACTCGTTAACCATACGCGCTGGCAGGTAGTCGGGCAGCGCGACTGGTCCGCTCGCGGTGCTCTCGGGGAGGCTGGCCATCTTCAAACTACGATACATGGTGCGTCCAGCGCAGAATATGGCCTGCCCAGAGCTGTGATCACGCGATCACCACGTCCCTCGGCGGGACCTAAGTTCACGAAAAGCACCTGGTCCTCGGTGTGGTGGATCACAGCCGACAGGTCAGCTTTGCAGCGGGCAAGGTCCGCCGGTGTAAGCTGACACTCGAACACCGAGTATTGCAAGTGATCTCCGTAATTGCGCATGATCTTGAAGACGCGGCGGAGACGTTTTTCATCGGAGATATCGTAACAGACAAGATAGCTTATGCGCATGCCAGTCATCCTTTCCACTTGCCTGTCATCCCCGGGACGGGACCGCCCCGTGCTCCAGTTAGACTTCGCTCAGCGGTCGGCAGACTCCATAGCCGCGGTACCTCCCGGCTCCTAACAAAACAGGACCGACCACAGGCTCCCCGAAAATCAAAACGGCGTGCGCGTGGCGACGCTCACTTCCGTCCTTCCGCGTGAGACGGGGAAAAGCATAGGATGGCGGCGCCCCCAGATGGGCCGACACTCCTGTAACCACAACCTGCTGCGGGCGAGGCAATCCGATTGAGTTGCACGCGCTGGCAATTAGCTCCGCTGCCTCCCATTGGTACGCGGCGGGGTCTTTCGCTTTGGGGTGGCGGTCGAAAGCGATCGGCGTGACACTTGCCCAGTGCGTGGACCCGTGGGGGTGGCTTGTCCAAGTGTCGGGCCGCAGGTTCCAAAGCGGCGCATCCGCTATCACGGGCACCAGGTCCCAAACGCCCAGAGCCCCCAACTTGAGCTCACGTACCTTGCCAAGGACTTGTAAGATGTACCGGCGTTGCAAGGAATCGAGTTCACGTGGTAACGCCACTGCCATGCCCATCAGGTGGCCGTCGGCGTGTGGGTGGCCGACAAAGGCCAGCGGTACGAACGCCAAGTGTGGCGTCTCCAGGGGTTCTCCTGTTGCTCGATGACCGCTGAGCGCCTCTCGCACTTCTACCGGCAGGCCGTCCGCGTGACTTAACAGAGCCTCTCGCCAGCGCCGTGTCAACGTCAGGGTAGCTTGCAACCCCAGGGCTAGGAAAGGGCCGCTCTGCGAGCGCAAGCCGAAAACCAACAGGTGAGGGCTGAACACGGTCTGATGCGCACGGATCTTGCCAGTGCCCTTGGCAACAGGCGCATATCCGTGGTCAGCGAAGATTTCGGGCCTTCTCCGCTGGGGCGGTCTCCCTGCGAAGCGCTCCTTCAGGGTTTTCCTGGCTTGCCGCTGTCGTGACTTGTCGCTATCGTCCTCGGCGGCGACCAGCAGCTCACAGTACTCTTCAACCGCTGCCGCGTTATATCGGCTTTCCAAATCGCGAAGAGCGCCGGGGTAGGCGACTCGGAGGTAGAGTCTGGCGTTGTTTTCGTCAGGTATCCAATTGACCTCACCGATTTCTTCGGACCCAGCCACCCACATTTGAACCAGCGATGTGGAGTGCCCGACACGAGTGACCTTGCCACAGAGCGACCTCAAGGCCTTCTCTGTCGTTTCATCCGGCTGTGCCTCAGGCCACACGAGGTACACGTTGTCGTCCTCGAGCCAGGCCCGCGCGAACGTCCGCGGCTGGCGGTCACGAGCCAGTTGAGGGAGTGATTGGATGAGGGCCTTGGGCGGCTTGCTCTGGTCACCGGCTTTGTCGTTCACCGGCACGTAGTGGTTGACGGGGCAACGTGGCCAGTGCCCGGGGACCTTCAGTGCGGGAGGGCCCAACGACTCCAGCCACTCGAGCGCCATGCGCTCGTGCGGATCGGCGCCGGTCTCAAAGTGCGCTGCTGCCAAGGCCATGAAAACGCGCGCGGGATGAGGTGGCCACTCCGGCTCGATGCGGTTATTGGGCTGGGATGCAGCAATAAAACCATTGAGAAACCGGATGCCGAAAGCCAGCATTTTCACGCGCCCTCCTCCGAACCTTTTTCTTTGGCGGCTTCGATCTGGCTCAACCGGACCAGTTCCACCAGCTCCTTGGACGGTTTCAACACCAACGGATCTTCCGGCCATGGCAAACCAAGTTGACGCGCCGCTTCGACAGCCCGGTTCAGAAGAACCACAGCAGTGTCCCCCGTCAGTGAGTAGCGCTTGGGCTCCTTCCCGGGCTGGTCCAGGAGATCCCAAACCACCGGCCCGTCCGGCCAGAGCAAGCACCGCGACCTCAGATCGACCCCAGCTTCGAAGGCCAGCGTCGCAGCAGTGAGGCCCAGGGCGGCCAAAGTGACCCGGGCGGCCACGTCAACCTCAGGATCCGCTTTCCCATTGAGAGGGAATCGCAAGCGCCGCAATCGGATCAGGGAGAGCGTTGTGATCTGCTCCGCGTATTCGACGGTGACGCCCGCATTCTTGGAATCAAAAGGAACGCTGGAGTGGTTGAGTTCCGACGGCCTGACAGCACCTTTTTCCTTCGAAGCGGCTACGCGTAGCAAGGATTTATCTTTGTCCGCAAGCACCATCACGTTCTTGCTGATCTCAAGCGGATCACGTCGTAGGCCCCTTGCCCGGTAATCGTCGCGCCACTCCACTCCGATGCCTACGATTTCGGAAACGATGGCCCGCTCGAACTTGGGACCTAGTCCCCCTTTGGGTCCTGTGGAATCCCACATGCCGAACAGCAGAGCGGTGGGACAAAGCTGGAAAACGGGCGTAGCATTGGCATCGCTGGCGCTATTGAGGATCTTGCCCTTTTCCGACCTGCGGAACTTTGTACCGTCCAGCTCGCTGTCCCGCAGGATGGCGTCGGCCAGTCTGTGAGGGACTTGCAAGGTCGTAATCCGCCCAACCTTGTCCAACAACCGGCCCGCGGCTTCGTCGGCCTCTAAGTCACCCGTAGGATCGTAATCGGTGAAATCCACTACGATCAACGGCAACTTGATCTTTCCCGCTTCCGCGGCCTCTTGCAGCGCAAGCTCCATACGGTTTGCCTGACTCTGGACGCTGTCGAGCAGGACACACGGTACAGGCTCCTGCCTGCCCGGAATCCGCCTCTGCTCCATGGCGTAAACCGCGTCACTGAAGGTCGGAGGAAACACTTTGTCCCCCGGGCCTCCGGCAGGCTGCAAGCGCCGTCTGCACCGAAACGCTGCCGCCGAACCTTTTACTGCGGCTTGGACTGCCTCAAGCGTCAAGTTTTCCATCGTCAACCTCCTGAATTGGATAAAGTCAACTCCACCCTTGCTAGCCGGAAGGGTCGCCTCGTTCCCAACTCATTGGCTTGAGTTACCTGAATCGTTTTCGAATGCTATCCGCCATCTCCGCCGTCGTTCTCCTCACGCTATTCTACGCGCCGGCGTGAAATTTAGCTTGCGATTCCCTCCAACGCCAACCGCGATCCGTTCCGCGCGGTAGACGGCTTCGATCCCAAGTGCCCGAAGTTCCCAGGGACGTTGAAGCTCGTCGGCCACCAGCTCGCGCAACTGGAGCAAGGATCGAACCACATCCAGCGGGATCGGGTCACGCCACAAAGGCCACGTGAAAAAGCGAGCCTCGTCGTCCCAGCCAGCAACTCGCAGACCCTTGGCGGCGGGAGCCGCCGAGAACAACGCCAAGGCCCGATAGGCAAGCAAGTTCGCCATCCACATCGTGCGAACTTTGTTATCGGACGCGGTAGGATCTCGATCCATCAGTGCGTAGCGCCTGTCCTCGATCGGATCCCAGCGCAGGGAAAGCCCTTCGTCAGCGTAATCCCAGTGGCAAAACAGGACCTGCTTAATGCGAGCCGGCTGGACCTCAGCAATCAACTTGCGGACTGTATCCAAAAAGAACTGGTGTCCGGAGCCGGTCGTAAAGCAACATGGGGTAGGCCGAATCGCACCGGAGCTGTCATCCACGCACGCATCACTGCCGAAGGCCGCCAACAGATCCAGGGCCTCTCGCTCACAGGGATCAGGGCTTCGTAGCCACTCTTCCGCCCACGTTCTGTACTCATCCGAGGTACAATCCAGCCGCTTACCCAAAGCAAGTTCGGGCCTGGGCACCGCTTGTTTCAGGCACTGTAGCCATACCAGCCTCTTGGCCTCGTAGTCCTCTTTCACGGGCAGAAGCTCCCTCTCCATGAATTCTCGTCGCTCGTGGCCTCGCAATCCCCGCTCCTTGATCTCCTTTTCGATTTTTCCCAGCTCCCTTTTCCTTTTTTCCATGGCCTTTTCGGCGGCTTCGAGAGAAGCCTGAGCCTCCTCTGAGACCGTACGCCCGCGAAGCGCATGGGCGACGGCGTCTGCAACCGCTTCCTCGTTGGGGTATGGCGCCTCCAGCACCGCCCGCCATTGGTTGGTCCGGCTCCATGCCAGCCTGACGGAATTACCCTGGGAGCCGTGCAAACTGGCCAGCGTGCCCAAGGCGGCCAGGAAGCCCAGGGGGTTCGCGCCATTGAGTCCCCCCAGTTCAAAGCGCTGGAGCTTCATGTTGCACCTTCCTTCGAAGTGAGATTGCTGGCATACCAGTCGGCCAAGCGCAGCATGGCCTCCAAGTATGCCAGGCCCCACCAGCCGAAATGACGAGTGAGAAGCCAGAAGCGCTCGGCGATCCCGGAATCCAGCCGGTGAGCGCACCACATGCGATCCGTGCGGGCTAAGTGAATTTCCTTACCGAGCAGTACGCCAAGAATCGGAGGAGGATTTGGGTCAGTGACAACGGGAGCAAACGGACGCCCGTACCCGTGGTGGCTGGCGATCAGGTGAAGAACGAGATCGCGCAGGATGCTGTCTGCTGGCAGCTCGGCGTAGTGATTCGCGATCTCGATTGATACCATCTCATGTCGAAAGTTTACAGGCAAACCGCTTGCCTGCCGGATCCGCTGACGCAGCCCGGGAGTAGCCGCCACCAGTTCGCTTTTGGCAATGGGGACTTGCGCCGCGGCCGCGGCCACTTCGTCACCTTGGTGCAACAGAAGTTGGAAGCGGAGATCCAGCTTGCCGGCGTCATGCCAAAGACCCGCGAGTTCCACTGCGGCCTTTAGGCGATCAGGCAGGCACCGTTCGGCGAGTCTGCTTGCGACCCGCTGCACGAGACGACAATGCTCCTCGAGCGGTACTTGCCAGTCCGCGATCGAGGTCAGGTCATCCTCATCGGAGAAAAGATCTGGCTCGGACTTCGGGGATCGCTTTGCCCGCGCCAACAAGATAACCCCGCCCGACGGATGTTCCAAGACCCTTCCAAATCGAGCTTCCTCAAGCAAATCCAGCCACCAACGGGGTGGTGGCGCAGCGGCCTGCTGATCGACCGGCGCGTAGTCGAGGAGTTCCTGGATTCTTTCCTGCAACGCGTCAGGATCGCGCACGCTTTGAACCGCCCAATCCAGCAGATGTCGGAGCGGCGGACAGCTTATCCAAGGCGCGAGGACATCCCGGGTCAGCCTAACCGCCACCGGAAGTCCACTCCTGGCGCGTGCGACCTCCCAGACATCAAGCGAGTCCACGCCCACGCCTTTAGAGCGCGTGGCCTGGCCGAGTCCCTCCACCCCGTACGATGCGGGCACGACGACGATCTCCCCCGGCATGATCTGTTCGCCTTTCTCTGCCACCAAGGAGCGGTCGCGACCACGCCACAACAAGCACGGTCGAATCGCGCCTTCGGTTACTTCTCTTTCGGCACTGCCACCTTCGACGTCAGCCGTATCCTCTGGCACCTGCTGACCGGCCAGCCACGCGCGAACTCGCCAAAGAGGCGCTTGCAGCAACTCGTTGGTGACGGGCGGACACAGTGCCACAGTCTCCACCCAGTCCTCGGTATTTTGGGGATCCAAGTCACAGCGCCATGCAACCAAGACGTCAGGCGCACTGGCCCGCCCGTGCAGGAACAGCGAGAGGTCCGGCTCCGGGTGAGCCGCTGGGGCCGTTTGAGACAAAAGGTCCAAGTGGGCCGGAAGCAGAACCGGAGCCCTTGGCCTGGGCGCAAGCAGCCCATCCAGGTCCCCTGACGCCTTGAGTCGCGACTCAAGTGCTTCCACCCCCATATCAATACGCAAGTCCGTGCTTGCCGTCCGCTCTGCCTCCCCTTGCAACCATCGCCACGTTCTCGTCAAGCCCTCGCCGTACAACCAATCCGGCCTTTGCGAGTCCGCATCGCGCTTCCGGATCAGGATTACGGCGGGAGCAGGTTCCTCGCAACCTAGCCTGGCCAGGCGCCCGAACCGCTGACGCAGGGCGTCCAGGCTAGCGCATTCGGTGACCAGCGCGTCGAAGCTGAAATCGGCTCCTACCTCCAAACATTGGGTGGTGACTACGATGATTGGGCGCTCATAAGTCTCGGGCCGGTCGGCCCTCAAATACCGTTCCCATTGCTCGACCAAATCGTCCCGTTCCATCGGGCGGAGCCGGCCCGTCAACAAGACGATTTCGATCTCTTGGCCGTACAATTCAAACAAGCGTCTGGCGATCAACTCCGCAGTCCGCACCCGGTTAACCATCACGGCTACCCGCCGTCTGCTCTCAGCTACGAACCTTCGCGCTCGTTCCGCGGCCTCCGCCACTAAGGGGTCCCCGCCGTCACGTTGTCGGTCACCCACGGTAACCAGGACCGCAGGCTTCGGCGTTCGGAACCTCTGCTCCAAGCGAGGATCTTTCAAGGCTTCGCCGCGATGTTGTCCTGGAAATACGGCCCCCGGGGAAACTCCGGGCGGCGGCGTGGCAGACATGGTGACCACAGCGAAGGGTGCGGGGATTGGCTCCTCACACCAAGGTCTGTCACGGTACCGGCGAATCGCCCGAAGCGTTTCCAAAAAAGGTACGGCACAGTGAGCCTCGTCCAAGATAATCAGGCTGTCGTTGGCAGCCAGGCCCGCAAACACAGGTGCGGTCAGCAAGCTGTGACCATATCCCCGAAACAACAGACGTGAACCCACTTGGTCCACGGTCGAGGTGATGACCGCAGGTTGAGACGGGATTCGCACCCAACCATCATCTTGAAGTGCGGCCCCTCGAAGCCGACCTACGGCTAGCGGACATTCCGTTCCGGACAGGTTCCGTAGCCGGTCGGCGACCTCCCGCAACGGTCCGCTAGTCGCTTGGGCGAGCCTCATTGCCAAGCGACTCGCTCTCTCGAAGGCTTCGTCCACCACAATTCGTCGGTCCACGACAAACCATACTCGTCGCGGAGCCGTCCGCTCGTCGGGGCGACGATCGGCCTGAGCGGCCAGGGCATATACCGCTATATCCATACAAGCGGTTTTACCCGAAGCAGTCGGCAAATCCAGCACCTCCGGCCAAGGTCCAGCCGACACTTGTTTTGCCAACATCGCCTGCCAAGGGAACGGATCTTGGCCCCAGAGTGCCCGAAACCAGTCACGAAAATCAGGAATCATAGCGCCATTTTCTCGCCTTTTTCGCCGGTATCACTTGCATTTGTGCCACATTCTACACCAATTCGAGTTCCCGACGCCGATGCCCCACTCCGCGACTTTCCCGTCCAACCACATTCTGACCCACCCCGGCTGAGGTTGTTCACCGAGCAAATGTGAAAGCAATTCCAACGCAAGCTACAAAGCTTGGGTTTGTCCCCGAAGCCGAAGCGTAGCGAAGGCGAAGGGGACAAACCCAAACGACCCGCCCGGACCCCCAGCGCCCTCAGCTGGGAGCTGGTCTGGCGCCGCCGAGGCTAAAAACATGTCGGCACAAGAACGTTCCTTTCCGCTATCCTTTCGGATTACCACCCAATCGGGAGGAACGCCTTGTGCCTTGAGCTATCCTACCAGGAAATCATGAGCAGCCAAGACCCCAAATTCGCCGTCCGCTACCAGATGGTGATGAGCGCCCTCAGCAAGGGCATCCGCCCCACCATGTGCGACTTCCGATGCTCGCGCAACACCGTGCGCCTGTGGTTACGCCGCTACCAGCAACAGGGTTTGGCCGGCCTCGAAGAGCGCTCCCGCGCCCCGCACCACATCCCCCACAAAACCCCGCCCGAGGTCGAGCAGCAGGTCGTCGAGGCTCGCGACGCCATCCCCTGCTTTGGCCCCCGGCGCCTCAAGCGCTACTTTGAGCTGCCCCGCTACCAATTCACCGCCCGCATCGTACCCGAAGGCGGCATCTGGCTGGCCTTCTCCGCCGTCAACGACTCCACCTACGCCTTGCTGTTCGGCGATCGCTTGCTGGCCCACCTGGCCGCCTGCGGGGTCCAGCTCGAGGAGCTTACCGTGCAGACCGACAACGGCAGCGAGTTCGGCGGCGCTTGGAACCGCCGCCGCACGCCCCCGGCCTTCACCCGCCTGGTCGAGCAGAAATACCGCTGCCGCTTGCACCGCTTCAACCCGCCCCACCGCTGCACTTACAACAGCGACGTGGAGGCCGTGCATGGGCTCATGGAGGAGGAGTTCTACCAGCTGGAGGACTTCCGCGGCGACCTCCAGAGCTTCCTCAATCAGGCCTGGACCTATCAGGTCTGGTTCAACTACCTCCGCGAGAATTCCGCCAAGGGGCATCGCACCCCTGACCAGCTGCGCGCCGAGCGCGCACCTTGGGTCCATGCCAAGGTCTATGCCCTGCCGCCTGTGTTATTGTCATCTCTCTCAGCCCAAGATCTGCCTTCCCCAAGGCAGATCCTGGGTCAGGATCTACCTGGGCATGTCAACCTTTTTACACAAGCCGCTTGACATCACCGGCGCCTCATAGTATAAACCCGTCGCAGCAGAGCATGGGGAGGACGTCAAACATATGGGTCCGCGCTACACTACGTATGTCAGCCTTCGGGAGCTATTGCTGGTGCTCATTCTCGCCGGACCCGCGCTTGCCCAGACCAGCAGTTGTCAATTTGTGGGCTTGGTCACGGATCCCTCCGGCGCAGCGGTGCCTGGGGCAG
>Ga0272449_1004853_pt1 | contig 10757 bp, 6 predicted proteins | sample YNPCB0241_FD_198679 | JGI IMG/M metagenome (GOLD analysis project Ga0272449, IMG submission 198679) | Hot spring sediment microbial communities from Yellowstone National Park, WY, United States - YNP-CB-024-1 | ecosystem: Environmental > Aquatic > Thermal springs > Hot (42-90C) > Sediment...
AGGGGGAGCCGAAGCTCCCCCTCTTCGGATACTGCTCGCAGTCGGCTTACTGGCCCAGCGTCTCGCTCGCGAAGCCGGTACGGCTGCTGAGCGGGGCATCCAGCACCAGCGCCAAGTAGCCATGCGAGAGCTTCGCAGCGCCCAGGTCGCTGATGAAGGCGAACCCGTGAGCATACTGGAACCGGCACTGGGCAATGATGTAGCCCTGGAAGCCCGGGGTCGCAGTGATGCCATGGGTCCCGCCAGCCGACAGCGTGAAGACCGCGGTGTCACCGGCCGCGATCACCGCCGAGGTCTGAGGCGACGGAGGCGCACCGCCACCCGCCGTCTGCCCGTAGTAGTTCAGCGTGCAGGCGCCGGATTGCGTCGTGGTCCCGAAGGGATCCTTCGAGGTGTTGGCGATCGCAATGCCGGTGTCAAAGCCCGCCTGGTTGGTGACGAACGGGAACAGCAGGTTGGTGGTGCACGGATTGATCACGACCACGTTGCGGGCAGCGCCGGTGTCAGCAAACCGCGGCAGCGGAGCCGTTGCGCTCTGCGTCGTCACGGTCGAGATCGGCGCGAAGCTGGCCGCAGCCGTCATCGTGCCCAGACCCGGCAGACCAGCAGCGGTGTTCGACTTGTAGGCGATGACCACCGGGACTTCCACACGGCCCGGGAACAGCGGATTGGTCTGCAGGACCTCCCAGACCGCGATGCCAGTGCCACCGGAGATGGTCACAGGCGCGATGCTGTAGGTTACGCCGCACTGGTCCGTACCCGTTGACGTCGCCGATACAGCCGAGTAGGCGCCCGCGCCGCTGGCGTCCGTGGTCACCAGCTGCAGCACCGTGCTCTCGGTGGTCGCGATCTCGCGGGTGCCGACGAACACCTGCACGCCGGCAGGCACGTTGCTGAATACGACGCGGAAGCGGGTACCAGTATCGGCCAGACCGGCAACGTTCAGGCCGTTGGTGGTCGTGAACGCCGGGTTGTAGAAGCCAGTCTCCGTGTTGTAGAGCTGGCCGCTGATTGGGTCAACACCCGTAGGAGCAGCCTGGGCTGCCGTCGCGGTGGGTGTTGCTGGCGTGGTGGCCACGTTCCGCTTCTTGAAGGAGGTAGCGAAGCCCTCTGTGAAGCGGATGCGGAAGGCCGTGGTGGTGAACGCCTTGGTCGGATCGCCCGCCAGATCGGAGTTGACGCTTTTGCACTGCAAGAAGGAAGCGCCGGCGCTCGCCAGGCTGTCCGAGCTGCACGCATTCCGCCAGCTGACCGACAGACCGGGCAGCACCAAACCCACGATCTGCTGCGGATTGTTGAGCGCCACCGAGGTCTCGCCGCTGATGGAGATGAACATCACGATCTGGGTCGGAATCAGCGAGGACGACACGCCAAGCTGATTGGCATTGGCGCGCACGTTCTTGATGCGGAGAATACGGGTAGCCGTCGTGCCCGGCGGATCCAAGGGCACACCCAGCCAGACCAGCGAGTTCGCTGCGGCATAGCGTGCCTGGTAAACGTTGCGGACGGCGACCGGCGGCGAGGCGCCATCAGGGCCCGCCGTCGCATACGGCAGCCCCGTCCCCGTACCGACTTGGGTGCAGCCGGCAGTCGAGGTGCACGGGTTCTGGTTCGCCGGCGCCGGATCGTCAATCAGCAGCAACGCCTCCGAAGCCGGATCCGCAACCAGACGGCTGGTGATGTTGGTGTTCAGGAACACCTGGATGTTGACGCGAGGCACCGCCACCCCAGCCGCCGTCGGAGTGCCGCCGGTGCAGTTCAGCACCAAGTCGCCGACCAGCTCAGCCAGACCTTCGGCTCTCAGGGTCGGCGGCACAGCGGCATTCGCGGTGCACTGGAATGCCGGTACCGTTTGAGCGCTTGCCGTGATGGTGGCCACCAGAATCACGGTGAGCGCCAAAAGCAATTTGCGCAAATTTGCCATTTGCCTCTCTTCTCCTCAACTAGGTTTTGGAGTTGACGAAAGATCTCCTTGGACCTGAGCTACTGTACTGCTTCTGCCGGGTTCTTCATCCGCCGGTTTGGACCCGGCGACCGGCTCTTACCGCTCTTTTTACCTTCGGCGGTTTCGTGTTTTTGGTTTTGGTTGGGTGCTCGCGGGATTCAAACTCGATCAATGCCGCCAAGCCTTTCGGACGCGGTCAACTCTATAGTTAACATCGCTTCGGGCCGGAAGTCAAGCACAAACTTCATCTTCAGCCCGATTCCCCCGTCGCGGGGACCGCGCGGCGGCTCGAAGCCACATTACAACACGTCCCCTCCCCGGCAGTCAATAGCTTTGCGCGGAAAAACTCACAGCCACGCGCCTTTCTTCAGTCAATCGCCAGGCTCACGGAATTGCTCCACGCGGCGCCTTGCCTGAGCTTCAGGACTGCATCCAAGCGCGGGGGAAGGGAAGCGGGTAACAGTACGTTCACCTGGTAGAGCCCGCGATAACCCAGGGTCGTACCCGCAAAGAAGGGTCCCAGCTCTACCCCATCCACCGAGACTTTCACCGGTTCCCGCACCGTGCTCAGCGAGCCCGCGGGGACCACCGCGCCCAGCCCCGTGCAGTAAATCACGATGGCTCGCCCCCTTCGCTCCGGGTTGTTGGGTCCGTTCAGGCTCCCGTTCTGATTGACGACGGCGGCGCCGCCCGTCGGCAAAGTGAAAATTGCCGGCGCCACAGCGTCCAGCGTGATCGTCTGTTCCGCAGTGCCGAACGGCGAGCGAATCCGCAACAGGTGCGAGCCGGGCGGCAGCTCCGCGGGAATTTCGACGTTGAGCTGGAACGGCGTGGCCGCGATCACGTGGGCCCGCACGCCGCCGATTTCTACCTCCGTAGCCGCCCCCGCTCGCGCCAGGCCGCTCCCGAAAACCGTCATGAGGCCGCCCGGCGCTAGCGCCGGCGTGAAGCTTGCCGAATTGACCACCCCATTGGGCAGGATTGTGGCGGTCTGCGGCCCGAGGACGAGCCGTCCCGCCGGCCTGCTCACGCCGAACGTGGCCACTCCCTTGCCCGAAAGCTCGAAGCGGCTGCCCAGCGGTGCCAGGTCCGTGACGATCAGACGCCAGTCGCCTTCGGCGCCGACATCGAGCTGGTAGGGAGGACGGCTTCCCTCGCAGTAGCGCGACCGAAACATTCCTGAAGAAATTTGTTCCAGCGCGCTGGTGGCCACGCCGGCGGGCCACTCCACGATCTGACCGCAGGCGCCCGCGATCGAGCTGATTTCGACGTTCCCGTCCGGGCTGATTACCAGGAATCCACCCGCCGGCGCCGAGCGTGGCAGCAGCCGCAGGGCAGACGCAATGCGGCCTTTCACCATCCGGCCCGCGATCGGGAAACCGGCCAGGTAGTCCTCGAGCACGCTGCGCCCCAAAGCGGGATTGGGATCGTGAATTACAACCGCCCCGTCACTGCGCACCCCGGTTGCCACGACAAAGTGCGCGCCCAACCCTGCGCCTTCGGATTCCAGAGCCAGCGCCACCAGCACAGGCGAGCCTTCGGCTACCAGGTCGCGGATCCCGCCAGGGTCGGCACGCTCCGGAACCACTTCCAGGTTTCCGTTGACGAACTCAGCGAGCCGCCACAGGTTCACCACCGGGTCGCCGAAGCCCGTCAGGTAGCCGTCGCAGATCCGGTTGCCTTCTGCGTCCAGCGCACAAAACGAGCTCAGGAAGTCATTCAGCAGCAGCGGATCGGCCAGCCCGTTCGTCGCCGGCAACGCGCCCAGGTTCTGGTAGTAGCGAAGGATCGAAGCAGCGGCCACCAGGAGCGCGCCTTTGTCGCCGACGGTCGCCGGGCCGGGGCCGAGCCTGGTCGAGCCGCTTTGCAGGAAACGCGGGAAATTGCCGAGGCCGCCCGCCGCGCTGCGCGCGCTGAACGTCACCACCTGCCCCAGGGCCGAAGCCGTCACGAGCGCCACGCCTTCCTGTGCGGGCAGCCGAATTCGTGTTTCGGCGCGGCCTTCGGCATCCGTCGTCGCGCTGCTCGAGGTCACCTGCGCGCCGGGCGACGCCGTGAAGCGAACGGTCACGCCGGGGACGGGATTTCCGGATTCGTCTTTCACCACAATTCGCAGGGGCTGCGGCAACAGGGCGCCAGGCAGGCCGGTCTGCGCGTCGCCTGAGAGTTTGCTCAACTGAACGCGCTGTTCGGTCAGGGCGCGGATCTGGTAGCTTCCTTCCGCGGTCTCCGTGCCGCTGGTGGCCCGGATCACGATGCGCCGGCTGGCAGCGTTCGGCGGTACGTACTGCTCCCACGTGTAGGCGCCGGTCTGCGTGCGAACCTCGAAATCAGGCCGCTCCGTGACGCTCACGCGCACCGTGGCCCCGGGCGCAAACCCTCCCACGACGATGCGCACCCGGTTGCCGGGAGTGACGACGGAGGGCGTGGTCGTCACCATGGGTTGCCGCGGTTTCAGGGTGGCGCGCGCTTCCGAATCGCCCGGCCCGTACTCCAGTTCGCCGCCTTCGAACGTCTGCCGGACGCGTCCTTCGATCGTGAACTCATCCCCGAGCGGCATGCCGAGCACGCCGCCCGCGCCCTCGAGGGCAAGATATTTGGCAAGGATGGGGCCGCGGACGAAGAACGCCTGGCCGGCGCGCGCTCCGGTGCGGGCTGCGTAAATCGCCCCGCCGAGGAACGTCTGCGAGATTCCTGCCGTGCCGGTGAACGTCAGGAAGGGGCTGGCTTCTTCCAGCGGCGGGCCGGCCACGCCGGTTTCGTAGCCGAGCGCGGCCCACTTCGCCAAAATCGCGCCCGCCACGATGCGCACGGGCGTGCCGGCCAGCGCCGCATCATTCTCGAACAACTGGCGTCCGCCAGGAGTTGCGTCGGAAATCGGGTAACCAAGGCTGCCGGTCGGTCCGCCCAGCTCCTCCCAGCGTGCAAGGATGGCGCCAGTCAGCACGAACGCCGCGGGAATGCGATCCGGCTTGGCCAGGACCACGCGTGCGCCCGAGGCGTCCGTGAACTCCTGCACGTAGCCGTTGCCCGCGCGGCGGACCGCATTCGGCGTGGGCAGCCGTAGCGAAAGCCGGTTCCGTGTTACGGCGTCCTCGAAGGCTTGCTGGATGGCCGCCGTAGGCGCGCCTTCACCAATCTGGCAACACGGCGCGGTGACGACCACCGTGATCGGCAGGCTTGTCTTGCCTTCGCTGGTGGCCTGAACCGTGGCCACGCCGCCGCCCACTGCTTTGAGCGTGACGCTCGCGCCCGATACCTCCAGGCTCACGATGCGGCTGTTCGAGGTCGTCCAGTTCACCTGGCGATCTGTCAGTTCCGCTCCGTTCGCGGCGTACAAGGTGGCGCGAAGCGTCAGCGTATCGCCCAGATTCATCCGCAGCGGGCTCGTGGAAGGCTGAATCGCGATGTTGGCAACAGGCAACCGCAGCGTCGCGCCGGCGCCCGGCGCGTACTCGACGCTGCCGCCCTCGAAGGTCTGCCGGCGACGCCCGTCGGGCAGGAGGAGCTCGTCGGAAATGGGGAAGCCCAGCACGCCGGCGTAAGTGTTGTAGGACGAATACAGCTCCCACACCGGCTGCTGCACGGAGAACGTGCGCCCGCTGTAAAGGCCCGAGGTGATGCGAACCAGGGCGCCGTTGGCAAAGCTCTGAAACGACCCCGTGGTTCCCGCCGAGGAAGTCACGCTAGCCTCATTGCTGACGGCCGGTCCCAGCGTGGCGATCCCGCCCAGGTTCTTCCACTGGGTGAAGAGCGGGTCGCGCAGGAGAAAATTCTGCTGCCCCGTCGGCGCTGCGGGATAGACGAAAAGGGCGTAATTCTTGTCGAAGATTTGATACTGGCAGGCGCCCAGCATGGCCGAGGAGCAGATGCTCGTATCCATGGTGGGAAAGCCGACCACCCCGGGGCCGAGTTGCTCGCTGGTGTAGTAAGCGTACATGGGCGCCAGCACCTGGAAGGTGTCAATCGGGATTGTCCCGTCCTCGCCTTGGGGCGGCGGATAGGCAGTGGACGTGTTGGGCTTGACAATGGCCAGCCGCTCCGTAGAGCTGCCCACGCCGCGAAAGATCTGGATCAGGCCTGTGCCGCCGAACGGTTGCACCGGCGTCAGCGGCGGCATTACGACCAGGGTGTAGAAATTGTTCCGGAAAAAGGCCTGGACGAACCGCTGCCGGATGGCTTCGTTGGGCGCGCCCGTGCCCACGTCAATGGTCTGGGCCAGGCAGCACGCGGCAATTCCCAGGCCGGAAAGCAGGCGCAAGGATCTCATGGGGATGAACCATGTTACAAGAACCCACCCCCGCCGCACGAGTTGCGGAGGCGCAGCGCCGGCTCACTCCTTGACCAGCTTCCGCAGGCCCTTCAGGCGCATCTTGAGCTCTTCGCTCGCTTCCACGATTTCGGTGGTGTCGTAAATCACCCGTGGGGTCATGAAGACGATCAGCTCGGTGCGCTCTTTTGTCGTGCTGCGGTTGCCGAACAGCCCGCCCACGAGGGGCAGCCGGTGCAATACGGGTACGCCTTGCGAGCTTTGCGTGTTGGACTCCTGGATGATGCCGCCGATGGCAATGGTGTCGCCGTCATTCACGGTGACCTGCGTCTGCACGCTGCGCTTGGAGAACGAAGGCGACTGGATCGCGGCCGTGGCCGCCGGGGGCTGAGGCGCGCTCACTTCCTGGTTGATCACCAGCGTCACGATGCCGGTCGGATTGACGCGCGCCAGCACGTTCAACGTCACGCCGCTCTGCCGGTTCACGATCGCGTTCGTGAACAGCGACGTGCCGCCGGACTGGATCGGACTGACGGCCTGCGCGGCCAGCGTCGGGACCTCGGTGCCCACATTGATCGAAGCAGGAATGCTGTCGGTGGCGATCACGCTGGGCGCCGAGATTACGCGCGCCCGCCCGGTGGCTTCCTGCGCGGTGAGGAAGGCCAGCAGCTCGCGGCTGCGGCCCACGAGCAGGCCCGCCGTCATCTGTGTGCCGTTGCCTGTGGCCGCTGCCTGGAAGGTGCGCGAGCCGAGCTTGGCGTTACCCACGTCGCCGCCGCCACGACTTTGCAGGTAGGCCATCACGCCGCTGGCGAAACTGCCGGTCAGCGAGACTTCATAGATCTTGGCTTCGACCAGCACCTGGCGCGGCGGCACGTCCAGCTCGCGCAGCAGTTTCAGGATCTGCTCGTACTCCTGCGGGGTGGCCTGGATGAGCAGGGTGTTGTCGAACGGGTTCGGCACCACGCGCGGACCACGCAGGCCGGCTTGCGCCTGGGCAGCGGCTGCGCCCAGGTAGGTTCCGGTGATGTCGGTCTGCGGCTGGGTTCCGGCTGTGGTGGCGACGGGACCGGTGGGCGTGAGCACCGTCCCGGGCTGGCCCGGCGTATAGACGCCAGGGTAGCCGTAGCCCGGCATCATGGCGCCGTAGCCGGGGTACGCGCCGTAGCCCATTCCGTACCCCCCGTAGCCCATCCCGTATCCGCCGTAACCCATGCCGTAGCCCAGGCCGCCGAAGCCCAGTCCGAACATGCCGTAGCCGAAGCCGTAGGTCATGCCCATGTAGAGCATCATGATGGCTTGCGCCAGCGTCTCCGCCCGCCCGTAGCGGACCCGATACACGTAGTTATCCACGGCGCCCGCGGTGACCTTCACCGGGATGTCCAGCTTGGCCAGCCACTTCTCGACCTGTTCGAACACGCCCGGATTGGGCGCCACGGCGATGATCGTGTTGATGCGATCCAGCGGCATGAACCGCACGGGCGAGGTCTTCTCGGCCAGCGAAATGGACTTGAAAATGTTCTCGAGTTCCTTGGCGATGTCCGAGGGCCGGCTGTGCTTGGTTTCGAACAGGCGCACGCGCTGCGCGGCGAAGGTGTCGCTGTCGAACAGCGCGATCAGCTCCATGGTGCGGCGCATGTTGCGCGCGTTATCCAGGATGATGAGCAGGTTGGCCGGATCGTACGAGGTCACCACGGCCCCCTCGCCCAGGAAAGGCTGGAGCAGCTTGGTCAGTTCCCCTACCGTGGCGTATTTCAGGAAGACGAGATTCATGAGCATGCGCTCGTCTTCCGGGAAGGTCTTGATGTCAATTTGCGGGGTCAGCGGCAGGCGTGGGACGTCGCCGGCGGGGACGATGCGGTAGAACTCGCCCACCTGCACCATGGCCGCGCCGTTGATGCGCAGGATGGTCTCCAGCAGCGGCCGCACGTCCACGGCGCGTAGCTCGCCGTAGGTGTTCAGCGTGACCGATCCCTTGACGCGCGGATCCAGGATGTAGTTGATCTTGAGCCGCCGCGCCAGCACGTCAATGACGTCGGTGAGCGAGGCGTTCTGCAAGTTGAGCACGAATCCGCCGCCGGCCGCCGGCTCCACTTGCACGGGTGCGGTTTGCGTGGCGGGCGGTTTGACTGCCGCGGCAGGCGCCTGGCCGGCGCCGCCCTCAGGTTGGGCAGCAGCGGGCGCTTGCGCGGCCGGGGCCTGCGGCGGGGCCGGCGGTTTGGCTGCGGCAGCGGGTGTTTGCGCGGCGGCTGCCTCCGGTTTGGCCGGCGGCGTCGGTTGCTGCGCGGCCACAACAGCCAGCATCGTGCACAACAAGCCCAATGCGATGCGCATCAGCTCACTCCTTGGGAAGATTCTCGGCGCGCCGTTTCTGCTCGCGCTCCCAGGCGCGCTGTTCCAGCTCGTCCAGCTCCGTCTTTTTCTTCGTCCAGCGGCTCACGCCGAAAGGCGTCCGGCGCTCGAAGCGGAGTTGGTCCCCTTCTTCGGTGACCTTGAGCGCCAGCGAAGGATCGTCCGCATCACGAGCCGCCTCTGTCTTCTCCTGCTTTTCTTCGCCTTTGAGCAGGCCGAAAGGACTGCGACGCAGGATCCAGGTCTTGCCCTTTTCGTCCTTCCAGCGCCAGACGCCGGGTTCGATCTCCTTGGCGTCGGGAGGAACGGCGTCGCGCCTGGATTCGGCCGCTGCGGCGGCTTTGGGCGTTTGCGACTTCTTGGAGTCTTTCTCCTGTGCTGAGGCCGGCAACACGGTTGCCAGCGCAATGACCAAAAGAAGGTTTCTCATGGTTCGCTGCTCCTGTTCATTTCACGCGTTCCCAGCGACACGTCGCCCCGAACGGGGTCGGAGTGACGACCTTGCGGAAGCCATCCCGCACCGTGCCCGGCGGATCGGTGTCCCCAGGCTGGCAGGCGCGGATATCTTCAGTGAGTTGCGGTCCAGGGCCCGAGACGCTAGGCTGCTGGACCACAGGTTTGGGCGGACTGGCTGCCGCAGCTTGCGCTGCTTCCACGCCGCTTTCCGGCGGGCTGCGTTTGGGAATCAACTCCTCGAGCTTCTTGCTCACGCGCCGCCCCTCGAAATCGAAGACGGCCTCTTCGCGGTTGATGGCTGCCAGCAGGAACGGCCCGATCTTGTCACCAGCGCGCACGCCCCGGCTCGGCGCTCCCGCCTTTTCGCTCATGATGGCGGTCAGCCCGTCGCCCAGATCCATCAGACCGTAAAGCACCGGCAGCGGCGGCAGGGGCTTCTCGGGCGGCTTCTCGATAATGACCGTGGGGTCGCGGTCGCGGCTGAACAGCATTTTCTCGGCGATTTCGATGTACTGGGCCGCACGCACCGGCTCCGGCACGGGCAGCGGGGTTACCGGCGGGGGCGGTAACGGTTTGACCTGCTGGCCCAGCACCATCGCTTCGCGATGACGGGCTTCGAGCCACTGCTGGCGCGCTCGCCATCCCGCAAGCGCCGTCAGCGCCGCTAGGATCAAATCGAGCAATAGAAGCCTGCGCTTCAAAACCGTCCCAATCCTTTCTTTTCCGGAACCAGATTCCGGGGCACGATCCCCGAGACAGTGACGCGCGCGTTCACCGTCTTCTTTTTCTGATCCCCTGCCGACACGCGGAGTTCGTGAAGCGCCACCAACTCGGGCTGCGCTCCGATCTCGGCCAGCAGGTTGAGCAGGTCTTCGATCCGTCCCTCCACCGACACGCTCACCACAGCCTCGCCGTACTGATCGCCGTACGGGCGGATCGGCCCCAGTTCAATGGCCCGAATTTCCAGGGGGTTGGGCAAAGCCTTCGCCACGCGGCGCACGATTTCCAGAACGCGCGCCTGCGCCTGCGCTCCGGTGTCCGCCCGGACGATGCCCTTCTCGCGGGATTCCAGCTCGGCGGTCACGGTACGCAAGACCTCCTGCTTGCCCGGCACGGAAGCGGCCAGCGCTCGCAAGCGGGCCAGCCTCTTCTCGGCGGCCGGGATGTTGGCCGTCCCTGCCACTACCGGCGCCGGAGCCTCGCCGGGCACGGCAACGTAGACGACGGCCGTCACGACCAGCGCCACGCCCAGCAGGATCAACGCCCGCCGATCGCGTTCGCTCAGCTTCATTGGGCGCCTCCCTCGCGCTGGCAGCGAATCCGGAAGCTTTCCGCACTGCCGATCCGGGCGATCGGCATGGTGAACTCGGAGTTGCGCAGCAGCGGCGATTCGTCCAGCACTTTAAGCAGACCTGCCGCCTGCTCGGCCTCGCCCGCCAGGTTCACCGCATCGCGCGTGATTTCCAGCTGCGCCACCCAGGTCGGCGGTTGCAGGCGGCGCGTCAGCTCGGCCAGCAGGTCCAGATCGGCCTTGGTGCGCCGCCGGAATTCATCGAGGGAGCGAGTGCGGGCACGGATCGCTTCGATCTGCCGGTCCAGTTCGCCGGCCTTGAGCGCCACGGGTTCCAGGCGCGCGATCTCGGCGCGCAACGCGGTCATGTACCGCCGATCCTCGATGGGACGGATAGCGGCCATCGCAATCCCCGCCGCTGCCAGCAACACGAGCAAGGCGAC
>Ga0272449_1004854_pt1 | contig 10756 bp, 6 predicted proteins | sample YNPCB0241_FD_198679 | JGI IMG/M metagenome (GOLD analysis project Ga0272449, IMG submission 198679) | Hot spring sediment microbial communities from Yellowstone National Park, WY, United States - YNP-CB-024-1 | ecosystem: Environmental > Aquatic > Thermal springs > Hot (42-90C) > Sediment...
CTCTTAATCCGTTGGCTGGTGGTTCGAGTCCACCTAGACCCACTAAGCCAAACCCGCATGCAATAAGGCTCAAACCCAAGTTTCGGGGGGTTTGTCACTTGCGCCAAAATAAGCCCAAATTCGCCGTTTTTCGCACCTGAGCCTTAGCTTAAAACTGCCCGAATTCCCGCTTCTTACCGTGGGTCTCGGTTCCCGATGGTACTCAGAAACAAGTGTTACGCTACGACAAATAGCCTCTTGACCGCTTTTGAAAGCTAGCAACTTCAGGAGCGCTTGCAACTCGGGATTCCCGCTTTACATAGTGCCAGTCGAATACATTTCTCAGTAATCATGCTGGGACTTTGTCAGCACTTCTTGACTAATGCTTTTCGAGGCTTTATTTTTAGGTTACTTTGGCTTTCTTTTTGGAGGTTTGAAAATGAAAGGAAAGGAAAAGGTTATTCAGAATCTAAACACACTTTTGGCACACGAACTTGGCGCAATAAACCAGTACATGGTTCATGCGGAGATGTGCGACAACTGGGGATACAAGAAGTTGCACGATGTGACAAAAAAGCGGGCAATCGAAGAAATGAAGCATGCAGAGAAGATTATCGAGCGAATCCTGTTCCTCGAAGGCATACCAATCGTGACGAATCTTGGGCCTGTTCACATAGGTGCTGATGTGCCAAGCCAGCTGAAACATGACAAGGAGGCTGAAGCCGAGGCAATTGGTGATTATAATCAGGCTATCGCCCTTGCCATGCAAGAAGGAGATGCAGGGACAGCGGAACTTCTGAAGGACATTCTGAAGGACGAAGAGGGACACCTCGACTTTTTGGAAGCGCAACTTGACCAGATAAACCAGATGGGGCTTCAAACCTACCTCGCAGAACAGCTCGGGGAGTAAAAAGCGGCGCCAGAATCTGGCGACTTTTCTTTGGCCTTCTGTGCGATAATATGGTGCGCCTGTAAACCGGCAGGCAGATATGTCTGGACAAAGAGACCCTCGAGTAGTCGAGGAGATTGCCAGTCAACTGTTGGACTACGCCAGGCGGTTTTTCAAGGCGATCGAGGCGCAAGAAAACATCTTTGGAACACCTCTGGAGGAGACGGTGGCGATCGAGGTGCCAGTGTTGCCAGAAGGCACGAATCAGGATAAGGAAAAGGCAGTTTCTGCGCTTGTTTCGAAAACAAGAGAACACATAAGAAGCCTCATTCAGTCCTATTCGAACTTCAGGATTGGCGCAATCTATTGCTTCCTGTGCAACTCGCTCGACTGTTCACACGCACGACCAATGGAAAACGACCAGTGCTTCAGGGGCTTTAGTTCTGCGGGGAGACCTCAGTGGCAAAAACTTTGCGACATATTGCTGGAACGGAAAGACCCAAGGGTCGAGCGGGTCTTCGGGTTGCAAAAAGGAATCGTGTGTATTCTGGAAAGGGACGAGGATTTTCCAGCGGAGTTTGTGACCTCCTTCAAGAAAGACGAATTCGAAGTGGCTGTGCTGGGTCAGGTTATCTTGTCGCCAGTAGTGTTTCAGGACGCATCCAAGCGAGCGGGACAAACAGATAGAACCCTTTCCATCATCTTGATGCGGTTGTCGAGCAGTCACCATGAGCGCTACTATCTGAACATGCTTGGCATAGATATGCTGTCCCTGTCGCAAATCGCAGCCACAGACCAGAACGCTTTGAGGCTTTTGAGAACCATGCAAGCGTATCAAAGACAGATCGCTCTGAAAAACAGAAGAAGGGTCAACAAATACCTGCCTTTCTCGCTGGAACAAGAGCGGACATTCTTTGCATCCCTCTTGTCTCGGCTCAAATGTGACATAGAACAAATCTTTCATGCATCGGAGAGGCGCACGAGGCACGGCGAGGAAAGGCACAAGTCAATGCAAAGACCCACAGCCACTGCCTTTAGAGATGTGAAACTGGCGGGGGCAGACAGATTTCTTCTGGACAAGGAACACAACACGGTTGTGGTGCTAGGTCCAAAAGGGAGGGCGCATGTGTTTACAAGGGATGGAAAACTTGTGACAAGCATGGTGCTCGATAGGAAAGGGATCGAAAGGCGTTTTTCAAGAAAGAGGTGGGTTTCAATGAGCAAGGAAGAGGTGTCACGGTTCAAAGAAGGCATGAAGCAATGAATATGGCAAGGATATGGTTATTATTGCCCGCAATGATAATGGCTCTGAGCGCTGGTTGCGGGAAAGAACAGGTTGAACAAAAGCGGTTGCAACAAGACCTGACCAAATATGTTGACCTTTTGATCGGCACGGACGGTGCAGGCAACACAGTGCCCGGGGCATGTGTGCCATTTGGGGCTGTGAAGGTGTCCCCTGACTCCTATAAGCCAGAAGATTCCGTTGATTCTTATGATTACAAGGCGCCAAAGATACAGGGGTTCAGCCATTTTCATCTGGAAGGACCAGGCGGCAGTGGATACGGATATTCGATGGTGTCCTTGACCCCACAGGTTGGGGCTTTGAGGCTTTCGCCCGACGAATCAGCGCTAAAGTTCACGCATGAAGGCGAGGTTGCGACTCCCGGGTATTACAGGGTATCGCTAGAAGATGGGCAGATCCTTGCTGAACTGACTGCTTCGAGACATTGTGCTATGCATCGCTATGCATTCGATGGGGTGCAAGAAAAAAGGGTCATTCTGGATATGGGGCAGACAAGGGGCGCCGTGATCTTCAGCGAGGTACATATTGAAAACAATGGTGAAGTGCTGGCAAAAGGTGTTTATCAAGTCCATCCGCTCATAGCGACTTTAGTTGATAAAAGCCCAGAAGGTGAGACAGGAAGGGTAACTGTTTATGCCTCCTTGCGCTTCGAACCAGCGCCAAAAAGCGTAACCACCTTCGATCAAACGGGGCTAAAGCCTTCAGCGCATGAAGTTTCTGGGGAAAGGACTGGTGTCGTGGTCGAGTTCGAGGCAAATGAACCCATAACTATAACTGCAACGGTTGGCGTTTCGCTAGTCTCTTTCGAACAAGCACGGTCGAACCGCATATCACAGTGCGATGGGCGCACATTCGATGACCTTGTTCTTGAGGCAAAATCACAGTGGAATGCCATGCTAAACCGCATTCAGGTTGAAGGAGGGTCGGAAAAGGAGAAGAGGATGTTCTACACAGCCCTTTATCGCGCGCTCATGCAACCGGCCGATTATGCAGAGAAACCCTTATCATTTTGCGGTTTCTTTGGCGAGGACAGGTCTTGCGAAAACAAAGGCGACTTCAGCCTTTTCCTTGATGATTTCTGCATCTGGGACACTTACAGGACAACCCATCCTTTGCAGATGCTTATTGTGCCAGAAATGATAGATGGGATGATACAAACCCTTGTCTTTCTTGGAGAGCAGGGGGGATTTATGCCAAAATGCACATGGATAGCGAAAGGAGATTCACGGATCATGACCGCAAATCCCCAGTTTTGCTTCGTGGCAGATGCACTTGTAAAGGGATTCAAAGGCTTCGATGTAGAAAAGGCTTATGCGCTGATGCGAAAAGGTTCTATGGAGGATGAGAACCCCGTTGAAGGTACATCCCTTTGTGGATATTTCGATAGAGGAACCCCAGAGGAATATGTGAAAAATGGCTATGTATCGCGGGAATGCGACATTGACCAATCCGCCTCGATGACGCTCGAATATGCCTACGACGATTATTGTGTTCACAAAGTAGCGCAATTTCTGGGCAAAGAAGAAGATTCGAGGATGTTTCTAGAACGGTCCAAAAACTACAAAAATGTATTCAATCCTGAAAACGGATTCATGCAACAAAAAGACAAGAACGGAAACTTTGTCGAGCCCTTTGACCCAAGCAAGTGGGGCATGGGGTTTACAGAAGGGTCTTCGTGGGAATGGACTTTTTCTGTCCCGCATGATTTTTGTGGTCTTGCGAAGTTGTTGGGTGGGAGGGAGGCTTTGGAAGCGAAACTAGACAAGTTTTTTAGCGAGAAGCATTTTACCATGGACAACGAACCAGATTTTCATATCCCGTGGATTTACACCGCGATTGGAGTGCCAGAAAAGACGCAGGCGTTAGTAAGGGATATCGTAACAGAGTGGTTCGACGACACCCCGAGCGGACTTCCAGGCAATGATGATGCGGGTGCAACATCTGCGTGGCTTGTTTTCGCAATGATCGGGCTTTACCCCATCACGCCTTCAGAGGATGTATATGTTGTAACAGCGCCTTTCTTCGACAAAGTCTTTTTGCAACTTGCGGAGTCTGGAAAGGTCTTCGAAATTCGTGCGCCAATGGCATCTTCTGGTTATCGCTACATAAGAAGCATATCATTAGATGGCAAGGCGCTGGATAAGCCTCTGATTTCGCACGCTCAGATACTTTCATCTAGTGTGCTGGAACTTACTTTGTCAGAGACTCCAACTGGGTTTGGAAGGTTTGATCCGTGCCAGGATTGAAGGGACTGGACGCAAGTTCTATGGTGTGACTTTGACAAACAGGACTATGTTCCGCTACATTGTATCTTTGCAAGGCTTGGTTGAAGCGCCTTGTATTAGCACCTGTTTTGGGAGGACGCGGTGAAGGTTCTTGGAATAAACTTTAGTTATGACTCGTCCGCTGCACTTGTTATTGATGGCGAGGTGATTGCTGCGGTTCAGGAGGAAAGGTTCAGAAGGATAAAGCATTTTGCTGGGTTTCCCACGATGGCGATAGATTGGTGTTTGAAGACAGGGGGCCTCAGGCTCGAAGACCTCGATGCAGTTGCCTTCTTCTGGAATCCTTCCATACATGCATTCACGCACTCATGGAGGCTCTCGCAAACACCGAGACATCATCTAGAGTTCATGTACGATGTGGCGAACCACCTCTTGCCGAATATTGGCTATGCCCCAGAGGTCATGGAGGAGGTCTTTTATCTAAAGGGTGGGAAAAAGTTGCGTCTGTTCTTCGTGACGCACCATCTTGCACATGCAGCAGGGGCTTTCTTTAGTTCCCCATTCGAGCATTCTGCGATCATCACTGTTGACGGATACGGGGAGCGGGATTGCACGGTAATATGGAAGGCAGATGGGCAAAAGATCGAAAGGGTTTGGACAAAAGAGTTCCCTCAGTCGCTTGGTTCTTATTATGCAGCCTTCACGCAGTTCCTTGGCTTCAAGCCAAACTCTGGGGAAGGCAAGGTAATGGGGCTTGCATCTTACGGGGAAAAGACCTATGTGGACGAAATCGCCAAGATGCTTCAGGTCTCTAAAGACGATTACACACTGGATTTGTCGTATTTTTCATTCTATCTGGAACGCCCCGTCAGATACACGGACAAACTGGTCGAGGCTTTAGGCCCACCAAGAATCCCTGAGTCTCTGATAGAAAAAAGGCATGAGGACATCGCACACAGTATGCAGGCGGTCTTTGAAAAGGCAATCCTTATGCTTGGGGCGCTGGCGAAGAGGCTTACTGGCGAAGAAAACCTGTGCATGTCTGGGGGTGTTACTTTGAACTGTTCTGCGAACGGCGAACTGATAAGGTCGGGGCTTTTCAAGGACTACTATTTCCAGCCCCCAGCGAGCGATGCGGGTTCTGCGCTTGGCGCTGCACTTTTTGTTGAGCACTGCATATTCGGAACGGCCAGAAGGGGCGCAAGATTGCTTTTGGATTATCTTGGACCTTCCTTCAGCAACGATGAAATAAGAAAGGCGCTCGAAAAGGGGGGTATCAAGTATTTCACGCCATCAGACAAGGCTCAGGTAGTTGGGAAACTTCTTGCGCAAGGTCTTGTTGGAAGCCTTTTTCAGGGCAAGGCAGAGTTTGGACCCCGTGCGCTTGGCAACAGAAGCACGCTTGCTGATCCAAGACCTGCCCACATGAAAGACTACCTAAACGCAAAGGTAAAGTTCAGAGAGCCATTCAGACCTTATGCACCTTCTGTCCTTATCGAATATGCCCCGCTCTATTTCGAGGGCTGTGTTTCTTCGCCATTTATGCTTAGGGTTTATCCAACGAAGAAAGAAAAACTTGCGGAGGCAGGAGCAGTTACGCATGTTGATGGGGGCGCAAGGGTTCAGACAGTTAGCAGGGAACAAAACCCTTTTTACTACGATGTGATAGAGGCGTTTTTCAAAGAAACTGGGACCCCCCTAGTTCTGAATACATCTTTCAACATCCGAGGCGAGCCCATAGTAAACTCGCCAGAAGACGCAATCAAATGTTATCTAACAACAGGCATGGATTTCTTGTTGATAGGGGATTTCCTTCTGATAAAAGACCCATCAAAACTTTGATATGAGCGAAAAACTGGTATCACGCGAGTGTGGCTGTAACAGCATTTTGTTGTTCTGTTGTTCCTAACATTTTGCAATGAAGATGCAGGAAGAGGAGAGAGATGCGAGCCGCGGCCTGTCTTTAAGTGTTATTTACGCTTAGAATCAGAAGGATAAGGGTCAAGTGTTTGCGGTCTGCGCATCATCTGTTATTTTAGTCGGGACCAATTCGGTGAAGCCGCGGGGAACGAAATCTGGAAGACTTGTTAGGTAGTTTACAAAAGTTGCAATTTGATTGAGTGGAGGCATTTTTTTGTTGACAACCATTTCTTATGGCGCTATGAGCAAGGCGCTTTGCGTTCTTGTCTCTAACAAAAGGAGGACACATGAAAGACCTTTTCAAAGTTCGGTTCAAGAATATGGTTTTCAGCATGTTCGTGGGTTTGGTCACCGCCATGTTCTTGCCCCCGTCTCTTGCTCTGGCAAGTGAGGCATCTCTTGTGTTGCCTGATTTGAAGTCGGACACGGGACCGAAGTTTTTTGGAAGTTTATCAGGCTTTGATGTTCTTATCTGGGGGCTTTTGGTCTGCGTAATAGGCGCGTTGTTTGGAGTAGTCATGTTTCAGCGCCTCAAGAAGTATCCCACCCATGAAGCCCTACGAGAGATCTCGGAGCTCATCTGGGCCACATGCAAGGCATATCTTCTGACTCAGGGGCGCTTCTTGATAATCCTCTGGGCGCTTGTCGCCGCAATCATCGTCATCTATTTCGCATTCCTCCAGCATATGGACGCTTTGCAGGTTGTTGTAATCGTTCTTTTCAGCATCATTGGCATCCTTGGCAGTTATGGCGTCGCGTGGTTTGGCATGAGGATCAACCAGTTTGCAACCTCGCGTGTCGCTTTTGCCGTGCTTAGGGGCTGGCCCTTTCCCACCTATGAAATCCCAACCCAGTCAGGCATGAGCATTGGGCTTCTTTTGATAAGCGTTGAGCTCGTCATCATGCTTTTCATCCTCTTGTTCGTGCCAGGAAACTGGGCTGGTCCTTGCTTTATCGGGTTTGCAATAGGCGAATCGCTTGGTGCTGCTGCGCTTCGTATCGCTGGTGGTGTGTTCACGAAGATTGCGGACATAGGGGCAGACCTGATCGGTAAGGTTGTGTTCAAGATCAAGGAAGACGACCCAAGAAACCCAGGGGTCATCGCTGACTGCACTGGTGACAACGCTGGTGACTCGGTTGGTCCAACCGCCGACGGCTTCGAGACATACGGCGTCACTGGAGTTGCACTTATAACCTTTATCATGCTGGCTGTGCCTCAAAAAGATATCCAGATTCAGTTGCTTGTGTGGATATTTGCGATGCGTATCATGATGATAGTGACTTCCCTCGTCTCTTATTTCGCAAACCACGCATGGGCGGTTGCTCGTTACAAAAACGCTAAGAAGATGGATTTCGAGGTTCCTTTGACAACGCTTGTCTGGCTCACTTCCGTCATTTCAATCCTTGTTACCTATCTGTCTTCTTACTTGCTCATCCCTGAACTTGGCGGTGGGTCTTTGTGGTGGAAACTCGCAACCATCATCTCTTGCGGGACACTCGCTGGTGCAATAATCCCAGAGCTTGTCAAGATATTTACATCGGTCAACTCGGGGCATGTTAGGGAAATTTTGGCTTCAGCAAAGCAAGGCGGTGCGTCTTTGGACATCCTGTCTGGGTTCGTTGCGGGTAACTTTAGCGCCTACTGGATGGGGATTGCCATTGCAGCACTCATGGCGATTGCATTCGCAGTCAGCACTCAAGGGCTTTCAGAGATTATGGCAGCGCCTGCGGTATTTGCATTTGGCTTGGTCGCATTTGGATTCTTGGGGATGGGACCTGTGACTATTGCTGTTGACTGCTATGGTCCTGTGACGGACAATGCGCAATCAGTTTATGAACTCTCGCTTATCGAGACGCTACCGAACATAAAGGAAGAGATCAAACAAAAGTGGGGTTTCGAGCCTGACTTCGAGAACGCCAAAGGTTACCTTGAGGAAGGAGACGGTGCGGGGAATACATTCAAGGCAAGCGCAAAACCTGTGCTTATCGGAACAGCGGTTGTAGGTGCAACCACGCTTATCTTTTCGACGCTTCTGCTTTTGGGTAAGCGTGCTGCTGGTATCGAAACCGCACTCAACCTTACAGTGCCTGACCTGGAACAGGCGCTTCATAGAGTTGCAGAAAACTTCTCTATCTTGCATGCCCCATTCCTTCTTGGACTGATGCTTGGTGGCGCAGTGATATATTGGTTCACTGGCGCTGCGAATCAGGCAGTTGTCACAGGCGCATACAAGGCGGCTGGGTTCATCAAGGACCACATCCGTCTTGAGGAAGGGGCAACAAAAGCAACGGTGGAAGAGAGCCAAAAGGTCGTTGAGATCTGCACGGTTTATGGGCAAAAAGGGATGTTCAACATCTTCATCGGAGTCTTCTTTAGCGCACTCGCATTTGCATTCATTGACGAATACCTATTCCTCGGTTACCTGATTAGCATCGCCTTTTTTGGTCTGTTCCAGGCAATCTTCATGGCAAACGCAGGCGCTGCATGGGACAATGCAAAGAAGCTTCTCGAGACGCAGTTGAAGGGGAAAGGCACTGACCTTCATGCAGCGCTGGTCGTTGGTGACACAGTCGGTGACCCGTTCAAGGACACTGCCTCTGTGTCGCTGAATCCTGTAATCAAGTTCACAACACTTTTCGGGCTTCTGGCAGTCGAGCTTGCGATCGAGATCACCAACGCCCCTCTAAGAAAGGGCTTGGGCATCCTGTTCCTTCTGATATCGTTCTATGCTGTCTATCGCACCTTCTACAACATGAGGATCGGTGAAGAAAAGAAGTAAAAAACCCTCTCGTGTGTCACCCGATAGACTATCTATCTTCAACTTGAAAAAGCATAAATAGCGAGCATTTCTGGTTCAGTTATGCCCGGCTTTAGCCGCTCGAACCCTTTTTGCTATTGCCCTTGGATTGTACGGGTCGCGCCTCATCACTCTGGAAGGCACACACCCATAACTGGAGACGCCTCGGGAAACGAGCACTTGTAACCTGCGGGACAAGGATGGGCAGGGTCGCAATAAGCCCTGCAATAATATTCGAACGGATCCGTGTTTGGTTGCAAAATGCAATCAAGCCCTGGCTTGCAGAATGTTACGAAATCAGAGCAGTCTTCGCCCTCCTCAAGGGTACCTGCGTGCCAGCACAAAGTAGAACCAACCGTTGGGTCCGAAAAGTAACAAGCCTCACCAGGCTTGCAGCCCTTTTGCAATATCGGGTCGCATCCGTCTCTGCAAAAGCCAAAATCGGTAAACTTCCAAGGGAAGATACAGTGATCATCCTGACCTTTGCAATCCGAAGCCTCCTTGCAAAAAGCCCTGCAAACGCTTTGACCATCAGACTGGAAGCATACCGCACCAGCAACGCAGTCCTCCTTTGAACAGTCACCACCTACTGGCACAGGACCAGCAGGAAGACAATCAAAGACGTGATTGGCAAGGACAGTGCATCTGTCACCAGGCGCACAACCATTGTCGGGCGGGGTGCAATCAGAGCCAAAACATAGTCCTGCGGTTTTCCCTCCATATCCATACCATGGCAAGCATATTTGATAGCTTTCAGGACAAGCAATAGAATCGCAACACATAGGCTTGCAATAACCAATGTCCTCCCAGTAAATAGCACACGCCAAACCTTTTGCGCAGTCCTCGTGCACCTTGCACCTACCACCAGCAGGAGTTGAACCAGCCTTCCGACAGACAAGTGCGTAGCCATCGTCAGATGGAGCACAGTTTTCGTCCCCCTTGCATTCCCCACCCCCCAGGGTGCAGTAGGTTAGAGCTTCGAGGTTGTCCAGAGCATCGAAGGTGTCCATAACGCCTTGAACTTCTTCAGGAGACTGAACCACTTCGTCACGCAGGCCTAGCCATTCGTCACTTATAACTATGATCTCTTCCTCGATGGCATCGAAAGTGTCCACCGAAGCCTCTTCTCGCTCATTCGTGTCCAGTATCTCATGATGAGCTTCCCGTGCGTCCGCGACAGTTTCAGAAATGTCAGAGCTCGTAGTCCTGTTACCGCTCCCGCAAGCGACGAGCAAACCCGCTGTGGCGAACAAGAATACATACCTTATTAGTGTGTTCATAGGAATACCTCCTTCAGTGAAGCCTCTCAATAAGTTCACAACCACACATATAGGTTCTTTTACCGTTGTCCACTTTAGATGTCAAGGGGTTGTTTTGGTCCAGTGGATCTGGCACTCCGGGTAGTATTTATTAAGCCACTGGATAGGGGAGAGGAGTTCTATACTGTGGTGCGGTATGATGGTATCGTATTCGATTAGCCATTCGCCTAGTTTCTCGTTGAATGCTTTCAGGTCTGAGAATAACAGGTCCTCGTGGAAATCTATAAACATCTCTTCGAGCGTCCTGTTGAAGCGCTCGCAGTGGGAGTTCATCTTTGGGTGTCTTGGATAGGTGAAATAGTGCGTTATTCTGTTTTGTTCCA
>Ga0272449_1004855_pt1 | contig 10756 bp, 8 predicted proteins | sample YNPCB0241_FD_198679 | JGI IMG/M metagenome (GOLD analysis project Ga0272449, IMG submission 198679) | Hot spring sediment microbial communities from Yellowstone National Park, WY, United States - YNP-CB-024-1 | ecosystem: Environmental > Aquatic > Thermal springs > Hot (42-90C) > Sediment...
TAGAAAGGGTTTTGGATACCATTAGGATGTGGCCACACACTTACTTCCTACTGCTTACAAAGAATCCTAAGAGATATCTCAGCTTCAGTCTGCCTGAGAACGTTGTAGCAGGGGCCACGATCGAGAGTAACAGAGACTATCCAAGCCTTTCAAAAGCTCCACCACAATCAGAGAGGATAGATGCCATGAAGAGGCTGACGCATAAGCATAAAGCTGTGGTCGTAGAGCCTATCCTTGAATTCGACTTGGAAGAGTTTACAGAAGCCATAAGAGAGATGTCACCATCCTTCGCCTACATAGGCTACGACAACTATGGATTTAGACTGCCTGAGCCCAGACTAGAAAAGACTATGGAATTCATCAGCAGGCTTAAAGGATTTACTGACGTGAGGGTTAAAACAATCAGGAAGGCATGGTATGAGACATAACTCTACAACACTCTCTGAATAGCTGACTCAAGCTCCTCAACCTCCCTCCCGCCGACTGCGCTCCAAAGGACCCTATGCTCTCTGTCCAGTATGAAGAATGTAGGTACAGCTTTCACTTTATACTTCATGAACACCTCACCTCTTGAGTCTAGAAGCACTATCGGTCTAATCCCATACACTTCTTTCACCCCTCCCAACTCCTCAGGGGATATTATTACGAATACTATTTTCTCTCCATACTTCTCGTATAGCTGCTCAACCTTGGGTATCATGGATAAGCAGACGGGGCATGTTGGTAGGAAGAACTCTAGGAATACTGGCCTGCCTTTGAAGTCCTCTAGGCTCACAATCCTGTCTGAGCCGTACTCTCTGAGCTGGAAGCTTGGAGCTTTCGGGTATTCTATGCTGATCTCCGTGGCCGTGGTAGGCGTCTCCATCCTAGTAGCCGTGTATGTCTGCTCCGTTCCTGTCATGGTTGTCGCTGGAGTCTTGAATATGAGGGGGAGGTTCAGCCCCACCACCAATGCTGTGAAGAGTACTGCTGGGAGGATTATCCTCTGGAAGTAGTATCTAGATGTATGCTCATCCTTAGCGTGGGCCATCCTACACTTGTACTCCATCTTCATCAGATAATATGTTGTTCTTGGGTAAAAGCGTTACCGCCCAGCCATATCTATATCTAGCGTTCTATACCATTTCGGCTCCGTTGTAGTCAGAAGCTTCGATGCAAGCTCGGATATCACATTGAACTTTGAATCTTCATTCATAGAAGCATACTGGCTGGCGGTAACCCCCCTGTCATGCTCCAATGCATGGTATATCAGGGATAAGTCTCCATAAATCTTTGCTCCACATGTCTTGCAGAAGCCCTCAACATGTTTGTAGTCTGTCCTAGAGACTGTTACAGGCTTAAGCTTTCCTCTCGGAGGCTCTACAGTAGGCAGGCTTTGCAGGCTTCTTTCCAGGCTTTCCAACCTTCCTCCTCTTCCCAGCCACTTCTTGGTTATCCCTATCAATCTATTAAGCCTATACTTAGTATTTAAGCCTTCAGCACTCCTCCTAGGATAGTGTCCGGATAGGCGTTTTCACCCACCTCCTGCTCTCGAGGCTTGGTAATATATTGTGGATAGGTTTAGGAATAGCTTGAGGTTTATGATTCCACGATATCCATGCCCTAGAAGGTAGAACCCTTCAACCTTTAAACATAACTTTTATCTGGGCACTACTCCTTATGAGGAAAAAAGCTTAAACATAGCTTGGAATGACTATCCAGCTGAGGATTGAGAGTTGAGGGCAGAAATCGTAAGTTTACTTTCTAGCTTGCTCCTTATTTTGCCTATTACTGGAGGAAATCAACTTATCTTGTTATACTCAGGGTCGAAAGCTCAGCTCAAGCCTTTGGAGATAAATGGCCCAACGTTTGCTGAGGTTAATGAAACTATATCGTTCATTGTTACCTCGGAAGGTTTACCTGTAAAAGATGCAACTGTACTGTTCGCTGGATACGAGAAGAAGACAGATGATAGAGGTATTGCAACGTTCCAAGTAGACTTCGCAGGATCATTTAAGGCTATAGCGTTGAAGGAGGGGTATGAAACCAACTCGACATTAATCTTAGTTTTTCCAAAGGGGAATGAAAAATTCAGCATAAGGTCCACAAAATCAGTAACGGATCCACAATTATGGGGCGACTTCGACTATGCAGGCAGGATGGCCGGTTTTAACTATGCGAGGATAAAGGCATACTATACGTATGATGAGGAGGGCAACGTCTATCCAATTATCATTACTCTTGGTAATGCAGAAGAGTTATCAGATGAAGCTGTAGAGATTATTAAAGAGAAATATCCCGGCGAGGTCCCGCGACGTAATTTATGGATACGAGTTCCAAATGATGTCCATTTAGGGAGCTTAGCGTGGATGATATCTAGGGCTAGGGATTGGGGTTTTAAAATTTTCCTGATGGCTGAGGTACTGCCTCCTAGTGTGGAAACTGGTGGAGGAGAAGGTGTTCCTCCTCCTAGATTAAGTCAAGATGCATTGAAAAGATTTCTCGAGCAAAGGAAAAGAGAAGCTATAGTACTGGCTGAGTTTGCAGAGAAAGAAAAGGTAGAATTATTGGATCCTATGGGTCCAGCTTGGGCTCCGGAAGAGCCGGAAGTAGCCTTAGGGCAACTTTCACTTTACAGGCAACTGCTTCCAGAGCTCAGAACCAAGTTTACTGGGAAACTTCTAGTACATATGATAGGGAGAATTGGTAGTTTGAGCAATTATATTAGTGAGTATAACTATAGTGGTTTTGACTATTTGGGGTTCTGGTTTGGATGTGGAGCGGCTCATCTAAATACCGGCTCTCCTTCTGAATGGGCAGAGGCTGTTCGTAGATATCTAAACTATGCAGAATCCATTAAAGATAGATACAACATCAGCTTACTACCAATGTATATAGCCACATTTCACTATGATGATTATGAGGCTTTCAACAAGTTTATGAGTAATTTTAACAATTCTTATGAGGATGCGAGACTGTGGCTTATGAACTTAGTTTTTAGTGAGATATCAAGAATAGATGTAGCGGGAGCTGATGCTCACCCCTTATGGTTCTTCCAGATGAGGTCCAATATTCCCGGTATTAACGCGAACAAAGAGGCGGATCAAAAGTTCTCCTACTGGCCTACCAGGAGAGCGTTAAATTTTGTTGTAGAGCATTTCTCTCATCCTTGGAACAGGGAAGGAAAATTCACGTTAATTATGTTATGGCATGCCGAACTAGCAACGAATTCGATAACTGCTAAGTCATCTATTCCAAATCTTACAAGCTGGATGTCAGAATTACTAGAAAAAGCTTTTGAGAAATATAGAAGACATGAATACAAGTCTGCTGTAGGAGTGCTACACGAGATCTTTAGATTTTTCTCACATATCAAGAATCCTTTGGACATAAATGTAGATGGAAATAGAGAAGATTGGGGAAATATGGATCCCACATATTTCAATCCCAGCCAAACATTCCCTTGGTTCAACCTAGTCTGGTCCTATGGAAATAATAGCAGAGTAGGACGTGAAGTTAGAGAGATGGGAAATCTGAAAAGCGTATACGCAGTAAATGATAAAGAAAACCTCTACCTAATGCTCGACTTCTATCATAGACCTCCCAGGCATCTACCGAATATTGCTATCGACATAAGCGGAAACTGGACCCATGAATTCGGAAAAGAATTTCACATACCACTACATGATGGGCTGACAGAGATATGGAAAGTGGCATATAGAAGTAGCGACTTTGACCCTCAAGGCCCTGGATCGGAAAAAGTCGGCGTAGCAGAAGTTAAGGTAGGAGAAGTGGTTGAAGTTAAGATACCTCTAAAGATATTGGGAAATCCAAAGAGAGTCAACCTAGTTGTCTGGTATCCTTGGTTAGCTCCTTGGGGCGACATGGAGATAGACATAGTAGACTGGGGCACCCCATCTTCTGAAAGCTCAATCTCTATGTCAACTTCTTCGAATAAGCCCTCATTGGGAGAAAACGTTGTTGTATCAGGCTTTATCTATCCAGCTCATCCAAACTCAAAGCTGACCTTAATCTACACGATGCCTAACGGGACTATTTTAACCAGAAATATTATTACTAAAGCTTTAGGCGAGTTCGAAGACGTAATTACACCTAGTATGGCTGGTAACTGGAGTGTTAGAGCAAGTTGGAGTGGAGACTATGACCATAAAGGAGCTGAAAGCCAAGAGCTCTCGTTCCTCGTCTTAAAGGCAAGAACCTCGTTGTCACTCTCAACTTCTAAGGGAAATGTCAGAGAGGGGGAGGAGATTACGATTTCAGGCTCGATTAACCCACCATTGGCTGGCATTGCTCTAACTTTAACCTTTGAAAGACCTGATGGTACAAACTTTACCGAGAGGATCCTTACTAACATGGATGGATCATTCAGCTATACCTTCACTCTAGAAGATGTTGGGAAGTGGAGTGTATATGCAAGCTGGCCTGGGAATAACAACTATAAAGGTGCTATCAGCCCCACCATCTCATTCATAGTTGAAAAGCCTCCACCACCCATACCACCAGTAACAATATCTACCCCTTCACCTCAGCCCACACCAACACCCCAGGAACTTCCAATAGGATTGGTAATCACTCTGGTTTTGTTAGCTGGAATTGTTGTAGCATTATTAACTAAGAAGAGACGAGGCAGGGTTAGGCGCATGTAAGAGTGTTAACTTTAAGCTAAGGTCTTCCTTATCGCCGTAAGACTTTTCACAATCTCTCCAGATGTTTTCAAAAGCATTCTATCCTGGCGTCAGTTACTATTTAGATGACTTAACACCTTTTTATACTACCACTCTTTAAAGATAACGCTATACTAGCTTCAAAACAAGCTAGAAACATTCTATCTCATAGAGCATATATATTTCCAGAGATAGAGGAGGCGTTGACATCAATAGCTTCAGCAATAACCTTCTGCAGATATCTCATCCACTCAACCGAGCATTCTCATCAATAATATTGACATAATATTTGCATTGGAAGAGGTCCTACTCAACTATCTGCATTACAATCTTAGAAGTAAAGTAAATTCTCCTAGAAAATCCATAGCATCAATATATTGAGAGAGTGTTTAGCTTTTCATGGATATTCAAGTAATGTCTGCAACAGGCAACTTCTAAAGGCATGAGCGATGAACCTTCACCAAATTGATAAGCACTTCTAGTTAGCTATGAGATTTTAATCTAAAGGATGGCTGAATAGTGAAAGCTTTAGAGGAAAAATGCTAAACTCTTAACTCTCATTATTAAATTTGCTTAGACAGGCTAGCTAATAAAATAGGGCTCCTTTGATAAAACTACATCAGGTCCGGTGTCTGTTCTCGATCTTCTAACGGCTTCAACTCCTGGTCCTACAAGAGTTATCTCATTCTTATTTCTAAATCGTAAACCTAAAACTCCTAAGTTAAGTAATCTCTGGATGATCTCGTTTCCTCTTTCAATAATTACCGTTGTTATATCTTTAGCTAATGGTTCTGGAATATGCTTCTTCAACCCGCTCCACGCCTTAAGACTCCAATCCTCGCTCGCTGAGTGTATGTATATCGAAAAAGGCTCTTCCTCTAAATAGCTTGCTTGCTCATGCTTTATCCTATCTATTATTCTAACTGCTTTACCTATAAGACTTCTAGTTATGGATGAGTCGACCCTGTCATCAATGCTAAATAAGTGTGCAGTGTAAGAATAGTTTCCCCGTCTAGACTTATGTTCCTCGATAAGATAGTTATCACCTTTCTCTATCACATAAGTACGTGGGAATAGATTTAGATAGTTGTAATAAGCTTCAACCATTTCTTCCGTACTGGTCCACTTAACTCCTTCTTCGTAGTAGTAGCTCCATATTGATAAGGGTTCGCCTTTACCTTCAGATGACTCAAGGTACAAGTCCTTATAATAGCTCTCCCAGTAATAAGATGGTAAGAATGAGTGTGGCAGCTCCCTGAACCTGGATAGTTCCGTAGAGCTGAAGGGAGCAAATGATAGTTTAAACTCTTTTTTGTCTGGGTTGTACCTTATAGCGTAGTCCTCTGGACCCGCAAAATGCAGTTTTCCTTTAACCAGCCTTAGCCCTAGAACTCCACTCCTAGTCAACTCACTAATCAGGTTAAGACCAGAAATTACGGTAAGCTTAGCATTTATTCTTCTCTTAAAGCTTTCTTCAACATGTTTAATCGCATCTTTCGCTGACGGGGCCCAAGCATCATCACTTACAGCTACAGCAAAGACAGCTTCTACCACCCCTTTCCCCTCAAGCCTCTTTAAAGTATCATGGAGTTCTAAAACCTGAGAATGAAACCTATCTATCTTATCTTCTTTTATATCTCTCTGACCAGTACATTCATACACAATGAAACCATCATAACCTTCTACTAAAATATCATGCAAAATACCACCAGTCTCAACTCTAGGGACAACCTTCTTACCAATCTTCAGAAGATACGCCGCCATCACCTGCTCTAGAAAAGGACCCTCCAAAAGCATATGGCCCCCAAACTCAATAAGCTTTGAAATACCATCCATGATAGATTCGCCTCACATTAACAATAATGATTGCAAAAATAAAAACTATTTAATGCTAACACCAGGCATAGTTTCATCATCTGAAACTTCTTTTTGATAATAGTAGAAAAGATTTTACGTATCAATCCCCTATACCAGTAAGTTCAGAGGCCTATGATTTCTTCGTAAAATACGAGGCGATAGCTGATGATGGTAAGCATAGTGTTAGAACAGTTTTGTAAAAGAAGAGCGTGGGAGAGCGGATTAGAGTTGATGTTTGAGGATGAACATCTTCATGCAGAATTCCCTAGAGTCGACGATTTTGAGGATTCAGGTGAGGTATTATTTGAGATAAAAAATTACAAGTGATGAATGAGAGTGAATATTATGCTATCCAAGAGAGCCGGTCCTAGAACGGTATACAATGTTTAATTGTTGTAGGATTACCTCTTAGAGTTCAAGGACCAGGCATCTATAAAGTATGGGCGGTTGTAGCCAATATTGTAGACCATAAAACGTTAATCAGCTTAGCCGCTCCAAGAAGGTTAAAGAGGAAAAGAATAATCCATTAATGAACTGGGCACTCTAAAATAATGATGCTTTTCCATGTAATTTGTTTATAATCCCTATTTTATAAAGGAAGAATTTTCGTTCCTCATAACTAGTAATGTAATGCATTTCATACGTAACGAAAATAAGCAGCTCTGATAGGTTTATGATGGAAATTATTATCTGCTACTCTAGGTATTTTCTTAGTAGCATCTTGATTATATCTGCTTTATGTTTTTTGATCTCTTCTCTGAAGTCTTCGATAGTCCAGTCGTAGATACAGTATGAATATGGTATTGGGGTCTTCTTTCCATCCTTCTCTTTCCTATACACGTAAACCCTCAGGGATAAATCTCCATTTACATGTTTTATGGCTTGTAAGTGTGGCTCCCAATCTTCATATTTATCTATCCAGACATCTTCTATTATCCAACCCTTTAACTCTTCAAGATGGGGGGTAAACTCTTTCGGTTCCTTACTACAACCCAAACACTCCACCTTATACGAAGATCTACTGCGTTAAGGTTATAAAGTTTTCTTGGATAGACTAATGACCATGAATAGTTATACTAAACAGTCTCCTTCTTTTACATGGTAAGCAATGTTCACTTTTAATGTCTTAAGAATTCTTTGAGTGTTTTAAACTTTTATATGGATTCCATACTAACGGTAGTTAAAAACATCCCTCAACCTCTAGACACATCTCTTATCGGAATACAATCGTAGTCCATTTGAGAAAAGTTCAAATTAGATGGTGAAGTAGAGAAGGTAAAAGTGGAGCTAGCACCGTACTTCTGACTCTATATTGAGTATATTGAAAGAAGCTGTTGTGGCTCAAGGATGAAAGACTTAAATATTTTGAGATGCCTCCAAATTTGAGCTAGTATTAGTATATAGGAGGTCATTTTTTGGAGCTCAGAGATTTGCTTGTCAAGATTGAGGAAGGCGTCTTCGCCATACCTGAAGTTCAGAGACCGTTTGTCTGGCGTAATCCCCAGATAGTTGATCTCTTCAATTCCATATATCAGGGCTTTCCAATAGGGAGTATAATCGTATGGGATGCGCCAAAAGATGTCTTTACGACCTATTCAGACCTCTTTAGACCTCTTTCAAAAGATCTAGAGGAAAAGACAGCAAATTTTAGATACATTGTTATAGATGACCAGCAACGATTATTATCAATACTTCTCGCTAAGAAGGGCAAGATTAAGGTACTAGACCAATATGGTAAAGAACGGTCGAGAAGCATTCAGCTCTTCTTTAACCTTGATAAGAATGTATTTGAGCTAATTAAGAGTCAGGAGGTCAGAAGGGACCCGCTGAGGTACTACAGTATAGTAGAGTTACTTAACCTTGAGAAGAGCATAACTGACATCTTGTCGGAGAAAGGGGATATGGAGCGGTCAGAATGGATTTTTCTTCATAGACTATTAGAAAGAGTTAGAGACAACCTAATACACTATCCAGTGAACATCTATTATGTTCCCGAAGGGACGCTTAAATATACTGTAGATGGCAATGAAGATAACTTCTTAGAGATTTTCGAGAAGATTAGCAAAATGTTTGTAAGCTTAAACATGAGTGGCACGCGTGTTAAGGCCCCCAACTTCTATTAGCAGTACTTACTGGTAGAACCAGACACGAAATTGGAAAATCCTTTAGAAAAGAAATGGCGGAGCTCTATGTCGATCTGTCCAGACGTGGGTGGGATGTGAGTGAAGGTGTAATTATGAGGACCTACTTAGCTATAAGTACTGGGCAGCCGAGATTCAGAGAAGCGAAAAAGAAGTTAGAAAACGAGACGTCAGGAAAGATAATGGATGCGCTTGAGAAAATGAGAGATACGTTAACATATGTTGTAGAAAGAGTGTTATCTAGAGAGCTTAATATTAAGAGTCCGAGGTATCTCAAATCCGAATATCTCATAGTAACAACTTCGTATTATTCATATTTAAAAGAGAACAGTTTATCACCCTCTGACATAAACTCATTAAAGAAGTGGCTGGTGCTAGCTTCTTTCAACGGCAGATATACAGGTAGGCTGGAAACAGACCTCGAAGAAGACTTTGAAGAGCTAGATAGGAGCAGAGATATAGGCCTAGTGATAAAAAATCTTAGAACGACGGAGATTCAGGAGGAGTGGTTTAATAAGGCATACGATAGAGAACATTTAACAACATTACTCATACTATTGAAAGATGCATATGATCTGAAGAGAGGCCCCTCAATAAAGATAGGAGAACTAGATAGGACTGAAGTACAGATACACCACATCTTTCCAAAGACACTAGTAAAAAAGTTTTACAAAGAAACTGGAGGAATAGAAGATCTAGAGGTAGAGGATGCGTATGACCACGTAGCAAACATAACAATAATCTCAAAAAACGTCAATAAGAAGATATCGGGTAAGTGGCCTACGACGTATCTAAGAGAAATAGGAGACCGTGAAATAATCCAGTCCCATATGATACCATTGGACGAAGAACTCTGGAAATGGAATAATTATGAAAACTTTTTAGAAGAGAGAAGGAGATTACTAATAAGAAGGCTGAGAGACCTCCTTGAATAGGATAATGGATGATAAAGAATGTTAGGGGATAGACAAAGAACTAACACTAGAATATAGAGTGCCTCGGCTATGGTCACAATGCTATAGAGTCAATCCACAAGATTAGCTTCAAGCGAGGAATTATCGATATATTTATAATGCCCCGAAGCGGCTCATTGAATACTCCAACTTAAAAATTTAGGTCATTAACGAGGCACAGAATTTATTATGCACGGTTAGATATCGAAAAATAAGCATAATAGAAATCTTCATAAAAGAAATTGTTCCTTAAGCGCAGAGATAGAGGGGTACCTCATCAGTCGAGTTTAAAGATGTTGTTTTTACAATAATTACTTAGTGAGATATATTATGATATCCCCGTAAGTGTAGCTGTGATAAATCAATTTAGTTGGATTTGTTGCCGCCAATATCTCAAAGAATATGCAGCCTTCATCTTCCTCCTCAGGCAATAATTCCGATGCCCATTCATGTTTACAATAGTATTGTGAACACTCGGTTTCATTCATTTCCCACGATTGTCTATCATAACGTGACGGCCAAATAATCGGATCATATTGATAGCCCTTATCAACCTCTATAATGAAGTCTGATGTCCAAGGCGTATAGATTTTCCGAATACCATCATTCCTTATCGTTAGGTGAATTATCACTATCTTGTATTTAGGCTTCGCACTACAGGCATAACATTTCCCAAACTCTTTAATAATGAATTTATCCGTTACATTTACATAGTCAACCATTAATGTTATGCCATTGGGTAAATGTATCTTTTTACCTATTCTGACAACATATCCACTTTCTGTGGTCTCGGTTTCCGCTATCAGAGGTGTTGTTGAAATGCTCTCAGTGGCCTTAATTTCTGTTTTCGTAAACATCGTTGGGATGCTAATGCTAAAGAGTCCCACTATACCTGCCACTAATAGACCTTCAACCAGCCCGACGCATGAGAGTATTATCCCAACGGTCCCAAGTAGTCTATGTCCTTCACGGTAAGAGCGCATGGCTAGTAATAGCGCAATCAACCCCAATACAAGACCTCCAACAATAGTCCAGCCAACAAATACGGCAAGCATCCCTAGGAAGATTGCAATCACGCCAGCAACTAACCCCTTTTCCATCAAATGGGGATCCTTTCTTTGAATGTAAAAGTTTTTCGCTC
>Ga0272449_1004856_pt1 | contig 10753 bp, 11 predicted proteins | sample YNPCB0241_FD_198679 | JGI IMG/M metagenome (GOLD analysis project Ga0272449, IMG submission 198679) | Hot spring sediment microbial communities from Yellowstone National Park, WY, United States - YNP-CB-024-1 | ecosystem: Environmental > Aquatic > Thermal springs > Hot (42-90C) > Sediment...
ATCTCGTTCAAATCAGACCAAAATGGGATTGAAATTGTGTTTTTCCCAGAATTCTTTGAACTCTCGACTAGGTTCAAATCAGACCAAAATGGGATTGAAATGTAGTTACAGCGTTTATAGCATATCTGTACAATAAAGGTTCAAATCAGACCAAAATGGGATTGAAATAGCCGTGAGCCAGACAAAAACTCCCAACGTGAAAACTGTTCAAATCAGACCAAAATGGGATTGAAATAAGAGTACAGACAGCTGTATGATGGGTTTATAATGGCAGTTCAAATCAGACCAAAATGGGATTGAAATAGAAATGCATGAAATCATGAAGACGTTGGACGTCGCTAAGGTTCAAATCAGACCAAAATGGGATTGAAATAATTTCGATGTAAAAGACGTTCCAGTCTTTATTGCTGGTTCAAATCAGACCAAAATGGGATTGAAATTTTCTAGCATAGTTTCGTTAAATTCCTCATTTTCTAAGTTCAAATCAGACCAAAATGGGATTGAAATTCATATGTTAAAATGTATATAACTTGGTTGAATTTTGATTGTTCAAATCAGACCAAAATGGGATTGAAATGTTTTCTCTCGTCGATCATGAACTCCTTCAGCCACATGTTCAAATCAGACCAAAATGGGATTGAAATTGAGATAGCAGCTCGCCCTCGCTTTCAGCGATCCATCGTTCAAATCAGACCAAAATGGGATTGAAATGTGTATAGGTTCCCGGTTTTTTCCCTGCAATTGCTTCAGTTCAAATCAGACCAAAATGGGATTGAAATTCTGGTTTAGGCGGTGTGGGTATTCTTACAATATCGCCGAATGGTTCAAATCAGACCAAAATGGGATTGAAATCGTTTTAAGACTTCAAAACGACCTCCAAAGTAACTGAGAGTTCAAATCAGACCAAAATGGGATTGAAATATTCTTGCTTCGCCGAATTTTCCAGTAGCTTCGCCAAAACTGAGTTCAAATCAGACCAAAATGGGATTGAAATCCTCTTCTTCGATCTCCTTCTCAATTTCTTCTTCCTCGTTCAAATCAGACCAAAATGGGATTGAAATTATTCCAAGTTGTGGCTTATTCCAGCGGATCTCAGAGAGTTCAAATCAGACCAAAATGGGATTGAAATCGGACATTGGAAAGATGACGCTCAACGATGTAATTTTCGTTCAAATCAGACCAAAATGGGATTGAAATCCGGTTATCGCTGCATGAATTATGTAGAACGCGATCGCGTTCAAATCAGACCAAAATGGGATTGAAATGAGTTCTCCATAGGAAATAAAGGGGTTCAGATGTAGAGTTCAAATCAGACCAAAATGGGATTGAAATTAATATATGCTTTTGTTCCAAAAAAATTGTAATCTTAAGTTCAAATCAGACCAAAATGGGATTGAAATTCGACCGTGTGGACATTCGAAAACCCAAAGAAGACCGTTCAAATCAGACCAAAATGGGATTGAAATCACAGCGTAAATTGCTGTTATCCCGCTCAGAACGAGGTTCAAATCAGACCAAAATGGGATTGAAATCCCAAAATCAGTATTAGCATTATCGCGAGAATTAACAGTTCAAATCAGACCAAAATGGGATTGAAATAAAGTGACTATAACGATACGTATTTCTTTGGATTCAGTTCAAATCAGACCAAAATGGGATTGAAATAAGGCTTTATACTGCTCGTATTGGTATTTCGTAGTTCGTTCAAATCAGACCAAAATGGGATTGAAATGAATCATTGCAGGCGTTGGCCTCGGTTGAGCGTTGAAGTTCAAATCAGACCAAAATGGGATTGAAATAGGCTCGAAAGCCCGTCCACAGCCACCGCCACCCCCTTCAGCTGGTTCAAATCAGACCAAAATGGGATTGAAATAAAGCTTCTCTGCAACTTCTTTGCTGATAAAACGACCGTTCAAATCAGACCAAAATGGGATTGAAATTTCACTCTTAAAGAATTTGTGCAATGGACGGTTACGAGTTCAAATCAGACCAAAATGGGATTGAAATATGTTAAAGATGATTACTGCTACTCTTTTTGGATTATAGTTCAAATCAGACCAAAATGGGATTGAAATTGTCCCGGCGAGGTTCAGTGTTATAATAAAATCGAGGAGCGTTCAAATCAGACCAAAATGGGATTGAAATTCTGTGCTGGTGGAGTGCCTCCCGTTGCTGTGGTGGATGTTCAAATCAGACCAAAATGGGATTGAAATAGGTAACCCCCGCCTGCACTTTTTGCAACTCCTGCCGCACCGTTCAAATCAGACCAAAATGGGATTGAAATCCTCTTCTTCGATCTCCTTCTCAATTTCTTCTTCCTCGTTCAAATCAGACCAAAATGGGATTGAAATTATTCCAAGTTGTGGCTTATTCCAGCGGATCTCAGAGAGTTCAAATCAGACCAAAATGGGATTGAAATAAAATAGCTTGTATTCCATTCATCATCAAATGGGCCGGTTCAAATCAGACCAAAATGGGATTGAAATGATTGAAACGAAGCCGGAGCAAACGGTGGTGGAAGTGAGTTCAAATCAGACCAAAATGGGATTGAAATCCAGCGAGCTCGAAACAGTCCTCGGAGTGGAATACGAGTTCAAATCAGACCAAAATGGGATTGAAATTTTAATTATAAATAATATTGAGATCACAAACATAAGTTCAAATCAGACCAAAATGGGATTGAAATAAACTAGGGCACAACTGCTCAGAACATGTATGCATAGTTCAAATCAGACCAAAATGGGATTGAAATTTTCCATCACCAATCTTTACTAATCCCTCAAGGTATATGTTCAAATCAGACCAAAATGGGATTGAAATTTGCTATCAGCTACAATCTTTTCAACAAATACATATCGTTCAAATCAGACCAAAATGGGATTGAAATGACTTGAATCGTTACCGAACTACTTGCTGGAATCGAGTTCAAATCAGACCAAAATGGGATTGAAATCTGCATTAACTGCCTCTCGCTCCCGCTTCCCGAGAGGAGTTCAAATCAGACCAAAATGGGATTGAAATAATAATCGATCTGAAAGCGCAGAATTTGAATCAAGTGAGTTCAAATCAGACCAAAATGGGATTGAAATCGATGTTCGCAATGACAACACTGAAGGCGACTTCTTTATGTTCAAATCAGACCAAAATGGGATTGAAATTTGTTTTATGGTATTGAAACCGGAACTGATGGGAGAACGTTCAAATCAGACCAAAATGGGATTGAAATCATCAAGGATAAAATCAAGGCTCTGGGGGCAAAATGGTGTTCAAATCAGACCAAAATGGGATTGAAATACATCTACCGATGCCCATTGATACCCTCCACCGAATGGGTTCAAATCAGACCAAAATGGGATTGAAATAGGAAAGCGACAAGCAAGCTATGGGCTAGGAAAATAAAGTTCAAATCAGACCAAAATGGGATTGAAATTATGTCAATCGTGCTTGGGATTCCTGTGCCCTACAATGTTCAAATCAGACCAAAATGGGATTGAAATCGTTTTGATGGCGAATGTGAGTTTTGCGATTATGCGGGACCAAGTTCAAATCAGACCAAAATGGGATTGAAATTAGCAGAAAAGGGCTGGACAAACTTCTTTTCGACATTGGTTCAAATCAGACCAAAATGGGATTGAAATTGTCGAGTATCCCCCATCTGTTCGCTGACTGGATTTGTTCAAATCAGACCAAAATGGGATTGAAATCCGGCTACATCGCGGGGAAGGTGAACAGCGCAGATGCGGAGAGTTCAAATCAGACCAAAATGGGATTGAAATCCCGGCAACTCATCGAATGACTCAAGAGTCGCTGCTGGGTTCAAATCAGACCAAAATGGGATTGAAATTTTTCAAACAACTGAGTTCTGGTGACCCGATCAATGTCGAAAAGTTCAAATCAGACCAAAATGGGATTGAAATGTTGTTCGGGTGAACATCCCAAGAGTCAGAATCCGCTTGTTCAAATCAGACCAAAATGGGATTGAAATTGAAGAGCAAATACGACCTTGCTACGGACTCGTTCAAGTTCAAATCAGACCAAAATGGGATTGAAATTGTAAATTACGGTCTTCTCGTAAAAACAGGAAAACCAGTTCAAATCAGACCAAAATGGGATTGAAATCGGAAAGCGACAAGCAAGCTATGGGCTAGGAAAATAAAGTTCAAATCAGACCAAAATGGGATTGAAATGTTTAGAGCCTGAAGAACATCATCGCTGGTGAACTCAGTTCAAATCAGACCAAAATGGGATTGAAATTCTTTTTCACATATTCGCTCGGCAACGTTATCACGAGAGTTCAAATCAGACCAAAATGGGATTGAAATGAAACAAACTGGAGTTAACTTAACTACAATAATTCCAAGTTCAAATCAGACCAAAATGGGATTGAAATCTTGTTTACGAATTCAAGGACTCCAAGGGCAAAACACACACGTTCAAATCAGACCAAAATGGGATTGAAATGCTATGTATATGTCGTTAGCAGGCTCGTAAGGAGTGGTTCAAATCAGACCAAAATGGGATTGAAATGTCCAGTAGCGCTTGTCTCCACTTTTCATCTCACCAAGTTCAAATCAGACCAAAATGGGATTGAAATAGGACAGGCTTCGACGAGTTTCCAGCGCGTGTATGCGTTCAAATCAGACCAAAATGGGATTGAAATTCTGCGAGGCAAAGCTGATCTCGAAGATGCTTCCGCGTTCAAATCAGACCAAAATGGGATTGAAATTCTGCGAGGCAAAGCTGATCTCGAAGATGCTTCCGCGTTCAAATCAGACCAAAATGGGATTGAAATAGTTTTATGTGTTAAAAATGTTTTGAAGTATAAACAGGTTCAAATCAGACCAAAATGGGATTGAAATTAAATTCTAAGTTTTTAAAAGGAGGTGAGGAAAATGAGTTCAAATCAGACCAAAATGGGATTGAAATCCAGATAAAAGAAACGAGCACGGAGCAGTTAAAACTAGTTCAAATCAGACCAAAATGGGATTGAAATTTTTATTTCCAGATAGGGGTAGGAGCTAATCAACAAGGTTCAAATCAGACCAAAATGGGATTGAAATCAACCTGGCGGACCATAAATCAAAACATGAATTCTTCCGCGTTCAAATCAGACCAAAATGGGATTGAAATATAAACTCCTGTAAGGCAGCGTGATACTGTTCAGGAAAAGTTCAAATCAGACCAAAATGGGATTGAAATCAGCAATCCTCTTGCGTGATCCGAAAGCAAAAAATAGAGTTCAAATCAGACCAAAATGGGATTGAAATTTTGGGTTTTTCTTTCATCCATTTTTCGCTACCAAATGCGTTCAAATCAGACCAAAATGGGATTGAAATTCTTACTACCGCTCACCTATGCTTTGAAGAAGACTCAGTTCAAATCAGACCAAAATGGGATTGAAATTAGATACGTAAGTATCTCAATAATATAGCGTATCTGCGGTTCAAATCAGACCAAAATGGGATTGAAATTATGTGTAAGTTATTCTCCAACTGTTATTTGCTGTAGGTTCAAATCAGACCAAAATGGGATTGAAATGCTGGAGTGCGTTTTTTCTGACTACTCCGTAGTATCCTGTTCAAATCAGACCAAAATGGGATTGAAATGAAGATATAAAACAGATCATACAGAGGGAGATTGCTTGGTTCAAATCAGACCAAAATGGGATTGAAATATGCTGAGCGAATTAACTTATGATAAGCCCGATTACACGTTCAAATCAGACCAAAATGGGATTGAAATGTTTAAGTTCGCTTTGAGCTTGCTTTGAGTTCGCTTTGTTCAAATCAGACCAAAATGGGATTGAAATTATTGCAAAGTTGTTTATAAAGAAGAGCGTTGATTTGTTCAAATCAGACCAAAATGGGATTGAAATGAAGCAAGAGAGTTCTTTGATGACGTTGTAATAGCGAGGTTCAAATCAGACCAAAATGGGATTGAAATAAGGTTAAAGCTCGAAAAGGAAAGATACTCAGCAAAAAGTTCAAATCAGACCAAAATGGGATTGAAATTTCGAAGGGGAGAACAGGGTGTTCATAAGCGATGGAAGTTCAAATCAGACCAAAATGGGATTGAAATATCGCAAAGTGGTAAACTATCAGTATTGCAACAACTGCAAGTTCAAATCAGACCAAAATGGGATTGAAATCAGAAACCAGAGAAAGATTATATTAATGTTGAAGAAGTTCAAATCAGACCAAAATGGGATTGAAATGGGGCTTTGGCGGAAGCGCATGGAGGAATAATAGCTATGTTCAAATCAGACCAAAATGGGATTGAAATTCCCACCGTTCTCCACAAACCAACCACTTGCAACCATGTTCAAATCAGACCAAAATGGGATTGAAATTCCAGAAAACCGATGAGGAGGAAGGAGATACTTGAGTGTTCAAATCAGACCAAAATGGGATTGAAATTGACGTAGTCGGTGAGCTTGAGAATTACAGACTGAAGGTTCAAATCAGACCAAAATGGGATTGAAATAATCCTGAAGGCTATCCTCCCATCCGGCAACTTCCTCACGTTCAAATCAGACCAAAATGGGATTGAAATCGCTTTAGCGGGGTAACTTTCTGATACTCGTTTAGAGGTTCAAATCAGACCAAAATGGGATTGAAATTATTTAAAATCCGCGTAAAATTTCCAACATTTATGGGTTCAAATCAGACCAAAATGGGATTGAAATGGCTATACAGGGCAAGCTTCATCTATCAGCGGATATGTTCAAATCAGACCAAAATGGGATTGAAATTTCATAAAACAATACTGTCATAACTAACATAACTATAGTTCAAATCAGACCAAAATGGGATTGAAATAAGAATCGACCTCCTAAATACTGTCCAAACGGGCATTGCGTTCAAATCAGACCAAAATGGGATTGAAATATGATGTCGATTTTCCGTTTTCGAAGGTGATATTCCTGTTCAAATCAGACCAAAATGGGATTGAAATCAAGCATAATGCCCGTTACGCTTTCCAATCTTGCCCGTTCAAATCAGACCAAAATGGGATTGAAATGGACAACCCGGGCAAAATATAACCACGCCAAGCCCGCGTTCAAATCAGACCAAAATGGGATTGAAATTCTTTCAGCGCAAACAGTATTTTTAGCTGCTTTTCATCGTTCAAATCAGACCAAAATGGGATTGAAATTGTTTTGAATATCGGTATTCCCCCTGCGTCCAAACATCTTCGTTCAAATCAGACCAAAATGGGATTGAAATAAGATGTCGGCTGATATTATGCAAATCGGTAAATACGAAGTTCAAATCAGACCAAAATGGGATTGAAATTGATATGGTATGTATGTGTGGATGTATGCGTACTGGGTTCAAATCAGACCAAAATGGGATTGAAATTAGAAAATTAGAGATTGCTATTGAAGAGCTTGAAAAATGTTCAAATCAGACCAAAATGGGATTGAAATAAGACGTTTCCCGAAGACAAGAACTTCGTAAACAAGCGTTCAAATCAGACCAAAATGGGATTGAAATCACGATAGACAAATCCCTGAGTTCTGCCTTCAATGCTCGTTCAAATCAGACCAAAATGGGATTGAAATTTGCTGATCGAACTGCTCAAGACCAGCGGCGATTTTAGTTCAAATCAGACCAAAATGGGATTGAAATCTTCCCGATTGCAGTGGCAGATAAAGATATAGTTCCGTTCAAATCAGACCAAAATGGGATTGAAATAGCTGTTTCAAAAAAATCGATGTGAGAAAATTTAGGGGTTCAAATCAGACCAAAATGGGATTGAAATTTGGATAAACCTTTTAATGTATTTGATAAATCAGTTTGTTCAAATCAGACCAAAATGGGATTGAAATAATCCTGAAGGCTATCCTCCCATCCGGCAACTTCCTCACGTTCAAATCAGACCAAAATGGGATTGAAATTGAGCATCGCTCCGCCGCTGCTTGCACCACGCGAGCCAGTTCAAATCAGACCAAAATGGGATTGAAATATCTTTGCCGGGGAACATGTTCATAGCACTGATAGGAGGTTCAAATCAGACCAAAATGGGATTGAAATGGGGCCCAAGAGCTATTGAATGAACTTGATACTCTGAGTTCAAATCAGACCAAAATGGGATTGAAATTAAACCTTGCCTGGGACTTTCAGCGGGGCTTCCATCAGCGTTCAAATCAGACCAAAATGGGATTGAAATTGAACTCCCTTGCCTTTTCACTACCTTCTATGCCATTTGTTCAAATCAGACCAAAATGGGATTGAAATCCGCTTGAACGATAATTCCATCTGCATTTTCAAGCTCTTGAGTTCAAATCAGACCAAAATGGGATTGAAATCTTTATCTATGTCCTGGGGCTTTCTGAACCTCCGGCCGTTCAAATCAGACCAAAATGGGATTGAAATACTGAAGAATTTACCGTAATCGCACAGAATACCGATTGTTCAAATCAGACCAAAATGGGATTGAAATTTGGATAAACCTTTTAATGTATTTGATAAATCAGTTTGTTCAAATCAGACCAAAATGGGATTGAAATGTCCTCTCTGTTTGGCAACATCTGACCCGAGAAATCCGTGTTCAAATCAGACCAAAATGGGATTGAAATATTACTAAAAACCTATCTGGAACTTTATCGGGTGTAAGTTCAAATCAGACCAAAATGGGATTGAAATGTTGTGAAGCACACACCGTATTATGTCCGTTTACCCGAAAAAGTTCAAATCAGACCAAAATGGATTGAAATTGTTTCCCTATCTTGGTAGCAACTGGAGATCCATGCCAGTTCAAATCAGACCAAAATGGGATTGAAATTCAACCGCCCAAGCCAAAATAGCTTCAGCAACTTCCTCGGTTCAAATCAGACCAAAATGGGATTGAAATCCAGTAGTCCCGAGCGAATGGATAAAGCCAGATTTTGTGGTTCAAATCAGACCAAAATGGGATTGAAATACATCATACTCCTCGTGCGCATACGTGCAACGGAACAGTACTCTGCCTTTCTTTGGTTCAAATCAGACCAAAATGGGATTGAAATGAAGAAAAGAGCAAAGTAAAACCTAAAGTTGATGACGTGTTCAAATCAGACCAAAATGGGATTGAAATGCTTCTTTCCCTTTTCCAGCAACATGTTCGGCAATGCGTTCAAATCAGACCAAAATGGGATTGAAAGAGAATTTGAAGAGAGAGGGCCTTATCCTGAACTCCCGGCTTGCATGTTCAAATCAGACCAAAATAGGATTGAAAGGTTAAAGCATACAAATCGGGGATGCTAGAGAACCGTTCAAATTTTTTCAGCAGGACGAAAACTATTGGAATGCGCAATTTTTCAGGATTTTTCGCATATATTGGGGATTATTATTATTTTTGAAATGAAGCAAGATATTTTTGCCTTCTTTTCCTTATATCTTCGAGGGACTCTTTGTAGAACTCGACTTAGGAGATTCGACAACTCTGTCGGCACGTAAACGAGTACGTAGAAGAGGTTCTGTACTGCGAACTTTTCACCGAACTTTAAATGGCTTGGTCGAGGACTGCTGACTGAAATATCACTTTTCCTTTCTTGTCCCTTACCAATTGGACGGGATAAAGCAAATCTTTGACCAATCGCAATAAGTTAATACTTGTACAGCTTATTATAGCCCATGAAGCCATCTGTATTTCCTCAAGTTCTAAAGACTGTATGTGAGCCATCATAATCTTCAAGGCTCTTCAAGAGCAAAGCTTTCCGGAAGCTCAATGTAAACTCTGACCTTTACTTTTTTCTCGTTCAGCAATTTCCAGAGATAGCTTCGATTTAGAGGCAGATAAATCAGATGCCTCAATCCTCCCTTACTTCCTAAGGAACTCCTGCTGATCGTAAGTTCCCCGCAGTCAATGATGCGACCGCTGATAAGCAGATTTATCAAGGCATTGCCTGTTCTCTCAGCGCTTTTTAACTCTGTCTTCATTTTCGGCACCTCCAGGTACTAAACCTTTTTTCGGGAAATAAACCCTCGATTTGGGGGTTTTTAAACTTGAAACCTTTCCCTCAGCTTCAAGTGTTAGCAAAATCGCTCTCGCAGTGCTCCAAGCAATGTTAAGTCTTTTGGCTATATCGCTTACTCCAAGTGGGATATTACTCTCTTCCAGTATTCTCAAAGCTTCCGACTTAAGAGTTTCAACCAAACTTCTTCCTTTTATCATATTCTCTATCATATCCTATTCTAACTTCACTTGAGTTTAAAAATTTTTCTACTTGTCTAAATAATTTTACAATTATACTCAAAATATATAAAGCTTTCGCTTTTTTTCATTATTTTTTTGTTTTTTTGTTTTTCTTTTTTCTTGTATACATATATGTATTTCAGCTTAAAATTCATTAAGCTGAAAAGTTTTAAAACTGCAGACAATATAGTTGTGTGGAAGATCAAGACTACCAATGGGTAGAGAGATTGTTGGATACGGATTCCAAGACGATGGGAGTTTATCTTGCTTTGTTGTATCTTAGAGTTTGGAAAAGAAAAACGCCTCGTATTTTTTTACCAACAGAGATTACGGAAGAAAAAGAATTTAAAAGATTATTTGCAAGTTATTTCGCAGGTAAAGAGAATGTTGGAGAAGCTCTTGATGCAGCTAGAAATTTTGCAAGTTCGGTAAATTCTTTATCTCTCATCTACGATAGAAGAAACCAAATGTTGGAAGAAATTGAGTGCAGATTTTTTGCTAAATTCGTAAAAGCCTTCAGAAGATATATAGATGTTGCAAAAATACCAGAAGATTTGCGGGAAGTTGTTCGCGA
>Ga0272449_1004858_pt1 | contig 10752 bp, 10 predicted proteins | sample YNPCB0241_FD_198679 | JGI IMG/M metagenome (GOLD analysis project Ga0272449, IMG submission 198679) | Hot spring sediment microbial communities from Yellowstone National Park, WY, United States - YNP-CB-024-1 | ecosystem: Environmental > Aquatic > Thermal springs > Hot (42-90C) > Sediment...
GGTTTGATAGAGAGAATATCACGATATTTATAGCTACAGGCCTTCACCGTCATCTCAGCAAAGAGGAGTTACGAGAAAAACTGGGAAGTAGTATAAGGTTTCGGGTCCTTCAAAACAATCCGGAAGAGGCAATCGAAGTAAGGTCTGGTGGCGAGAATTTTTATATAAATCCTGTCTTGATGAGATCAGATCTGCTGCTCGGAGCCGGAATTTTTGAGCCACACCAGTACGCCGGATTTTCTGGTGGCAATAAAATATTCATTATAGGTTGCGGTGGAAGGAGGACTATTGAATATACTCATTCGCCACATATGATACTATCAAAAGGGGTAAAAATTGGGAATGTGTTCAAAAATCCTTTCAGGGGCTGTATTGAGAGATATGCAAAAAGACTTCCTCCGCGCTGGGTTATAAACATTGTAAAAGATGATAGGGGGGATATCGTTATGTTTGACTGCGGTGAGCCCGGGGTTGTATTCAATAGACTGAGTGAGTGGTATATCGAAAATATGTCTCTTTCTTTCCCCTCTCAATTCGATGGGGTCCTTATAAATATAGACAGGAATAAAGGAGTAAATCTCTATCAGGCATCGAGAGGGGCTACCTATCTCTCCCTCTCCAAATCCCCGGTCGTGAAGAAGGGTGCACCTATTATCGTCTATGCAGACCTGAGAGAGGGTATTGGACTCGGAAGTGGTGAGGAGGAGTTCGAGAGGATAATGAAATCAAACCTGAGAAATCATAGACTCATAGAAAGACTCAGCAAGGTCGGTTATGGCGGTGGGGGACAGAGGGCTTTGATATTCCTGAAGACCCTTATGAGAAATCCAGTAATCTTTAGCGGTTACATCAAAGATATATCTATTGAAAGAGAGAATCTATATTTTATCAGGGATTTGAGAGAGGCAGTAGAGTATGTCATCACCAGTTATAGGGCCAGAAAACTCCTCTACATCCATAACCCATTCGTCTATTTATACTCTGTAAAAAAGGGCTTTGAGAGGGGAATATGAATATTTTTGTTGCATTTTCACTCTTATTTGTGTATATTTAACCCCAACAAAGGAGGGCAACGATGCCAAAGAAACCAGCGAAGAAAACCAAACCAGTGAAGAAGACAAAGGCAAAGGCTAAGAGGAAACCGAATCCCGAGTTTATGAAGCCGATGCAGCCGTCAGAAGCTCTCGCGAAGATCGTGGGCTCAAAGCCACTCCCAAGGACAGAGGTGGTAAAGAGGGTATGGGCCTACATCAAGAAGAATGGGCTTCAGGACAAGGTCAACAAGAGACAGATCAACGCAGATGAGAACCTGAAGGAGATCTTCGGCGGCAAGAAGTCTGTCACAATGTTTGAGATGACCAAACTGGTCAACAAGCATCTGAGTTAAGACCTCAGGCTGGTAAAGGTTTTAAGGCCCGTAGCATTTGCTACGGGCTTTTTTTATTCTGCTACTGTAAAATCATCAAGTGAGGCATCAGGTGGCTCAGGTGCATATTCCTCTATTTTATATTTCACATACTTACCTTTCATACAGGGGAGTAACTCCTTTGGAGCCTGGCTCAACTGGTTCAATGGTGGTATGACATACTGCTTTTGCTTTGGAGGATATGTGGTCCTCAGATCACCGCGCTTATCAGTCTCCATTATGTAGGTCCCACCATTCTTTGTGTAGATTAGAATATATCGGAAGTTGATATTATCCCAACTATAGATTATCTTCACATATTGCCTTGGTTTTAGTCTTATGTTTGTGGCTGTACCCCTCGGGAAGGCAGGAAAGGATTTGTCGGTATATCTCGGGAGTGGTCCATACTTGCCACTGGACTCAAGCATACCAATGGGGGTTACCCATATCTTCTCCCCGCTCGCATTTATAATCTCGATCTCCTCAAGATAGGCAATTCGAAGTGGGTTCAGGTAGTTCAAGAGGACTATCGAGAGAATGAAGATAAACGGGGATGCTATGAGGAATCCAAGTAAAAAGAATAATCTCGCCTGAAAGCTGAGTGACTTCATAGTACAGATAAAAACATAAATATACCCAAAAGTAAATCTCAAAATTGTCCTGAAGATTTTCTTGACAAAAAACACCAAAACGAAATATACATTATTCGTTCTGATTGATATGGAGGTTTTATGACCACGAGAGAGGAGATATTGAATTTCTCATCCAATCTGTTTTTGAGATATGGCATTCGTAAAACCACTATGGAGGATGTGGCGCGGATCTGTCGCATCGGAAAGGCTACACTGTACAAATTCTTCAAAAACAAAGAGGAACTCTTTAAGGAAGTCCTAAGAAATGAGATGGAGAATATCCTGTCCACAATGGAGGAGAGGATAAGAGACATAAATAGCGTAAAGGAGAGGTTGAGAATCCTGTTTAGGACAGAGTATATGTTACTCAAGAGTAAATCAAATCTCTCAGAGGTACTCACCCGGACAGGGGATTTTCTCGACAGGGAGATAAAAGAGATTATAAACGAATTCTATGAGAGACAGAGAAGAATTATCAGGGAGATACTCTCTGCGGGAGTAAAGAATGGAGAGATAAAGGTTGAGGATATATCCCTTCTCTCACTTGCTATGATGGCGGCGGGTCAGGGTCTCTACAGCTACTTCAGGGACATATCTGATGAGAGGAAGGCACTCAAGTCTATGGATTACCTGATAGAAACCCTGTTCTCAGGGATAGGGGTAAGAAAGGACTGATTATGATAGGAGATGTTATAAAGGGAATTTTGAGATACAGATACATCTTTTTACTGATTCTCTTTTTACTCACCATAATCTCCCTGATCCCGATGAGGAATTTACGGGTAGAAGGGGATATCCTGGAATATATGCCCAAAGATGACCCTGATGTAAAATTCTTCAGGGAGATCGGGGATAAGTATCTCTCCAATTATTTCATAATGCTGAGTATTGAGGCAGATAGAGATGATGGCGTATTCGATAGAGAATATATAAAAAAGATCGACCTTCTCACCAGGTCTTATAGAGATATAGAGGGTGTTGCATCGGTAATCAGTCTTACGAATATTATGGACATAAAGAAGATCGAGGATGGTATTGAGGTGAGCAATCTCATAGATGTTGATAATACTGAGAATTTTAAGGACGAGGACCTCAGGAGATTGAGAGATTATGTACTGAACAATGACAGGTATGTGAATCAGATTGTTTCAAAGAATGGCCGGTACTCTCAGATTGTAATAAGACCCCACACAGGTACAGATAGGGAAAAGATCGTAAACAGGGTAGAAAAGATCACTCAGGAGATTCTATCTGGTACCAACTTAAGATTCTATGCAGGCGGCTGGCCCGTGGCGATCAGGGATACGAACAACGCCACTATGAAGGATCTGATGAAACTGACACCCATTGTTATCGTCATCTCTATGCTGGTTCTGTTTTTAGGATTCAGGACTATAAGGGGTGTATTTCTCCCCATACTCGTGGTAGTTATCTCCAATCTCTTTGTCTTTGCTATTATGGGGCTGCTCAAGAAACCGATAACAATTGGTACATCAGCTATTCCTGTCATACTCGTCTCCACAGGTACTGCCTATGCCATTCATATAATCAATCAATACTATTTTCACTCAGTAAAGGAGTCCTCAAAACTAAATATTATCCTGTCAGCCATAACTGACAAATGGATGGCTGTCTTACTCTCAGCCCTGACTACTATGGTTGGATTCATAACACTCGTTACGGCCACCCTGACAACCGTTGTGGACCTCGGTATTTTTATGACGCTCGGTATATTCTTTGCATTTGTTATGGCTGTATTAGTCGTACCAATGATTCTTATGTCTCTCAGGGTAAGGAGGGCAAAGAAGGTACTATCTGAGGAAGAGGCGCTCAGCAGTCATAGTGGTATATTTCTTCCCATTGCGGAGAGAATTGTCTTCAATCACACAAAGAAGGTGGTATTCGTATTTGGTATCCTGTCAGTGGTTTTACTGCCCACACTATATAATCTCACCGCCGATGTAAACCCTATCAACTATTTCAAAGAGGATGCACCAATTAGAAAATCTGAGCAGTTGCTGGTCGATAACTTCGGAGGTGCGGTACCCGTATATGTCCTCGTCAAGGGGGATGTCAAGGATCCCCGAGTGATGTATGTGACAGAATATCTGGAGCGGGAGATAGAGGCTGTAAAAATGGTCAGCAGTTCTCAATCCGTGGCCTCAGTGGTTGCTGACTTAAATTATAACCTGATAGGGGATTACAATATCCCCGAGTCCTCCGGCAAGATCGGGAATCTATGGTTCTTTGTAGAGGGGAATGAATATCTGAATCAGTTCATAACTCAGGAGATGAACGAATCGGTGATCCTCGCCCGAATAGAATCACTTCAAAAATCCTATGTCGATTATGCAAATGAGGAGGTAAAAAGACTTTTGGCCAGGACACCGAAGCGATATAAGATAGTCAATATGAGGGAACTCCCTCAGGATAAGAGGGAGGCCCTCAAGGAATATCTCAGGAGTCATATCCTGCACAGAATAGAGACAGAGTTGAGGATTGCTAATAAGGAGGTTGAGAGAGGTGTAATCTTGCGACTCCTTGACAGTGTTATGAATATCAAAGATGATGGGATTGTACTGAAAACTCCCTACTGTAATGAATTGAAAGGGGAGTTTGAAAGGAGGTTTAAGAGGATAGAGCGGGAATTCGGGGTAAGCTATAGACCGGCTGAGGATTCAAAGTCTGATGGATGTTCATTAGAAAGTTTGCTCAAATTTGAGCTTATAAGCGGGAAGGTAGTTTTGAGTGAGGACGAGATGGAGAGGGACCTCAGAGAAGAGATCAAAGACTTCAAAGAGCAGATTACAAACTATTCAAGGATCCTTGCCGTGAATTCGATGTATGATGAAGCCTTTTCGCAAAAGAATCTATCATCCTCCACGAAGAAGAGGATTCTGGGTCTACTCAACCTCGCCACGAGAGACATAATAGTGACAGGTGAGGACTTTCAAGCATTCGACTCTATGCCGGGTGATGTAATCAATATAGAGACAAACTACGGTGGTCTTGGTCCTGTTCTTATGATGCTCAATGACAATCTTATGAAAAACCAGATTCAGTCCATTGTACTTGCTATTATTCTTGTTTTCCTCCTGATGCTCTATCTCACCCGTTCTTACATTGTAGCATTGATATCTATGATACCCATCTCCTTCACTCTCCTTACGGACTTTGCAATTATGGCAATATTTAATATACCGATTGATGATGTAACTATAGTTATAGCCTCCATACTTATCGGAGTGGGGATCGACTATACCATACATACTATTACGGGCTTAAAGCTGGGCTATGATAAATTCGGAGATGATACAAAGGCGATATCGTTTACCATAAGGGTCATTGGAAGGGCAGTATTTTTGAATACATCGGCGGTGGCACTTGGGTTTATTGCCCTTATGTTAGGAGATTTCTTGCCACTCCGGACGATGGGGCTACTCACTGCCATAACTATGTTCATTGCCGCCGCATCAGCCATTGTGATGATACCCACATTTACACTGCTTTATAAAAACTTTAAGATCAAGGAGGTAAAACTATGAAAAAGAGTCTAATTATCCCTTTATTGTCCCTTCTCTTTGCCTTCAGTGCCTATTCGGAGACTGCGGAAGAGGTTTTGAAGAAGGTAGAGGCAAAACAGAATGAGGCGAAGGATGCTGAGATTACGGTGAAGATCACCACTATCGAGAAGGATGGTACACAGAAGACCAAAGAGGGCATAATATATCAAAAGGGCGAAGAGAAGAGGGTGTTTAAGTTTACATCGCCAGCCGATATCAAGGGACTTGCTGTCCTCTCTACAGGGAAGGATACGAGGTTCATATACCTGCCGGAGTTCAAGAAGGTAAGGAGGATAGCGGGACACATCAAGAATCAGTCCTTTGGTGGTACCGACTTTACCAATGATGAAATATCATCTACGAAGTATTCGGATGACTACGATGCAGTTGACCTGAAAGAGGCAGATGGGGTAAAGACCCTGACGCTGAAGAAGAAGACAAATAGCGACAGGGAGTTCGACAGGATTGTAGTCGAAGTTACCTCTGATTATATAATAAAGAAGGCGGAGATGTACAAGGGTGATAAACTCAACAAGGTATTAACTGTCTCAAACATCAACAAGCACGGCAAATACACGATAGGTGAGAAGATGGAGATGAAGGATGTAATAAAGGATCACTCTACCGTTATGGAGTTTACGAAGATAGAGTTTGATAAAGGTCTTTCAGATGATATATTCACAGAGAGATTCCTGAAGAAGTGAGATTCATATATGATAGGTTGATCGGAGGTCCTATGATAGAATTCAGATGGATATCTGTATCTGGCATTCTATTCCTTCTCTACTCAAACCCTCTTCTATCAGGGGAGGTATTCAAATTAGGTGGGGATATCAGGAGCAACCTCTATCTCGGACTCGTATATGGTGATGTATATAACTACTTCAATTCGAATGTGGTAACACTCAAAGGGGATGTGAAGCCCGATGAGAATGTCTCAGGCTACTTTGAATTGAGGATGCGTAACGAGAATATCAGAGAGATAAAGAGTATGGATGATTTAAAATTGCGGGAGAGCATCGAACCCGTCTCATTTCAGTTCTATGAGGGATATATACAATTTAATTCCCTATTTATTAAACCTCTCGACTTTAAGGTAGGTAAGCAGAGGATAGCCTGGGGGACCGCCGATGGATTCAACCCAACGGATAATTTTTCACCGTACGACTTCGAAGATCCCCTCGACTTCAAGAACAAACTCTCTGTCTGGGCCCTCAACTCAACTCTATACCTCTCACACTTTGATCTGTCTATCGTACTGCAACCCCTCTTCGAGCCATCACTTCTCCCCAACTTCGACATCCTCGGCTCTCAGAATTCTCCACTTATGGCAGAATATCAGGACAGGTTGAAGGCACCGGAGGTACGGATTCCAGAACAGAGGGCGAAGAACTTCATATTTGGTTCGAGACTCAAATACAAGGGTGAGATACTCGATGTCTCTCTCTCATATTATCACGGATATATGAATATCCCCGCCCTCAGTGAGTTGAGGATAGAGACGGGTGGTTTTGCCCTCAGGTCGGTTACACCTGTACTCACATACCCGGGGCAGGATGTATTGGGAGTAGACTTTGCTCTCAATCTCTTTGACATAGGTTTCTTTGGGGAGGGGGCAGTGGTATTCCCGGAAGAAGTCAGGCCTTCATATTTCATAAACAATAACAAAATAGATGAGAATGCAAAAAAGACATTTGGTATCAAAGGGGACCTTACTTCTATTGAGGGGGACCCGTTTGTAAAGTTTGTCCTTGGAATGGACTACACCTTCAGGGGAGGATACTATTTTAATCTCCAGTATGTGAGGGGGTTCTTTAATGAACTCTCCTCGTCTGCCCTGAATAACTATATATTTGTGTATATGAAGAAGGAGCTGTTTGACTCCAGATTAGAGATACAGCCCTCAGTCGGATTTGAATTGGACTCGGACAATGACGAGGTATTCGGGAACAAAAAGACAAATGACGAGAAGGCATACATATTCTCATTTGAAGCAAACTATACACCTTTTAATACAGGCAAGATCACACTGGGGGCTGCCCTCGCAAGGGGAGAGGAGGGGAGTAATCTCAAGATGTTCGAAAAGCTCGACCAGATATACTTAAAATTCAGACTGGACTTTTAGTCTCTTTAGTTCTTCAATCAACTCTGCCATCGGGAGTCCAACGACATTGGTATATGAACCTCTGATCTCTTTTATTATCGTAGCCCCCTTCCCCTGTGCCGCATATGCCCCCGCCTTGTCCATCGGCTCTTTTGTATTTATATAATTCATTATCTCAGACTCTGTGAGCCTCCTGAATCTTACATCTGTCTTGACCACCCTTAAGACCACCTCCCTGCGGTAATATATACAGAAGGCTGTATACACCCTGTGCCATCTCCCTTCGAGGCTTTTTAACATATCATATGCCTCTCTCTTATTCGATGGCTTCCCGAGAATCCTCTTACCCAGAGCTACGATTGTATCTGCTGTGAGGATCACAGTTTCTCTCCTGACTCTGACCTTTTTTAGGATTGCCCTGAGTTTGTCCTGGGCAGCCCGTTTTACAAATCTTGAAGGTGATTCGCCCTTCTGGGGTATCTCTTCTATATCGGGTATCACAATTCTATACCTAATACCCAGATTCGAGAGCAACTCCCTTCTCCTTGGAGAGGATGAACCAAGTATAAAATCCATAAGACCTCCAGATGGACTATTTCTCTATTTTATTTCTTAAAACCAATCAATCAATAAAGTGTCGTTTTTTCTATTTCTTTGTTCGGTCTGTATATATTCTTAATCTTTTGAACAACTGTCTATAAGTCAATCTTTCGAGATTATCCGGGAGTCTTACAAATCTCAATGGTTCGTCGCACCTGTTACAGAGCATAAAGGGCGGAGCTCTCCTTAAGATCCCCTCTTTTCGCAATAAGATCTCCTCTATGCCATCCGAGATATTAGCAAACTCTGTATCCCCTTTCAGGTCGTGGCAGCAGGAGAGTATCCTGCCTTTAAAGTCAATAAAGGTGTGAAATACGAATAGATTGCAATGGGCGTTCTGCTTTACCACCTTAGGTTTATATAATTCGGACTCATTCAGATTCCCACCACGGGAGTGAATCGGAGATAGCCATAACATAATCTTCAAGTCCTCTGAAAGTTCCCTTAAAGTACTATCATCACTTTCCGAATTTTCTGTAATGAGAGAGGAGATCCTGAGGGTGATCCCATTCTTTACAACCTCTCTAAGCCATTTGACTCTATCTATTATCTGGTTCTGCGTGACCCTGTCATTATAAATCCTCCGAATGAACAGGGGATTGATAGATGGTATGGATATCGTAATGTGATTCGGCGATGCCTCGATCAAACTCAAAATTTTGTTATCCATGCAACCTATAATTGAGGCGATATTAAGGACCACACCAATATTGTGACCTGCTGCCTTGAATCTGTCTACTATCTCCGGGAGTTGAGGGTGCAAGAGTGGGTCCCCCATACCCGAGATAGTTATATAGGGTTTGTAACCGCTCAGACTATCTATGATTGTCTCCACAGTATAAGAGCTCATTGTCCCCTTCTCCCTCTCGATCTGCTCTCTCGGGCAGATGCTGCAGCAGGTGTTGCAGAGGTTTGTCACCTCAATGTCCACTGAGAGGAATACAGGTTTATATGTCTTCCTTTGCATTCTTGATCGCCTCTAAAAATCCATATCCAAAGTGGCTATCTGGTTCGAGGTAGTGTCCCTCGCTCCACTCATTGAGGGATGTAATGAATTGAATCGGAGAGTCCCTGTTATTCTCGATATTGTAATCAAGCCCCGTCTTCAAAAACCACTTGAAGTCCTCGGGATTTTCATTTACAACAATTGGCCAGTATGGATACCTTTTAGGTGGTTTTTTCCCCTCTACTCGCCCTCTCGGTGTGGCATCCCATCCGGGAGAGACGGAGGGATAGTATGGCAATCCAGAACGGTTTGCAAACTCACTCCACTCGCCAACTCGCCTCCTGATTAGCCATCTATAATCCTGAAGAAACTCACCCTTCCAGTCAGGAAGAAATACATAGTGGCTTATTGCATCGAATCCAGCCTTTTTATATTCTGAAATGAAACTCGGGGCGGGATTGATTGCCATTAGATAAATGTCATTATATCCATTTGAGGTAAGCCATCTTCGAGAGTTATCAATAATCTCTCTTGCCCCCTCTGTTCCCGTATCCCTTATAAAAAATGTGGAATCAAATATGGAGAAGAGGTATCTGCCATTGACCTTTGCATAGTTCTCTTTACAGAAGTAATTCTCAGCGATATATTTGATAAGTTTGAGGAAATCATCTTTATTGGTATATACGAACCGTGACGGGTGAATTACGGGTCCCTTTCTCTCCCTTATAGGGAGAATACCCCTTGGGAGTCTATTTGCCCACATAATGGCAAACTCCACATCCTTAAATCTACTGCACTTCAAAAAGGCATCATCGAGGGGTTTATACAGAAATCTTCTGCCAAATGACCAGTAAAAACAGTATATAAACACATCTATCCCGTACCTTTTTGCAATCCCGATCTGCCATTCAGAGCTCTTAGGGAGGGAATCATCATATATATTTAATGGCACCCTTGGCTGTCTGTGTCCATCAAATAAGGGCTTTGCATCTCTTAAAAGAGACCATTCGTTGAGCACCTGTCCCCTCTCGTCTTTTCTCTCTAACTCACTATGCCAGCCGGGGTAAACATATGTGGCGATTCTAATATCTATACTCATAGGAAAACCCTTCTGATAAATAATACTTCTGCCAGTATCCGTCAACTCATTACCTCTGCAATCATATCTGTTAGATATTCTGACTTTGCACAAAAGTATAACTCCTGTATCAGGGTATTAATTAAAAACTCAACCCCGAATTCCTTCTCTGAAATATACTGGTAGTTACAACCGAAGAGCAGGTCTATGAACGGTAGAACCTGAAACAATCACATTTTATTTGACACAGAGTATCACTTCTAATATATTCTGTCTATATGAGGCGAGGAGGTTCACTGAGAGAGCGAAAGAAAGAGAGTACAAAAAGGGCTTTTATAGAGGCCGCCGAGGGTCTATTTCTTGTCCGTAGTTTTGATAAAGTATCAGTAGACGATATAGTCGATAAGACGGGTGTCTCGAGGAG
>Ga0272449_1004859_pt1 | contig 10751 bp, 14 predicted proteins | sample YNPCB0241_FD_198679 | JGI IMG/M metagenome (GOLD analysis project Ga0272449, IMG submission 198679) | Hot spring sediment microbial communities from Yellowstone National Park, WY, United States - YNP-CB-024-1 | ecosystem: Environmental > Aquatic > Thermal springs > Hot (42-90C) > Sediment...
CGCTACTAATATCTCCAAAAAGTCACTTGCCCTCCACTTCTTATCTTCATATACAAACCTATACCAACCACCACTCTCCTCTACCTTCCTCTCCATCATCAGTATATCAAGTAATCCTTCCCACCACGGCACAAAATCCTCCCTGTCCCACCTCAACTGCACCGTTATTTCCCTAAACGGAATGTCTACCCTATTCTTCGTCACCGTAGCCCTTACCTTAAACCCTTTCACTACCTTGTCTTCTACTATATGCCCCTTCCTCTTCAATTCCAATTTCACTGCTACATGATAATCTATCGCTCTGCCTCCTGGTGCAAATTCACCACCAAACGGATCCCCTATCCTTTCCCTTAGCTGATTCAATAACACCAACATACTGCCTGACTTATCTAACTCCTGAACAATAAGCCTAAAACCCTTGCCCACTACCTGCGCCTTCGTTAAATCCCTCGTGTCCATTCCATCCTCTAACTCCTTCTCTGTAGGAGTCGCGGCAACACTGTCCCATACAAATACCACAGGAACACCAGCCTTCTCCATTAGCTCAAGCATTAACTCCCATCCTCTTTCAACTGATAACTCCGAAAACACTAATAACTTACTATTGTCTATTCCACACCTTTGACCAAAATCTCTGTCATACGCTACTTCCACATCAAATAACACAGCTAAAAACCCCTTCTTCTGCGCTCTACCCAATAACTTGTACGCAAACATGCTCTTACCTGCTGAATAGTCTCCGCAAACCTCCACTATCCTGCCTAAAGGAAAACCTTTACCCTTGGACACTAACCAATCAAATGCCAATATCCCAGACTTCAACCATTCTTTCACCTTCTTGTCATCACCCAATGAATACGATACACTCTTCAATGACTTCAATCCCTTCAATAACTCTTTAACGTCCATATCCCCCGCCTCCTAACTTATCGTCGCCACGACATATTCTATCCCCTCCACACTCCTGCAATAAATTACATCGTCAGATAACCCAAGCTCAATTACTCCGTCTATCACACCGTCAAGATCCCTTGCCAATACACCAACGACATAACTACCTTCCATATTTACTTTCTGCAATCTCCTCGTCCATTCAAATCCTCTTAATGAAACTACCCTCAAGCCCAACCAACCTCCTCCCACTTCCAAATACACTACATCTGACGGATCCAATACCTTCACTATCTTACTTATTTCCTCTGTCACCACCAAATCCACAGCAAACTTCTTTACCTTGTCCCTATAACCTACCAATACATCCCCTAACTGAGGATAGCTCATATCATAACCTAATACCCCAACATAACACTCCCCATCAAATGCTACATACAACCTCCCACCTATAACCCATGCATTTACTATCCTCTCTTCCTCCGCTACCTCCACGAGCTGCCTTACTCCTGAAACTGATAACAAAACCTTCTCTTCCCCTACAATAAACGGAACAAAATAACATGCAATCCTTACTCTGTCAGTCGCAAAAATACCCTCCCTGTCAAAACATATCACTCTATATTCAACAGAAGAACTACCCGACGATGCAATCTCCCCTTCCTTCTTCAATACCTTCAATACTTCATCTTTCCAGTCAATTACTACCTCCCTACCCCCTCTACCCTTCACCAAAGGAATAATCCTATTCACTGATCCATCAACATGTATCTTATTTATCTTCACTTCAACACTATCACCTCTTATAATAAAATACCCCTCTTCCATACTAATATCATAAGCCATCCCTGGATCCAATACCTTCACAACATCATAAAACTTCGAAGCTGGAACTACACCCTCAAATTCTCCCCCATAATATAACTCAAACTCAAAAAAGCCATTACTACCATATACATAACCATCCTTAAAAAAGTGCAATACCCCAAATAACCCCGTCTTTTCCAATTTTTCGTCTGCTACTAACCTTGCTAACTTAACAAGCTTCGGCATTACTATATCCCACTTCATAAACCCCTTCCTCCTCTACCTGTCTTTTTATACCAAATAATTTCTACTCTTCAACCTATACACCTCCCAATCCTTAAACCTACTCCACCACTTTTCCATTTCCCTATAATACCAAATACTCCACTTGCCCCTTTCTATACTATCTTGCAACCTCTCCTCTATATCCTTTATATCCATGCCTTCACCAAATACCTCCTTAGCCACCTCCTTTACTACATCTTCCCCTACCATCTTCACATAATCCAAAAAATACCAACCCTTGTCTTCCGAAGTCCTCCTCCTTGTCACCTTCACTACAAATAATGACTCAAACGTAAACTCCCCTCCCTTACCTAATAACGGAACAGGAACAAAACCATAAGCACAATACTTTTTCCAACCAGTAGAATCAGCCGAATACAACGGATACCTCCTAAATACATCAGGAGTCACTGCCCCAAAAATATGCACTTTCGGATGCGGCTCCCCACCATCCACCGTTACAAAATTCCTAAACACCCCGTCCATCCACTGCGATATCACCTTCCTACCACCTACTAACCCCCCTGTCCCCAAATACTCCACTCCCTCCTCCAAATACTTTTCCAACAACCTATAGTCCGTCCCATAATGGACCACAGGCATCGGATTTAACCCCTCCTGCCTCATCTCTTTCCATATCTCCCAAGTCCTCTCCGGATCAAAAATTACATCCAATGTCACATACACATCAACATTATCCACAAACTCCTTCAACCATTCAATATATTCCCTCTTATATGTCTCAAACTTAATGCTCCTACTCCAATCCGTCCCTATCACATCCTTTACATCCGTACTAGTTCCCACATTCTTATTCCACCAGCTAAATGCGCCACTATCTAACATTACCCATAAACCCTTACCCCTCAATTCCAATAGCTTACCCAATCCTCTCCTGTCATAAAAAGAACCAAGCACAGATGACCCAACCCTTACCATTTGTTCCAACTCACCAGGCGAATTAGTTAACCCTAACAATATCCGCATACAATAACCCCTCCAACTTCTTCCTGTCCTCCTCCTTCACAAACTTTATCTTCCTTATAATACTGCCAACATCAATCTCTTGCCTACCCATCGTCCTGTCTTCCTCTAACTCATACCCTGCCCCCTTCCGATAAAATAACCTCGGATCTGGAACACCTGCAATCTTGGCTGCCCACCTGCTTAACATAGTCGATCCACATTCCTCACATAACACTATCCTACCATCCTCAACCTTAGGCTCATCACATGAACAAGTCCAATCGAACGGAAACCCCAACCTATATCCTAAACACCACTCCTCCGCCTTGGTCAAATTCTCAAACAAATTCACATACTCTACCCTGTCCCATAACAATAACCCATACCTTAATACCTCCCTCATCGCCTTCACAAACTTTTCACTATTGTCAGGATATATACCTGCCTCGGTCATATTGCTCCAACCCGCTACTATATATACTTTACTATACCCTTTCCATAACTCCTGCTCTGCTAACGATGCTAACACAGCCCAAAACACTAAATTCCTACCTGATACCCAAGCCGTTGTCGTCTTTAACATACCGCACTTGCCCGTGCTCACCTCTATACCTCTGTCCACTAGCTCGGACCTGTCCCCACCCAATACATGCCTCAAATCAATCACCCTATACCCCATACCACCTAACTCCGCTTGCTTCTTCACCGCAAGCCTCTCCGCTTCCTCTCCTTTCTGTCCATAATCAAAATGCACTAACTCCACATCATATCCTAACTTCCTTAACAACCAACCTGACAATCCACTATCTATACCTCCCGATGCCGACACTAATACCTTCTCCTTACCTAACCTCCCTACTTCCTCTATACACGGATGCACTACCTTCCCTACAAACTCATGCTTCCTCTGTATTCCACTGTCCAAATCTAACTCCCACCACTCCCATCCGCCTACTTCGTCTACATAATAATCCTCCCATACACATATACCCGTCCTACTAAATCCAGTCAATTCCTCCACTGCATCCCATACACTTTCCATATCACTGTGCAATACAAATCCATACCCCTTCACATACGCTCTCGCCAACGGTCTAAAATTCACCCCATAATATACTCTTCCCAACCTCGTATCTACTAACACAAATGCTAACCCTCCCTCTATCCTTTCCATTAGCTCTTCCATTCCATACTTAACATATCCATTCAATATCGCTTCACTGTCTACCCTGTACAACCTACCAACATCCCCTACCTCCTCCACAAACCTTTCTGATATCGATCCATTATGCACTAATACTAACCCACCCTTAGATAAGGGCTGAAGCACATCCTCATCTGAACTAAACTCTGTCTCTGGCCTTGCTCTACAAAACCCCAACAATAACGACCCTGACTTCCACCTCTCTTCCACCCATAATAATACCTCAGCCCTTACCTCCGAATAACACTTTGCCCACTTCCTTACCTCTACTTCCCTACCGTTTACTACCGCTACCCCTGTCCCGTCTACCCCTCTCCTTTCCGCACCCAACATTAACTTGTCAATTACAGATAACGGAAACTTCCCTTCCCTATTCCATAACATTACTATCCCACACATACTACCTACCCCCTACTATATTTCTCTTTCCAATAACTACTACGAAAATCACATGCATCAACTCCTGCATTAGCCAACATATGAGGCCATACCCAATAACATCCCTTACACTCCATTACCTCCCTCCTCCATGCCTCCCATACTTCCTCTCCCCTATCGATAAAATCCCATACACTATACCCTACCTCCCCTCCCCTATATCCACACGCCCTTAACCTACCATCACATTCCACTGATAAATTCTCTACACCAAATCCATACTCCTTCCACCACCTTACATCCTGACGCAATGCCTTATCTATATTACCCAAATACCCTTTCACTGGTTGAACAAACGGAAACCTTCCCCACTCCTCCTCCAACCTCAATAACGACTCTTGCCATACCTCCCTGTCTGCCTCAGTTAACCACCACCCTTCTCCCTCCCCCTTTCCTACCATAAAATCCTTGTCCCCATGATCCCATTCTACATAATTATAACTCACCTTCCACCTACTGTCCCTCACCACATTTTCCGCAAACCATACTACCATATCATATAACATCTCTACATTCGCTCTGCTCACCGTTATCAAAGACAATACTTCTTCCACTCCATGTTCATACATCCAAATCAATCCCCTCAACGCCTCCTCTGCCTTCCTTACTATCTCTTCTCCTTGACTTTCAATCAATTTTATAGCAGTCTGCGACAACCTCCCTTCTGCCTTCATCCTTCCATATACTTCTGGAATAAAATCGACACCGGCACTCCAATTCCTTAAACCTGCATCCAATAACCTTTCTCTCCACTTCGAAAACAATGGCTCAGGACTAGTAGTATATAACCCATACTCTATACCTCTCTCTGATAAACCATTTACTAACACTACTAACTCCTCACCCAACATCAAAGGCTCATTTCCTAAAAACAGGAAAAACTCAATCCCCTGCTCCCTTAATATATCAATTGCATTCAACCACTCTTCCCCAGACAACCTCTTCATACCAAACCTCTTACTTCCACAATATGGGCACTTCCTTGGACATTCCCTGTTCAAAAATACAGACGCTACAACTGCCTTATCACTCATCTCCTTTACCTCCCTTTTCTACCAAATAGAAATTACCTTCCCGAGTCGTACACCCTACTTGGCACCCATTGCACCACTAATTCCTATACTAAATCCTCTCCCCCTGATAAGATCACTTCCCCATACAAATACCTACACTCCAATAACATCCATAACATCCAATTTGCCATTTCCTGTGGCGTAGCCACCTTCTTGGCAGGCAACCACTCCTCTACTTCCTTCACAAATTCTTCATCAGAACCTCCACCTAACTTCGTATCCTTCACATAACCAGGATGTATACATACTACCCTATACCTACCTACATACTCCCTTGCATAACTTAAAGCTAACATCCTCACTGCTGCCTTGGTGGCTCTATATAGCGGAATACCTGCCTGCGATACTACACCTGCAACAGATCCTATCACCCCAATTACCCCTCCTTCCTCCATTAAATCACCTGCCAAAGCCAATCCATAATACACTCCCAATACATTTGTTTCTAATACGTCCCTCTCATACCTACCCGGCGCTTCTTCCCAATCTGCTACCCCTGCATTCAAAATCATCAGATTAAACTTGCCTCTTGCCTGCGCTATCCACTTCCAATCTTCCAACTTCCTTACATCCAATCCATTACTCCTACTAAAATCAACAACTTCCCACCCTCTACTCTCTAACTCTTCCTTCAATGCTTTACCAATACCTGAACTTGCTCCCGTCACCAATACCCTCATACCATTTACACCTCCCATCCTAACATTCCAAAAAACTTCCTCATCTCTTCTCCTCTCTTACCTCTATACTTACCCTCCTTCCACTTCCTATAATACTCTTTCACTATTTTACTGTCTTCCACCTTCACTTCCATTTCCTCGTCCACCCCATTTAACCTTAACGACATTATCCTCCTGAAACATGCTCCACATTCTCCACAAGGCTTATCTCCTTTACTATAACAACTCCTTGTCTTCAATAACTCTTCCACTGGTAACCCTTGCTCCATATACCACCTTACCATATCCACCTTCGTCATTTGCCTAAACGGCGTGTCCACTACTACCTCCCTACCCAATAGAAAACTACATACCCCTGTCGCCATCTCGAAAAACTCCTCTGACCTGTCAGGAATCTCCATCTCCCCTTCCTGTACTACCAACCATACCTTATCCGCACCATACATACCCGCTACTAATACCAAAAACAAATTCCTCGCCGGAATGTTCGCATCCGCCTCCTCCCAATTCCTTCCAAGATTTACTAACGTATCGTCAATCACTGTCCCTGGTATCGTCCTCTTGATCGCTTCCAATTCCATTGCCTCATACCTATGACCTAACCTACAATATAATGTCTTCGGCTTCCCTAAATACCACCACGCTACATAACTGTCTAATCCCCCACTATACAATAATATCTCCATACTACCTACACCCCCTAATACTTACCTACTAACCAACCCACAATATGCGCCTTCACTTTTTCTTCAACCTCCTTCGTACACGCCCCGGATAACCATTCCCTTACCCAACCTCTTAACACATTCAATAGATCAACAGGGGGCTTGTTTCCAAATACCAACTCCAATGCTTTCAAATACCAAATAAACATAGCCTGCAACGGCATAAATCTATATTCCAACACCAACGGATATAATACCTCATAAAACGCTCTCCTACAAAACTTCCTGTCCTCCTCCCCATACATCTTCATTACCTTTAACTTGACACCAGAAACATCCTCAACCTCTTCCACCTCACTCTTTAAATACTCTTCCACTTCCTTCCACTTACTATAATTCGCCTTCACTTGTATCTCATTCAATACAGCCGCCATGTGAGGGCTCAATTCCTGACGCCACCACCAGTCTGCCATCTTCTTCTTTAATACTGACCCCTTCCTCTTTCCACCCATATTCCCTCCTTTTTCTTCTCTACTGAATTACTCTTAACTCTGGAATTACTTCCTCCTTTTCTCTACTAAAAATCACCCTTGCTACCTCTACATCCATTACCCTCCTCTGCGAATAATCTACTGCCCCGATATCATAAGCTCTACTCACACATTCAGTCAATACATTCCATACATTATATAAATTCTCCTCAGGATCCACTGCTAACCTCTTCCACATTTTCGGATGCATATCCAATACACTTACAATCTTCTCTGGCTTCTCTAACTCCAACCCTTCACCATACAATAACTTATACCTGCCCCTCACCCTAAACATCCCGGCTAAAAATATACCACTCCACTCCCCTTCACGACCCAACTCCTTCTCCCATTTCTTGACAAACCTATATCCCGCAATATAAACCATTGCAGAGACAGGAGCATTCTTCAATTCATCCAATACAACCTTCAATACCTCAACCCCTGTCCATACCTTCGGCTCAAAAAATAAATACTTGCCTAAACTCCTTTCATTCAATGCCTCCGACCACCTGACATTTGCATCATAAGGAACTACCGCCCCATTCTGGCAAATAAGCCTATACAACCCTTCTGTCCTGAACAATGACGGAACTGGATACTTAGGCACTACACCTACCTCAACCTTCACTTCAAATACATCCGACGGAAACACTTCACCTAAACTCTTTCTCCTCGATACCACAATACCACCTCTGCTAACCTCTGCACCTGCATCCACCAACCTATAGATACCATTCCTTAACTCCTCTTGCCTCTTCGAATCACTTAACACATCTTCCCCTACAATAGAAAACACTTCCCCGTCCACTAACATGACTGGAAATTTCTTCTCAGCAAAAGATTCATCATAGAACTCCCTCACCAGTCTGTCAATGCTAGTCCCCAGCCTCGATGCTAAAGACCTCTTAGCCCCATAACTTAATCTGCCCAAGTCTAAATCTTTTCCTTCTACCACATCAAACCCCACATCTAACATCTCACTCACCCCCCTTAGTCTTTTTCTATAACATATTATACAACTACATTACTACACCTCCCGTAATAACTCCCTTATCTCCTGGCAACACTTCACTTCTTCGTCATTTAACTTCCTGCCTAGCCACCACTCAATCCATTCTTCACCTCGCCTCTTACTGACTGCCACACTCCTCAATGCATTACTAATATCAATATCACCCATTACCACCTTCAAAAAATCATCACCTACCACACTCCTATACTTGACAATAAGCTTCAATAACTTGCTGCTAAAACTCTCTACCCTACCATCTTCCAAATACCAATCCCTTACCCCTCCATCACCATCGTCTCTCATATCCTCCAACGATACTATACTACCCTGTCTCTTCTTCACAAATAACCTATTCTTCAAACTCGTATCCACTACTGACCATAAATAAGTAGTCCACTTCACTCCCTTTGACTGAGAATACAACCGCTTTAACGCATCCCATCCCCACATCAATACATCTTGCACTAAATCCTCGTCAGGATATAACCCCCACTTCTTGCATTCACTATACACCATCTTAGTAAGAACATCAACAAACTCCTTAACATCAATCATACCACACCTCCTCTTTTTATTTATTCTCAACAAACTTCCATCTCATGTTCACCAAATCAAAATCCAACCTAAACCTCACAACGAAACACTTCTTACTCCTAAATAGCTTCCTCAATGCTCTTAACATCTCTTCTCACCTCCTTTCCTGATATTCAACACCTTCTTTAACCTATTACTGTACCCCTACCTCTTTCTCAATAACATACACCATGCCTGAAAAATAACCCATATCCTGACAAAAAGCAACAAATTTGTCACTATTGTCCAAACATATCCAGTCCTTACACTCTTCCCATACCTCTGCAATATTAACGACAGTATAGATACAATCCTCTTGACGAATAAGCTCCTCATAGATCTCTTTCACCCTGTCGACTACCCAATCATATAACTTCCTCCTGTCCCTTACTATCTCTTCCCTGTCTTGCTTCGGTAAACCCTTCAACTCTTCAACCAACCTCTCCATAAACTTATTCAATACCATAACCTCAAAAACATACCTATCGTGAAAAACCAATCCCTTGGGCAAACCTACCCCTGCCATAGCGCCCACCTCCCTTTTGTTTTTACAGGCGCTACCCCATCAAAGGCAGCAGCGCCTGGACTATTCTCACTTCAATTGCTCGTTAAACATCTCTATCTCTTCAAGAGACAAAACATGGAAAAACTTGCGCTCCCTCACATTCTTCAAATACAAGTTCGGAAACGCCATATAAAACACTTTGTGCGACCATAACCTCGCCTTTCGCTCACTCGGACCCAATAACATATGAGCAATCTCATGCAAAAAAGTCATCAACGAAATCTTATACAAATAAATCTTCCTCTCCCTCGGAGAATAACAACCACCACCAGTTCTGTAACACTTCACCGGATCAATATCAATAACAAGAGATACACCATCAATACCATAAAGCTGACAAATGTCATTGAACAAAGCTCGAAGCACTTTCTCTTGCTCTTCAACTGAACTTTTCCAAAATACTTTCGGCTCAATATGCTTCTTTACTAACTCCACTACTTGCATCTTCCCACCCCCTTTACTTATTTTAATAACAATTATATCCAACCTATTTTAAAAGTCAAACCTGAAAAAATAGCATTTTTCATAACCATATAGCTTGCACTTCTCCTTTCTTAAATTTCCTCTTAAAATTATATTGCTTCCCCAGTTTCCGCATAACATTATTAACACCAAGAATAAAATACCACCACATAAAACCATTAACACCAAAAATAAAATACCACCCGATTTAAAACCACCGCTTAGCATATCATATGAACACATAATTTACACCCATACCATTAACACCAAAAATAAAATACCACCCGATTTAAAACCACCGCTTAGCATATCATATGAACAATAAAATACCGTGCCCCCAACATCGGGGCACAGAAACATGCTCCTAACACCCACTCATCCTCTTCAATTCCTCGACAACATTATCCACCAGAGCGCGCCACTCCACCTTGATTTCGTCAGGGAACATTTCAGGCATTACCATAGAACTAGGAAAACCAAATGCAACACCGTCCATCACACAATAATTTGCAAATTTTTCTTGCGGATAAAACACCACTCTATAAATCCTCTTGTCATTAAGCTCTCGGACACAACCCGATACCGCCTCCATAAATA
>Ga0272449_1004861_pt1 | contig 10750 bp, 7 predicted proteins | sample YNPCB0241_FD_198679 | JGI IMG/M metagenome (GOLD analysis project Ga0272449, IMG submission 198679) | Hot spring sediment microbial communities from Yellowstone National Park, WY, United States - YNP-CB-024-1 | ecosystem: Environmental > Aquatic > Thermal springs > Hot (42-90C) > Sediment...
AAAGAAGAAGAATTAGAGAGGCGATAAAGGTTTCAGAAGAGGCTGTCGATAGGTTAGATCAATATTTGGAAAAATTGGATTGGGAAGTTCAAGAAAATGCCAATATGGCCTTTTCTCTGCAAGGATTGAATCATTACGGGGTTTCCTACATTATCAAAAAATATTGGTTAAATAAAATTTATCCTCCAGAAATTAGAGAAGCTCATGACTCTGGAGATTTGCACATCCATAATTTAGATACTTTAGGACCATATTGCGTAGGTTGGGATCTTTACGATCTTTTGATTAAAGGATTTGGGGGAGTTCCAGGGAAAGTGGAGTCAAAGCCAGCAAAGCATTTTAGAGCAGCTTTGGGTCAGATAGTTAATTTTATGTATACATTGCAAGGTGAAGCGGCAGGCGCTATTTCTTTTTCTAATTTCGATACTCTTTTAGCTCCATTTATTAGATACGACAATTTAAATTACCAACAAGTAAAACAAGCTTTGCAAGAATTTTTATTCAACATGGCAATTCCAACAAGAGTGGGTTTTCAGTGTCCCTTTACTAATATTACTTTAGATCTAAAACCTTCTCCAGTTTACGCAAAATTGCCAGTCATTATTGGAGGAAAACCACAAGACAAAACTTATTCTGAATTCGAAGAGGAAATGAAAATTTTTGATAAAGCACTTTATGAAGTTTACATGGAAGGAGATGCAAAAGGAAGACCGTTTCACTTTCCAATTCCAACAATAAACATCACAAAAGATTTCCCGTGGGAAGAAAGTGCTTTTGATGGAATTTTTGAAGCTTCGGCAAAGTACGGAACTAATTATTTTGCAAATTACATAAATTCTGAAATGAAACCCGAAGATGTGAGATCGATGTGCATAGAAGCAAACGAAGAGATTTTAATTAGAAATTCAAAGAAAATAAAAAGGCTTACAATTAAAGAAGTAGCTGAAAATTACAAAAATGGCGAATTTGATAAAGAAGGATGGACAGAATGTAAAAAAGAGGAAAATTTAGAAGTTTTATCTTTAAATCCCCAGACTTTAAAATTAGAATGGGTCCCAGTAAAAAGATTTTTGAAAATTAAAGATAACAAAGCCGTTGAAGTAATTACAGAAGATGGGAAGAAAGCAATATTTTCTTTGAAACATCCGATGGCAATTTACACCTCTAATGGAATTCAGATGAAGTTTGCCAAAGATGTAAAAATTGGGGAAAAAATTTTAGTAACTGATTTACTTCAACATCTTCAAAAAATAGGTAATTCAGAAAATAAACTGAAATTGCAAAAAGTTCAACCAGTTTCAATTAAAGAAATAAAAATTCGAAGATACAAGAAATTAAAAGAATTCTACGACATTGAGCTTGAAAGAAATCATCTCTTTGTTCACTCTTTAGGACAAATTTCGTTCAATTGTTGTAGATTAAGGCTGGACCTTAAAGAGCTTTACAACCGTGGTGGTGGAGGACTTTTTGGAGCGGGGTCGAAAACCGGTTGTTACGACGAAAAAACTGAAATCTTAACCGAAAATGGTTGGAAATATTTCAAAGATTTGACATTAGAAGATAGAGTATTCACTTTAACTAAAAACAATAGAATTGAGCTCCATCATCCTACGAGACTTTTTGAATACGATTATGAAGGAAAAATGATTCATTTTAAATCGAGAGTTTTCGATTTATTAGTGACCCCAAACCATCGAATGGTTGTAGATCACAAATACAAAGGCAAAAGAATGTTTGTAGAAGCTAAAGATTTTAAACCATATCAGCATTACATTCCAAAAGGAGGAGTTTGGGAAGGAGAAGAAAAAGAATGGTTTGTTTTGCCTTCGGTTGTTATTTTGAGAGGTGCAGGCCCTCAATCAAAATTTTCCGAAGAAGAACTCCAAACTATCAGGCAATTAAAAAAAGAAAGTAAAACAATTTATCAAATAGCGCAAAGTTTTAATTGTAATCCAGTTACTATTTTCAACATTTGCACTAAAGAAAATTATGGAAACAGAGAAAGAATAAGAGTAAAGTACGAAACCCCACCTTTGAAAATAAAAATGGATGATTGGTTAAAATTTTTTGGTTTTTGGCTAGCTGAAGGATCAACCGATAATGAAAAAATTGCAATAGATCATGGATATAGGGTAATAATCTCTCAAAAGAATAAAGAAAAAAGGGAAGAAATAAAGGAGGTTTTAAATCGTTTACCCTTTAATTACTCTGAGGAAAAAGATACCTTTGTAATTTGCAGCAAACAGCTCTGGAGCTACTTAAGACAATTTGGAAACAAATACACAAAGTTTATTCCAAAGGAAATAAAAAATTTAAGCAAGAGGCAATTGAAAATTTTGTTCGATTGGATGGTAAAAGGAGATGGACATGTGAGAAAAACCAACGGTCAAATAAATTATTGGACAGCGTCAAAAAAGTTGGCAGACGATTTGCAAGAAATAATTTTAAAGTTAGGCTGGCATGCAACAATTAAAGAAAGAAAAAGAAAGATTTCTCAAATTAAAGGAAGGAAGGTAAAAACTAACGTTGTTTACGAAATTAGAGTTCATCGAAAAACAAAACATTTCACTTTTACTCATAAAGAAAGAATCAAAGATCGAATTAGAGAAGTTTATTACAGAGGGAAGGTTTATTGCTGCGAAGTTCCAAACCACACAGTTTATATAAGAAGGAACGGAAAAGCCACCTGGTGTGGAAATTCAATCGGGGTTGTTACTATTAATTTGCCAAGAATTGGTTATTTATCAAAAACAAAGAAAGAATTTTTTGAAAGATTGGCAAAGATAATGGATTTGGCAAAGGAAAGCTTAGAAATTAAAAGAAAAGTCATTGAAAACTTTATTGAAAAAGGACTTTATCCTTATTCAAGATATTATTTGCAAGACATAAAGAAAATGAGAGGAAAATACTGGGCAAATCATTTTTCAACCATTGGCCTTGTCGGAATGAATGAGTGCCTTTTGAACTTTATGGGAGAAAACATCGCTACAAAGAGGGGAAGAAAATTTACTTTGGAGGTTTTAGATTTTATGAGAGAAAGGTTAGTGAAATATCAAAAAGAAACTGGAAATATCTACAATTTAGAAGCAACTCCAGCAGAGTCGACTGCTTACAGACTTGCCCTAAAGGATAAAGAAAGATATCCAGACATTATTACTGCTGGCACCAAAAAAGTTCCTTATTACACTAATAGCTCTCAGCTCCCTGTAAATTACACTGACGATGTTTTTGAAGCTCTAAAACTCCAAGACGAAATTCAATGCAAATATACCGGAGGAACAGTCCTCCATATCTTTTTAGGAGAAAGAATGCAAAATGGAGAAGGAGTGAAAAAATTGGTTAAAAAAATTTTCGAAAATTTCAAACTGCCTTATATCACAATAACGCCAACCTTCTCAATTTGTCCAGTGCACGGCTACATTCCAGGCGAACACTTTTTCTGCCCAAAATGTACAATAAAACAACCTTGCGAAGTTTATTCAAGAATTGTTGGATATTATAGGCCCGTTCAGCAATGGAATTTGGGCAAGCAACAAGAATTTAAACAAAGAAAAGAATTCAAAATCAAGCCAACCGAGCAAGCCAAAGGTTAACTTATTTTTATTCAATTATTTATGAATATGAAAATGAAAAAAATTTTCTCTTTAATTTTTATTGTTCTTTTATTTTTTCCTCTTTTTATTTTTGCTGATGGTGTAACTATAAGGCCATTTCCTGAAGGAATCTGGGATTGGGTTGATCAAAATAGCCAGGAAGCATTTATTAGTTATCAAAATGGAATAGAAAAATTGATTATTGGCATTGATCTTCAAAAAGAATTTTCTGAAGCATTTTGGATAATTCCAATTCCCAGCAAACCGGAAGATGTAAAAATCGATATTGTTTCTTCTTTACCTCGTTTTTATGGCTGGGAAGTAACTAAAAAAACCCGATGGGCTTTGGACGAACCCATTTCTGCTCTTCCGTATCCGATAATACTACCGGCTTTTTTTCTGGTTTCTCTCAGCGGAACCAGAGGTGGAGCTGGAAAAGGAATTGAAGGAAGCGATGTGGCAATTGTCACTCATTTAGAAAAAGCCGGAATGGTTGCCGAAGTTTTAACATCCAAAACTGATCAGGCATTATATGATTATCTTTCTGAGAAAGGATTAAAAATAGAAAGAGGAGCTATCTCTGTTTTTAATCAATATATTGGAAAGGACTATTCTTTTGTCGTCTCCTGGATTTCTTCTGAAAAACCCGAAGAGCTTACTGGTGGAAAGAGGGGAATTTATATTACTTTCCCTACTTCTAAAATTTATTATCCCCTTATTCCAACCAGTGCTTATGGGAAAAAGACAATACCAATTACTATTCGAGTTTTAGATTATGTTAAGCCAAATATTTATTGGGGAATAAAACCCTATGTTAAAACCGAATATTTTACGAAGCCCGAAATGTATGTTCGTTATATTTCTGCTCGATGTCAGGCCTATATGAGGGAATTAAGAGCAGTTTTAGAAATTTATAACTCAAATTATAATATTTACCCCTTCTCGCTTGAAGAGTTAAAAAACAAAGATAAAAGCACGGAAACAATTTTAGAACGCATGAAAAAGTATTGTCCCTCCTCACCCTATTATCAACCCAGCCGAGATGGAAAAAATTATTTTTTGAGTATAGCAACTGCGGAGAAAGAATTTTACATTTCAACCCAAGAAGGATATGTTCTTGAAACAAGAGATGTGTCCTTTCCTCAAGAATTAAAAGATTTTTATGGCGATAAAGAAGTCTGGAAAGGTAATTCTCAATATACCAAAATTACAATAAATGCCCCTTCAGAAAAATTTACTCAAGATTTATGGATGAAAACAGGAACACCCCTAAAAGTTCTTTTCCTTTCTGGAATTAGTGAATTAGCCACTAAATATACTTGGCAAACCGGTCTCTTTTTCATTGCTTTACTTTCATTTTTGGTAGGAGGAATTGCTGGCAAGATTTGTTTTGGAAAATTCAAAAAGTATGCTTTAGTAGGTCTTTCTAATCTTTTAACAATCATTAGTTTAATCATAGTTACAGCCATAGTAAAGAAGGAAGAAAATCCGAAATTTTCAAAACCTACCTTTATCGGCTTATTTTTTGTCATTTACCTTATTGTTTCTTTTTTATTAGCAGGAATTTTTTAAAGAAATATGAAAATTGGGGGACTTCAAAAAACTCACCGCGTAGGCTATTTTCTTTAATTTGATTTTATTGATATTATCTTTTTCTTGTTTTTTTGACGGCGATTCGATAAAATAAATGAAAATAGATGTACCTAGATAAGTATCTTCTTACATTTATTTTCATTTCAATTCTAATTGCAATTGGAATTAAAATTTGGGCAGATTCTTTTATACACAGAATAGAGAATTCTTTTTCAAAATCTTTAGAAATCCAGCAAAGCTTAATAGAAGAGATGCAAGAAAAGAAAGTATTAGTGGAGATTTATGTTAATGGGGAGCTAAACGAGAAATTTTATTATGTTTTGCGAAAGGATGAAAATTTTTCTAATTTTCTTGATGGCATAAATTATCAAAAAAAACTTGGGATAAAGTATAACTCAAATGAAATTTTAGAAATCAGGGGCGTGTCAAAAAAAGAAGGTTTTAGATGGCTTGCCTATTTAAACGATAACCAAATTAAGGATTCATTTAATCAAACGATTATTTCTCCTGGAGATAAATTAATTTTAAGGTATCAAAGCGAGCTTTAGTCAAAAAACCAAAATAAATTATGAGAACAGGAATCGCCACCGTTCCTCTAGACACTGGTAAGTGTCCCAAATGGCTTTTTGAAAGAATGAAGAGGCTTTCAAGGGCAATTATATTTGCTATTGTTCAGGCATTTGGTACTGAAGAGGTTTTGAAAAGACTTGCCGACCCAGTTTGGTTTCAAAGTTTAGCTTGTGTCATTGGTTTTGATTGGAATAGTAGTGGAGCTACCACAACAACTTTGGGAGCTTTAAAAGAAGGAATTAGAGGTCAAGAAGATGAGCTTGGAATTTACATTTGCGGAGGCAAAGGGAAAACTTCAAGAAAAACTCCAGAGGAAATAAAAATGTTTGGGATAACTAGAGGATTCGATTTTTATGAGAAATTAATCTATGCCTCAAAAATTACTGCAAAAGTTGATTCTTGCTTAATTCAGGCAGGATTTCAGATTTATCATCATAACTTTATTTTCACCAAGGATGGAAAATTTGCTGTGGTTCAGCAGGGGATGAATCCAGAACTTCAAAAGGCAAGAAGATATCATTGGCTTTCTCTCAAAATTCAAGATTTTACCGAAGAACCTCATACGGCAATTGTTTCGGATATAAGGTTAAAACCACTAAATTTAGTGGCCAAAGAAAGCAAAGAGAATAAAATGATCTCCCTTGAGCTAGTGAAAGAAAGTCCAAAAACTTTCTTAAATGATTTTAAAAAAATAGCAGGAAAGTCCACTTCAATAAATAAACTATCTCTCGGTTTTGGTGAGGAAGAAACTTCATTGCTTTATCAAAAAAGACTTCCAGGATTTTGCCAGATGGAGCTAAGGGATGTTGAGTTTTATTGGCATCCAGTTTTAAAAGAAAAATTTGATCTAAAAAGATTAAAAAAAATAATCGAAAAAGCTCATTTTTTGGAACCAAGAAACTTTGAAGAATTTTTAATGGTCGAAGGAGTTGGACCAAAAACAATTAGAGCACTTAGTCTTGTGGCCGAAATAATTTATGGAGCAAAGCCAAGCTACAAAGATCCTGCAAGATACTCCTTTGCCCATGGAGGAAAAGATGGAACTCCATATTATGTCGAAAGAGAGGTTTATGACAAAACTATTGAGGTAATAGAAAAAGCAATCAAAAAAGCAAATGTTTCGCTATCCGAAAAAGATAAAGCGCTCAAGCGGTTTCAAAATACATTTTTGGGTATTGCCAAATCTCCTAAAATAGGATAAATTATTTTTCTTAGTTTTTCGCTCAAAAATACTATGAAGCTTCCAAAAAGCATAAGAAAATTTATTAGAAAAGAAAAAGCAAGAATTAGGCGGGAAATTGTTGATGAAGAAAAACAAAAAGAAGCTATTAAAAAGCTTTACGAGGAAGTCATTTCAAAATTAAAAAAGAAAAAATTACCGCTCAAAGAAGAGAAAAAAGAAGAAGCTTTGTTAGTAAAAGATTTAGCAAAAACATGAAGATAAAAGAAATTTTTAATTTAGCAATTAAAATGGGAGTTGATGCTGATTTCCGACCAAGAGAAATGATCGAAAAACTTCTTACAAGAAAAAAAGAGAAGTATCAAAAGCTTCTTTTCAAAAAAGAGATCGATCCTGAGATTCTTTCAAATCCTTATCCAGATACCCAAATTCATAATATTGCTCAAGATAAGGAAATTAAAAAAGTACTTGTGGGGATTGATATTGAAGTGAGCGAGATTATTTTGGGAAAAATTTTGGGAGACATTGATCTGGTAATTGCCCATCATCCAATTGGAAAAGGACTTGCCTATTTGAACGAAGTAATGGAAATGCAGATTCAAATTTATCACCTTTATGGAGTTCCGATTAATATTGCCCAAAGGCTTATTAAAGAAAAAATTAGTGAAGTTGCCCGCGGAATAAATCGCTTAAATCATTTTCGAGCTGTTGATGCCGCAAGACTTCTTGGGGTGAATTTAATAAATATTCATACTCCTTCTGATAATTTAGCCGGAGCATTTCTGGAAAAATTGATCAAAAAGAAAAACCCCGAGAGGATAGAGGATTTACTTTCTTTGATAGAAGAAATTCCAGAGTATAGAGAAGCAAAAAGAAAAGGAATTGGTCCCAAAATTTTCGTGGGAGATAAAGAAAATTATTGTGGTAAGATTGCCCTAACTGAAATTACTGGAGGAACCGAAGGGTCGCCAAAATTATATGAAAAAATGGCAATTGCTGGTATTGGCACAGTGGTTTCAATGCACCAAAGTGAGGAACATCGAAAAGAGGCAGAGAAAGCGAATATTAATGTCATAGTTGCTGGACATATTCCCTCAGATTCTTTAGGAATGAACTTATTTTTAGATGAACTTGAAAAAAGGGGAATTGAAATTGTTCCTTGTTCAGGCCTCATTCGAGTTTCGCGTACAAAAAAATGAAACATTTTAAAAATAACTTTCTTTTTTTTGAAATTCTTTTATTTCTTTTCTGTCAAATTCTTGGAATTTTGATTGCTCGAAAATTTCAAATTTCAGGAACTGCCCCTCAAGTTTTTCCAGAAGATTCTTTTCTTTCTTTTATGTTTTTCATCTTCATTTTTGGACTTTCAACAGTCATCTTCTTTTTCCTGATATTTTTTTTGCGTCGTCCTAAAATTTTCTTAAAAGCAATTTTTTCATTAACCGCTTTCCTGGGTACTCAAATTAGTCTTGGCGCCCTTTTGCCAAACTTTTTGGTATATCCTTTAACAATTTTATTTGTCCTTTTTTGGTATATTTTTTCAAATGTTTTTTGGCACAACTTTTTGATTATTTTGACTACCTCAGGAATTGGAAGTTTTTTGGGAGTTTCTTTAAAACCAGAAACTGCCCTTTTAATCTTTATTTTTCTTTCAATTTATGATATTATTGCGGTTTATAAGACAAAACACATGGTTAGGGCAATAAAACCGATGATAGATTCAAAAGTTGTCTTTGGGATTATCGTACCTCAGAAAGCAAAAAATTTTCTTTTCCCACTTAGAGATATAAAAATTGGTGACCAAAAAGAAAAGTTTTTTCTCCTGGGTTCTGGAGATCTTATTTTGCCTACAATGCTTTCAGCTTCCTTTGCTTCTACAAATCTTTTAAAAAGCGTTGTGATTATTTTTTTCACTCTTCTTGGCTTAACTATGGGCTTTTTTGTTTTTTTAAAGCTTGAAAAGAGGTCAATGCCCGCTCTCCCTCCATTAGCTCTTGGAGGAGTTTTGGGATATTTATTTGCCAAATTTTTATGAGAAGATTCATTACCGCTGAATCAGTAACCAAAGGCCACCCTGACAAAATAGCCGATATTATTGCGGATACTATTTTGGATGAAATTTTAAAGCAAGATAAGTATGCAAGAGTCGCTTGCGAAGTTTACGTTTCAAAAGGATATGTTATTGTTGGAGGAGAGATTACTACTCAGGCTCGGATTGATATTAATTCTTTGGTAAGAGAAGTAGTTAGAGAAATTGGTTATACAAAACCAGAGTATGGATTTGATTGGAGAACGGTGGCCGTTTTGAATACTATTTCCAAGCAATCACCAGATATTGCTCGGGGAGTAAGAAAAACCGGTACCAAAAAGCAAGGAGCGGGGGACCAAGGAATAATGATCGGGTATGCTACTGACGAAACTCCAGAGTTTATGCCTCTTTCAATAGTTCTGGCCCACAAGCTTGCAATGAAACTTAACGAAGCTCATGAGAAAAAAATTTTGCCCTATTTAAGACCCGATGGGAAAGCTCAAGTTACCCTGGAGTATCAAAATGGTCTTCCCAAGAAATTAAGTAGTGTCGTAGTCGCCGCAAGCCATGATGACAATGTATCAACAAAAAAAATTAGAAATGATATTTTTGAAACAGTAATTAAGCCGGTTTGTCAAAAGTTCTTAACAAAAGATACGGAAATTTTTATAAATAATACCGGGCGATTTGTAGTCTGCGGACCAGTTTCAGATACCGGTGCTACTGGGAGAAAAAACGTGGTTGATGCATATGGCCCCGAAATTCCAATCGGAGGAGGGAGTTTTTCTGGAAAAGACCCAACAAAATTGGATAGATCAGGAGCATATATGGCAAGATATGTGGCTAAAAATATTGTTTTTGCGAAACTGGCTAAAAAATGTCTTGTAAGACTAGCCTATGTTATTGGCGGCACAAAGCCCCTTGAGGTTTCTGTTGAGACATTTAATACAGGTAAAATAAGCGATGAAAAATTATCAAAGTTGGTAAAGAAAGTTTTTGACCTCTCTCCCGGAGGAATTATTCGCCAGCTCAATCTTTTGAGGCCTATCTATAAAAAGACAAGTGCTTTTGGACATTTCGGAAGAAATGAATTTCCCTGGGAAAAGGTCGACAAAGCAAAGGCTATTTTAAAGGAGCTTAAAAATTTATGAAAATTGAGATATTTAAAGCTTACGATATAAGAGGAATTTATCCAAAAGAAATTAATGAAGAGGCAGCATTTAAAATCGGTCAGGCCTTTTATCATTTTCTCTTGCAAACTCTCAAAAAAAAGCCCTCAAAAATTCTTCTCGCAAGAGACAATCGCCTTTCTTCTCCTTCCTTGGCAAAAAGTTTTTCAATGGGGGTAAGATCTCAAGGGGGGAAAATAATAAACTTAGGAATTATTCCTACTCCAACATTTTATTTTGCCAGCTGGTATTTGAAGGCAGATGGTGGTGCAATGATTACCGCCTCCCACAACCCTCCAGAATTTAATGGGATAAAACTTATAGGAAAAAATGCAAAACCTATTGCTAAAGGTGCCGGAATGGAAAAAATAAAAAGTTTAGTTAAAAAATTGCCAAGAATTAGCAAAATAAAAAAAGGAAAAGAGGAGAGAAAATCAATCTTAAATGAATATTTAAAATTTAGCTTTAAATTTTTAGACAAAAGGAAAGTTTTGCCACTTAAAATAGTGATTGACAGTGCAAATGCAGTGGCGGGTCTTTGGATACCGTTTTTAAAAAGAAACCTTAAGCAAATTACCTTTTATCACCTGTTTGAAAAATTGGACGGCCATTTTCC
>Ga0272449_1004862_pt1 | contig 10750 bp, 2 predicted proteins | sample YNPCB0241_FD_198679 | JGI IMG/M metagenome (GOLD analysis project Ga0272449, IMG submission 198679) | Hot spring sediment microbial communities from Yellowstone National Park, WY, United States - YNP-CB-024-1 | ecosystem: Environmental > Aquatic > Thermal springs > Hot (42-90C) > Sediment...
TTCCTCTTTTTTCAAGTTCTTTTTTTAATTCACTTCCCTTAATTTTTCTTTTTGCTTCTGCTCTTGACATTAATCTTCCTGCGCCATGAGGAGCTGAACCAAAAGAAATTTCTTTAGCAAGTTTTTGACCAATTAAAATATAACTTGAAGTTCCCATTGAACCTGGAATTAATGTTGGCTGACCAATTTCTCGATATTTTGGTGCTAATTCTGGATGTCCTTTCCAAAAAGCTCTTGTGGCTCCTTTTCGATGAACAATTAATTTTTTACCTTCGTATTCTTCGATTTTGACAATGTTATGAGCGACATCGTAAACTTGTTTTAATTTAATTTCTTTACCAAAAACTTTTTTGAATGCTTTTCTAACTTGATGTAAAATGAGTTGTCGATTAGCAAAAGCAAAATTTGCTGAAGCTTTCATAGCTGATAAATAATTTTGTCCTTCTGGATGACGATAAGGAAAATAAGCTAATTCTCTATCGGGTAATTCTATATTTTGTTTGTCTATATAATTTAAAGCTTGGCGAATATAATCAGTAGCCACTTGATGTCCCAAACCTCTACTTCCACAATGAATTAAAATACAAATTTTATTTTTCTCTAAACCAAGCCTTTTGGCTATATTGTACGAATCGTCCGTGTTTAGTCCGAAAACGTCCGATATTCTTTGAACTTCAACAAAATGATTTCCTGCTCCCATTGTTCCTAATTGATCTCTGCCTCTATCTTTTGCTGTTTTAGAAACTGCTTCAGCATCTGCTCCCTCCAGTTTTCCAAAGCTTTCAGTTGCGGACAAGTCTTCTTTTTCTCCATAACCAAGTTCGACAATATATTGTGCTCCATTTTCTAAAACTTTTTTCATTTCATCATTATTTAATTTCCAAAAACCACCCCTACCAACTCCAGAAGGAACCTCTTTAAATATTTCTTCGGTTAATTTAGGAATTTTATCTTTTACTTCTTCATAATCTAATTCAGTTACCCCTAATCTTACCCCACAGTTGATGTCATAACCACAAATTCCAGGAGAAATTATTCCTTCGTCATAATCAAAAGCAGCCACACCGCCAACACAATTAGAAACCAAAAAGTTGTTAGCAATAAAATTATGAGCCTTACTTAAAGTTGTCAAATCATAAACTAAGTCGTTGTATTCAATCTCTTCAATTTTTTCAATTTCATCAAAACAAAGACCACTTTTGCCTAAAGCATTTTGTTTAATAAATTCTTTCAAGGTGATGAAGTTTTGTGGGATCTTTGGTTTTTTATAACTATAACCATTCTTTATTCGATAGCAAAAATCTAAAATTAACCTTTTAGTAAAACCACTCGATTTCAAGCTTTCAGCAATTTTTGCATAACTAAGATTTTGATCAAAAAAAGAAGGAATAAGATTTAGAATTTCTTTTCTTTTTTCTAAATTTCTTTTTTTATGTTTAAGATAAATAGCATATAAGCTTGCCAACGCCTTTCTTTCTTGATTATATTCATATCCAACTTTTGACCAAAGGTTTAGAAGGCTTTCTAAAGAACTTGAAAAAACAAGCTCTAAAGCTTTTGTTTTATTTCCATTTTTAGAAACAATTAATCTTCTACATTGAATCTTTGTTGTTTTTACTTCAAATTCCCGGCAAAGCTTAGCAATATCCTCTAAAAACTTTTTTCCATTTTCTATTAAATCTATTCTTTTATTCATAGTAAAAACAGGGGCATTAAATCCGAATTTTCTTTCTTTTCTTCTATGAGGTTTTCTTAACTCACAACCGAATAGAACAGCTAGAAAAATCCTTTTTTGCCACAATGGTGCTTGAAAAAGCCATTGAGGAACATTGTATTTTAGATTTACTTTTTTGCCTAAAGGAACGCCTAGGGCAGCTAATAAAACAAGAAGACTTGATGCATTGACGTAAAAATTGTCTATATAAGATATTTTTCCATTTTTATAAACGTATTTGTGCTTGTATATTTTTGAAGAAGTATAACCAATTTTTTCTAAATCCTTTTTAATTTCTAAAAGATCTTCTTTTTTACCACTAAAGTGTAATATTCCATCTTTTCTTTTGCCAATAAAATTCATTGAACCATCGCCAAAAATAAAAGCACAAATTTTTATTAAATAAGGGAATTTAGGATTATCGTAAGTCAGTGGTAAAAGATTTCGCTCTTTTAACTTTTTAATTATTATTTCCAAAGAAGATTTTTCTTTAGGGGCTTTTATTTTGTAAAAATTTTTTTTGATTTTTTCTTCATCAGCTATAACTTTACTTAAAGGTTTTTCATAAAGAACTCCTTCAAAACCATAAACTGCTACTTTATCACCAATCATCAACGATTTTGCCTCTTTCATTCCTTGTGGTGTAAAAATAGGATGATCTTCTGTGACATCAATTATAAATCCAGCTTTGGTAGTGATTCTTAAAATTTTTCCATAAGGTTTAAGTTTAAAAAATTTTATTATTTTTGTCTTATCTAAAATTTTTTTATCTTTATCAAAGCTCAAAATTTGAATTTCTGGCAAAAATTTTTCTAAATCTTTCATTTCTACAAAATAACCGTGCTCTGTTAAAATTTTTGCATCTTTTGTCAAACACATACCGTAGCCTTCATGGATGTCTGGCATAGCTAAAGCATATTTATAAATTCCTGGAAGTGAAGCTACGTTTACTAATTGCCATAAACTTTTATCTTCCAAAATATCATCGAGCATTTTTTCTTCAGCAAAAATACGAGCAGGAACTCTCATGCTAACCTCGGGTCTAAGCGGGTCTTCTCGAAAACTTTTTGGAATCTCCCAAATATAATCTGAAATTTTAATTAAATCTTTTCTCTCTGGCTTTTCCATTGTAAATTTATTATAATATAAAAGATGGATAAAAAATTGTGGCAAATAATTGAAAAGGAGATAAAAAGACAGGAGGAGACTTTGGAGCTTATTCCTTCAGAAAATTTTGTTGATCTAGAAACCTTGTTTATTGTTGGCTCACCATTGATGAATAAATATGCTGAAGGTTATCCAGGAAAGAGATATTATCCAGGAAATAAATTTATTGATGAAATTGAAAATTTAGCTAAAGAAAGAGCCTTGAAAGCTTTTAAATTAAATCCAAATGAATGGTCAGTCAATGTTCAGCCTTATTCTGGTTCTCCGGCAAATTTAGCTGTTTATCTTGGACTTATAAATCCAGGAGAAACAATTATGGGCCTTAATCTTTTTCATGGAGGGCATTTAACTCATGGCCATAAAGTAAGCTATACAGGAAAACTGTTTAACTCAATTCAATATGAAGTAAAAGATAAGGGGATAGATTTTGAACGTCTTGAAAAATTAGCTTTGGAGCATAAACCAAAAATTATTATTTCAGGAACAACTGCTTATCCAAGAATTTTAGATTTTAAAAAATTTTATGAGATTTCTAAAAAAGTTGGTGCTTATCATGTTGCTGATATTTCGCATATTGCTGGACTTGTTATTGCTGGATTTCATCCTTCACCTTTTCCTTATGCTGATGTCGTCACCATGACAACCCATAAAACCTTGAGAGGACCAAGGGGAGCAGTTATTTTTATGAGAAAAGAATTGGAAGAAAAAATTAATAAATCTGTTTTTCCTGGTCTTCAGGGAGGACCACATATGCATACTATCGCTGGCATTGCCTACGCATTTGGTAGAGCTTTGAAAAAAGATTTTTATAATTATCAAAAACAAATTTTTAAAAATTCAAAAAAATTGGCTGGAGAATTAATAAAAAGGGGCTTTGAACTTTATGCTGGTGGAACAGACAATCATTTAATGATGATAGATCTAAAATTTTTAAATTTAGATGGGAAGACTGCCCGCCTGGACTCGCTATCGGCGAGGCTGGCTGAAGCTTTGCTTGAAAGAGCTAATATTGTTGCTAATAGAAATTCTCTTCCTTCTGATACTTCACCTTTTAATCCTTCAGGAATTAGGCTTGGCACTCCAGCTATTACTTCTCGAGGAATGAAAGAAAAAGAAATGATAAAAATTGCTGAATTTTTTGAAAGAATTCTAATAAAAAAAGAAAAACCAGAAAAAGTAAGAAAAGAAGTTATAGATTTAACAAAAAATTTTCCTTTGCCTTATAGAAAGTGGTTTGGGTTGATAAAGAAATTTTCTTAAATTACATTAACTGTTTTTTTCCATATTTTTTTGCCGCTGAAGGTTGTTTTTCTTAAGGTTTTAAATTTAACTTTGCCTTCTTTCAAAGCATATAAAGTATCATCTTTACCAACGCCAACGTTTTTTCCAGGCAAAAATTTTGTTCCTCTTTGACGAACAATCACATATCCAGGTTTAACAATTTCTCCATCAAAAACTTTAACTCCTAAATATTTTGGCTTGGAATCCGCTCCTCTTCTGGCTGTACCTCCTGACTTTTTCTGAGCCATTCTCGAAATTCTTCACCAATTAATGGCTTTCGACCAATAATAATATTTTCTTTAATGCCTCTTAAAACATCTTCTCGACATTCTAAAGCAGCTCTGACCAAAGCTCTGGCAGTTTCTTGAAATGAAGCGGCGGACAAAAAACTATAGGCAGTGGAAGCGACATTTTTAATTCCCATTAAAAGCAAAATTCCTTTAGCTAATTTTTTGCCTTCAGCTTTTAACCTTCTATTTTCTTCTAAAAACATATCCTTTTCTACAATCTCACCGATAACAAAATCGCTGTCTCCGGGATCAACAATTTTAACCCTAGAAAACATTTTACGAATCACAAGCTCAACATATTTATTATGGATGCCTGCGCCCTGAGGATTATAAATTTTCTTTACTTCTTCTAATATATATTTAAAAGCAGGCAATTTTCCACGAGTAGCATAAATTTTCTTTGGATCAGCCAAGCCTTCATTTAAAACATCACCACGATTAATTTTATCTCCTTTTTTCACTAAAAGTTTAAACTTTTTAGGAATTTTTATTTCAATTAATTCTTTCTTTTGCGTTTTTTTATTTTTAGTTACAATTTGTAAAAGATAATATTTAGGAGTTTCAAGGATATTTTTGACTCTTCCGGAAAAAGGACTAACAATACTTTCTAATTTTGGAGTTCTAGCTTCAAAAATCTCTTCAACACGAGGAAGACCCAAGGTAATATCAGCAACAGTAATCACGCCTCCGTAATGAAAAGTTCTCATCGTCAGTTGTGTTCCCGGTTCACCAATTGATTGAGCCGCAATTATTCCCACAGCTTCACCAGGTTTAATCAATTGATTATTACTCAAATCTAAACCAAAACATTTTTGACAAATACCATATAAAGTTTTGCAAGTGAAAGGCGAACGGACTCTTAAAGCTTCAATGCCTGCCTTTTCAATTTTTTGAGCAATTTCTCTGGTGATAATTTCTCCTTTATTTACTAAAATATTTCCTTCCTTATCTTTAACTTGTTCCAAGCTAAATCTTGAATAAATTTGATCAGCAAAACTATCGCCAATTTTTTCACATTCTTCTTTTTTTATTAATATTCCCCCTTTATCACCACAGTCAACCTCATGAATAACCAAATCATGTAAGGCATCAACCAATCTTCTTGTCAAGTAACCTGATTTAGGAGTTTTTAAAGCTTTATCAGCAGCGCCTTTTCTTGCCCCATGAGTACTAATAAAATATTCTAAAGGAGTAAAACCTTTTTTATAAGAAGAAGTAATAGGAAGTTCAATAATTTTACCAGCGGGCGTAGAAACTAAACCTTTGATAGCTGTCATTTGTAAAAGCTGGGAATAATCTCCACGACCACCAGAATCAATCATCAATCTTGGGTTGCTTAAAGGTGAAGTTTCATTTTTCAAAGAATTAATAATTTCTCTTGTGGCCAAACTCCAAATTTCTGTAAGTTGGGCTCTTTTTTCTTCATCACTAATCCAGCCAGTCTCATAAGCTTTTTGAATTTCTTTTTGCTTTTCTAAACATTCATCAATAATTTTTTTAAAGTTTGAAGGAACCACCAAATCATCAATACCTAAACTGAGTCCACTATAAGTAGCAAAACGAAAACCAAGTTCTTTAAGATTATCTAAAATAAAAGCAAGTCTTTCACTTCCATATTGAGCTAAAATTTCATTAATTAATTTAGCGATTGATTTTTTCTCTATGACTTCATTAACAAATCTGAAATCAGCCGGTAAAACATTGTTAAAAATAATTCTTCCTACAGAAGTTTCGATATTCTTTTCATTTTTAATTTCTTTAATAATGATTTTTGCTTGTAAATCTATCTCTCCTAAATTATAAAGATACAAAGCAGTTTTAGCATCAAAAATTTTTCCCTCTCCTTTTTTACCCTCAGCAAGATTAGTTAAATAATAAAGACCACTTAACATTTCATGACGAGGTTTAACAACTGGATCACCGGTAGCTGGTTTTAATAAAATTTTATCAGCAGACATAATTTCCTTAGCTTCTTTTTGTGCTTTACTTGAAAGTGGTAGAAAAACTCCCATTTGATCTCCATCAAAATCAGCATTATAACCTTCGCAAACCAGGGGAGGAATTCTTAAGGCCAAACCCTCAACCAAAATAGGTCGAAAAGCTAAAAAGCCAAGTTTGTGAAGTGTTGGTGCTCGATTAAGTAAAACATATTTATTTTGAACAACTCTTTCTAAAGCAGCTAGAGCATCTGGATCTTGAATTTCGATTAAATAATTAGCTTGCTTTGTTGTTTGTACTTTGTTTTCTTTTAAAAGTTCATGAATAACATAGGGTTTGAAAAGTTCAAAAGCAATTTTTTTAGGCAAACCGCATTCATTAATTCTTAATTCTGGATCAACAACAATAACTGATCTTCCTGAATAATCAACTCTTTTTCCTAAAAGATTTTGTCTGAATCTTCCTTCTTTGCCTCTTAAATTGTCAGCCAAAGATTTAACAACTTTGCGGCGACCAATAGTAATTTGCTCTTTTTTACGAGAAATATCAATTAAAGCATCAACAGCTTCTTGAAGCATTCTTTTTTCATTTCTCAAAATAATTTCCGGAGTTTTAAGCTCAATTAATTTTTTAAGTCTATTATTTCTATTAATAATTCTTCGATAAAGATCATTTAAATCTGAAGAGGTATATTTACCACCAGCCAATTGAACAATCGGTCTTAGATCGGGAGGAATCACCGGCAAAATAGTAAAGATCATCCATTCTGGTCGACGATTGTGTTTAATAAAAGCATTAACAAATCTTAATTTCAAAGAAAGATTTTTCTTTTCTATACCCGTTGCCTTTGGTAATTTTTTCAAAATCTCTTTCCTCATTGCCTCCAAGTCAATCTCTTCCAAAAATCTTCTAATTGGTTCAGCACCAATACCAACCTCAAAAGTATTTGGATATTTTCGAGAAAAGTAAAAATATTCAGTATCAGAAAGAACTTTTTTGGGACAAAGAGTTTTTAATTCTTCTTTGATTTGATTAAAAATAGCTGTTTTTTGTTTTTTCTCTTCTCTTGATTCGGTTTTAGCCATAAATTCTTTATATTCCTTTTCAATTTCTTTTAAAATTCTCTCTTTTTCTTCTTCATTAACTCTGGTAATAATATAAGATGAATAGTAAATAACTTTTTCTAATTGATATAAAGGAATGTCTAAAAAGAGCTTTAAAGGATAAGGATAAACTTTTAAAAACCAAATGTGGGCACAAGGAGCTACTAAAACAATATGTCCCATTCTTTCTCTTCTTACTGAGGAATGGGTAACTTCAACACCACATCTTTCGCAAACAATGCCTCTGACTTGAGGATTTTTATATTTGCCGCAAGAACATTCGAAATTTTTCATTGGCCCAAAAATAACCTCGGAAAAAAGACCGTGCCTTTCTGGTTTTCCTGTTCGATAATTAATTGTTTCTGGTCTTAAAACCTCTCCTTTACTCCAAGTTAAAATTTCTTCAGGTGAAGCAATCTTTAAAACTATTTTTTCAATTTCAGTTGTTGATAATGGTCTTTTCATTTTTCTTCTTTAATTTCTTCTTGAGCGACTTTTTCCAACTCAGAAATGGTTTTTTCTTCTTTCTCTTTACGATAATGAATTTCAACATTAAGACCTAAACCCTTAAGCTCGTTGATTAAAACATTGAAAATAGCTGGAGATGAAGTGACTTCAACATCTTCGCCTTTAATAATTCTTTCATAAGTTAAATGTCTTCCTTTAACATCATCAGATTTAATGGTTAGCATTTCATGTAAAATTTCTGTAGCGCCATGAGCTTCTAAGGCCCACATTTCCATTTCACCAACCCTTTGACCACCAGCTTGAGCTCTGCCACCAAGAGGTTGCTGAGTAATTAAAGCATATGGACCAGAAGAGCGAGCGTGAATCTTATCTTCAACCATATGAACTAATTTCATAATTGTCATATAACCAACAACAACTTTTTGAGCAAATTTTTCTCCTGTTTTACCATTATAAAGAATTGTTTTACCATCTTCAGGAAGACCCGCTTTTTTAAGCTCAGCCTTAATTTCTTCTGTTGTCATTCCTGAAAATGGAGGCACAATAGCCCGATAACCCAGGGTATGAGCAGCTAAACCAAGATAAGTCTCAAGAATTTGCCCCACGTTCATTCGAGAAACAATACCTAGAGGATTTAAAATAACATCCAATCTTCTACCATCAGGTAAAAAGGGCATATCCTCTTCACGAACAATTAAAGAAATAACACCTTTATTACCATGACGATTGGCCAATTTATCTCCAACTTGAATTTTTCTTACCTTACCAATTTCAACAAAAATTCTTTTCAAAACTCCTAATTCAGTAATCTCACCTTTGCTTCTTTCCAAAACCCTAATTCTAATTACTCTCCCCTCTTTTCCTTGTTCTAAATATAAAGAGGAATCTTTTTTTTCAGCAGCTTTTTCTCCAAAAATTGCTTTCAGTAATTTCTCTTCGGGAGTTAATTCTACTTCTCTTTTAGGAGTAATTTTACCAACCAAAATATATCCTGGCTTTACATAAGTACCAATTCTAACTAAACCATCAACATCTAAATTTCTTAATTTGGCTTCAGGAACTCCGGGAATATCTGAAGTAGTAATTTCCGGACCGAGACGAGTATCTAAAACATCACAAGAAAATTCTTCTAAATAAACCGAAGTAAAAATATCTTCTTTCAAAAGTCTTTCAGAAATAACAATAGCATCTTCATAATTATAACCATACCAGGGTAAAAAACCAATCAAAAGATTTTGACCTAAAGCTAAGGCCCCATCTTTAAGAGCTGGACCATCAGTTAAAACATCTCCCTTTTTAACTCTTTGCCCTAATTTAACAATTGGTTTTTGATTATAACAAGTAAATTTTGATGTTCTTTCAAATTTCTTTAATTTATAAATTTTGGGTGATTTTTTACTATCGGATAATATAGTAATATGATCAGCATCTACTTCAATAACTTTGCCATCTTCCTCAGCAATCAAAACTAATCCTGATTCACGGGCAATTTTTTCTTCTAAACCAGTAGAAACCAGGGGTACATCTGGTTTAACTAAAGGAACAGCTTGTTTTTGCATATTTGTTCCCATTTGCGCTCGATTAGCATCATTATGCTCAACAAAGGGTATAAGTGAGGCGGAGACAGTAAAAATTTGAAAAGGTGAGACATCAACAAACTCAACTTTTTCTCGAGAAATTTTCATTGGTTCACCATAAACCCTGGCCTCAACTTCTTTATCCAAGATATTTCCATGTTTATCTATTCCAGTAAAACAAGAGGCAATAATATGATTTTTTTCTTCCTCTGCAGAAAGATAAACTATTTCTTTGGTAATTTTACCGTTGACAACCTTAAAATAGGGTGTTTCTAAAAAGCCATAAGGATTTCGGCGAGAATATAGAGCTTTGAATAAATTTATACCCACATTTTGACCTTCAACTGGGGTTTGGATGGGGCAAATCTTTCCATAATGAGTTGGATGAACATCACGAGCTTCTAGGGTGGCTCTTTCTTTGGAAAGCCCTCCCGGTCCAGCAGCGGTTAATTTTCTTTTGCTTTCAATTTCTGATAAAGGATTGGTTTGATCTAAAATTTGTGAGAGCTGTGAGGTATTAAAGAATTCAATAAAACTATTTATAAGTTTTCTTGGGTAGACAACCTGGGAAGGCATTAAAGCTTGAGATTTATCAACCGTGCTCATTCGATCCTGAATATCTTTTTTAAGTCTGACAACACCAATTCTAGCTTGATTTTCTAAAAGTTCACCAACATCACGAACACGTCGATTAGACAAAGAATCAACCTCATCAGCTTCAGCTTTCGGATCATTATTTAAACGAATAATTTCTTTAATTGTTTCGGCAATATCTTCTTTTTCTAAAATTAAAGACTCGGAATTTCTTTTGAGTCTTCTGTTGAGATGATATCTACCCACCGGAAAAAGATTGTAACGAGCAAGATTAAGAAAGGTTGATTCAAAATAATAAACAGCATTATCATAGGTATTGGGTTCAAATGATTTTAATTTACGGTGGATTTCTAAAATAGCCTCTTCTTTTGTCTGGGTTTCATCCTTTTTAAGAGTATTTTCAATTAAATTAAATTCATCTTTAATATTTTTAAATTCTTCTAAAATTTCTTCATTATTTTCAAAACCAAAAGCTTTAAGCAAAATCGTGACATAAACTTTTTTGCGTCTATCAATTCTGACCGTTAAAGTATTGGCTGGTTCAGTTTGGAATTCAAGCCAAGCTCCTTGATGAGGTAAAATTTTAGCACCAAATTTTTTAAATTCACCGTATAAAAG
>Ga0272449_1004863_pt1 | contig 10750 bp, 7 predicted proteins | sample YNPCB0241_FD_198679 | JGI IMG/M metagenome (GOLD analysis project Ga0272449, IMG submission 198679) | Hot spring sediment microbial communities from Yellowstone National Park, WY, United States - YNP-CB-024-1 | ecosystem: Environmental > Aquatic > Thermal springs > Hot (42-90C) > Sediment...
GTGTTCGATTATACCACCACAAAGTTTGAGAGGCTCTATGCCCTCTCCGCAATCAGCCCTTATATAAACAACAGTGCCGAATTGTTGAATGCCCTTGAGGTGCATATCCCTGAGCTCCCTCTGTCCTCCATCTTAGATGTGGCTAATATCACCCCGCGGGATGTCAGAATAACAGATGCCATACTTTCAAATTTCAGCGAGAGGGGCGGCGCGATGTTTTTAAATGAAAATCCACTGAATAGACTCTGGTGGCTTATGAGGTCTGAGGATGAGGCATTTGCGAGGGCATTGATATATATGGTGAAGAACAGCAAGGACGAGACACTCCTCGGGAAGATGATGAGGGGATTTATGAACCGATTTGAGAGGGGATACCTGTACAATACGATGGCACACGCTTATGCGGCGGTGGCATTCAAACTCTTCTCTGAGAGATTCAAGGGGGCAATTAAAGAGAGCAGCCTCAGTGTAGGATACAGGTGTAATAGGTACACTGAAAAGGTAGACAGGGATTTTACTGTAAAGCAGTTTGTCTTTGATATCCTCCCGACAAAGGAGATCTCAGGTGGCTTGAGTGTCTCTGACTGTAACCCTGACGAGGAGAGATTTACTATTTCGGATAAGAATAACAACTACTGGGTCTGGGTTCTAACTGAGAAGGAGTATGAATTGAATGAACCTGTCTTCAGGGGCTTCAGGATAAAGAAGGAGTATCTGGATGAGCAGGGTAAGCCAAAGAATGAGTTCAAGAAGACGGATATTGTGCGAATAAGACTCACTATCGATGCAGACAATTACTATAACAATATCGTTGTAAAGGAGCCCTTGATAACTGGATCGGATATAGTGGGGAGGATAAAGAAGGAGGACTCTCACGGGAATTTTGAGGATTACTACTGGTACTATACCTACTCCGATGTGAGGGATGGGCTGATAAGGACATATTATGAACGCCCGTATTCTAAGAAGATTGTTTTTGAATACAGGGTGAGGCTCAATACAAGGGGCGTCTATACCCTTCCGCCCACGAAGGTTGAACTTATGTATATGCCCGATGTATTTGGAGAGTTGCCAAACGGGCGGGTGGAGGTAAAGTAGTATCTCTGCCTCTATTCGTCAGGCAGGTTGTTCAACTCCTCTTCCTTTGCGAGTCCGTATTTTAAGAGTCTGTATCTTAAAGACCTGAAGGAGATGCCCAATAGTTTTGCCGCCTCTGTCTTCCTCCCCTTTGCCTCCTTGAGGGCGGAGATTATGGCGTTCTTTTCGATCTCCGATAGTCGAGAGTCCAGATCTATCCCTCCAAACTGATATATGTTTATCTCAGGTTTGCACTCCTTCTCTTTTAAGAAGTCGGGGAGGACATCTATGTCTATCTTCCCCTCCTTTGTAAGGGTCACCGCCCTTTCGATGATATTCTCGAGTTGCCTGACATTGCCGGGGAAGTCATAATTCAGTATGAGTTTCATCGCCTCCTCTGTAATCCCGTTGATTGCCTTATCCTGTTCGGCGGAGTAGAGTTTTATGAAATTGTCGAGTAACAGGGGTATGTCCTCCTTCCTGTCCTTAAGGGGCGGTACCTCAATCCGTATGACATTTATCCTGTAATAGAGATCCTCTCTGAATCTGCCTGACTTTACCTCCTCTTCAATGTTCTTGTTGCTGGCTGCTATCACCCTTATGTCCACCTCATACTCCTCAGTACCTCCAACCCGCCTTGCCCTCGAATTCTGAAGCACTCCCAGAAGTTTTACCTGAAGGCTTAAGGGCATCTCAGTTATCTCGTCCAGAAAGAGGGTCCCGCCATCAGCCACCTCAACGAGCCCTTTTTTATCTGAGACCGCCCCTGTAAATGCCCCCTTTGTATGTCCAAAGAGCTCTGATTCGAAGAGTGCCTCGGGGAGGGCACCGCAGTTTACGACCACAAAATTCTTTTCCCTCCTGGAGGAGAGGTTGTGTATTGCCCTTGCAATGACCTCCTTGCCCGTGCCACTCTGCCCTGTTATCAGGACGGTCGTCCTCGTGTCTGCCACCTTCTTTATGATATCGAAGATCTTCAACATCGGCTCCGACTTGCCGACCAGATTCTCAAGGGTGAAACGCTCCTTTAATTCTCTCTTAAGGGCAAAGTTTTCATTGAGTATTCGTGCCTTCTCAATCGCCTTTTTGACTATGGCGTTTAACTCCTCCATCTTCAGGGGTTTTATGAGATAGTGGTACGCCCCGAGTTTGAGGGCGTCTATGGCATTCTCGACTGTGGCATAGGCGGTCATAAGTATAGTCTGGGCAAACGGAAGCCTTTCCTGCTGGTATTTCAATACATCAAAACCCGATGCCCCTTTCAGACGATAGTCGGTGAGTATCACATCATATTTATTACTGTCTATCAGCTCCTTTGCTGTCGATAGCCCTTCAGCCACATCTACAGTATAACCCTCCCTCTCGAAATTTATCTTCAGGACCTGTCTGAGACTCTCTTCGTCCTCGACGATCAGTATGTCTGGCATATATCACTCTCCTCTCTGTCTTATGGGCAATAGTATCCTGAATGTCGTCCCCTCACCTGCGGTGGAGTCCACGCTTATACTCCCCCTGTGCTCCCTTATTATGGAGTAGACCAGGGATAGTCCAATACCCGTGCTTTTGTCCTTGGTAGTATAAAATGGGTCGAAGACCCTGTCGAGCTCCGAAGGAGGTATACCGCAACCCGTATCTGTTACCGTAATCAAAAGATTTACCCCATCACCAGCATCTCTGAGACTTATAGAGACACTCCCATCGCCCTTGATTGCCTGAATGGAGTTCTTGAAGAGGTTCCAGAATACCTGCTTCATCATAGACTCATCAGCCTCGATATTTTTTTTGAATTCGTCGTTGATCTCAAAGCGTATCCCATCCTTATAATCCCTGTCAAATCTAATCAGCTCTATCACCTCTTTTATCAGGGCGTGCAGGTCTATCTCCTTAAACTTTGGGGGTGCGGGTCTTGCAAACATCAGGAAGCGTTCTATGAGTTCATTCACTCTGAGTAATTCCTTGATTACGATATCCATCAGAATGGCATCTTCCTGGTTTAAGCTTCTGCCCTTCTTGATAAGTTCTATCGAGCCGAGTATAGAGGAGAGGGGATTTCTTATCTCGTGGGCAAACCCGGTTGCGACCTTGCCTATGGAGGCGAGTCTTTCAGCCCTGATAATCTCCTCCTGAAGCCTCCTCCCCTCCGTCAGGTCTGATATCACATATACATCATCAGTCGTCCCGTCCTCGTAAATCTTCCTCTTGTGCCTGAGGGTTATAAATCTCTTTTCCTTGCCATTTAAGGATTGTATCTCCCCTCCCGATGTGGGCTTCAGGTTCTCCAGTATCTCTCTCAGTCTCACCGAGACCGATTCGTCTATATTTTGTGCGTTCACTGAGAAGAGGGCGGCGGCAATGTCATTTATATAAACCAGATGGTTATTCCTGAAGAGGAGCACACCGTCGGAGAGGTTCTCAACAATGGCCTTGTAGCGCTCAAAGAGAAAGGTATAATCCCTTTTCTGGGCGTAGTACTTCTCACTCGTTGTCTTGAGCTCTGTGGAGAGGTAAGAACTCAACTGGGCTATGACTGTATATGCAAGTATGTGTATAAAGAGGGAGTATATCAGCTGATCGAGTGGGGGTCTCGAACTATCTACTATCATACCGAGTATGTAAGGGAGGAATAAAAACTGTCTATCAAGGGCGAATATGAGTATTATTACTGAAGAGATGGCGGCTGTGATATAAGCCCCGACTCTGGAGAACAGGATGGAGGCAATTATGATGGAAAATGCAAAGAATATGGTGAATATGGAGCCGTCCTTGCCCGAAAAGTAGCAGAGGGCTGTAGAAAAGACTATATCACCGATGATCTGGGAGATTGCCGAGGCCCTGTACCACTTCGTGTTCTTCAACAGATAGAGATATACTAAGGAGGCGAGATATGCCAGAATGATTATCAGGATAAAGAAGGTAGACTCAAATCGGATTACAGAAGAGAAGTTACGGATATTCTTCATTATGGTGGCAAAGAGTAGAATTGAGACCACCACAATTCTGAAGAGCATCACCCATATAAGTTTATTTCTGAAACTCTCGGGGGTAGTATCCTGCATTATTGCATTTATTTGATAGCCCCTGCGATGCTGAAGATGGGGAGATACATAGATATAACAAGTCCACCAGCTACCACTGCGAGAAATACCATTATTATGGGCTCAAGTAGTGATGTCATTGTCTCTACTGCTACATCCACCTCGTCTTCGTAGAAGTCAGCGATCTTGGACATCATTGTATCCATAGCACCTGTGGCTTCACCAACGGCTATCATCTGTACGACCATCGGTGGGAATACCTTTGTCTCCATCATAGGCTCTGCTATATTCTTACCCTCACTTATCTTCTCACGGGTATACATAATGGCCCTTTCCACTACCACATTCCCTGCAGCACGGGCCACTATATTGAGCCCATCGAGTATGGGGACGCCGGAGGCTATCATTGTACTCATAGTCCTCGTAAACTTTGCAACCGCCGACTTCCTAATGATGTCCCCAAATATAGGGGAGTTGATCAGTATCCTGTCCATAATCTCCTTGCCGGGTTTGCTTTTTATAAAGAGGATCAGAACCACCACGAATCCGACAAGGCTACCCATTATGAGAAACAGGTGATTTAAGAATGCATTTGACAGGTCAATTACGAATTGAGTGGGTGCAGGGAGTTCTCCTCCAAAGTCCTTGAACATCTTTTCAAACATCGGGATGACCTTCCAGAGCATTCCAATCACCAGCAGTATTGCTACTACGAGGACGGCGAGAGGGTAGGTCATAGCCCCCTTGACCTTCTTGACTATCTTGTCGTTCTTCTCGATGTATGCAGCAAGTCTGTTCATAATAGTGTCCAAAATACCACCTATCTCACCCGCGGCGACGAGGTTTACAAATAGGTCGTCAAAGACCTTCGGATGTTTTCGGAGGGCATCGGCAAAGGTAGAGCCGCCCTCCACATCGCTCTTTACCTGCAAGAGGATCTTCTTCATAGTGGGGTTGTCTGCCTGATTGCCAAGGATGTCCAGGCAGGTAACTAAGGGAAGACCTGCATTGATCATCGTGGCAAACTGTCGGGTGAATATGACCAGATCTCTGGTCGTTACGCCCGAGCCAAAAGAGATAGATGAAAAGTCGAGTTTGAACCCTGCTTTCTTCTTGATAGAGGTTACCTGAATCTCCTGTTTCTTCAACAGGGCTATTACAAACTCCTCATTTGGTCCTTCTGTCTGTCCGCTCCTCTTCTCTCCTGTCTTTGTAGTTCCTTCCCAGATAAAAATTGGCATCTATAAACCCTCCTTTTCTATATAACCAGAAACATCATTGTGACGGCAATCCTTTCGAAATGAGATTCCTCAATTCCTCAGGGTCAGAGGACCTCCCAACTGCCTCTTCAAGGGTGATCTGCTTCTTCAAATAGAGCATAGCGAGGGACTGATTCATAGTCTGCATACCGTATTTTGTCTGACCCACCTGCATAAGGGAGTATATCTGATGGATCTTGTCCTCCCTGATGAGGTTTCTGATGGCTGCATTAGGTATCATAATCTCGAGGGCAAGTACCCTTCCTCCGCCAATACGCGGGAGGAGTTGCTGGGATAAAACCCCCTCAAGGACGAAGGAGAGTTGTGCCCTCACCTGTGGTTGCTGATGGGGTGGGAAGACATCTATGATCCTGTTTATAGTCTGGACGCAGGAGTTGGTGTGGAGTGTGGCAAATGCCAGGTGCCCTGTCTCTGCGATGGTCAGTGCCGCCTCGATAGTCTCGAGGTCTCTCATCTCACCTATGAGGACCACATCGGGGTCCTGCCTCAATATGTACTTGAGTGCCTTCTTGAAAGAGGCGGTGTCAGACCCCACCTCTCTCTGGTTAACTATGCAATTCTTGTGTGGATGGAGGTATTCAATGGGGTCCTCAATCGTGACGATGTGTTCGTGTCGCTCTGTGTTGATACGGTCGATTATGGATGCAAGGGTCGTGGTTTTACCGGCTCCTGTAGGACCTGTGACGAGGATAAGCCCCCTTGGTTTACGGGTCAGTTCTGCCACTACCGGTGGGAGTCCCAGCTCCTGGAAGGTCATAATCTTAAATGGAATTACCCTGAATGCCCCTGAGACGGCACCCCTTTGCATAAATATATTTGCTCTAAATCGGGAGAGCCCCTTGATACCAAAGGAGAGGTCCAGTTCGTTCTCCTCCTCGAACCTCCTCTTCTGGGCATCTGTCAGAATGGAATAACACAACTCCTTGGTCTCTGCAGGTGTGAGAGGGGGTAGCTTCAGAGGCACAAGGTTGCCGTCAATTCGGAGTTGGGGTGGGGAACCCGTTGTGATGTGCATATCTGAAGCGCCCTTCTCGATCATGGCTTTTAATAGTTGATGCAGGTTTGGCATATCTCCTCACCCTTTCTTGTTATCTGATTACGGCCGTTGTCCTTATGACTTCATCTATAGTTGTAATCCCATCCTGTAATTTCTTCAGGGCCGCCTCTCTTAAAGTTATCATACCGTTTTTGATGGCTATCCTCCTGATCTCAGCAGTGGAGTCGCCTCGCAATATCGCCTCTCTTATCTCCCTGTTGAATCTCAGATTTTCGTAGATACCGATCCTGCCCTTATAGCCGATGTTATTGCACTTCTCACAACCTCTGCCCTTATAGACCTTAAAGTTGGGTATCAACTCCTTCTTGACGCCAAGCCCCTCGAGCACTTCAGAAGAGACCTTGACCTCCTCCTTACAGTTTTCACATATCTTTCTGACGAGTCGCTGAGAGACGATTACCAGCACTGCAGAGGCAACGAGGAAGGGTTCGACACCCATATTGAGGAGCCTCGTGACTGTAGAGGGGGCGTCATTCGTGTGCAGGGTCGAGAGGACGAGGTGACCTGTAAGTGCCGACTTAATGGCTATCTCTGCCGTCTCCAGGTCCCTTATCTCTCCCACCATTATGACATCGGGGTCCTGCCTGAGAAATGACCTGAGTGCCGCTGCAAATGTGAGACCGACCTCCGGTCTCACCTGAACCTGATTCATCCCCCTGATATTGTACTCCACAGGATCCTCAACCGTGGAGAGATTTACATCGTCTGTATTCAACTCCATAAGGGCTGAATAGAGTGTGGTGGTCTTACCCGAACCAGTAGGACCGGTCACAAGCACCATCCCGTAGGGCTGGGAGATTGCCCATTTGTAGTCCTCGAGTTGCTTTGGCTCGAAACCCAGTTTGGTCATATCCTGCTGCAGTCCAGCCTTTCGCAGAATTCTAAGGACTATCCTCTCTCCAAATATAGATGGGAGTGTAGAGACTCGGAAGTCTATAGGTTCATCCTCACCGGGGAAGGTCATTCTTATTCTTCCATCCTGAGGGAGCCTGCGCTCTGAAATATTCAGTCTTGCCATTATCTTTATTCTGGATGAAAGTGCCTCTTTGATTGCAAGGGGTGGTCTTGAGACCTCATAAAGAACGCCATCTATCCTGTACCTGATTCTCATAAATTTCTCGTAGGGCTCAATATGTATATCACTTGCACCCTTATTTATGGCGTCGGTAATTATGGCATTTACAAATTTCACTATCGGGGCATCAGAGGCGCTCTTCTCGAGCTCGGCGACATTTACTTCCTGATTATCCTCTGTGACTATCTCAAGTACATCTAAGGTATCGGATATGGATGCCGCTAACCCCTCCTGTGGCTGGGGCTTTTGCTCACCTCCATAGTACTTCTCAATAGCCGCCTTTATCTGATTGTAAGATGCAAGTACCCTCTCAACATTGTAGCCCGTCAGGAATTTTACATCGTCTGTAACGAAGAGGTTGGAGGGGTCTGCCACGGCTATTACAAGGGAATTCCCTGCCCTGTTGATAGGTATAATGGTGTGCTTCAGGCACATCTCCTTCGGGACGAGCTTTATAAGTTCTCCATCAATCTGGTAGTCATCGAGATTTACCACAGGAAGACCATACTGACTTGATAGGAAGTTGGCGAGCTGGTCGTCTTTTGCAAACCCGAGTTTAATCAGATTCTCAACCAGTCTCCCGCCCGACTTCTTCTGCTCCTCCAGGGCCCTCTGGAGCTGGTTTATCGAGATTAACTTTTCTCTTACAAGTAACTCTCCAAGCGGTTTTGCCATAGTACCTCTAATTATTATTCATCTGCAAGGGTGACAGCGAACACCTCTTCAAGAGTAGTGATGCCCTTTGCCATCTTCAAGAGGGCACTCTGTCTTAAGGACTTCATCCCTTTTTTCATAGCCAAATGTTTAATCTCAATATCAGACATACCGGCAATAATGGCATTTCTGATGTCTTCTGTAATCGGTAGAATCTCATATATGCCTATCCTCCCCTTGTATCCCGTACCTCTGCACTTCTCACAACCTTTACCCTTCATAGGGGTTGCCGCCTCCGCCTCCTCTTTTGTGAGACCGAGCTCCATCAGATACTTTTTGTCTACCTCCACAGGCTCTTTACAATTGGTACAGATCTTTCTCACAAGTCGTTGTGCCTGAATCAGATTTAGAGAGGACGCAACGAGGAATGGCTCGATACCCATATTGATGAGACGGGTGATGGAAGAGGGTGCGTCATTCGTGTGGAGGGTGGAGACGACAAGCTGACCGGTTAAGGCCGCCTTGATGGCTATCTCTGCCGTCTCCAGGTCTCTTATCTCTCCCACAAGGATTACATTCGGGTCCTGTCGGAGGAATGACCTCAGGGCAGATGCGAATGTGAGTCCGATCTCCTCGTGCATCTGAATCTGATTTAGTCCCTCGATGTTATACTCAACGGGGTCTTCCGCAGTCATAATATTGACTGTGGTCTTGTTGAGCTCTGCGAGTGCAGAGTAGAGTGTGGTGGTCTTACCCGAACCGGTAGGACCGGTCACAAGCACCATCCCGTAGGGCTGATATATAGCCTCCTTGAATTGTTTGAGCTGCTCATCTTCGAATCCGAGTTTTGTCATATCCAGTTGAAGATTTGATTTGTCCAGAAGCCTCATGACCACCTTCTCACCAAAGACACAGGGGAGCACCGAGACACGGAAGTCCATCTCCCTACCGTCTTTAATTTTGATCTTTATCCTCCCATCCTGTGGTATCCTGTGTTCTGCGATGTCCAGATTTGCCATAATCTTGAGTCTCGAGATGAGTGCCATCTTGATCTTCATAGGTGGTTTCAATACCTCTACCAGTTCTCCATCTATTCTGAATCTGATCCTGAACTCCTTTTCGTAGCACTCTACATGGATATCGCTTGCCTTTCTCTCAATGGCGTCGATCAATATCTGGTTTACGAGCCTTACGATTGGCTTTGCCGAAGATGCCTTCTCCAGGTCTATGGTATCTAACTCCTCTTCCTCTTCTCCTCCAATCTCCGCTACCAGCTGCTCCATAGCGGAGTTTATCTCCCCCTCCTGCTTCTGCTTCTCGATGGTACCGAATACCCGGTCAATGGCGTTTTTGATGGCTACCTCGGAGGCTATCACAGGTTCCACATTGTAGCCGGTGAGGAATTTGATGTCATCTATGGCATACATATTGGAAGGGTCTGCCATCGCAACGACAATGGAGTTACCCGCCCTGTTAATCGGTATGATACAGTGTCTGTCGCAGACTTCACGAGGTATAAGCTTTGAGACCTCAGGGTCAAGCTCCATCTCGGAAAGGTCTACGGCGGGGGTCTTGTATATCTTACTCAGGAAGTTGGTATACTCCTGCTCTTTTATAAATCCCTCTTTTACAAGGATGGAGCCGAGTCTATCGCCGCTCTTCGACTGAGACTCCTTTGCCTTCTTCAGTTGATCGAGGGATATCAATTTTTCTCTTACAAGTAGTTCACCAAGCTTATCCTGAGAACCCACCTTATACCTCCTGTCTTTTTCTAATATAATAACAATTACAAAAAATCAATAGTTATTAATTGCCCTATTTCGCCGTTACTTTAAAGTCCCGAATTCTTTATACATAATCTGAGCGATTTTTTCTGTTTTTAAAGGTCAAATTTTATACTATTTATCAGAGTGAAAAGAGGGAGAGATGTGCCCCCCTCCCTTCTTCACCCATTAGGTGAAAGGACTTAACTATGAATAAGAATACAAAATCAGCGTTAAAAATCAACAAAATTGAACCAACTAATGAAAAAATTACTGTGCGTTCTGGTATGTCTTTATTCAAGCGGTATAGCGATATGACGGGTATCTGCGATATACTTGCGGAGATTTTTAGAGACCTTCGCAGGGGCGATAAGGGGGTAGAGGTTGATAGTTTGTGCAAGCAGTTATTATGCTATTTTATGGAAGGAGAATCGTTAACCCTGACGAGGTTTGATGAGTTAAAAGGGGATATTGCGTATGCTGGGATAATAGAAAGAGACCTGTCAAGATTTTTGTGTCTGAAATCTGGAATTGAACATATTGCCTGAGGGTATAAGGAGGAGTACGATAGGTACAGGGAGGTGGAGGATAATAGAGGAAGCGGGAAGGGTTATAAGGAAGGCGAGGCAGATATATGTGAAGGTATGTTTGAGCGCGGAGAAATTTAAGGAATACTTGAAGATAAGTGAGGGGATAGAGGGATTACAATTAGTAGTTGATACTTCAGGAGTGGACACATCCTGAGTAAAGAAAATAAATTTGGGTCATAGAAGATGAGTATATTGTAATGGAGGATAGGGGAGGAATAT
>Ga0272449_1004864_pt1 | contig 10749 bp, 9 predicted proteins | sample YNPCB0241_FD_198679 | JGI IMG/M metagenome (GOLD analysis project Ga0272449, IMG submission 198679) | Hot spring sediment microbial communities from Yellowstone National Park, WY, United States - YNP-CB-024-1 | ecosystem: Environmental > Aquatic > Thermal springs > Hot (42-90C) > Sediment...
GTTAAATCCTTGATTGAGTATTTTAAATTTTTGATTCCGCCTTCAATCGCACTGAAAAACATCTCTAAAATATCCGTCTCAATGAGCGGTAGAACAACTTGCGTTTCAGGGTCTCCAAATCTGCAATTAAACTCAAGGACTTTCGGACCCTCATCCGTTATCATAAGACCGCAGTATAGACAACCCTTATACTTTCTATTTTCACTTTTAAGACCTTCAATTGTTGGTTTGATTATTTCATTTTTAATCCTTTCAAGCATACTTTGGTCAATTAAAGGTGTTGGGGCGTATGAGCCCATTCCACCGGTGTTTTTACCTTTGTCGTCATCAAAGACCCTTTTATAATCTTGCGCTGGCGGTAGCGTTATAAAATCATCTCCATCTGTTATAGCAAATATAGAAGCTTCTTCTCCTTTGAGAAATTCTTCAATCACGATTTTTTCGCCCGCTGAGCCGAAAATTTTTCCCAAAAAATAAAGTTCAATTGTTTTAATTGCTTCGTTGTGATTTTCGCATATCGTCACGCCTTTCCCGCCAGCTAAACCATCAGCTTTTATGACTATGGGTGGAGTTAAAGAAAGAGCGAATTTTTTCGCTTTATCAATTTCATCAGCTGTAAATGTATCGTAATTCGCGGTAGGTATGCTGTATTTACGCATGAAATTTTTTGCGAAGACCTTGCTACTTTCAATTTCAGCTGGCAGTTTACGCGGACCGAAAATTTTTAAACCTTTTGATTCAAATAAGTCAACGATTCCAAGTGAGAGTGGAAGTTCAGGACCGACAACTGTTAAATCAACTTTATTTTCAATCGCGAAGTTGAGGAGTGAATTTATATCGTCAGCTTTTATTGGGATTGTCTCTGCGATTTCTGATATTCCAGCGTTGCCGGGTGCACAAAAAATTTTCTTTACACTTTTTGATTGCGATATCTTCCAAACAAGTGCATGTTCCCTCCCACCGCCTCCAACGACGAGGACATTCATCGTTTTAAATTCGTTTTATTTTTAATCATAGGTGAAATTTTCAAGCTCGCGAACCAGAGAAATTATGATATTGTTGATGTCGTAATTTTCTTCGTTTACGATCGGTGAAATTTGTCTTTGATTTTTGAAAACATCAAACGCTTTCGCAAAGGCGTTCACAATTGAATTTGGGTCGTTCAAATCGGCGATCAAGCTGTTTTTATAATCGCCGATTATGTATCTGTAATTGTTTTGCCCGTTAATTATAGCAATGTATGGCTTTCCAGCGCCGATATAATCGTATGGAATGTTTGCGCTGTCAAATTCATCAATGTAGATTAAAAAGTTTGACGAGCAAAGCAATTTCACATATGCTTCCCGTTGCAGGTTGAGAAATATTTTCACATTTTCTTTCAATTGAAGCTTCGTGATTAAGTTTATCGTATCGCGAGTTGGTATGCCTATTAAATTTAGAACAAGCGATTTTTTGAAAAGTTCATCCCTTCGTGAGATTTGATTTAGTGCAGTTAAAATCGGCTTTATCTTTTTGACGGTTATTTTCCCCGATGCGAAGGTTAGGGTGAAATTTTCATTTTTATCGTCATGTTTGGAAGCGAACTCAAGGAAGTTCACCCCGGTTGGGATTATCTTTACGGAATTGTAGTCAAGGAAAAGATGGTTTTGAAGGAGTTTATCTTTGATTTTTCTATTGTCGGCAATGATGAGCGAGCCGTCCCTTAAGAGTTTTTTCTCTTTGGATTGATGTTTTTCTAAAGCTGTTGTTAGGGAATAGTCAATTATGAGAGGGATTTTAAATTTTTTTGATAGATGTGCGCCAATTTGTATGTTTGAAAGTGGCGGTGCAAATGCAATTATCACATTGAAGTTTTCAGCTTTTAAAATTTTCTCGCCAAATTTTATCGCCCTATTCTTCCAAATCTGCTCGGGTTCTGATAAACCAAAGAATTTCAAGATTGAAGCGCTTGCCCCAGATAAAAATTCTTTACCGAGATTTGGAAAGTTTAGAGTGGCTATTTTTGAAAACGGCTTGAAAAGATTAACCGCATAAACTTTTATCTTGCTCTCTTTAATTTGTTCTGAAAATGTGAAGTCCTTTAAGTAAGGGAAGAAATTATGATTCAAAGTTAAAATTGATGCAAACCAATTGTAACTTGTCAAATTTCTTGCGAAGTTGAATACCCTTATGCTTTGACCATAGACGACAGGAAGAAAGTAATATGTTATCATCAAAACTTTTCTCATAGCTCAATCAAATTTTTTGGCAGGGTTGTCAAGCTTAATGCGGTTGAATTGACAAGTATGTCATCTTCTATCCTTACACCACAAAACCCCGGGATGTAAATACCGGGTTCAATGGTTATGACATTTCCATCTTTGAGGACATAATCGCTTCTCGGTGAGATTCTCGGGAGCGTGTGTATTTCCGTGCCAAGCCCGTGACCAAGCGAGTGCTTGAAAAATTTGGCGTATCCTTTTCTTTTTATGTAGTTTCTCGCAACAGCATCAAGCTCGTTAGCTTTCATACCCGACCTTACCGATTCAATTGCGATCTTTTGTGCTTCAAGCACTATGTTGTAAATTTTCCTTGCCTCACTTGAGATTTTCCCAACCGCTATCGTTCTCGTTATATCAGAGTGGTATCCGTTATAAACACAACCGAAATCAATTACGACAAGCTCACCTTTTTTTATTTTCTTATCCGTGGCGACACCGTGTGGAAGCGCCCCTCTCCAACCGCTTGCGACGATTATATCAAAAGCATCCCTTTCAGCTCCGTTTTTCCTCTGTAGGTACGAAATTTCGGATGCTATCTCAATTTCAGAAATCCCGGGCTTTATCAAACTTAATATCTCGTTGAAAACTCGTTCGCTTATTTTAATTGCCTCTTTTATGAAGTTTACCTCTTCACTTGTTTTCACAGCGGATATCTCTTCAATGAGGTTGTATGTTGGGACGAGTTTTATATTTTTGAATTTCCCTTTTATTTTTGCGTAGGCAGAAAATGGCAAATGTTCAGCTTCAAACCCAATCTTCCTCAACCCGTTAAAAATTTTTTTCCTTTCAATTAATTCAAAAAATGACTCATTTATTGCGATCATTCTCTTGAAGCCCCTGACCTGAATTTTCGCTTGTTCTTTGTATCTGAAATCGGTTATAAAGAATGAGTTTTCCTTTGTTATCAAGCAAAGCGCTGATGAACCGGAAAATCCAGTCAGGTATCTTATGTTTGGAAGGTGATTTATTAGGATGGCATCTATGTCAAACTCGTCCAATTTCTCTCTAACTTTTTCAACTTTGGTCTTCCAATTGCCCATCAGCGTTTAAAGATTTGATATGCTGTAATTTGGAGCTTCTTTTGTGATTATCACATCGTGTGGATGGCTTTCTCTCAATCCCGCGTTTGTCATTAAGATGAATTTCGTCTTTAATTTCATTTCTTCAATGTTTCTGGCACCGCAATATCCCATGGCTGAGCGCAAGCCCCCGATCATTTGATATACGACATCGTGAAGGTGACCTTTATACGGGACTCTGCCTTCAATTCCCTCAGGGACGAGCTTTTTTATGTCTTCTTCAACATCTTGGAAATATCTTTCAGCGCTTCCGGATTTCATCGCTTCAAGCGAGCCCATACCTCTATAAACCTTGTAACTTCGTCCCTCATATAGGACTTTTTCCCCTGGGCTTTCCTCTGTGCCTGCGAAAAGAGCTCCAATCATGACGGAATCAGCCCCAGCAGCGATTGCTTTAGCTATATCGCCAGTTTGCTTTATTCCGCCATCGGCAATTATTGGAATTTTATACTTAATCGCAACCTCCGCACAATTCATTATCGCTGTTATCTGAGGAACTCCAACGCCAGTCACTACCCTTGTTGTGCAAATTGACCCTGGACCAATTCCAACTTTGACAGCATCAGCCCCCGCTTTTATAAGATCAAGCGTTGCTTCTCCGGTTGCAACATTTCCAGCTATGACATCAAGTTCAGGAAATTTCTTTTTTATCTTCTTCAACATTTCAATCACTCCCTTTGAATGACCGTGAGCGGTGTCAATAACTATCACATCAACTCCGACTTTTTTAAGTTCTTCAACCCTTTCAATTGTGTCAGACCTTATTCCAACCGCTGCTCCAACCCTTAATCTCCCAAGTTCATCTTTACAAGCGTTCGGATATTTTTTCTTTTTTTGTATGTCCTTGAATGTTATTAGTCCCTTCAAATAGCCATTTTTATCAACAACCGGCAATTTTTCTATTTTGTATTTTTGCAAAATTTTTTCAGCTTCTTCAAGCGTTGTGCCAACAGGAGCGGTTATCAGGTTTGAATTCGTCATATATCTTGAGATTTCCGCATCGGGGTCGGGTTCAAATCTTAAATCGCGATTTGTAACAATGCCGACAAGCTTACCGTTTGAATCAACTATCGGGATACCAGAGATTCTGTAAGTGCTCATTATCTCAAGCGCATCGCGAACTTTTCTATCAGGTGTCAAAGTTATTGGGTTTAAAATCATACCGCTTTCGGATCGTTTAACCTTATCAACTTCGCTTGCTTGCTTTTCAATTGACATATTTTTGTGAATTATGCCAATTCCACCTTCCCTTGCAATCGCTATTGCCATCTCCGACTCTGTCACTGTGTCCATTGCTGCGCTGACAAGGGGAATGTTTAACTTGATGTTCCTGGTCAATTTCGTTGAAACATCAACTTCCCGTGGTAAAACATTTGATTTCGCCGGGACAAGCAGGACATCGTCAAATGTGTATGCGATCCCGATGATTTTATTTTTGAAGATTTTAGCCATTGGAAATTCGTTGCTTGTTTATATGACTTTTAAAATTTTCAAGATGAATTCAAGCGCACCTCGGTTTAGGAAAATCACGGCGAAAAGCAGAACAAGAAATAGAATGGTAAATCTTTTCTCAATCTTCAAGACGGCATTTTCAATCTCCTTGCTCAACTCAATCCTTACGGATTCAATTTTTGATGATAACTCCGCCCTTAGAGATTCAATTTTTGTTTCAAATTCTTTCTTCGTCACAAACTCTTTCAAAATTTCATCCCTTAACTCAAACTTCGTTTGAACCCATTTATTTACTATCTCAGCGTCAATTATCGTTTCAAAAGCTTTTACAATTTTTTTCGCCTTTTCAGCCCCAATATATACTTCCGCCGGTATTGTAAATGGCATTTTTGAATTATCTTGTTTATTTGAAAGCTGAAAAGCCAGTTATATACTCGCCGATTATCAATGTATGTATGTCGTGCGTTCCTTCGTATGTCTTCACCGACTCAAGATTGTTCATATGGCGCATGACTGGATATTCGTTCAGTATGCCGTTAGCCCCGAGTATATCCCTTGCGAGTCGTGCAATTTCAAGGGCGTGGTAGACATTATTTCGCTTGGCGAGCGAGACCTGTACATAAGTTGCTTTACCTTGATCTTTTAAGCGTCCAAGTTGGATGCAAAGAAGTTGAGCTTTCGTTATTTCCGTTAGCATATAGACAAGTTTCTCTTGAACAAGTTGAAAGGAAGCGATAGGTTTATCAAATTGAATTCTCGTCTTTGCATATTCAAGCGCTGTTTCAAAGCAAGCCATTGCTGCTCCAATTGCTCCCCATGCGATGCCATATCTTGCTTGTGTCAAGCACATAAGAGCTGATTTTAAACCGTTGGTCTTTGGAAGCAAATTTTCTTCCGGTATCCAGCAATCTTGAAATATAAGTTCGCTTGTTACAGAAGCCCTGAGGGAATGTTTTCCTTTCATCTCTTGAGTTTCAAACCCTGGTGTTCCTTTTTCAACAAGGAAACCTCTTATTACGCCATCAAGTTTAGCCCAGACAACAGCAACATCTGCGATTGAACCGTTAGTGATCCACATCTTTGTACCATTGAGGACAAAACCGCCGTTTTTATACTCTGCCTTGGTGCGCAATCCCCCGGGATTTGAACCAAAGTCGGGCTCGGTCAGACCAAAGCAACCGATTTTTTCACCCTTTGCAAGCTTCGGGAGCCAGTAATTTTTTTGCTCTTCACTTCCGAACTCGTAAATGGGATACATAACAAGTGCACTTTGCACTGAGGCAAAACTTCTTATCCCGCTATCACCACGCTCAAGCTCTTGCATTATCAAACCGTATGCGACATTGTTTAAATTAGCACAGCCATACTTTTCTGGGAGAGTTGCGCCGAAAATTCCCAATTCAGCCATCTCAGGTATAAGGTGCATGGGAAATGTTCCTTCCATATAATGTTTTTCAATTATCGGTATAACCCTCTCGTCAACCCATTCCCTTACAGTATCTCTTACCATTTTTTCTTCCTCGCTGAGAAGTTCCTCGGTGTTATAGAAGTCAACGCCTTTAAATTTTGTCCCCACTAACATTTTTAAAGTGGAATTTTGTTTTTAAGTTCGTTGTAAATTATCAAAAAACGAAGTCAAATGCAAGGTGACTATATAGAAAGAATTTTCGCTATCTTCAAAAGATAAGGGTCAAGTTCTTTCCTTCTTCCAAATGTCTCTTTAAGTGGAGTTAATTTTATCTCGCCTTTCACTTCGCCTACCATTACATTAAATTTGCCCGAAATAAGAGCTTCAACAGCTGCTACACCGAGTTTGCTTGCAAGTATTCTATCTCTTGCGCTCGGGGAGCCACCTCGCTGTATGTGCCCGAGAACAACGACGCGATAATCAAAACCGTAAAGTTCTTTCACTTTCTTCGCTATTTTGAAAGCACCTCCCTCTTCATCACCTTCGGCAACTATTATGATACTACTTGTTTTATCCTTTCTGAAACCTTTCAAGACATTCTTTATTTCTTCATAATCGGTCTGTTCTTCAGGTATGGCTATGTATTCAGCCCCGCCACCTATTCCCGCCTCAACAGCTATGAATCCGGATGTTCTTCCCATCACTTCAACATAAAACAACCTGTCGTGTGCATCGGCAGTATCTCTTATCTTGTCAATTGATTCAAGCGCTGTATTTACAGCTGTATCGTAGCCGATTGTGTAGTCAGTTCCGTAAAGGTCGTTATCAATCGTTGCTGGTATTCCAACTGATGGTATCCCGTGCTCTTCGTATAAGGCAACCGCACCTCTAAATGTCCCGTCCCCTCCTATAGCGACTAATGCTTCAATTCCTTGTTCTTTTAAATTTTTTGCTGCTTTTGCCCGCCCTTCTTTCGTCATAAACTCCTCAGACCTTGCCGTTTTGAGGATTGTCCCACCACGCTGAAGTATGTTTGAAACCGAGCGCGCTTGAAGAGGGATAAATTCACCATTTATCATCCCCTGATAACCGTGACCTATACCTATAACTTCAAGACCGTAATAAATCCCGGCTCTTACAACCGCTCTTATACATGCGTTCATGCCCGGTGCATCGCCACCGCTTGTGAAAACACCAATTCTTTTCATAATTGATTTGATTAGCGTTTGTTTTTATTAAGTTAAATTTAAACATCGGGCTTAAAAAATACAAAGGGCTTTCGGGGAATTTTTGAAGTTTTAAACCTTTTGATTAATTTTTCCAAAGAAACAAATTGCACTATGCTAAAGTGAGAAAACTCATCCCAATTCTTTTTGCGTTTCACTCGTTGATATCCCAAAATTTTTTCAAGCCCACGCCTTTAAGAGACGACACCTTGGCTAAGGCAGGGGATAAAATCATAACAACACGGGATTTCATCCAAAGATATGAACTAACGGTTTGGCAGGGGAAGGAGAGGAAAACGCAGGTTGACAAAAATAAGCTTGAATTTTTATACTCAATGATTGCGGAAAAATTACTTGCTCTTGAAGCTTTAGAACTTGGCTTGGATAAAGAACCAGAGATTGAAAAAGCGATAAAACAAACGGAAAAACTTCTCGTCCTTGATGAGCTCTATAAACTTGAGATAAAAAATAAGGTTGAGGTTACAGAAAAAGAGATATTGGAAGCCCTGCCTAAATTTAACACGGAAGTTGAAATTCATTACATAATAGCAAAAAATAAAAGTGAAGCGGATTCTATCTGGGGCTTGCTGAAAAAGGGGATTGAATTTGATAGCTTGATGGTTGAACTCGGTCAAGGTGAGAACAAAGAAAAATTAAGATGGGGTGAAATTTATGAGCCGATTGAAAAGGTGGTTTATGATTATCTCTCCGTCGGTGAAGTTTATCAACCTATACTTGTTGATTCACTTTGGTATATAATTAAGCTTGCTGGCAAGGTTTCAAAGTTTGGTTTAAGTCCCGATGAAATTGAAAGCGCTAAAAGTCAAGTTAGGAGGATCATACAGTTAAGGAAGGAAAGGGAGAAGCTCATTGAATTCTCTCAAAAGTTCGGCGAGGGGAAAGTTTTAAAAGTTGACGCTCAACTTTTAAAACTCCTTTTTAACGAGATAAATAAAATAGTTGAAAAGAAAAAATTTGTGAGAAGGGCTGAAAATGTTGCAGTTTATCCGATCGCAATTTTGAGGGATGATTTTTTGGAGATAAAGAAAAATCTTGTGGATCATCTTGATGATTATTTTTTAAAAGCGGATAGCTTCAAAAGGACGCTTGACTATGTGATTGATCAATTGTCTTTTAAGGGGTTTGTCCTTCGCTCGGGGAGTCAAAGCGTTGGCGGAACATTGAACTCGCTTTTAAAAACAATCATAAACGAGGAGTTCCTCGTCTTTGAAGGGTATCGCCGTGGGCTTGATAAGTCGCCGGAGGTTTTGAAGGATATGGAAATGTGGAGGGATGCTTATCTTGCTTACGCTATGAAAAAGAAGTTGCTTGACTCGCTTAATTTGGGGAAGAAAATAACCGCTGAAGAACTTTTGAAGGGCTATTCCTCATCGCAAATATGGGAGATAAAAATTCAAGAAATACTCGTTGATGATTTATCTTTTGCTGATTCTCTTTTGAAGTTAGTAGAGCAGGGATATGATATGGGTGAGCTTGCAAGAAGATTTTCAAAAAGGGAATGGGCGAGGGAAAGTGGAGGCATCATTGGATATGTCCTTTCAAATCAACTTGGTGAAATTGGACAAATCGCTGGGACGCTTGAACCAGGGCAAGTTTACGGACCAATTTATACCGATGAAGGTTATTCAATTTTTAAGCTTCTTGACAAACGAAAACCGAAAGATACGCTTTATGTCGCAAATTACGATACTTTCAGCATCGCACTGAACAAACTCATTGCTTCGCTATCGGATAAGTATGGCGTTGAAGTAAGAGCCGAAGCGCTGAAATCGGTAGAGGTTACATACATAAATACGATCGTCGTTCGTTTTCTTGGTTTTGGTAATAGAATACTTGCTGTTCCATTGCTTGAGAGAAATGTTGATTGGTTGAGATTTTTGAAAAATAGGAAATTACCCCTGCCATAAATTTGAATTTATCTTGCGGTTTTAATATATTTGCAAAGAGTTCTTTGACCAAAATAAATGAAAAATGTGTATGCTAACTGAGTTTGCCAAGGTTTTATTATTTTTATTCATAGGAGTTGTTTTTGTTGCTGGTGGTTTAATCACAAATCGCTTGCTTAGACCTCATAGACCCAACACCGAAAAATCCACAATTTACGAATGCGGGGAAGAGCCAATTGGAAATCCCTGGATAAAGTTTAACATCAGATTTTATACGGTGGCTTTGATATTTTTAATTTTTGATGTTGAAGTTGTTTTTCTCTTTCCTTGGGCTGTGATTTACAAGGAGCTTGGATTATTTGCTTTCGTTGAGATGGTTATTTTCCTTGCTATTTTGATACTTGGTTTTGCATATGCTTGGGCAAAGGGCGACCTTGAATGGGATAAGCCAACGCCAAAGTTCCTTGATGTTGAGAAGAAGGAATTTGAAAAAGTTGAAGCTTAAAAAATAATTTTGAGGAGAAAAATGGGACTTTTAGATAAAAGGTTTGAAAATGAGAACATAGTTATAACGACAGTTGAAGATGTTCTGAATTGGGCAAGATTATCGTCTTTGTGGATGATGCAGTTTGGTCTTGCATGTTGCGCAATTGAGATGATGGCAGCTTCAGCTTCGCATTTTGATATAATGAGGTTTGGGATAATACCGAGGTCATCACCAAGACAGGCGGATTTAATGATAGTCGCTGGTACGGTGACTTTAAAAATGGCTTCAAGGGTGAAAAGGTTGTATGAGCAGATGCCTGACCCTAAATATGTCATTTCAATGGGCAGTTGCGCAAATTGTGGCGGTCCGTATTGGGAACATGGTTATCATGTTTTGAAGGGAGTGGATAGGGTTATCCCGGTTGATGTTTATGTCCCAGGTTGTCCGCCAAGACCAGAGGCGTTGCTTGAGGGTATAATTAAGCTCAGAGAAAAAATAAGGCGAGAGAGCATAGTCAAGAAAAAGCTCCCGCCGGTTTATGTTGAGGAAAAATAAAATTTGGTTTTGAAATGCAACCAACAGAAATATATGAGCGAATAAAGGAAAAATTTGAAGACGCAATAGTTGAGTTCAAGCCCGATGCAATCACCGAACCGTATCTTGAAGTAAAACCAGATAGAATTAAAGATATATGTGAATTTTTACGCGATGAACCTGAACTTGCGTTTGATTATTTGATGTGCTTAAGCGGGGTTGATTATGGAAATGGAACGCTTGGCGTTGTTTATCATATCTATTCAATGAAACACGCTCACAGGTTTGTTTTAAAAGTAAAAGTACCAGTTGAAAACCCGGTTGTCAAGTCGGTTGAATCGGTTTGGAAAAGTGCAAATTGGCACGAACGCGAAGCCTATGATATGTTTGGGATC
>Ga0272449_1004865_pt1 | contig 10745 bp, 10 predicted proteins | sample YNPCB0241_FD_198679 | JGI IMG/M metagenome (GOLD analysis project Ga0272449, IMG submission 198679) | Hot spring sediment microbial communities from Yellowstone National Park, WY, United States - YNP-CB-024-1 | ecosystem: Environmental > Aquatic > Thermal springs > Hot (42-90C) > Sediment...
TTTTTTCTTGTCTTTTCTTCTTCTAGCACATGTTTTAACCAATCCTCTAATGTGACTTCTGGTGGGCGCTCATACGTCTTTTCAAAAGCGCATCTGCTGCACTTAACATAGACTTTTACAACGTTCCTCACAGGGTTCTTACTTGTGCTGATCTTGAGTTTTCCACCACAGAGTGGGCAGACGGATTCTCCGCTCATACTTTAGTGCTACCCTACCCCAGATATATGAAGTTTAAGCGAAGCCCTTTTTGAGTAGGTCATCTAAGGCTTCTTCAGCCAAAGTAAGGTTTGATGCACTCACTACCATGAGGTTAGAGTCTTTGTTGAGTATGGCTATGCAGATACCATTTATCTGCAATACTTCCTTCTCTTCGGCAGAGGCTTCTTTCAGCAGGTTCTCTTTGAGCATCTGCTTAACCATGCTGGCTTGCTCTACATGGGCTAAGTCGATCTGCCAGTAGAGTAGATGCTCTCCTTCACTTAGGTAGAGGGTGGCGTTATCGCCTAACCAAGAGTATGCTACCTTTTGAGCGACCTCTGAGTCTAATGTGCGTGTCAAAAAGAGTTTAAGGAAGAATGCGCCTAGAACATCTGGGTAGTATATGCGCCAGCCTTCGCTTGGTGGTGTTGGGTTCTGTGGATATCTCGGCTTAAAGCCTTTCACGTAGAGATCTGGGTTTAGGATTTCAGCGGTAGATGATGGTGGGTCAGAGTGGGCTTGGTCTAAGGCGCTCCAGCCTCCAGCAAGATATAGGGTGTAAGCAAACCTTTCGCCGAAGACGTAGGGGAAGTAGGTCAATTGGTCTATGAACCACGTGTCTAACCGGCTCTTAGGCTGCCCAAGATTCGACGTGGCCAGAGATATTCTGCCAGTCTTGTTCGATGTGTAGAGATCAGCAACCAAGTCAGCTTCACCCTCTATAAAGGCGCTCCAAGCGAGCTGAGCATCTAACCACATACTCTGCGGCTGCTTAACCCTATTATATTGGAGGATGTGCATATATTCGTGGGCAAGCACCCTTCTACTATCCTCAGATCCGGGGCTGAAATAGTCTCGAACGATATAGAGCGTGTATGCTGAGGAAGCAGCTATAACGAGACCAGCCTTCTCCTTCTCATACCTACTTATGGAGAAGTTTTTAGGGGCTAAGAGAAGCGCTTTGTAGAGGGTCTCTTGCGCAGCCTTTAGTTCATCCGCACCCTCCTCAGCCTTCCCTTCAAAGAAGTGTTTATCAACGATCTTAACAACTACAGGCTCTAAAGATGTGAGGTTGCGTATCCTACTTATTTCAGCGGTTACCTCCTCGAGGAGCTTCTTAACCTCTTCCTCGTATTCGTCTACTTTTTTCGCTTGTGTTAGGTAGGTGATGGAGGCTGAGATCAGCGCCGCAGCGATGATAACTGCGTATGCCGCTACCTTTAACCTAGGTTTCAAGTATGTAAATAGGTGTGGCTAAAAGCATTTAACTTTTAAGCCCATTTGCTTGAGTGGATGAAAAGCGTTGATGTAGGCAGCCTACCTTTCCAAGGCGATGAGAACGCACTAAAAAGTGGGGCAGAAGGTGGAGCGGAGCAAACATACTTTGAGAGGATTATAGTTGATTACTTCGCCAAAAAGTTAAGAGCCGGGTTGGATGTTGCTACCTACCCTCAGCTGAGAGATATGTGCTTTATGTTTCTAGACGAGCTCGACGGTTTAGTTAAGGTTGATGGCAAATACGCTGCAGTAGATGTTATCAAACCCAAGCGGAAGATTATACCTGAGGTAGATGCACTATTCAAGCATTCAAAGGAGATCTACGAGGAGGTGGGCAAACCCTTCAGCATGAGAGTATGCGTAACAGGACCATATACGCTCTCATCTTTCCTCATCGAACCAAATCCTGAACAGATCTTGAGCCTCGCTGATGCGCTTTCCCAGATCGTAGTTGGTTCACTTCAACACGACAGATATGGTGAGGTAGAGGTGCTATGTTTAGAGGAGCCCCTATTTGGGGTTGTAGATGATCCTAGGCTTGATTACGCTGGAGAATGGAGTGAAACGCTTCTGAAGGCTTGGGACAAGATCCTCTACACAGCCTCTACACGAGGCGTTACGTGCGCTATGCATTTGCACAGCACATCAAACAAAATATTCTGGGAACTTAGTAGATTGGAAGTCATCGAAGCCGAAGCTGATGACCCCATCTTCAGATCTGAGAAGACAAGAAGCCTGTTAGAGAAGTATGGTAAGAGGTTAAAAGCGAGCATCTGCTCCACAAATCTGAATACGCTCGCTGAAAGGTCTGCTGAGCGCATACCAAGATACAGCATCCTATCAAAGGAGCAGAGAGTAGGTCAGATCTGGGCTGATATAAAACGTGGGAAGGAGGACCCAAAGATTCTTTTGGAGAGCGAGGATGAGATCCGATCTAGGCTCAAGCAGATCGTCTCACTCGTTGGGCTAGAGAACGTACCCTATGCTGGTCCAGAGTGCGGGTTAAAGGGTTTCTTCAACTTAGACCTTGCCCTACTGTACCTAAAGAGGTGTAGTGATGTGGTGAAGGAGTTTGCTGAACGGTAGGCCGAATCCAACACTCTACGAAATCAACACATTACCTTGGCTCAATAAGCTTCGAGAAGCCTATGGTGCTGATCTAACTCTATCTAAAGTGCCATACGAAGAGTGGCGTAAATTCAAAGATCTGGGCTTCGATTACGTGTGGCTCATGGGTGTCTGGAAGCGAAGCAGAAGAAGCGCTGAAATAGCTAGGGGGGTAGAGGTGCTGAAAGCTCACTACAACTTTGCGCTTCCAGGCTGGAGACCTGAGGATGTTGTCGGCTCACCCTACGCTGTCCAGTCATATGAAGTTGATCCTATGCTAGGCACCTCTGAAGATCTTAAAGCGGTAAAGAAGGTTCTAAACGAACTTGGCATGGGGCTTATCCTCGACTACGTACCTAACCACTTAGCGGTCGATCACCCGTGGGTATTTGAGCACCCTGATTACTTTGTGCAGGCTGATGCTGAAGAGTTTAGGAGAGAACCCTCTAACTATCTTAAAGTAGACCTTGAGTCGGGTACAGTGTATATTGCGCACGGCAGAGACCCCTACTTCCCACCTTGGACCGATACGGTTCAATTCAACATATTCAACAAAGAAGCTAGGGATGCGTTGATCAAGACCCTAAGATCGATTTCAGAGTACTGTGATGGGGTTAGGTGTGATGTAGCCATGCTTCTACTGAATGACGTCTTCGAAAGAACTTGGGGGCATCTGTTGAGGAAAAGAGGCTGGGAGGCTAAAGAAGAGTTCTGGTCAGAAGCGATACGTGAAATCAAAAAGGTGAAGCCAGACTTCACGATGATCGCTGAGGTCTACTGGGGGCTTGAAGACCGCATGCTAAACCTTGGCTTCGACTACGCCTACGACAAGAACCTATACGATAACCTACTTAACGAGCAGATCGACAACATAAAACGCATGCTCTCAACGGACCAAATTAAGCAGAGCAGATACGTTAGATTCACAGAGAACCACGACGAACTTAGGGCTGTGACCGCGTTTGGGCGTGAAAGATCGATGGCAGCCTCCCTCATAACATACACTCTGCCTTCTATGAGACTATTCCATCAAGGTCAGTTAGAGGGGCGTAAGATAAGAGCACCCCTACAGCTTAGGAGAGTTGCAGACGAAGCAGTAGACAGTGAGATACATGAATTCTACACCACCCTACTCACCGCTCTGAAAAGTGACACGCTGCACTACGGTGAGTGGAGACCTGTGAGGGTTGACGGGGCTCAGACCGTATTCAGCTGGATCTGGGAGTTGGGGATAAAACGCGCCTTTATCTCTGTAAACTACTCATCTAGAGAAGCCCTATGTGTCATCGTTTTAGACAGGTGGCTTCTGAAAGATGTAATAAACGCAAGAGTCTCTTGGAAGAGAGGCATTCAAATAGACGACGTCGATACCAGAGGTCACTTGAAGGTGCGATTGGAACCTTATGCGCTCTGGCTGACCTTAGCTTGATAGCGCTTCATCCTCTTAATCAGCAGAATGAAGGGTGGAATAGAGCATATCTCAAGCGCTACTGAGAAGGAGACCAAATACCAATAACCAACGTTATAAAGCGAACCGAGAGCGCTACCACCTATAAACCAAGCTATGCCTAACACGGCATTCAACGCGCCGAATCCGACACCTCTTTTCGCTGCCGGTAAAATCTTGGCAACACCAGCCCTCAGAATGGTTTCGTGCATACCCATTACGACACCCCAGAAGACAGGAGCTAAGGCGATAAGGAGCTGCTTCTCAGAGAAGGCAAGAGGGGTTACCAGAGCGGTGAAGACAGGTATCGCAACCAATAGGCTGAGCCCGAATCTATCAAAGTACCTTCCAACGACCAACGCGGCTACAGCATCAACACCCATAGCCAAAGAGAAGAGCAGAGGTATCGTAGCATCGGCGAAACCCAAAGCACTCATATGGTAAGCGATCAGCTGATAAGGTGCAAAGCCAGCGACGCTAAAACCAACAAACAGAAGGTATGCTCTAACAACACCAGCACCCTCCGCTGCGGGGAGACCTTCAGATACCTTCTCCATACGCTCAGGCTTAGGGTGAGCCCGCGCCACTAGAGAGAGCGTGAGTAGAGCTGATGCTGCGGGCACAGCCAATAGGGCGAAGCCTTCACGATAACTGCCACCGTAGAGGAAGACAGCCGCCACTATGAATGGGCCTAGGATCGCACCTACTTGATCCAGAACTTCGTGTATAGCATAGCCTTTCCCTAAACCTATATTAGAGGAGGCGTACGAAAGAACAACGTCTCGAGCAGGCGTTCTGATCGCCTTACCTAACCGCTCAGCGAAGATCAGTAGCGCAGCGACCTCCCATCTGCCAGCAAGAGCTAGAAGTGGGACAGAGATTAGGTTGATGAAGTAGCCTAAGAGCAGTATGGACCAATATCTCCTAAGCCTATCTACTAGCGAGCCTGAGGCCAAGCGGAAGGCGTAGCCGAGCAGCTCACTAAACCCGCTTACGAAACCGATTGTGAACGCTGAGGCGCCTAAGAGGGCAAGGTATGGTCCGACGATGCTCCTAGCGCCTTCGTAGGTCACATCTGCTAAAAGACTCACTAACCCAAGCAGCAGAATAAGGCGTAGGGCTTGTTTCTGCAGCTCGCTACTCAAACCAAGAGAGGTTGGGGGGAAAGGTTTAGAAGGTTTTCGCATCTAAGAGGTTTGGTATGAATTCAGAGCCATTCTACCACGTTAGGGTGAGAGAAGGTGAAGTCGGCAGATTCGCCCTCCTACCAGGAGACCCAGCTAGGGTTAAGGTGATAGGCGAATACCTGAAAGAGAGTAAGATCATAGCCTCACACAGAGAGTTTATGGTGTTGAACGGGTATTTGGATGATGAGCTGGTGACGGTCTGCTCAACAGGCATAGGCGGACCTTCTACAGCAATAGCTGTAGAGGAGCTCAGTAGGGCTGGTGTGAAGACGATGATCAGAGTGGGCACCTGTGGCTCGATTCAAAAAAAAGTCAATGTCGGCGATCTAGTAGTCGCAACAGCAGCGGTAAGGCTTGACGGTGTCACGAGGCACTATGTTATGCCGGAGTACCCTGCGGTAGCAACCCCGCAACTAGTTTATGCGTTAGCGAGGGCTGCGAAGGACCTAGGCTTCAGATTTCACATAGGGATATGCGCATCTACAGACGCGTTCTATGTGGGTCAAGGGAGGCACGGTTTTCAAGGCTTCCGCACACCCGAAAGTAGAAGCATATCTTCACTGATGCGCAGACTAAGGGTTTTATGTTTCGAGATGGAGGCATCGACGATATTCACGCTAGCCAACTTGTATGCTCTTAGGGCTGGTGCGATCTTCGTAGCAATACCAGCAAAAGCATCAGACCCAGATAGACCGAGCCAAGAGCAGAAGGTCTCTAAGACGGCTGTCGAAGCCTTAAGGATACTTAAGAGGTGGGATAGGGAAGCAGATGGAGAGGTATGGGTGCCCAAGTAAGTAGAAGGGTTCTAGCAAAGATCTTAGTGGCTATGAGAGCTGGGGAGGTGGGGTTAGAGGAGCTTAGAGAAGAGGTTGGGCTGCCTGAGGAGATCTTTAGAGAAGCCTGCGCACTACTCTCATCAAACCAAGTTGGGGTGTGGGGTGAGCGAAGCGTCACCTTCGAGAGAAGCGATAAGATGAAGGCAGCAATCCTCCTCTGCAGCCTAGGTGAGCCTCTAGAGGATGTTTCGAAGATACTATCTTGGTCTGAGTTTGAGGATATGGCATCTACCCTTCTTGAGAGCGTGGGTTATGAGGTTAGGAGAAGGGTTAGGCTCAAAGAGCCTAGGTGTGAGATAGATGTTGTGGCTGCTAAGGAGGACCTAGCTTTAGTCATAGACTGCAAACATTGGAGGAAGACTGTAGGGCAGTCGACGATGTATCGAATAATAGAGGCTCAGATCAACAGAGCCAAATCTCTATCCACCAGCAACCTAACCGTCATAAAAAGATGTGACAAATTCCTACCCGTAATCCTAACCCTCTACGGCGAAAGACCCACCGTAGTGGAGGGCGTACCTATTGTGCCGATCAACCTCCTCTCAAACTTCATTACGGAGGTAAGAGGGTATCTGAATGAGTTAAATGTGATAAAGGTTAAGCAACAAGGTTAGTGGGATCAGAGATGGGTAGGCGCATAACCTTAGAATATTCTTCGAGCCTCTGAAGCACGCTACTCGGCCTAGCGTCCTCGACCCTAAATGTGAGGAGCCTATCCAATGGCACAGGTGTTGAGATAAGCCCAGTCTTATAGTGCATGGAGAGTGGCGCTCTAACGTCACCCATAGGTTTGAGAAGAGACCAATCAACAAGAATCTGCCCCGCCCTCTCCTCTTTATGAGCGACCTGCGATGTCGTAAAGCCGCCTTGCAGATCTACGATGTGCTTGAATCTCTCAACCAGATCTCTGTCTGAGCGAAGCCTATCCTCGAGCTTAGCCTGCATCTTAATCGCGATCTCCCTATACACTTTGAAGAGGTCGCCCCTAGATCTTAGAGTCGAGTTGTCCAACTTCGCCCAGATCTGGAAGCCTCTTGAGCCGCTGAACTTAACCATAACCCCAACGCCAGATTCGATGAGCATCTCAGCCAACCTGTAGGTGACCTCCTTTAGGAGCTGGAAACCATCTTCAGCCTCGATTATCTTCCTACCAGCATCGAGATCCAGCACGAAGAAGTCTGGCTCGTTAGAGTTAAGTGGGTGGATGTAGGGTATGAAGTCGACACAGTGGTCATAAACCAGCTCAATAAGCCTCTCTTTACTCCCTACGGTTAGGAACTGAGGCTTCGGCTTATACTTAGCATATCTTACGAAGATCGCTTCAACCTCATTAAGAGGGTCTTTCTTACCGGAAAAGACCTTTACAGCTGAAACAGCCCTGTTCACGAGGAAGGGCAGCATATGCTCAGCAACCTTAGGGTAGTAGTCTTTGGCAACCCAGACTCTTAGGTAGGAGGTGTTTAAGAGAGACCCTTCGCGCTCAGCAGCCCTCTTCACAATCTCATCCAGCTCCGGGGTCTTGGCGTAGCCCTCGTCGCTCTTCAGCACAACCCCCTTCTTAACCATCTGATCCAACACTCTCTGAACATCCTCCACACTAACCCTCCTCTGCTCAGCCACCTCCACATCCCTAGCCACTTTAGAGTAGAGGTGATCGAAGTCCACATATTTGCCCGGCTCCTTTATCGCCAATAGCAGAGCAAGCCTCTCCTCGATACTAGCCTTCACACCCCATATCACCCGACTTTGGAGTCTCAGCTTAATGCCTTATCTTCACACATCAGATTAACTCTGACCCATCATCGACTCCACACTATAGGAGTTAAAGGGTTAGATATTAGCGTTAAACAAATTTGGCAAAAGGCTTTAGTCTGCCTCAACATACGGCAAGGATGTGCAAGATAAGAAGGGACTCCTATTACCAGCCTTAACACTTGGGCACACATCCCACCACATATACACCGCCATCATACCAGCCCTACTACCAGTCTTCAAGAGCACCTTCAACCTAACATATATCGAAGCAGCCCTACTACCCACAGCCTTCCAAGCAGGCTTAACCGCGCAGATCGCTGTAGGCATATACTCAGACAGAACAGCGAAGCGAAGCATAGTGGTCTCAGCAGGGTTAGCAGCTACAGCGGTAACCATAGCGGCTTTAACCCTAGCGCACACCTACCACCTCCTACTAGCCCTATCTTTTCTGGCTGGTGTAGCGGCGAGCACATATCACCCAGCTGGCACAACCCTGGTAACAGAGCACTACCCACTTAAAATGGGGTTCGCACTAGGAATACACGCCTTAGGCGGCACTTTGGGTACATCCCTAGGACCTATCATGCTGGGCGCCTTGGCAGCTTACTTGAGCTGGCAAGAAGCCCTCTACCTCATCGCCCTACCTGGGCTATTAGCATCATTAATCTACTCCAGGTTGGTTAGAGATGTGAGGGTTGCTGAGGCAAGCAAGCAGAAGCACCACGCATCTGACGAGGGCTCAATTAAGCAAGCAGCACCACTGTTAACGGTCTTCATAGCAGCATACCTTATGGGGCAGTTCGCAGTTGAAACAACAGTAGACTTCATACCCCTGTACCTAACCACAATCTTCCTAGTTGCAGCACCGACCGCAGCAATACTATTGGGTTTGATGCGCATACTCGGGGTGATCGGTGGACCAATAGGTGGGGCTATGGTGGATAAGATTGGTTCGAAGCGCGTCCTCAGCCTAAGCTTCTTCGGCCAAGCGGCATGCATACTGCTCCTACTTCAACTACAGTTAGGTTGGGCACTCTACATCATACTCGCACTGATAGGCTTCTTCTTCGCCATCGAAATACCGTCCGGCAACGCATACCTCGCCAAACTCGTGCCTGAGAGGAGGAGAGGCACAGCCTACGCACTCTTCTTCACCGCAACGGTAGCTTGGGCAGCTCTAGTTCCACCGATCTCAGGAGCGGTAATCGAGGCATACGGCTTTCAAACTGCGTTCACCACAGCGGCTCTAGTGTGTGCCGCCGGAGCCACCACTATGCTTCTTTTGAAAGAGCCTAAGTGAAAAGATTTAGATAGTTCTAGATTAACCTTTTATGAGCCCCGGTAGCTTAGCCCAGCAAAGCGCCTGCCTCGTAAGCAGGAGATCGCGGGTGCAAATCCCGCTCGGGGCTCCATGAGTTTTAGATTAACATCTTGTGTGGTTCTTTCTCACAAACTCATATTAGTTGGGGAAGTGTAGGGAAGGTTGATGGCTTTGTCATCTAAGTATGAGGTTAGACTCATTTCTATCGAAGAGAGGAATAGGTTGATGGAGAGGTATGGGGACCGCTTCCTTTACGAGGAGAAAGCCGACATATATGGTTGCTGCATCAAACTCTTGACAGACTTGAGGTATGTTAAGGAGCGCTGGGAGGAGAGTTTCTACCCGATGTCAGCTAGCATTCGCTCACACGGTAGGTTGGTGGTGGTAAACGAGGGAGAGGAGGCGCAGAAGGTGCTCTATGACCCGCTCTCCAAGACCGCGTTTCTAATCAACATCGACTACTATGGTTGGGTGAAATCGATCGCCTTAAGTGTTGCAGGCGACATCCTAGAAGACAACCACGGGATAAACTCGGTGCACGGCGCTTGTGTTGACATAGAGGGTAAGGGAGCCTGCTTAATCGCACCCTCTAGAACAGGCAAAACGACGCATACATATGGGCTCCTCAGACTTAAGGGTGTGCGTGTTGTGTCGGATGATTGGTTCTTCGTACGCTTGCTTGGAGAGAGCGCTCTCGCCTTCGCCTCGGAGAAGAACTTCTATGTGGAGGCAGACATCGCTAAACATTGGTGTGAGTACCAGCAGCTTGTGGAGAAGGCTGAGTTTGATTCAAGGGGTAGGGCTGTAGTAAACGTAAGATGGGTGGTTGGGAAAGGGAAGCTCTTGCCCATGACCACATTGAAGAAGGCTGTGTTGCTGAAAAGAGACGAAGGTGAGGCTTGGATCGTCAAAAAACTTTCGACAGAGGAGGCTACCCTTTACGTAGAGTCCACCGATTTCTGCAACCCTCACCTACTCGTGAAAGATGAGAGAAAGACAAGTCTGCGGAGGAGGTTCTTCAAACAACTATTTGACACCCTAGAGGTCCACATGGTGAACACAGCCAACCCGATCAGCCAAAGCCACGAAGCCATAAAAGAAATCTTAACAGAATAGTTTGAACCTTCCTTTACTACACTCTGATCAACCCTGTGACGCCTAAGATCGCTATAATCAAGCCGATCAAACCGAGAAGACCTAGGTGCTTAAGATAGTCTTTGAGGTATTTGAAGTGTGCAAAGAATGCGAAGAAGCAGAGGAAGAAGAGCTGCCAAGGGTTGTGTGTTGTGAATGCTTGGAAGCCTAGGAGGCCTAGGAAGCCTAAAAACCCGTTCATCCAAGCTCTTACTCCACTTTTCTGCATACCAGAACATACTTCTTCTGCCTAATACTAAAATGTTTCTCTTGAACTCAGCCTACGGGGTTAGAGCCATCCTACTCTGCGGAAGTACCAGATCATAACCAGAGCTGGGATTGTTGCGACTACTATGAGGATGATGAGGGTGGTGTATGGTCCGAAGAAGATCCAGGCTCCGGTTTCTATGCCGCCAGGCAGGTTGATGTTCATGCCGTAGATTGTGCCTATTACGGTGTAGGGTATGGTGAGTGTGAAGATT
>Ga0272449_1004866_pt1 | contig 10745 bp, 8 predicted proteins | sample YNPCB0241_FD_198679 | JGI IMG/M metagenome (GOLD analysis project Ga0272449, IMG submission 198679) | Hot spring sediment microbial communities from Yellowstone National Park, WY, United States - YNP-CB-024-1 | ecosystem: Environmental > Aquatic > Thermal springs > Hot (42-90C) > Sediment...
CTCCGCCGGATTGGTGATCCGAGCCGGGATGGCCTTGCGGGGAAAGGCCCGAGATGAGGCGAAAGGCGATTCTCCCGGAGGGATGCACTCTGTGCGTCCCCGTTGCACTGCCACACACCGTGGGCTTGGGTCCAGATCTTAGGGGGCCGGGCCCTCTACGATGGGTATGGGGAGGTCCTCTCAAGAGGACTTCATTCGAGAGTGTGAGGTGCCGAGCCCATTTGGACATTTGCTACATGAACCCTAGGCTCGTGAGAAGGAAGCGCGCTGCAGACTCCTCACCAAATTGACTCCTTTGCCCCTAATGAAGTAGACTTGGTCAATAGTATGAGACCTGCCCAAACCGCCCTGAGAAGCCGGCGCAAGGAGGAGATGAACCCCGAACCGAGGAGACCGAAGGGTTTTCTCCAGGAAAGAGGATAGCCTTTCTTGTGATGTGAGGGGCGAGCTCAGAGAAGGCAAATTGGGGTACACTTGGCCCCACTGAAACGCTCATGGAAAGGAGATAGGTCTTGTGAAGGTGGAGATAGAGAACATAGGTGGCCTCAAAAGAAGGGTCAAGGTGGTTGTCCCAGCGGAGAGAGTTGCGAGGGAAGTGGACAAGGCATATCACGATCTCAGAAAGAGCGTCAGGGTAAAGGGTTTCAGGCCTGGCAAGGCTCCGAGGTTCATTCTCGAGAGATATTATGGACAGCAAGTGAAGGAACATGTCATGTCCCAGCTCATCGAGGAGACCCTCGAAGAGGTGATCCGGGACAATGGTCTCGATGCTGTTGGGGGAGTGGAAGTGGAGGAACGCAAGATGGAGCCCGGCCAGGAGATGTACTACGTGGCTGTGGTGGAGGTGATGCCAGAGATCCAGGTGGAAGGATACGAGGGGCTAGAGATTCCCGAGCAAGAGGTGAAGGTCACCGAGGAGAAGATCGATAAGAGGATAGAGGAGATCAGAGAGCTCTTTGCAAGGGTAGCAGATGTGGAGGAGGAAAGACCCGTCCAGGAAGGGGACTTGGTGTTGTGCAAGATGAGGACCCTCGTTGATGGTGAGCCACTGGGTCCTAAAGAGGGTGAGGAAAGGCTTCTGGAGATAAAGGAGGGGGAGGAAGACGAGAGGCTTCACAAGTCATTGATCGGGAAAAGACCCGGAGAGACTCTCGAGATCCCCCGGAGGTTCCCAGATGACTACAAGGTAGCATCCCTGGCTGGAAAAGAGGGGAAGCTCGAGGTAAAGGTGATATCCATAAAGCGGAAGATCCTCCCCGAGCTCAACGACGAGTTCGCAAAGAGGCTTGGGGAATATGAAAACCTGGAAGCTCTGAGAGCTGGGGTGAGAAGGGAACTCGAGGAAGAAGAGCGAAGGAGATTGGAAGAGAGAACCAGGAAGAGGCTGATGGAGCAGCTTCTGGAAAAGTACGATTTCGAGGTCCCGGAAAGCCTTGTCGCTGAGGAGCTCGAGGCCATAATGAATAGTGTTAGGAGGAAGATGGCCGTATACGGAATCGATCGAGGTGATGCTCAGGGGTTTGTGGAGCAGATGAGGGAAAGCTATCGGGAGGAGGCGAGGAAGAACGTTCGCTCTTCGTTGATATTGAGAGCCATAGCCCAAAAGGAGAAGCTGGAGGTTACGGAGGCCCATCTGAGAAAGGCGATGGCGAGAATCGCGAGGGAAACAGGCAGGGACCTTTCCGAGGTGGAGAGGATCTACTCCTCCAGAGAGGAAGCGCTGGAAAGGCTCAAGGAGTCGGTGCTCGAGGAGCTCGCGCTTGATTTCCTGAGGCAGAAGGCTAAAATGGTAGCTAGTGCAGCATGATGGAGAATAGAAGATGGCTTCGGAAGAGGAGGTATTCGAAGTGCCCCTTATCCCCATCGTAATAGAACAGAGTGGCCGCGGAGAGAGGGCCTACGACATATATTCGAGATTGCTCAAGGAGAGGATAATCTTCCTCGGGAGCCCTGTGACCGATGAGGTCGCGAACCTCATCATCGCTCAGATACTCTTTCTGGAATCCGAGGATCCTGACAAGGACATCCATTTCTACATAAACACCCCCGGTGGGTTGGTCACCGCTGGGATGGCCATTTACGATACCATGCAGTACGTGAAGCCCCCCATATCAACCCTTTGCATAGGTCAGGCGGCCAGTATGGGGGCTGTTCTTCTAGCAGCTGGGACTCCGGGGAAGAGATTCGCCTTGCCCCATTCGAGGATCCTAATTCATCAGCCCATGGGGGGGTTTCAAGGCCCGGCCTCTGATGTGGAGATCCACGCCAAGGAGATCCTCAGGATGAGGGAGGAGCTCAACCAAATTCTGGCCAAGCACACTGGTCAGCCAGTGGAGAGGATAAGGGAGGATACGGACAGAGATTTCTTCATGACCGGTGAACAGGCCAAGGAGTACGGGATTATCGACGAAGTCATTACCCGGAAGCATCCCCTAAAAGGATCTTGATCCCATGAAAAGAAACCACAGGAGCAACGAGCTATTTTGCAGTTTTTGCGGGAAGAGCCAGTCCGAGGTCCGAAAGCTCATCGCAGGTCCGGCTGTTTACATCTGTGACGAGTGCATCGAACTGTGCAAGGACATAATTGCGGAGGAGTACGAGAAGGAGGAAAAGCACAGAAGGCGGTCCGAGGTCCCAAAGCCTCAGGAGATAAAGGAGTTCCTGGACCAGTATGTCATAGGTCAAGAGAGGGCCAAGAAGATCCTCGCCGTTGCTGTGCACAACCATTACAGGAGGATAGAGTTCAAAGGGGATCTGGACGGGGTGGAGCTCCAGAAGAGCAACATTCTCCTTCTGGGCCCGACTGGTAGCGGCAAGACATTGCTGGCCCAGACCCTGGCTCGTTTCCTCAATGTTCCTTTCACCATAGCCGACGCCACAAGCCTCACGGAGGCAGGATACGTGGGGGAGGATGTGGAGAATATCATCCTCAGCCTCCTTCAGGTGGCGGATTTCGACGTGGAGAAGGCCTCGAGGGGCATAGTTTACATAGACGAGATAGATAAGATAGCCAGGAAAGGGGACAACCCGTCCATTACAAGAGATGTCTCTGGGGAGGGAGTCCAGCAAGCCCTACTGAAGATCATAGAAGGGACCATAGCCAATGTTCCTCCTAAGGGTGGCCGCAAGCATCCTCAACAAGAGTTCATCCAGGTGGACACCACGAACATCCTCTTCATATGCGGAGGGGCATTCGTTGATCTGGAGAAGATCATCCAGCAGAGGATCGGGAAGAAGAGTCTGGGTTTCGGCGCGGACATAAGGTCCGAGGGAGAGAAGCGCACTGGCGAGCTGCTGGCCCAGGTGCAGCCAGAGGATCTTCTCAAGTTCGGTTTGATTCCCGAGTTCATTGGCAGGTTACCTGTAATAGCCACGCTTGACGAGTTGGATGAGGATGCCCTCGTGAGGATTCTCAAAGAGCCCAAAAATGCCCTCGTGAAACAATACCAAAAGCTCTTCGAGTTCGAGAACGTGAAGTTGCAATTCACCGAGGAAGCCCTCAGAGCAGTAGCCAGGGAAGCCCTCAAAAGAAAGAGTGGGGCCAGAGGCCTAAGGTCGATCCTCGAGAACATAATGCTCGACCTGATGTACGAGATTCCATCCAGGCCCGAGATAAGAGAGTGCATAATAACGGAGGATGCAGTGCTGCAGAAGGGGCCTCCTCTCTTGATCTATCAGGATGAGGTGGAATCGGCCTGAGGATTGCGGGAGAGGCGAGGCTTCTGGGGGTGTCCCCTCCTCGTTGACCCCAAGCGAAAAGTCCAGGCGCGCGCGTGAAGAGTCTTTTGCGGCCATCAAAATGGCCGTCGAGAATTGAGTTCCTTGCGGCCGCTCTCAAAGGCGGTCTTTGGCGGGAGAAGATTCCATGGTGTTCAGAATCCACAGGTCCAAACAGGATGAATCCAATCCCCATCAGCTTCCCCTTTTGCCCCTCAGGGATGTGGTCATTTTCCCACACATGGTCATCCCCCTCTTTGTGGGAAGAGGCAAGTCCATAAATGCTTTGGAGACAGCGCTCAAGGCTGAGGGCCCCATATTCCTCGTGGCCCAGAGAAACTCCAAAGACAACGATCCCACTGTAGCTCAGCTCTACACTGTGGGGACAGTGGCCAAGGTCTTGCAGATGCTGAGGCTTCCAGACGGGACTGTGAAGGTCCTGGTAGAGGGCCTGTGGAGGGCTAGGCTAGTGGATTTGGTCCAGAGCGAGCCCTGTTTCATCGTGAGGGTGGAGAGGATTACAGGCTTTGCCCCGCGGACCCCTGAGCTAGAGGCGCTGATGAGGGCTGTGAAGGATGCCTTTCACTACTATGTGAGACTGAACAAAAAGCTCTCGCAGGAGCTTCCCAATACTATAGCCCAGATAGAGGAGGCCGATAGACTTGCAGATACAATTCTCCCCCATCTGACGGTCAAACTGGAGGAAAAGCAGAGGCTCCTAGAGCTGGTCAGTCCCCAGGAGAGACTGGAGGAACTTCTCGCCCTAGTCCAAGGGGAGATAGAGATCCTGGAAATCGAGAGGAAGATAAGGGCCAGGGTCAAGAAACAGATGGAGAAGGCCCAGAGGGAGTATTATCTGAGCGAGCAGATGAGGGCTATCCAGAAGGAGATGGGGGAGAAGGACGACTTTCGAAATGAGATCGAGGAGCTTGAAAGGAGGATAAACGAAAAGAAGCTCTCTCCCGAGGCCAGGGAGAAGGCCCTCCATGAGCTCAAGAAACTGAAGATGATGTCCCCCATGTCGGCTGAGGCCACAGTGGTCAGGAATTACATAGACTGGATATTGAGCCTTCCATGGGGAGAGTACACGGAAGAGAAGCTGGATTTGGATGAGGCGGCGAGGATCCTGGAGGAGGATCACTACGGTCTCACACAGCCCAAGGAGAGGATTCTGGAGTATTTAGCGGTACAGAGCCTCGTGGAGAAGATGAAGGGACCTATACTTTGCTTTGTCGGCCCTCCTGGGGTTGGAAAGACGTCTCTGGGGCGTTCCATTGCCAGGGCCACGGGGAGAAATTTCGTGAGACTCTCTCTGGGAGGCGTGAGGGACGAGGCCGAGATAAGGGGCCATAGGAGAACCTATGTGGGCGCTCTTCCCGGAAAGATCATCCAATCCATGAGAAAGGCCGGATCGAGTAACCCTGTGTTCCTTCTCGACGAGGTGGACAAGATGAGCATGGACTTCAGGGGCGATCCCTCAGCTGCCCTCTTGGAGGTCCTGGATCCGGAGCAGAATCACGCCTTCAACGACCACTACCTGGACTTGGATTACGATCTATCGCGGGTGATGTTCATAACAACGGCCAATACCCTCCATTCCATCCCACCCCCCCTCCAGGACAGAATGGAGATAATTAGGCTTCCGGGCTATACCGAGGACGAAAAACTGCAGATCGCGCGGAAGTTCTTGGTTCCCAAGCAACTCGAAGCCCATGGGCTCAAGGGCAGGGATATAAAATTTCAAGATTCGGCCCTCCTTTCCATAATAAGGCTCTATACCAGGGAAGCTGGAGTCAGGAATTTGGAGCGGGAGATAGCGACGATTTGTAGAAAAGTGGCAAGGCGCATCCTCCAGGATATGGACACAAAGAGGGTGACCATAACTTCCAGGGGACTCGAGGGTTTCCTCGGTGTTCCCAAGTATCGTTACGGAAAGGTGGAGGAGACCGAGCACATGATCGGCCTGGCCAAGGGACTGGCGTGGACCGAGGCAGGGGGGGAACTCCTCAACACAGAAGTGGCCATAATGCCAGGGAAGGGAAAACTCATAGTTACGGGAAAACTGGGAGATGTGATGCAGGAATCTGCCCATGCTGCTCTGAGCTACGTGCGATCGAGAAGCAGGCTCTTGCGATTGGAGGATGACTTTTATCAGAAAATCGACATCCACATTCATGTGCCCGAGGGGGCTACCCCCAAAGACGGTCCCTCTGCGGGAATCACAATGACCACAGCCATTGCCTCGGCAATTCTCAGGATCCCGGTTCGAGCAGACCTGGCCATGACAGGGGAGATAACATTGAGGGGGAGGGTGCTCCCGGTAGGAGGCCTCAAGGAGAAGATCCTCGCTGCCCACAGGGGCAACATACGCACCGTGATAATACCCGCTGACAACCAGAAGGACCTAAAAGAGATTCCGAGCAAGGTGTTGAGGGATCTGGAGATAATCCCCGTGGAACACATGGACGAGGTTTTGATGAAGGCCCTGGTGATAGATGACCCCAAGTCCCTCTTCGCAACGGATGTCCCTGACTCGGAAGTGCCTTTCGGAAGGAGGGTCTCCTTCGTGAATGACGAGTGCCAAAGGATGACCCATTAGCTGGGAAGGTTCTCCTCGTTTTGAAGATCCCAACTTTGGAGAGAGGCGAGGGCACGATAAGAAGGCGCATCAGCTAGAGGGGCCATTTTCCGAGAAGAATATCCTGATGGGCGAGCTGAGGGATGAACGGCCAGGGTGCCAAGAGACCAAAGGGGTGGGATTGGGGAGGGAGGATCGGGTCCGGGGCTCAAATTATTTGAGTTTCCCGCTTGACAAGCTGCGGGAAGCTTGGTACAAGAGAATCGCTCGACGCAACAATACATTAGAGAAAGGGGGGTCGGGGGATGACAAAGAGCGAGCTTATTGGCGCAATGGCTGCCCAGGCAGGGATCTCGAAGGCGGCAGCTGAGAAAGCCCTCAAGGCTTTCACGGAAGGGGTCACCAATGCCTTGAAAAAGGGTGACAAGGTGAGCCTGGTGGGCTTTGGCTCCTTCGAGGTCACCAGTAGGGCTGCCCGTAAGGGGAGGAATCCCAGGACGGGTGCCGAGATCAAGATCAAGGCGACCAAGGTGCCCAAGTTCAGACCAGGGCGGTCCCTCAAGGAGGCGGTGAACTCCTGAGATCTCTCCAAGGCACTCGGTGGAGCTCGGGCGGGTAGCTCAGAGGGGAGAGCGCTGGCCTTACAAGCCAGAGGTCACAGGTTCGATCCCTGTTCCGCCTACCAAGAAGAAGGCTATGAAAGAGTAGCGGGGTCGTAGTTAAGCCAGGTGATAACGCCGGCCTGTCACGCCGGAGGACGCGAGTTCAAATCTCGTCGGCCCCGCCACAAAAGAGAAAGAGGGGGCAAAAGCCCCCTTTTTTCACTGCGCGAAGCCTCCCGTCAGGTTGAGCCCAGGAGCCTTCTCCAGGTCCTTTTCTCGAGAAAGCTTCCCTCGATATCTGATTCCATCTCTCGAAACATGCTCCATGGAACCGAGAAGGTGAAGGAGTCCTGGGGAAGCTTCCCGGAAAGATAGAGCCTTGCGGATATGTCCGTAAGACCCACAACAGCCCTGGGATTTGGCGAATTTGCCTCTCTGTAAGGGAAGATCCCCATCGTCTGACACGCCGCAGCGTAGGGAATGATCACGTTCTCGAAGCCCTTCCTCCTGTAGTTCGCCAAGATCACGAGGGCAGATAGTTGGTGTGGCCTCGCAACGATCACTACGACCTTGGGCTCCTCTTCTCCGAGGTCCACCTTGGAGAGAGGCTTCAATACCACGTACCTCGTCGGCACCTGGAAAAATGGCATCCCCGATAGAAAATCAGCCACCAGTTCAGGAGTCTTTTTGTACCCTTCGCCCTTGAGAAAGTCTTCCAAGAAGTGGGAGCTGACATGGGGGGCTATTTCCCGGGCGACTTTCCTTCCCGTCTCCCAGGTCTCGTTCCCGATGGAGAGAAACCTCTCAAAGCATCCTATTCCGCCGGGGAAACGAGGATATTGATTTCCGAAGCCCAATCCCACCCCACCTCCCCAACACCCGTATGTGTCGGGCGATGCGGCAGCCACTTCCCCTTTTGTGGCAGCAGCCAACAGCCACATCACGCATCCCCATTTGCCTCTGGAAAATCCTCTGGCCCCCTCTGGCTTCTCATCTTTCCACAAGATCGCCACAGGCTCCGACTCCAGGCTCAAGGCCTCCACGAGTTTGCTTTTCATTTTTCGCCCTCCACTCCGTGATCTGGACCTCGGATCATATCCTTCCAGATCGGATTATGCCCCAGAGGAGCCAAATGCCCAGCAGGCTTCCCGCTATGTAGCCAGCTACACCCAAGAGGGGATAGCCCAATACCTTGGGTCCAATGTCCATCTGGAATATCACCGAGGACCCTATGACCAGCGCAGCTATCACTATCGCGAAGCTCAGGCGACTCGTGGCTCTATCCATCTCTCCTATTAGCCGCTCCAGTCCCCTGTGCTCGAAGCGAATGGCCAGCTGATCCCTGCTCATCTTGTAGAGGATTTCCGATAGCTCCGACGGCATCTGCCTCAACATACTGAGAGTCTCTTGGGTCATCTGGCCGAGATCCCTCATTATCCTCCTCGGGTCCATCCTCCTGAGCATTAGCCTTTCCAGGTAAGGCCTCGCGTGCTCTATCACGTTGAACTGTGGGGATAAAAGGGTCCCCAAGCTTTGGCTCATCAATAGGGCCCTTGCCATGAGGAGAAATTCGGGTGGAAAGCGGAGCCTGTGTCTTCTGGCGATGGCCATGAAGTCCTCCGTGAGAGACCTGAGGAAGAGTCTCTCCAGGGGAAGACCGTGGTACCTATCCAGGAAATCCGCCAACTCCAATCTGAGAGCTCTTCTGTCTACCGGGCCTTGGATAACGCCCATCTTTCCCAATGCCGATATCATGGAATCTGCGTCCTTCTTGACCGCTGCTGCAAGAATGGCAGCGAGCTCATCGGCCATATGCTCGTCAACAATCCCCACCATTCCGAAGTCCACAGGCGCTATTACATTTCCCTGGAGGACGAAGAGGTTACCAGGGTGAGGATCGGCGTGGAAAATGCCCCACTCGAATATTTCCTTCAGTATTAGATCAGCGCCATTTTTGGCGATGATTTCCCGGTCAAATCCCCCTGAGTCCAAGGCTTCAATGTCCGAGATCTTGACTCCATCTATGAACTCGTACGTGAGCACCTTGGGGGTGGTGAGCTCCCAAAAGACCCTCGGCACATAGACTGTTGGATCATCCGAAACGTGCTTTTTGAATCGTTCCACATTTCTCGCTTCCACGATAAAGTCCAGCTCCCTTTGGATGTTCCTGGAAAATTCCTCCACAAGCCTCACGGGCTCGTAGTTTTTGCTTTCCGGTATGTGCCTTTCGAGGAGGGTAGCGAGCTCCCTCAGGATTCTGGTGTCCGTGCGGATCACGTGATCAACCCCTGGCCTCTGTACCTTCACGACCACCTCCCTTCCATCCAGAGTTCTGGCCCTGTGGACTTGGGCCAGGGAGGCTGCTGCGAGGGGCTCTTCATCGAAGTGGGAGAAAAGATCCCCCATGGATTTCTTGAACTCTTTCTCGATTATGGATACGGCCCTTTGGGCGGGAAAGGGATGGACCCTGTCTTGAAGTTTTTCCAGCTCCTTTACCAGTTCGGATGCAAATATATCTGGCCTTGTGGCCATGAGTTGACCAAGTTTTATGAATGTGGGGCCCAGTTCCTCGAAGGCCAACCTGAGCCTTTCCGGCGCCGAAAGTCTTCTAGAGGAATACGCCTCCCGCACAAAGATCCTGCGCCAGATTATCCTGCTTACCCCTAGACGGTCGAGGAGATCGCCGAATCCGTATTTGATAAATACGGTCACTATCTTGCCGTAGCGTTTGAGCTCCTCGTACCTTCTATGGACCCCCAAGATGCTCATTGCCCAGAGATCCTCGCCTCCAGTTCCTCTATCCTCTTTTTGAGCTCCAAGAGTTCCTCTCTCGTGGCAAACCCCATCTGGGAGACTATTCTGTGAACCGTCTCCCGGATCCTCTTGTTGAGCTCTTCTTCCTGTCTCTGGGCCTCCTCCATGAGTCTCCCCATGAACTTGAACTTCTCTTCCTTTGCCATCTCCCCCCTCTCCATAAGCTCGTCGATGGACTCCTTCACCTTCTCCCTTGTGAGGCTGAGAAGACCAAGCATGACGAGGGTCCCTTTCCTCAAGGTATCCATGGTTTACCTCCCCCGGGATGTGAAATCCGAAAAAGCCTCTCAGGGCTAATCCTAGTCCCTAATTCTGGCCAAATCAACGGATCAGGGGACCGCGGATCATCTCTCTAACCCCGTGACCTCTCGCACTCAGCCATCCAACCACCGGGCGATGGGGCACACTGTGACTCAATGGGAATCCGAGTCTTAAACCGAAGATCAAGCCGTCTTTGGGATGGTAGGGCTTGTCCAATGGATTCATCGATGGACCAGACATTACTCGGGATCTGGTGACAATTAGCTTGCCATTGACCCATTTTTGGGCCATGGCTCATGATGGAGCTATACGGAAAAGGGAAGCTTGGGCTTGGATCCTTGGAAAGGGAATCCCTCTTCATGGTCAAAGGAGAAAGGGAGCTTGCATGCACTTGCGTCCCCAGGTCTCTTCCCAGAAAGAACGTGTTCTCCCTTTCTTTCATCGAGCGGCCCAGGGTGATTCAACATGGGGGGTGAAGTGAAGAGATCTGCGCTTTCCTGCCTCACCTCTAGCTCGCCACGCCGCGGAGGGGCGGGCTCTGCACGCCCGCAAAGGGGGCACGGGCTTGACCGAGGCATGTTCCCTCTTGGCCACCGGCTCATTGTCAACCATCCGGTGGGAATGGGATGCCCGGGCTTGCGCCCTGCCCGTATTCGCGGGCGCGGGGACCGCGCCCCTCCGAGAAAATCACTTTTCGCGTCATTTCCAGCTCTTTGCCGCCAAGCTGTCTTCTCGGGCCGTCCCCCGGCGGAGGGGCGGGCTCTGCACGCCCG
>Ga0272449_1004869_pt1 | contig 10741 bp, 7 predicted proteins | sample YNPCB0241_FD_198679 | JGI IMG/M metagenome (GOLD analysis project Ga0272449, IMG submission 198679) | Hot spring sediment microbial communities from Yellowstone National Park, WY, United States - YNP-CB-024-1 | ecosystem: Environmental > Aquatic > Thermal springs > Hot (42-90C) > Sediment...
TGTTCGACGGGATATTAAACGAACCAATTTTTATGTTCGACACAGCGGAAATACCTTCGGGCGTATATTTTGTAACAATACAAGCAAGTAGCGGGAGCAAGGTTTACAAACTGATTGTGCTTAAATAAGGAGGGGCAAGATGAAAAGGTTGGCTACAATTTTAATTGCCATTCTTTCCATTTCCCAACTTTATTCCCAGAACAGGATAGGACCATATCGGTCAATTCCGTTGAAAAGTATTGGAAATATTATTGTTACAACGTATAAATATCCTAAAATTGATAATTTCTTAGGGACAGTTCCTGTTTTAACTTGGGTAAAGGATAGTAATAATATTCGTCACGAAAAATTCATATCTTTGTCAACCTATTATTATCTTCCGCCCGATTCCCTTGGTGTTCTCGACCTGTTAGATACATTAAGTTTCGATGTGAATACATTAATAGATACCACTGACCACTTTTTGCGTATGCCGTACCAAGACGCTGGGGACACTACCGCTGATTCTAATGGGTTGGGGATTTTCCCTTATATAGACTCAGCAATGAGTTTCAACGCATATATTGACCCATTTTACAAAATATATTCTCCAACACCGAACATATCTACTAATAATCCCGAATGGTACTATAAAACCGTTTACCATCGCAACAATTCTCACCGAAAGAACATACTTTTGCATCCTCGAGTGTTCGATGTTTTACAAGGCCATACCCCTTTGGTCTTTCAATCCTTATATTTAAAACCGACGTTAAAATACGATAGTAACAAGGGAATGTTTGTCATCGACCCCACGGATAAAACAGGTGCAATTTTTGGTTGGCGAAAAAGGTCCTTTTATGGTTTCAGGAAAGATACGGTTTTCGGTGGCGACGATAACAAATGGTTGAAACTTCGCGTAGTAAGTTCTTACTCTGGAAATACTCCATATCTTGTACTTTGGAATTCCAACGAAGGTTCATTCTTCTATAAGGAGTGTTTTAAATATATGGATACTCTCCGTTTTTCAACCGAAGCGGATTCGCTTTATCTTTCAGTTAATCTGAGAATGACAAATCCAAGCGATACAAGTAAGCCAGATACAACAAAAGTGCTTGGTTTTAGAATAAAAATTAAAAGAGCATATTTTAAAGACCATTGGGATTATAGAAATTGGAAATATGATAGCACTACAACCTATTTCACGAAAATTCCAAGGACGGATACCCTTGAAAGAATATATTCCACCATAGATAATGCATTCCTCGGGTATACAAGACCTGAAAGAAAGTTATTTTCTAATGATTTCACCGAAACCTTCATCATAACCAAGAATATGTTATTACCACCCCGGGACAATACAGATTCGTGCAGTATAACCCTTTCGGCTTTGGCACATTTCTTTGTGCCAGTAGATACTAATCGATATCTATTCCAAAAATTAAGAAAATCCTATGCTTTTCCTCCTTGGAATTCTGACTTTTACTTATCGAAGGAAGATTCTGCGAATTTGGGGCATCTGGATTCAAATCTTTTAGTATTTATTTATGATTTCGACATTGAGGTATATTATTACAACAATATTGATGTAGCGATAAACTGGGTACGATTAGAAAGTCAGAAAGCCCGGGATGTATATCGTGGGAAATACGATGGCTGGTTAGCCAAAGCCATAAAAATCTATATGGAAGGGTTCCGCAAAGTGCCCCCAAATCTTCCTGAGGATGCAGGGCCTAAAATAACTCCAGACTCAATCAAGAATTGGACTTATTGGCAGAATTATTACCACGGTTACCTGTATGTGTATGATAGCATCGGAGCCAAAGTTCACAGATTTTTCCTTACCGAAGAGAAGCTACCGTCGTTCTGGGGTTGCTATCGTTATTTGAATTTACTTTTGGATACATTGGCGACGACCGAGTTGAATGATGTTCAGATGTATCTAAGGGGGCAAGCCTCAATAAAAGTAAATATGGACCACTTTTTGCATTCCACTGGTTTCAAAGGATTTCACAATGGGCGTTCTTTGGGATTCAACAACTTACAAGCAGCACCATATATCAGATACGCTTATACAATAACAAATCCTTGGGGGCAAGATGATTCTCTTCGGCAACAATCAATACTCAATCAATTTTTACATTTTACAGGAGGTTATGCCGGGGGCAAGTTGATTGACTTTTTGACATTGGGGATAACCAAGCCTGATTCATTTATTGCGAATTACAGGCGTTTTCCTCCTTCTGATACTACATATTATTGTCTTTACGACACATTGAATTCTGCGTATGAATATTGGGGTGGTTGTTATCAAGGTTATGGAGAATATTCTGATTCAACATTTAAGATTGATCCAAACACTCCCAATCGAGCGAATATCGATGCTATAATCGAAAAATCAGGAAGAATAGGTGATTTTATCAAAGGTCCATTAGTTTCTTATGAAATGCAATTATGGGATAAATATTTAAGAAATACCAATATGCTTTTTGGGGATAAGCCTTGGTGGAATTATGCTTGGATAAGCTCTTTTAGATATGGGTTTTTTACATATCGAAAATGGAAGAGCTTTGAAACAGGAAACAAAAATGATATTGTTAAAGCTTGGAATAGACCCAAAGAATATGGTTATTACGTCCGTCCTGTTACAGGCGAAGAGACCCGTCTAATGTTGAATACGCCTATTATCTTGGGGTGCAAAGGATTAAGTTATTGGTATACATTTGTTCAATATGGAGATGCAAATAATGAAAACGGAATTGGAACATTTTACTATGGGGCAATGAATGATATTGATTTTATCAAGCAAAAGTTCAGTCGAGATTCATTGCGTAAGCAGGATTCTTTAATTTACGCATATGAATTTTTAGGTGATTATCTACGGCGAACAAGTCAGAATTTATTGCCCGGAGGGCACAGATATGCTGATACTATGTTCCGATTCACCCCAAATTTAGATTCAGCATATCGATTGGATATTATGGGAATAGATTCGCTCCACATTTATACAGGTTCTATGAGTAATCGTGCAGAGATGGGCAAAATATTCCGCTGGGTCGAGGCAGTCGAAGACACTTTGTTGCATTTGAAGCCTATTGCTTTTTTATACAAAGGCATTAATAAGTTCTACGTTCAAGATACTGCTGTAAAAAGTAAAATAAAGCTAACCCGATGGGAAGATGCAACATTTATCGATACTCTGCTTAAGCGATTTGTGAACATAGACAGTATCAAAACCCGGAAATTAACCACCAACGAATATGACCCCGACACTCTTACATATTATTTGATTTCATTGTATCGCTGGGATACAGACACATCTGTATTCGATGCTCCTTATCCAAGTGAACCAAAGAAAACGGTCTATTACATAGGAATACTCAATCCAAGAACAGACCCTTTGGTTTGGCGCATTGATACGATAATTGTGCAGGGTGATACAATTATCGATTCTACGCTTAAATTTTATTCAACAGCTGAATTTGACCAAAATGTTCAAAAAGGTGGTTATAAAAAGGTTTGGAATCCTGATCCAAACAAGTATTGCTGGGCGGACACAAGTTATTGGCGAAAATTGTGGTGGAAACGACAAGGTGCACGAGAGATTACTTTGCCTTTAATATTGGAAGGGAACTATCCACGTAACATCTATGTGCCTGCTCTTCACAGTGAACGAGAAACAATAGTAGAAGAACTTGGGGCATATAACAAAAAGCTTGATAGCAATTTTTATAGGGACTCAATGTATTATCATAAAGTTGTGGCAAGGTTTACTTATGATGATTATTGGAGATATGAGCATCCATTGAAAATCAAACTGCTCCCGGGTGAAGCAAAGATTTTGAAAATAACCACATATTCCCATCCCCAGATGTGTCATAGCTCCGATTTGCCTTACTTATACCAAAACAAACTCATAACACACACAATAAATTTTCTTCGCAGGCAGCAAAGGGACAGTATTTACCATCATATAGTTTATCATCGTTTTGATTCAACCACTGGCCGTTCAAAAGTATTTTATCGAAGGAGCTTACCTATAACATACGACACTCTGAATCCAGCGAAAGAGAATTTCGGACCCGAAATTTGCCTGTCCGATAGTATTCGATGCTGGCGAGAACCCGAAAGAATTATTACCAATTGTGATTGTGCTTATCCTTCGCTTGTTGTCCGTTATGATTCTATAACAGAAAAGACAAAAGTTTATGTAACCTTTGTTTGCAAAGATGCAGACTCCTTGTCCAATTTCAACGATTGTTTATATTCGAACGAACCAAGATTCAACTGTCCAAACGGCAATTATACAGTTGTTGCTGAAAATGTGTTCGATGCAGACGATACAATCCAGCAAATCGGACCTGCACAAGCAATTCGTTGGGCTTGTGGCGATGATTATAATAACTGGGGAGTCCCCGTTGTAAACGCATCTTACCGTGGCAACTATTATGCCTGGGCGGATTCGGTCAAGGGTATTGTTACGGGATTCAAAAGACCTTGGGAGTGGGAATTTCCAATTGGATTTAATTTCGACGCATCAAGTTTTCGGTTCGGCAACCAAAGACAAGCTTTATCACCTTCTTTGCCTGCATATTCAAGAATCCATTACTTTGAAGATGGTACCCCAATTGTTTGGTTAGAGAAAGGAATAAATGGCACGAACAATTTATATTATTCATTACTTCGTTTTGATTCTTTGGGGTTTGTGAGGCATTATTTGCCATTGGGAATTGGTTTGAACAATCCTAATTTTGAGTTTAATGCTGATTCAAGCATAGTAAGATTAAGTTATAACAACGAAACAGCTGTTTCCGCTGTAATTTATCGTGGGGTTGAAGATAGTCTTTTGCCGCCTGGTGTCGATCAATGTCTTGATATAGTAGCTTGGGAAACCCAGAGGTTGGATACTGTTCCATTGTGCAGTTTTGTGAGAACAATTACTGTGCAACACTTTTTAAATGCGAACAAAGAAATTCAGACCACAAGCATAAAACCCCCCGTTGCTATTCAATCGGAATTCGAAAACTATCAAATTGCCAAGCCTGTCGTTTCCCAAGGTTCTTCGGGAACTTTCCAGCAAAATCAGGGACCTGTTGTGTTGGAAATGATATTGAACGATACCTGCCCTTCGGGGAACAATTTTGAAAAGAAAGCCATACATATGCCTTACGATTTCTTTATTTCCGAAACCCCGCCATTCGAAATTATATACAGCAATGTAAAATTAATTCAACTAACGAGGCGACCTTTTATTTCCCCCACAAATGATTGGTGGCAAAACATTCGAGCTATGCAAGTGGACACCTCTATCGATTTGTTCTGTACATCGACTCGAAAGTTTTACAAGCGTGGCCTTTATGAACTTAGACCATATCTTTTAAACGGATTTTGCGGCACGAACAACTCGATTGAGTTTCTTTTACCTCGCATCGATGGAGTTCAAATAAAATGGCAAGCCAATAGTTTCTTCCCAGAAATAGATAATTATCGTCGTTATAAATTTGTACCTTTCTTCTTGCGTGATACTTTAACAACCAATTGGTTCAAAGTGAAGGAACTATCTAATTTAAATGTTTACTGGCACGGAGTTAACAACAATCAAGCTAATTTTTACATACAGAGGCAAAGCGATAAAAGATTAATTAGACTTAATCTTTATGATAATCCAGCAACCAAAATTAAACGCAACAAATTTGTTCTTGCCAACCCCAATCCAGATGAGAAATATCGATTTGTTTTAGCAAAAACAAGCAGTGATTTCAACTTCTGCCAGAAAATACTATTTATGCCAAGCTTTTTCGAAGATGAAGATTTTTACCGGCAGGCAGGCGAACCACAAATCATTGACCTTGGCGAAACTGACCTACTCACCCAAGGTTTACAAGTTTCTGTTTTTCCAAATCCTTCTAACCATTTAATCTATCTAAAAGCCACTTTAAATACATCATTGGCGGGCTTAACCAATCAACAAATATTTATCACCTTTTACAATTCCATTGGGGAGAAAGTCTATTCTCTTGCTTGCTTGTCGGGCGTAACGGTTCAACTTTCTACGGAAGATTGGAGTTCGGGAATATATTTCATTGTTGCTCGTTGCTGTACCGAAAATCAACCGAATGTAACTTTTACAACCTTCTTCATTTTGACAAAAATGTAGGGGAATCTTAAACCATTTTGTGTCAATAGCGAGGCTTCTGGATTGCCCGCAAATCGGCTCGAATAGTGTTCATTGAACAGCCGACGGCGTTCGCTATCTGCGGGATGGTCTTTCCTTGCCTTGATAATTCCTCAACCAGACGCCGTCGATATTTCGTGATTTTCCGAGCCAAAGGAATGTAATAAGAAGCCCCGCCAAATTCGTTGATAAGTATTCTTACAGCCTCGACGCCAATTCTATAACCTATTTCCCGAATATCGCCGTCAAGGTCGTCTAACTCAATCTTGACCTTCTCAACCATACTTTTGCCGAAAAACTTCCCTCGCTGATTGCATATTGGGAAAGCGTCCTAACTTCTCAACCTTGACCCGAAACAAATACAAATAGTCTTTGTCAGCAAAATTCTCAATCACGTAAAGCCTCGCTTTCCCACCGTGCAATTTAATTAATTTTTTGAAATTCAATGCCTTATCAAGATAATACGTGTCAAATACATTGTTATTGCCTGTTTTATTCATATCGACCTCAAATGATTTTTGAGTTTCCTTAACTAAATCCAACATATAGTCTTTGAAATGAAAAAAGTCGCCGTTGTCTCCGAACAAACCGAAGTCCTTGACAAAAACATAATACCCGTCTGGATTGTGACGAATGAAACCACGCCCTTGATTGCTGGTCAAGATTGCTAACATTCTTTCAGCAAATTTCAAATCAAAACATTTGTATGATATCATAATTCCCTCACTTAAAAAGGTTCAAGGTTTAAACTCTTTCGCATTTCGTTCAAAACTTCAAAACCTTTATCGATTATTTCTTTAAATTCAGCCTTTGTCTTGCGTTCCTTTTTGAGTTTATCGAGTTTTACAATAATCTTAAATGCCTTATCCCGCATTTCTTTCGGGGCGTCGTCATTCCATTTTATATCTTTGAAATTAGAAATAAGAAAATCGAGCCACACCGAAACGCTTTCGTCAGGAAGGGAAGGGTTATTATCGTCTAAATGCTGGGATAACAAGGATTTAGCCCGTTCCAGGTTCTTTCGGACGTCGTCAAAGAATTCGTTCCATATTTGACGGATGCGATTTTCGTCACCTTCGAGTTCTGTATCCTTGACAATTTGCATCATATCGATATTGGATTGAGCAAATTCAGTGAGTGGAATTTTTAAGACTTTATAGCCTGCGTCAATTTCGATAAATACCCGTTCAGCGTCGGGATTATCAATGATTTTGCGAAATTCAGCAACCAGTCTTTTTTCGGTTGCTTCAATTTCCTTGTAAACGCTGTTCTTACTCAATGTTAAAAGTATTGCGTCAGCAATATCGGAGTCGTCTGGTAAATCCAGACCATCGAACCAACTCGCATAGATTTTCCAGTCTTTGCCTTTTTCCAACCATTTGCTGATTGCATCTTTATCGGGAATAAGTATAATTTCTTTGTTTTCAAAGGGTTGCAGTAGTGCGGGATTTAGGTTTTCGCTTCCACCAGTAGCAATCCAGACTGCATCAGCGTTCTGATTGTTCAATCGGTCGTAAAGCGTGCCGATAATTGCTGTTTTTTCGCTTTCTACAACAAAAATATACTTCGTGCTTCGATTAACCAAATGCGTCCCGAAGTAGCAAACGAATGGACGCCCTGAACGAAACCCGTCGTAATTGTGTAACCACCTGAACCCTTCTTTTTCACGATGCCCGTCCGATTTGTAACGCATTCCTTTCGCAGTCCAGCATCGACCCTGTTGGTCAATTTGGGGAAACCAAACAAAGCCGTCGTGGAATTTGACCTGATACTCATACAAAACTTGCTTTACAAGGTCAAGCGGGAAGTAAGAAGCCAAAAAATCAAGGAAAACATTATTTTCAACATTCGGCAACTTATTGTAATCAATAGGTTTAGCGTCGGTGCTGTATGTTCTTTTGACAATTGGCTGGTAACCGATTAATTGCTGGACGGGAATGCGTTTCATATTATCAAGGTCGGGACTTTGGAAGTAATTACAATTGTTTAATCGGTCGCATTTACCATACACCAGTTGCCCTTCCTTATCAACGATAATCATAAGAGCGTCGGGGTTAGAATAATCGGCAAAGGGAACGAATGTTCTATGCCCACAACTCGGGCAAATTTGTTTTTGATATTTCCCGACGTCCTTGTAGTCAAGTAATCGAATGTTTGCCATATAAACCTCTATTTTTGAAACAAAACTTTAACCCTTAAAGAAATATAGAGTATTAAAAAAGTCAAAAAAGGAATTAAGTTATTGATTTTAAACAAGTTAACTGGAATATGCCAATTGGTAATCGATTGGTAATCGATTGGTAATTGATTGGTAATTGATTGGTAATCGATTGGTAATCGAATTTGAAAATTTTCCCTATACGGCAAAAACTGGAACTTTTTTGACCCGTCAAAAGAAGGTAAGTTGTTGATAATAAATAATTTACAAAAATTATAAAAATTGGGAGGACCTTTGCGACTCCACTTTTTACCTTGACTAAAAATTATGTTAACTTTGCTTAAAATTATATATTCAAAATACCATTGCCAATACCATTGCCAATTCATTGCCAATTCATTGCCAATTCGTTGCCAATTCATTGCCAATTCCCTTTTTTGACATAAGTCATTGATTTCCAATTAGTTGCCCCTGATTTTCACCATTTTTCACTTTGTATTTTCCCTTAAACTCGTCTTTGGGAAATTCGACGCCGATAAGTTTGGCGGAATTTTCGATGGTATGACGGCTAATGCCAACGATTTTACTTATTGAGGACCAAGCGGTTCCCTTTTCCTTCAAATCCTTGGCGAAGTAAATTTGTAAAATTCTTTCGGTGTGTAATTGTTTGGCTTCCTCTGGAACTGGAACGAACTTAAAATCGGCTCTGTATTCCGTGCTGATGTGTTTTAAAATAAACGGGATGTTGGATTTTTTTCGGGACCTATTTTTTATTTGCCAAACGCCGATAAAATCTCCCCCACAGGAATTGACCCCTAAAATTGTGTTTGCGAAATTACTCAGGTATGACGACCCGAAAATTTCATTTTCACCAAAATACAACTTGTCCGTTTTTTTGGTGTGGTTGATAATCAGAAAACATCGTTCGTGAGTGACGAATCGTCGTAAGGTCGCATGGAATTTGCTTGAAACGCTAAACTTCTCGGGTTCCAATCCAGATAATAGTGTTTGTAAGTTGTCAATGATTATCAGCGTTTTGCCTTTGGGGTTTTGCAAAAAGTAGGCTTGCAGTTGTTTCTCTAATCCTTCGGTGTAAGATAAAAAGCGTGTGTTCGCTGGTAAATTGGGGTCTGGTGGCTTAATGTGGGCAATGTAAAAATTTTTCGGGCGGAGTGTGTTAACTAACGAATTAAGGGAAATGAGGTCTCGGGGCTGTGTTTCGAAATCGGCGTAGACTACATCGAGTTTTGCAAACTCCGACCCACCATCGCCAAACAGCCCCCAACTCGCCAATTGTAGGGCAAAACTGGTCTTACCAACGCCCGTCGGTCCCGCAAGTAAGTTAATGGTACCAAAAGGCAAAACGCCTTCCCAAAAAAATCCAGGCTCGGGATAATCATCAGGATTGAAATCAGCAACACTCAACAGTTTGATTGGATTAACCAGTTCCTCTACTTTCCTTGCCCCGTTGATAGGATTAATAACCTTCGCTTCCATTGTCGGGAACTCCTAATTTTTCTATTTCTTTGATGCTAAATAAGATGCGTCGACCTAACTTTATCGGTTTTAATTCCCCTCGCTTGATAAGTGCGTAAAGAGTGGTATGCGAAATTTTTAGCAATTTTTCGACTTCCTTAGCGGTCAAAAACTCAACTTTTCGCTGTGTTTCGCTCGCTGGTTTCGAAAACTCGAAATTTTCCAAAACCTCAACAAGTGCTTCCCGAATTGCCTGCTTGAAGGCATTTTCATCAAATGAAAACATATTATACCTCCCAAATTTGTTAAACAAAAGTTAATTGTGATGTGCCCGCTTTGGCGGGGAACGGGGCGGTGATTATTTAGCGAACAATTGCCCCGTCCTGGGAAGCAATAAGTGGGTTATTGCCCTTGTTTCAATCCTTTTTAGGTAGAATTTTTTAAGTTTCTAATCAGTTTCAATCCTTGTTTTGATGGATTTTGTTTTCAACCAAAGCAAACGCAAATTTACGGGCAAAATTGCAAATAAACAAACGATTTAAAACACCGAAATTGGACAGCATAACACAGAACAACTTTTGACAAATCAAGGACTTGCTGAATTTTTACTCTTTCCTTCCCTTCCTCTTACAGCAATGTATATCCAATATATGTTTATTTTTTCTCAATAAACCTGTTCCATCGTTCCACTTTGACAACAAAAAATCAATGAATGAAGTTTTTGGAGTTGTTACAGAAAACTCAAAGGGTGGACTACTAAAATTTGTATGTATTTTGTATGTATACAAAATTTAGATTTCCGATAACTCTTTGATTTTTCAAAGAGTTACAGAAATTTCTTTGTGGTGGCTACTGGATTCGAACCAGTGACCTTTCGCGTGTGAGGCGAACGCTCTCGACCAACTGAGCTAAGCCACCTCGGTTTACAAAATTACGAAATCTTTTTGTTTTTA
>Ga0272449_1004872_pt1 | contig 10739 bp, 10 predicted proteins | sample YNPCB0241_FD_198679 | JGI IMG/M metagenome (GOLD analysis project Ga0272449, IMG submission 198679) | Hot spring sediment microbial communities from Yellowstone National Park, WY, United States - YNP-CB-024-1 | ecosystem: Environmental > Aquatic > Thermal springs > Hot (42-90C) > Sediment...
TCAGGGGAATGGTCAGGAGCAATACCAGCAGGGCAACGTTGAAGGGGGTCCGGGGCCAGGGTTCTCCTCGTACTGCCCACCGCAGAAGCCACCAGGTCGCCAGCATCGCCAGCGCGGCGGTGGTCCAGTTGGGACGAACGGTAGGGAAAAGCAGGAATGGGGCTGCGATACCCACCCCTAACCACTCCAGGCCTAACAAATAGCCCATAACAGACAGAATCCTCTTCCCCTTCCGGCTATCATCCCATTGCTCCCCCGCACCTCTGCTCCCCTGCACCTCTGCACCTCTGCTCCCCTGCACCTCTGCACCTCTGCTCCCCTGCACCTCTGCCCCCTAATACGCTCCTCTCCCCCGTAGCACCACCCACACCGTCTTCCACAAAATCAAAATATCCAGCCAGAGGGAGTAGTTCTGAATGTAGAACAGGTCGTCCTCGGTATGGAGGTGCATCGGCTTATCGGAGCGGCCGTTGACCTGCCACCAGCCGGTGATGCCCTGAGGGACGGCAAAGCGCTTCCGCTGCCAGGGCTCGTACCGCTCCACCAGCCAGGGTAACTCCGGCCGTGGCCCCACCAGACTCATCTCCCCCTTCAGTACGTTGAACAACTGGGGCAGTTCGTCCAGACTGTAGCGCCGGATCAACCGCCCCACACGCGTCACCCGGGGGTCGTCCGGTTTCTTGTGGATAATGCATCCATCTGAGCGCACCTCGTTCACCTGTTCCTGCAGCGCCTCCGCGTTGGCCACCATGGAGCGGAACTTGTACATGGTGAACAGGCGCCCGTTCTCCCCCACCCGCGGCTGGCGGAAAAGGACGGGGCCCGGGGAATCCAGTTTGACCGCCAGAGCCACCACTCCCATTACGGGGAGCAACAGGATAGTCAGAATGCCGCCGACGACCAGGTCAAAGAGCCGCTTGACCAGCCGCTGGTAGTCGTTCAGCGCCGGAGTCCGCAGGTTGATCATCGGGATGCCGGCGAACTCTTCAGCCGAAGCCCGGTAGAGGGCCAGGGCGAAGTAATCGGGTACCACCCAGATGCGGACCGGCAACTCGTGCAGCGTCGCCACCAGTCGGTTGACCCGCTCGTGGGCCCGGCGGGGAAGGGCAATCACCACGTCTTCCACGCCGTACTCCCGCACCACCCGCGCCACGTCGTCCAGACTCCCCAGCACCGGCAGGCCACACTCCCGCTTGTTCGGGTCGTCGTCCAGATAGCCCACCAGTTGCAGGCCGGTCCAGGCGTACTCCCGGACCATCCCGGCCACCCGCTGCCCCACCTCTCCCGCCCCGATGATGAGAACCGGACGGCGGGCCGGGGGGGCCTTGCTGATTCGCCACGCCAGACGGGCCACCGCGCGCCAGCCCAGGAGCAGGAAGAAGTCCAGGAGGACAAAGGTGAGAAAGAGCCAGCGGGAAACCTGGCGGACGGTGAGGTAGAGCAGGCCCGCGAAGCCGAGAGCCGCCAGGAGGACGCCGAAGGAGGCCCGCTGGAACTCATCGGCCGCGCGGAGAGTGTGCCGGGGATCGTAGGCGGAGACCACCAGGAGCACCAGCACCCAGAGCAGCGGGGCAATCAGGTAGAGGTAGGAGGGCAGGTGGACGGTTTCCAGAGGGCGGATGCCGGGGAGAAGGGTGGGAAGGGCCGGCCGCAGGAGAACCGCCAGATGAAGGGCCGCCAGGGTCAGGCCGGCATCTATGAACATAGAAAGAATGGCGAAGTCCACACTGAAGCGGCGAAACATCGGGTCCCCTCCTTCGGTCGGTAAAGTTGATCAGATACCGCCGCCAGAGACGCCGGGGTTCGGTGAGCGGGGTAAGAGATATTCCGAGACGGCCACTGGTCCCCCTCTACTCCGTTGCAAGAGGTGCGGAGATCCTGCGGATCCCCGGAATCAGATCAAAATCTTCGTCAAAACTCACGATGGCTCAATGCCCAGTTCCTGGCAGGAAAGGGCAAGCAACGCATCATGGAAATTCAGCGCCCCACCCGTTTCTCTGACCAACTCTACCACACGTCCGAACATGCGCTGGATGTCTGCGGAAATCCAGGTAATGATGTCCTCGGGCACCCGTTGCAATAGTTCATCCAGAAGAGCAGGGAACTCGTCGGCGCGCCTCTGTTCCTGTGCGCGACGGGCCATCACGCTGATGGTCTCGTCCAGGACACAGTCAAAATACACCAGCCCAATGTTTTCAGCCTTCAGCGCAGCAAGCAATGCTTGTGCCCGAAGGTGCCATTTGTCCTGCCGGTCCATGAGCGCCACCAGCACATTGCTATCTATGGCGGCTTGCCCGTTCATACTTCGTAAAGGCCCTCCGTATCCGCCAGAGCATCGCCTCCCCACGCCACCAGACCCACCAACCCATCCAGGTGAGTTGCAGGGATCGCTCGCCACTGAGGCTTCTGAGGCCATCCCTGGGGTTGTGTACGGTGTTTCAGAAACAGCGCAAAGTCCAGAATCTCAGCGATTTGCTCCGGTGGCAACTCATCCAGGACCTGATTGACGGTTTCCCGCAAAGGAGATCCGATCCCTTTCATCTCCGGCCTCCCTTCCCCATCTGCAGATTCCGGCGCGTTTAAGTAAAAATGAAGACTCCACTGCAAAAAGGGTTCTTTATCGCAGAGACCGCAGAGTACGCAGAGCATTATTCTATCAGGAGTTACGCAGTTGGTCTTTTTTTGCCACGAATTGCACGAATTTACACGAATGAAAAGAAATAAAATTCGTGCCAATTCGTGGAATTCGTGGCGAATTCCGAAGTTTATCCCGCCAACTGCGTAAGTTCTGTCTAGGAAATCTCTGCACTCTCAGCGTTCTCTGCGATGAGTTTTTGCAGTGGACTCAATGAAGTCTTGCGCTCGCCTTTAGCTCCGAAACTCTATTCCAGCCCGTATCTCCGCACTCCCAGCGCCTGAAGGACCACCAGGGCCACGAACAGCGGGTTGTTGATCAGATACCGCCGCCAGAGGCGCCGGGGTTCGGTGAGCAGGCGGAAGAGCCATTCCAGGCCGGCGCGCTGCATCCAGCGCGGGGCCTGGGGCTTGCGTCCCGTCAGGAAATCAAAAGCCGCTCCGACGCCGATGAGCACAGGGGCGGTCAATCGTTCTCGGTGCCCGGCCATCCAGCGTTCCTGTTTTGGGGTGCTGAGACCTACCCAAACTATATCCGGAGCGGCCGCGTTGATCATTTGTACGATCCGATCATCCTCATCGGCAGTGAGAGAGCGGAAAGGGGGAGAAAAGGTCCCCGCTACCTGTAAGCCCGGGAACCGCTTCTGAAGCACAGAGGCCAGTTGCTCCGGGACTCCTTCCGCCCCCCCGTAGAAGAAGTGGCGGTAACCCTTTGCCGCCAAACGTTCGCAGAGGGCCAGCATCAGGTCCGGACCGTAAACCCGCTCCACGTGGTGGAAGCCCTGGAGGCGGCTCAGCCAGACCAGGGGCATACCATCCGGTGTGACCAGCCCTGCCCGGTTATGGATCCGCCGCAGTTCCCCGTCCCGCTGGCTCTCCATTACCCCGTGGACACCGGTGACGCAAACGTAATGGGGCTCCCGGCGCTCAATCCAGCCCTCTATGATCTCCAGCGCCATCGCCATATTGAGGGCGCTGACGCCAACGCCCAGAATATTGGCTCGGGGGACCTTCTGCATTTACCGCTCCGTCAGCATCCGCCCCAGAATCTTCCGCACCTGTTCCCGGTCCTTGGTGGCAAAGTACCAGTCAATCGTCCGCTTCAGCCCTTCGCGGAAAGGCACCTGCGGTTCCCAGCCCAGGAGTTTCCTGGCCAGAGAGTTGTCCGCCACCCGGTTCAGCGGGCCGGTCGGCATATCGGGGCGGAAGACAATCTCCGCTTTATGGCCGGTGTACTCCAGCACCATCCGAACGGCATCAATCACCCGCACTCGCTCCATCGTGCCCAGGTTAATCGCCGTGCCGTCATCAATCTTCTCTGCAGCCAGAATGGTGCCCCGGACGATGTCGTCAATGTAAGTCCAGTTGCGCACCTGGGTGCCGTCGCCCCAGACCTCAAAGGGGTTCTGGCCGATGAAGGCTTTGGCAATCATCGCAATGACAGCATGGTTCTCCACCCCGCGCGGGCCGTAGACGGTAAAGTAGCGGCACGAGGCCGCCTTCATCCCGTATTCGCGATGGTATGCCTTCAGGGTCAATTCGGCCATCAGTTTGGCCCAGCCGTACATATTGTCGGCGTCGTAGGGCGGCTTGACCAGGTCCTCGGTCAGGTAGACCTCCTGATCGGGGTTGCCCTGCAAAAAGTTGGGGTAAACGCACCCCGACGAGGCGAAGATCACTTTCTCCACCCCGGCGCGTCGAGCCTCCCAGAAGACCAGGCCGTCCAGGAAGAGATTGGAGGCTGGCCCGGCCTGGTGCAGGTCCACATAGCCCCGTCCGCCGTGGTCGGCGGCCAGGTGGAAGACAATCTCTATACCCCGCATCGCCATCCGGGTTACCCCCGGCTCCCGCAGGTCGGCCTGGATGAACTCCACAGTGCCCTGGGCGAGATGTTGCTGGATATTCTCCAGTTTGCCGCTGGAGAGATCATCCACGATGCGCACTTTCGCCCCACGCTCCACCAGGGCATCGGTGAGGTGGGAGCCGATGAAAGAAGCCCCACCAGTAACCAAAACGTGACGGTTTTGCCAGAATGACATCATTTACCTCCGTAGCATTAGATTTTGATTGCAATCAACGATTTGGTAAAAACCAGGACACGTTCGCGCACAATTTTGGCATCTGGAAAAAGTTGTCTCATTTCTCTTTCATCTAATAATCGAATTTCTCGCAAGAAATTATCACATTGTTGAACTGTTGGCCGGGTTACCAGGCCCCAAATGGTGAAATTCCGCAAGAGTCGCTTCTGAAAGGACTTTGGAAGATAGTGGATGAGAGGCGTGATCAAATGTGGCTCAACGAAAAACCACTTGTTTGGCGTTTGCACAAAATAGCGAGGAGCCACTCGTCTGATCTCTCGGGCAAATGCCTGCTGACTTGTGAAATCTCCTAGATGTTCGATGACTGAGTTGCTGTAGGCGATGTCAAAGGCACCATCTTTGAAAGGCAGATACCGACCATCAGCAATGATCCAGGCAACGTTGTGCTCTCTCTTGCGCGGTGAGTACAGGTTGACAATAGTGAGGGATAGTGCAGTTGAAACAAGAGACCAGTTAAAGAAGTCTCCCCCAACATCCAGCACCCGAGTCTCCTCCGTAAGTCCAAAGAGACGGCAAAATAGCTGCATCCGCTTCGTACGGAAGTAGCGCATAAAAGGACGATACAGACGGTGGATGTTCATCTCCTATCTCCTACTTTGGCCTGTGACGTACTCAATTGCCTGCCGAAACCCCAGCACCATCCGCTCGTTGTCCCAAGTGGCAATGATTTGGCGAGCGTTTTGGCTGAACCGTTCGCGCAGGTCGGGATCATCCAGGATGCGTCGCAGGGCCTTTGCCAGAGCAACACTATCCCGCTCAGGAACCACAAAACCGTTGATTCCATCCTGCACCAGGCCACCAGCGGCCGCGCCGACGGCATCGGTGGCAATGACCGGCACGCCTTGATTGAATGCCTCATTGACCACCAATCCCCACGGTTCCTTAAAATAAGGAGCGGTAACAGAAGGTAATACATAGACCCAGGAGATAGAATAGTATGGAACCGTCCTCTCTGGCAGCACGTAGCCAACAAAGCGCACGTTCGCAGCGATTCCCAGTTCCTGCGCCAGCTGCTCCAGTCGCGCTTTCTCCGGGCCAGTGCCGACCACAACCAATACAGCATCATCCCGCTGTAGTAAGGCAAACGCCTCCAGAAGGTAAGGAAGTCCTTTTTCCTCCACCAGACGTCCCAAATAAAGTACAATTTTTTTACCTGGGGCAATATTCAGTTGCTGGCGTAGGGCTTGCTTCTCCTCTTCAGAAACTGGGCGGTTGTAAGCCTCATTATCCACGGCGTGAGCGGCTACGAAAATCCGCTCGCTCGGCACTCCTTCGCTGATCAGATAGCGTTTCACGTGCTCCCCATAGACCACGATGGCATCGGCGTGGTGGTAAATATAGCGGGTGAGCGGCCAGGCCAGGCGATGGAACGGAGTTTGCAGCCGCATCCAAATGCCGGTCCAAAGGATGAAGGGCTTGCGCTTGAGGCGGGCGATGAGATAGGTGATGGGCAGGGCAAAACGGCCGTTGATGCATTTGATGTAGACATCGTAATTCCCCCGCCACAGTTTCCAGGGCAGAGTGGGCGTGACTCGCGTCCGGCCCAGGCGAAAGCCGGGTAGATACTCATAATGAAAATCGCCGGCCCGCACGCCGTGCTCTTGCTGCCAGTACCATTCGTCGCCGGCGGAGAAGAAATAGTAGTCCACATTGTAATAATGGGCCAGGGTCTCAAAAGTTTTTACACGATAGTGGGCACAGATATTGGTAACAAAGGCTACTTTCACAGCTTAACCTCAGCGTATATCCCCATCAACTTGTCATAATGCGCTTTGGCACAGTATTTCTCTTCCATACTCTGGCGGCCGTAGCGACCCATTTTTAATGCTTCAACGGGATGCTGAACCAGCCAGGCCAACTTTTCCCGCAAATCCTGGCTATCTCCTGCCCGGAACAACAGACCACTCTTGCCATCTTCCACCACATAAGGCAGACTACCCAGGTCAGATGCCAATACTGGCGTACCGACCCCCATGCTTTCCAATGCGGCGAAGGAAAATGTTTCGTAACAGACCGAAGATATTACTACTGCGGTTGCGTTCCGCAACAATTCCCACTTTCCGTCCCCCGCCACACGCCCCAGAAATTCCACCTGTTGCAATCCTTGCTGGCGCGCTATTGTCTGGAGAACTCCAGTTTGTGGACCATCCCCTGCGATTTTTACCCTCAAGTCGGGTAACCCGGTAACAGCATCCAGGAGAATCTCAACCCCTTTCTCCGGCGAGAGACGCCCCAGATAGACCACATAAGGCTTCCGCTTGTCAAAAGAACCAGGGGCTGGTAAGGGATCAGGCAGGAAATTTCCCAGAACAGAGATTTTATCTTGCGCTGTCAGACGGCTTTCTACCAATTTTTGAGCGGTGAACTCAGTCAGAGCAATAAATCGGTCTATCAGATTGAAAGTTCCGGCCCGGCGGTGCAGGCCAATGGTGAAGGCATAAAGACCGCTCAAAATATAACTTTGCCGGTAGCATTTCCATCGCACAGTGTGAAGCGTATTGCCGTACTTGCACCGCTCGCAAATTCGTCCGTGAGTATAGAAAAGAGCATTGGGACACAGGAAGCGAAAATTATGCACCGTTTGAACAACAGGAATGCCACTATCTTTGAGTGCGCGGTAGACTGAGGGTGAGATAAGCGGGAAGACGTTGTGGACGTGAGCTACGTCGGGGCGCTCACGGGCTATCAAAGTCCGAATCTCGTGATAGGTTCTCCGTGAAAATACCGCTTCCGGAAAGAAGGCGGCTTTTTGCCATAACCCATAACGCTCAATCTCGGCATTGTTGCGCATGTACAGGATAACCCTATGCCCGCGTTCACGTAGCAGGGATACCTGCGCCTCTACAGCCACTTGTTCACCGCCGGGTTGTTGGTAATGATTGTGGACAATCAGGATTTTCACCTTGACCTCTTCTCAAATATGCCTATAATTTCTCCTCCTCCAAGGCTTTTAAACAATTTCCCGGCCGATTTCATAATAGATAAATCCGCTCTGCCTACGCACGGGGTGCCTCCAGAACCTGGCGATAAATGCGCATCGTATCTGCCGCATTGCGCTCCCAGGTAAAATGCTCCTCAACAATCCGGCGGCCAATTTCTCCCATCTGCCGCCTCCGTTCCGGGTTCTCAATAAGACGTTGCAAAGCGGATACAAGGCTTCCCACATCTCGTGGTTTTACGAGTTCAATGCAGTCTCCCAGCGCTTTCAAATCTTCTGGCCCGCCTGTGCCTTCACACCCTATCACCGGCTTTCCCATGGCCAACGCCTCAATATAGACAATCCCAAAACCCTCGATCCAACTGGGCAGCACAAAAATATCACATTCAGCATAATAGGGCCACACTTCCGCGTGGGACTTATATCCCTCGAATGAAACCACGTCAGCCAGCCCCAACTGGCGAGCCAGTGTTTCTAGGGCATTTCGTTGCGGGCCATCTCCGACGATCTTGTAGCGCAGCTTATACCCCTGATGCCGTAATTCCCTCAAGGCGCGCAGGACATAGGCGTGCCCCTTTGACTCATACAGATTCCCCACCGATAGCAGCAATACCACATCATTTGAACGCGGCGGGAGCGCATTACCCAATTCTATTCCCTCGGGCGGATTTCCTCCGTAGCGTACAATCTGAACCTTGTCGGGACTTCCACCATAACGCACAATTTGTTGGGCGGTCCAGGTGCTGTTGGCAATGATGACATCTACATTGCGAAAGACCCAACTGATGACAGCCGAACTAAGGGGATTTTGCTTCGCTGTGTACGTGACATCAGCGCCGTGGATGCTCAACACAATCGGAACTTTCATCCAACGCCGAGCAAGCAAAGCAATTACGCCGCATGGACTGGCGTAGTGAGCATGGATCAAGTTAAAATGATATTCGCGATGCAGACGTTGGAGTAATCCTGCAAGGAATGGATAAGCAAAGAAACCCCAAAGACCATGAGCAATCTGTTTAGGTGGGGAAGTATATCGCGGGTAAAAGACTTTGAGGCCATTCACCTCACCTTGCGGCGGAATTTGCTGCAGGTCCCTACGCCATTTGCGCCATTCGGACAGGAAACGCACAGGAGAGAATACCTGCTTCCAAATGCGCAGTGGCGGAAAAACTCGCACAGGTGCTACCACAACGTTATTGCACCAGGGTTGCAAATGAGACGTTTGCCGTTCTACAAAGATACCGAAAGCGGGATAAGGTGGATTTGGGAAAAGTTCAGATATTACCAGGACGTTAAGTCTTCCCATCTGCATAGATTGTTCCTCGATGATTTTCCATACAGGTGTCGTGGCCGCCAGCAGCCTCACGAGCAAGACCTGCAAAACAGGCCACAAGGGTCATAAAGATCGCACGGTTCTCAATGCCCATCAAATTGGATTCTACTAGACCAATGGCAAAATAACCCAAAAGCCCTAACCATAAAGTGGCTAATACTGGCTCGCTTCTCATCCATCCGGATCGCCGCAGCCGGTTTCCCTTTTTCAATATGTATAAAGCCAGTAATATTACAATCAGTAAGCCTGGCAAACCGTATTGGAGAACAATGTAAAGGTAGAGATTATGTGGCTGTCCATAATAGGCTGAGTTGGCAAAAATGTCTAACCCATTGCCAAAAAGCAAAACGTGGGGAAGGTTGCCAAGGGTGATCAACCCCGTATTCCACAAGCCGATCCGCCACCAGAATGTAACCAACAATGCTGCTGGTATGTGCTTCGCTATTTGCCATAGAGTCATTAAACCCGCGATCAATCCCATACTTACGAATGCCCAGAACGTTTTGTTAGATCTCACTCGTCGTTCTAACCAGGTGAATGGAAACAACCCTGCCAGGACCAGCAGAGTAGCCTTTGCATAAGTCCAGTACAGAGATAGCGCAATAGGCAATATAATGATGATAAAGAAAGGCAATTTTTTGCTACTCTTATAAAATTCACCCAATGCCACCATTAATCCCGCAAAGAGATACATCGCAAATCCATTAGGATGAGAGAATAAACCAACGGCAAAAGATACCAGAGCGAGCCTGTTTTCTTCTGGGGAAAGTGTAAAGCCGGTTTTATAGGCGGCTAGCTCGCTAATAAACGGTCTAAAGTTATTGGTAAAATGTTGATAAATTCCCAACCACGCGTTCAACCATACCAGGATCATAAAAATTGCGATCCATTTAAGCCAGCCTCGCCGAATGGTGGTTGAAAGGGTTATAAATCCCAGCAAAGGGATAGCCCAATCCCGCACATCACTCAGCCCATTTTGCCAGTTAGATGCCCAAGGACGAATGGTGAAAGCCCATAATGTTAAGGTTGCAAAGAGAAACGCAAAAGGTTCTTTCGGTATTGACAGCCGATGGTATCGTACTGCTTGATGAATCAGCAGCATGACCGACACCAACAAAACTATAGGCTCCATCAAAGCAAAACTGAAAGCACCTAATTCCACTCTATACTGAATCGTGGGCGCGGCAAAAAGTAGAAAGATCAGCAAGTTCTTTAAGGAAAAGAGTTTAAGAGGCCGATGCGCCTTGTGCTTCATACTTCCTTCCAGCCCGAAGATCACGCCAGAGTTTCAATCCACTTATACCTGTCACGAATATCACCCAAAGGATTTTCAGGCCAACAATGAAAATTTCCGTGGATGATATGAAAGTGTCCAGCAACCATAAGCCTCCGTATCCAATTAGGCCCGCACCTAAGAGCAATATAATCGCCCGAATCGAATAATTTACATGATATAACTTTAGCGAGATCAGTGCTACTCCCGCTGTCCAAACACCATAAGCGACCACCGTTGCCCAGGCCGCTCCCCACATACCAAATATTGGGATCCACCAAAAGTTCAACCCCAGGCAAATCACAGCCGCGATCCAGCCAATCATCGGTAAATACCTGGTACGATCTTTCAGCATAATGCCGATATTCAAAGGGTAACTCAAGCCATAGATTAAGTAGGCAAGCAAAATCACCGGCACTACTTTCATCCCAGGCCAATACTCTTGAGGGGCCAGCCAGCGGT
>Ga0272449_1004873_pt1 | contig 10739 bp, 10 predicted proteins | sample YNPCB0241_FD_198679 | JGI IMG/M metagenome (GOLD analysis project Ga0272449, IMG submission 198679) | Hot spring sediment microbial communities from Yellowstone National Park, WY, United States - YNP-CB-024-1 | ecosystem: Environmental > Aquatic > Thermal springs > Hot (42-90C) > Sediment...
TCACCCCGATCTTCCCGAACGTTACCGCTCGGTCGGTCAACCTGTGATCATCCCCGGCGACATGGGAACCGCCTCGTTCGTGCTCGTCGGCACCTCTGAGGCTGAGACGCTTTCCTTTTCCTCGACGTGCCATGGTGCGGGAAGGGTTATGAGTCGGAGCGAAGCCAAACGCAAGATTCGCGGTGCTGAACTGAAGAGCGACCTCGAGGCACGCGGCATCCACGTTGTGAGCGGAAGTCTCGCCTTGCTTGCGGAAGAAGCTCCCGAAGCGTACAAAGACGTCGACCGGGTCGTCGCGGTGTGCGAGGGAGCGGCGCTCTCGCGACGGGTGGCGCGTCTGCGTCCCCATGGAGTCGTCAAGGGCTAGAGCGCCGGGCTTCGATGCCGCAGACGAACATCATTCGTTGTCCGTTCCTGACAAAGGGAAGATGTGACGCCAAAGCCTGGAAGGCGCGCTTTTTTGCGCGTGGCGTTCTCAAGAAAGCTCACACATCTTCCGATAATAGTCTTGCCGCCGCCAGGAATGGCACAGGAAGCAGAATGCCCGAACAGACTATACAAACAGGCACGAGACCAGCTCAACCTTCGAAAGCGTTCTACGAGCAGGTTGTAAAGGCGATTCCTCTCATCGCGGACCTCGAAGGAGATCTTGTCAATCTCCATTCTGCGCGCGTGGCGATCATTGCGTCTTCTCTTGCGTCACGTATTCTCGAGACGAACGAACGCACGGTGTTCATTGCGGGGCTGTACCATGACGTAGGTGCGAATGGGTCGAGTGTTCATCCAGCGCGCGTTTTGCAGGTCAAAGGCCAGATCGAAAATGTCTGGCTTAAGATGCATCCGATCCGCGCTCACCATGCGATGTCGAAGTCGCGTGAACTTGCGTATTCTGCTCAGATAGTGCTCGAGCACCACGAATGGCACGATGGCCGTGGATACCCGCTGGGGCGTCGCGCGAACAGCGTGATGCCTGAGGCACAGATCATCAGGATTGTGGACAGCTTCGACCAGCTTATGATGCACACAGGATCGAGTGCGAACGCGTTCGCCGCTCTCGAAGAGAACGCGGGCTCAGAATTCGACAGGGACCTGTTCGAACTCTTCGAAAAGCACTTCGACGAGATACGTGGCGAGGAATACTGGGAGTCAAGCGATCGAACGATCGCCGAGCTCCTTGAGCACTACGCACGGTGGAGTCTCCAGAAGCCTCAACAAGCAGCAGGAGCTCTCACGATCCTCTTCGATCTGAAGAAGAAGTCTCTCAGGCACCACACTGAACGGACACTTCGCCTCGCTCTGGCCGCCTGCGGCAAATCGGGATCAATGGGTTGTGAGCTCATCGCCCGGGTCGCGCACGTACACGAGCTTTATACGACGTACGAGCCGTTCCGGGGAGCAACCCCCGGCGGGATCGCGCGCCGCGAGGCGCTCGCGTTCTTTCCCCTCGTGGAGGAGGCGTTCATGGAACTCGAGCAGGATCCGTGGGTAGCGGAAATGACCCTCGCCGCGTGTCAGCTCGACCAGGCTCTGACTGTGAGCGGCGAGCCGGTGAATGCGCAAACGGTCGATCGAGCCCTTGCCTTGCTTGCGGGAAAGGTGTCACCCGAAACGCTTCTTCTCCTGAGCAAAGGCGCGGAGATGGTTCGCCAGCAGGGCGTCTGTACCTAGTGCCCACGCTCAAGCTGCGTGCAGCGAGCGAACACACCTTCGTGACACAGACATTCTTCGCGTGGATGCGAGCACTTCGAGAACGCTGTATCTTCGCAACGTCACGAAGAGGCACGTTACAAGGAAAACGCTGAGGAGCGCGATTAACACAGCGAGCAAAAGGTGACCGTCCATGACTGGCGTCACGATTCATAAGCTCCAGAGTGCCACGAGAAGTGTGCGCTACCGATGCAGCTGAATGTAGTCAGCGACACGATCTGAGCGAAGGGTTCCTGTCGGTCAGGACTCCGGCCTGCTCACAACCGCTCGAATGACCGGCGTGAGTTCGTGTGTCGAAAGAATGCCGGCGCCGAAGGCTGCTCGGAGGCCCAGAAAGGACAGGCCGAGGAAAACGAACGCCCCGATGACGCCCGGGACTTGAGCGGGAAGTCCGAGCGCAGAAGCAGCGGCGATACCGACTCCGTACCCGGCGAGAAAAGCTACGAGGGGGAATACATACACGAGAGCCGCTCCTTTCAAAATAACGCGGTCCTCGATTTCCACCTCCACGTAATCGCCGACACGCGCCCGCGCCACGTTGCGAGCTTCAGCAAGACGCTCGGAGCCTCTGGCAGAGCATGAAAGAGCGCAGCCCTTGCAGCCAGGCCCACCCGCAAAAGCAACGGTCGCGTGATTTCCTTCCACACGCACGACACGCCCGTATTCAATCATGCGCTCATTCCACCATTTCAAACACACACATTTTTATCTGGCGCAATGATACATGCGGTCGCTACCCCGCTCAAGGAAGCAGGCGACACAGCTGAGGATGCGTGTTCGAGCTGCTCGAGCGACCCGAGCATGTGAAGGTAGTTTGTTTTGCCGGCAACGAGGAGAAGCCCGAAGAGAACGAGGAGGACACCCGCCACTGTATCGATTGCGGCGAGAAGGCGCATGTTGCACGAAACGAGCTTCATGACATAAGGGAACGCGAGCCCTGATGCGAGAAAGGGAACGGCGAGGCCGAGGCTGTAGGCGAACAGAAAGCGGGCGCCCTCGGCGACTGTGTCGGTCCGTGCTGCAAGAGTCAGAATGGGGGCGAGGATTGGCGTTGAGCAACCTGACCAGCTCAAGCCAAACGCAAATCCAAAGATCAGGGGGAAAAGGATGCCCGAGTTGCGAAATCGAGTAGCATCGAGTCGTTTGGTGGTGTCGAGAAATGGAATGGTGATCACCCTCGTCATGTGGAGGCCAAACACGACAATCAGGGCGCCCAGAACACGCATGAGGATGTCGCGGTATTGCCAGAGAAGCGAACCGAGAAACGAGGCGCTTGCGCCGAGAGCGACGAAAACGAGCGAAAAGCCTGCAACGAAAATGAGCAGGCGCACCAGGGTTTGTGCAAGGGAGTGCGTGGAAGCCCCCGACTTGAGATCAGAGATGGATATTCCCGTAATGAAGCTCACGTAAATGGGTAGGAGGGGAAGCACGCATGGCGTGAAGAACGTCAGCATCCCTGCCATGAACGAAACCCAGATCGTCAACTGCAACGCGTTATGCCTCCACTCCGGACTGTTGGTGAGCTGAAGAAACCTGGAAAAACCCGTTTCTCAGCGTGCCTTCCGGCTTCCTGAAGGACGATAGCCTTCAGGCGCGATGTCGATTATATACCCCTCTGGGTATCTGAGCAACGAAAGAGCGGAGTGCAGTCGGGGAACCTCCTCAGGCGCAACCTCGAGGCGCAGACCCGTGTCCGTTACGCGAGCGCGCACCATAGAAAACCCCAGGCTTTCGAGTTGCTGCTCTACGTCATCGATCACGGGAAATAGCGATGGGTCGATCGGTATTCCCTCGAAGAAACGGGTTGCGAGGCAGGTGGTGGGAGATTCGGGAAGGGGCAGGTTGAGTGCGCGTGCAGCCGATCGGATATCTTCTTTAGACCAGCCCAGCTCGAGATACGGGCTTCGGACACCGAGCTCCTGAGCTGCCTGCATGCCGGGGCGCACGTCGGAAAGATCGGAAACGTTGGTCCCATCGACAATGGTTTTCAAGCCGCGCTCCCTCGCTACCTTGCGGGCGGCGGAAAAGAGGGCGCATTTGCAAAGGTAACAGCGATCGGGGCCGTTGGCGCGAAAGGCAGGGTCGGATATCTCCGAGGTGAGGATTTCGAGGAGAGCAACCTCGAGGGCGCGCGCGAGAGCGCGCGCCCTCGAGGTTGCTCTCCCACTCCGGATCTCGGAGACGCCCATGAGGCACGCATGCGGCGCGCCTGACAGGCGCGCCGCATGCGCAAGCAAGCCGGAATCCATTCCGCCGGAAAAGCAAACAAGCACAGGCCCCTGGCTCTTCATCCAATCGACAAGTTCATTGAAATTACGCTTCCGTTCTCGCATCGTCGGTTTTCATGATAGCCCGCGCTCTCGCGGTTCCGCTATATGGCGGTTCTTGCGCAAAGGAAGCAGGCAAGCCCTCCAAGACGTCGGTGGCAATGGTTCACAGGACGCGTGACGACGGAAGAGGAGGATGCTTGCGCACCCGTGAGCCGACATCACGCGGCCCGGATCGGCAACAGCTCGATGGCACCCCCTCATTCTCGATTCTTTGCGAGGAACTCCTGCGAGCCCCTCTACCCACTCCATGACTTTCAGCATCCCCCGGCCGTCGGCTTCGGAACCTTCGGTGCGACCACGCGAACTCCTCTCCACGTCTGCCGGCATGTCCGGCTCTTCGACATCGGAATCTTCGACGCCACCTCACGAACCCCTGTACCGCACTGTCAGCATCCGCCGGTTGCCAGCATCGGAACCCTCGACGCCTCCTCGCGAGCCTCTCTATCGCACCGGCAGCATCCCCCGGTTGCCGGTGTCGGAACCTGCGACACCACCTCACGAACCCTACCTTACTACCAGCATCCGCTCGATGGCGCTGCGCGCGAGGCGCGCGGTTTCTTCGGGAACCGTCACGATCGGTTCGAGCGTCGTCAGGGCGTGGAGAACGCGCGGGAGCGTGATTTTCTTCATATTAGGGCAGATCGCGCGCTCGTTGAGGGGGTAGAAGGCGCATTCGGGATACATCGTTCTGAGGCGGTAGAGCATGCCGACCTCGGTTCCCACAACGAACTCCGAGGCCGTCACTTCTGATGGGAGACGTGCCATCCCGCCTGTGGACAGGACATAATCGCATGCCAGCTGAACATCCTCGACGCATTCGGGATGGCATACGACAATCGCCTCCGGATGCTCCTTGCGCGCGCGCTCCACGTCTTCCAGCGTAAAGCGCGCGTGCGTCGGGCAGAATCCGTTTCCGGGAACGATGTGAACGTCCGGCACCTGGCGCGCGACGAAGGCCGCGAGGTGCTTGTCGGGCACGAAGATGACCGTATCCGCTCCGCTCGCGGCGAGAGAGCGCACCACGGAAACGGCATTCGAGCTGGTACAGCAAATATCGGACACGGCTTTGACATCAGCTGACGTATTGACGTACGAGACAACGGGCGCACCCGGATACTGGCGCTTGAGGTCCTCGACGTCGTGCGGCGTCACCATGTCGGCGAGCGGGCAGCCGGCTTCGATGTCGGGAAGGACAACCGGCTTTTCAGGGTTCAGGATCGCGGCTGTTTCAGCCATAAAGTGAACGCCGCAGAACACGATCACCGAGGCGTCGGGAACGCTCGCTGCCTTTCGCGCGAGCTCGAGGGAGTCCCCGACGAAATCAGCCACATCCTGCACTTCGGGAAGTTGATAGTTGTGCGCGAGAATGATCGCGCCGCGGTCATGGGCGAAGGCGCGCACCTCTTCGGTCATGGTGAGAACATCGAGATCGTCATCGAGTCGCGGCTGCGAGAGGCTCTCGCGCAGGGTTTCCGTCGAACCGCTCGTCAGACCAGCTACAGGGCGTTGTTCAGCCATCGTGCGATAACGCCTCCCCCCACCACCACGTCGTCGATGTAGAAAACCGCTCCCTGGCCGGGCGCCGGCGCGGGGCACGGAACGTCGAAAAGGACGTGGGCGCGTCCCGCCTCGAGCACGCGAACGCGAGCGGGCAGTTCTTTCATGCGATATCGTACCCGAACGGCACACGCAAAGTCAGTGCCACCCGCTGCCTGAGCCTGAAGAACAACGTGCTCCAGCTCGATGGCGCGCACAAACGCCCGTTCCTCAGGGCCAACGACGATGCGGTTGAGCTCGGGATCGATTGCGATCACGTAGAGCGGATGCCCGGCGGTGATGCCGAGCCCGCGGCGTTGGCCAACCGTATAGCCGAGAAGCCCACTGTGAGTACCAAGAACAGTGCCGTCTTCGTCGACGATTTCCCCTGGCGTGGCTGCCGTCGGGGAAAGCCGGGCGACGAGTTCGCGGTAGTCGCGATCGACAAAGCACACCTCCTGGCTTTCCTGCGCAAAAACAATGTCCGCGAAAAACCTTATCGCGAGATCGCGAACTTCTTGCTTCGTGAGATCCCCGAGCGGAAAGACGACGCGCTTGAGCACGCGGCTGTCGAGGCGGTACAGAAAGTACGATTGATCTTTTCTCTCGTCACGACCTTTCCGCACGCACAGCTGGCCGTTTCTTTCGGCGACTCGCGCGTAGTGGCCTGTGGCGATGTAGCGCGCGCCACGTTCGCTCGCGTGGCGCTCGAGAGCGCTGAATTTGATGGTCGGGTTGCAGAGCGTGCAGGGGTTTGGCGTCCTTCCTGCGGCGTATTCGTTCACGAAAGGCATGACGATGTCACGAAAGAAGGCCTCCCGCTCGTCGAGCACCCGATGTTCGATGCCGAGGAGACCGCACACCTGGCGGGCGCGTTCGATGGATGCACTCTGGCGCTCGATGAGCTTCTGGCTCGCCCACGCCTCGTCGAGAAGCGCGAAGGTCACGCCGAACACGGAATATCCTTGCTCAACGAGCAGCGCAGCCGCAACTGATGAATCGACACCGCCGCTCATCGCCACAACGACGCGATCTGTGCGCGAAGCGGCACCGGGCATCATTGCGCGGATGCACCTGAAGAGGTCTGTGAGTGCGCTCGCTCGAGAAGCCGGCAGTACGCGCAGGGGTCGACAGTGCTCGGTTGGCCACAGCGCGAACAGCGCGTGTCGATCGACGGCTCCGGTGTGGCAAGCACAGCCCGTCGGTTTTCGAGGAATCCTCGATAGAATCGCAGCTTGGATCCCGGCGAGCGATGTTCCAGCTGGTTGATCAGCCCCTTGTAGAACAGCGACGTGGCACCGACGGAATAGGGGCATTCGTCAACGACGTAATCGATGCCGGTAAGAAACGCGTAGGCGGCGGTTTCTCGTTCGGTAATCTCGCAGAGCGGCTTCACTTTCCGTGCGAAACCGGCAGCGCGCTCCTCGAGAACGGGAGCCTGTCGCGCGAGGTACCCGGTCTGCCAGGAAAGGAGATTGCCGAGAAGGACGCCCGTCTCGTCGTCGAGGTTGTGGCCGGTCGCGATGGCAGTCGCGTTAAGCTCGAGGGCGAACCGGTTCATGTGGTAGCGCTTCACGAGGCCGCACGTCGAACAGGCCGTGCGCGCCCCGAGCCGTCGGTGGTCATCGATCGTGAAGCCTGCTTCGTCCGCGAGCGAAACGACAGTCAGGGGAAGGCGGTGTTGTCTGGAGAACGCGAGCGCCTTCTCGCGCGAGACAGCGGAATACCCGTGATGAGAAATGCCGAGATCGATGTAGAGGCCGTGCGTTGTGTATCCGAGGCTCGCGAGTGCGTGCCAGAGCGCGAGACTGTCCTTTCCGCCCGAAACTGCCACGACAACAACGTCCGAGGGCGAAAACATGCGATATCTCGCGATCGTTTTCGCGACGCGCGAGACGAAAAACTCCGTGAAGTGGGGCGCGCAAAGCGCGAGGCGATACGCGCGAAGATCGATGACTGCCGGTGATGAGCATCGCGAACACTTCATCGGTTCTTACCCGCCGCTCACGACATCGATGACGCGCACGGTGCTCCCCGGCTCGACTTTCGTATCTTCGGTCACGAGCGCCCCGTTGACGCTGACGAGCACCGTTTCCGGGTTGAGCGCCAGAAGGTCGAGCAGCTGGCGGACCGTTTGCGGTCCGGGGACCGTTCGCTCACTATTACGGTACGTGATTCTGATCTCCGCAGACAGGGCAATCCGCCCTCCTTTCGGTTGTAACGGCATGGATGTCCCAGTTCGCAAAGTCAAACGCGAGAAGGCGCCGCGCGAGGGGCCGCCGCCCGAGGACGATCTGAATCGCGAGAGCTGCCTCGATCGCGCCGAGCGTTCCCGGGGTGTACCCGACGACAGCGGGAGGCGACGTCGCCCCACGCTTCTCGCCGAAAAGGCACTCGAGGCACGGGCCAGTGTCAGGATACACGACTGTCACGATTCCGCCCTCGCGTTCCACAGCCGCGGAAACGAGAGGGACGCCTGCCTGACGCGCGATCGCGTTCAGCACGAGGCGCGCCGCGAGGGTGTCGAGGCAATCGACGATCACGTGTGGCCCGAAAGCCGCGATGGCACGATCGCTTTCCTCGAGCGGGTCAGTTACGAAAACAACCTCGAGCGCGCTGTCGAGATCCCTGAGGCGCGCGGCGGCGCGAGGCGCTTTCGACTTGCCGACGTCGGCTTCCCCGTACAGAATCTGGCGATTGAGGTTGGAGAGCTCGACCTCTCCATGATCGAGTATCTGAAGGTGGCCGATGCCGGCAGCGGTCAGATACAGGAGGCACGGACTTCCGAGGCCGCCCGCGCCGACGACGGTGACGCGAGCGGAGCGCAGACGCTCCTGGCCCTCGCGTCCGAACCCCGGAATGCCGAGCTGGCGGCTGTAGCGCTCGAACGCATCAGGCATCAGAGAAGGCCCTGGTACTCCATTTCGAGCAGGCGCTTTGTTTCTGCCTCGAGGTCTGGCGGCAAGCCCTCGATGTCGACGTTCAGGAAGCCACGCACGAGGAGCGACGTTGCCTCGTTGGCAGTCAGCCCACGCGACATCAGGTAGAGGATCTGGTCCTCCGCGAGTTTGCCGACCGCTGCTTCGTGCGACAACTCCACATCCTTTTTGCGAGCGTCGAGCTCGGGAACGGCGTAAATGCGGGCATCGTCGGAAAGCAGGAGTCCCTGGCATTCGAGGTGCCCCTTGACTCCCGCGGTTTCGCTGACGAGAAGCCCGCGCGACACGATTTCCGATCTATCATCCGCTATGACGCGACTGATGATTTCCCCACTCGTCTCGGGCGCCTGAAACACGATCTTTCCGCCCACGTCGAAGCGCGAATGACCGAGGCCGTAGAGAATGGAGTTCATGCGAGCGCGAGCTCCCGGTCCGGTGAGGAACACCGATGGGTACATCTGGAGACTGTCCACTTCGCGGAGGCAGATGTAGTTGTTGATGTAGACACCGCCCTCCTCGACGATTACGCCGGTCCGCGGCCGAACGTGGACCTCCTTGCCCCACGTGTGGACCATGGTGAACGTTACCTTTGCGCCCTTTCGGACGAAAAACTCCGAAATACCGATGTGCATTGCGCTCTCGACGTCTTCTGATGTCGTGCAACCCGTAATGATGTGGAGCTCGCTTCCCGGCTCTGCGATGATCACATTGTGGACGCGCTGCACGAGATCTTTCTTGCCAATGTAGAGGCAGGCCTGAACCGGGCATGTCGTCTTCACGCCTGGCAACGTGCGGATGAAGTAGCCGTGGGTGCGGTGAAGAGCGACCGCGGCCGTGAATTTGTCCGCGTCGGGCTGGACGGCGGTCCACATGATGTCGGTGAGCCACTCGTGCTTCTTGAGGGCGCCGGTCGTTGACATCACCTCGAGTCCTTCCTGCCGCGGGCGAGCGCAGAGAACCTTCGTGTCGCGCTGGAAAAATGTTCCACTCCGACCCTCTTCGCTCGCGATGATGCCCGCGCGGAGGGCGCGCCGCTTTTCGGTTTCCGAAAGATTCTCCGGCTCGATGTACGAATCTTCCTCAGCGGCCGCTTCGAGAAGGAACTGGTTGATGTCGACATCCGGTCCGTAGGCCGGCACCTTCTCGAGCGCGCGTCGGGCTCGTTCTATTCTTTCCTCGTAGGTGGACTGCATCGATCACACTCCAGACACGCTTTGTAGCCCTTGTCCTTTATGTCCTTGAGAATACCGTACGGGTCGCCTTCGCAGGCGACTTTCCCCTCGTAGAGCACGACTGCGCGATCGGCTCTGATGAAATTGAGGATGTATCCGACGTGAGTGATGATGAGGCCGGACCGGCCTCTGAGAAGCTGGTTTATCTCGCGGCCGAGCAGCACGACGTTCTCGACATCGACGCCCGAGTCAGGCTCGTCGAGGAGAAGAAAATCGCTCCGCGCCGCTATCAGCTGGAGGATCTCGGACCGCTTGATTTCGCCACCGGAGAACCCGTAGTTGACATCGCGGTGGAGAAACGAAGACATGCGCAACCGGGCGGCAGCCTCCTCGATTTCCTCGTCGGTCAGTCCGTCGCCAGCGGCAAGGTGGATGAGGTCGATGAGCTTCACGCCACGGAGACGTGGTGCGTGCTGGAACGCAATGCCAAGCCCCATGCGCACTCGCTCGTCGATCGAGAGCGTGGATACGTCGACTCCCTTGAAGAGGATGCGGCCGGATTCGATCGTGTAGCCGGGATAGCCAAGGATCGTGTAGAGAAGCGTCGATTTGCCCGCGCCGTTCGGGCCGAAGAGGCACACGACTTCGCCATCGCGAACCGACAGGTTCACGCCGTTCAGAATGCGCTTGCCGCCGACCGAAACGCGCAGGTCCTCAATGCTCAGTATCGGCTCGGTCATGTTCGCCTACCTTTCGTATGGCTTTATGCGCAATTCTACCGCCTTATCGCGGAAAAGGTCAGTCGTCAGATACCGCTCCCCGGTGTCAGGAAAGACAGTGACGATCGTCGCGCCGCGAAACGAGGCATCGCGGGCGATGGCGAGCGTCGCGGCGAGAGCGGCACCAGAAGAAATGCCGCACAGAATCCCCTCGATCTGCGCAACCTCGCGCGCCGTTTCGAGGGCCTCCTCGCTCGAGACGCGGACGATGCGGTCGACGACCGCGCGGTCGAAGTTGGCGGGAACGAAGTTCGGGCCGATTCCCTGAATGCGGTG
>Ga0272449_1004874_pt1 | contig 10739 bp, 7 predicted proteins | sample YNPCB0241_FD_198679 | JGI IMG/M metagenome (GOLD analysis project Ga0272449, IMG submission 198679) | Hot spring sediment microbial communities from Yellowstone National Park, WY, United States - YNP-CB-024-1 | ecosystem: Environmental > Aquatic > Thermal springs > Hot (42-90C) > Sediment...
TCACCGGTGATGCCGAACAGGCTGCCGAGCAAGAGATGCTGGCAACAGTGCGCGATCGCCTGAGAGCAACTATTCTGAAAGTTGCCCATCATGGGTCGTATACCTCTTCAAGCGACCAGTTTCTGGCCGCTGTGCAGCCAGCGATTGCCATCTACTCGGCCGGACGCAATAATAACTATGGTCATCCACACCGCGAGACCATTCAGGCGCTGCAGCGAATTGGTGCCACCGTGTACGGTACTGACGAACACGGGACGATTATTATCACGACCGATGGTGTTGACTACCACATTCAGACCGGTTATGATCGTCCACCAGTAGCCTATCCAGGGTCGCCAGCCATTGCACCATCCAACAACACGCCCCAGAGAGATCGTGATTGCAGCGATTTTGCGACTCAGGCTGAAGCTCAGGCATTCTTTCTCGCCAACGGTGGCCCGGCCCGTGATCCACATCGATTAGATGGCGATGGAGACGGTATTGCCTGTGAACGTCTTCCATAATGTGAGAGAGGAGTCACTCGATGACAGAAGTTTACTACGAGCAGGGTGTGATTGATCGCTTTGAAGGCGAATACGCAGTGATCCTGGTTGGTCAAGCGCAGCGACCGCTTGACGTAGCACGTGCCATCCTCCCACCGACGGCGCGTGAAGGAGACTGGCTGCGCATTCAATTCGTAGACCATCAGGTGACAGCCATCGAACTCGACCCAGAGACTACTGCCGCAGTCCGTCGCCGCATCCAGGCCAAATTAGCGCGGCTACGCCGGGGAGAGCACTTGCAGCGGGGGGAATAAGAGTCTATCTGAATAGCCCAACGGCACGCCAGGCGATCAAGCCACCGGCAACAGTGGCCCCCCTTTGCGAAAGCAATCATCCGCCGTGGATGTGGTGCACCAGTCTGTCGCGTTCCACGCCGCCCACTAACTGCCGGTACGGAGGACAGAACCGCTGGCGTCGGCGCAGCAGCGATCCGGCATGTGTGGACGACTGCCGCCAAACCGATAGGTGTTCACAGAGAAGGGCAGGAGCGGTTCCAGCACGGCCACCGATCGTCCGCAATACGACAGCCAGTCGTCGTGGTCGTAGTGATTGGAGCGCAGCGGCGCTGTATCCGTACATCTATCAGGTTTCATCCGCCGTACCGTGAGACGATGATTATGAGATAGGCTCGCAGTGTTGAAATTGCGCTCAAGGCGTTTCCAGTGTTGCTGCTACCGATGTTTGCCCGTCAGCAACCATCATTGTCTGTATCTGCACGCAGTAGCCGATATATTTCCTTTTACCATTGATTTGTTACCAAAATTTACCCGCCTGGCTTATGGAGTGTTTGGCTCATTGTATTGGGGGTGTGGCTTACTGCTGCCGATTGTCTTGGTCAGGCGGGCTGTTGCGTCGTTGTCACTCTGCGCATCCAATGAGAGGGGGGAGCGTGCGCCAGAAACTTGAGCATGGATCACGCACTCAGCGCCGTAGCGTATGCCTGGGTGCGCTGGCCTCTGGCCCGCGTGACGCAAGGCGTGAGTAGCACTATTGTACGTCTCTCGAATCGCCAATGCCTGTCACTCCTCCGCAAGCAGGAGGACGAGGGGGTTCGCAAGCAGGGGGCCTGGAGAGTGCTGCAAGCATGGGATCTGAAAGTGAAGGTATGACGGTATACGAATGAGCCAACCGATGAGGAGTAACATGAGTAGTAATCATACACCGTGTACGCAGGCCAAAGGCCTGCGTACCCAGGAGAACCGTGTAGGTCGGAAGGAATTGGCAGCAAGTGTGTGATGGCGCGTTCATCTGATCGATAGTACTACGAAATACTGATCAGCAGCCAGACAAATATACCGATCAGGCCAATTGTACCGACGATCTTTACGAGTACACTGATCAGTTTGACAAGAGCCTCGACCAGTACGCTGAACAACCAATACCCCGCTCGAATCGAGATGACGACAACGACGATGAACATGAGAGTGTTGAAGTCCATTGCTTTCTCCCGTCTATGCTGTGCTGTCCCCTAATCTGTTTACTGCTTAAAGCATATCAAAGCCATTCCCCGGACTACATTCCAGGTTTCATACAATCCGGTCTTTACTGACTCAGAAAGAGACAATCATAATCTCACTAAAACCTCACCTTCCGTACCTTCCGTTTTCATGGTCTAGACAAGCATCAAAAATGAGGTATATTGTACTTACATGCAAGTTAAAACTGTGCAGGAATCCGGCTACGGGTATGCTACAGATTTGCAGCGGAGAGAAGATACTCTGCGTGAAAGCGAATAACAGTAAGGAGAGACAAATGGACGTTGCAGCACCAATTCATTTCATGCCGCATATCCTCTGTGCAACGGATGTAGAAGCGCGTATGAAGAATGAGTTCGACGTTGATCTGCTTTACCAGAGATGATATGTCCAGACTGCGCATGCCCATCTGAAAAGGTTCCTCCCTCAACCGATACCGATATTAATCCCGTAGCCGCTTACACGCTACCCGCACTCTATACTGCTCCTCTTTCAGAAGACTGGACTCTGGCATTTAATCCGCAGGGCGACGCTGGTGTGGTCGTCCTTGATCAGACCGCCTGGCAACTCCTTCACCGGTTTCGTCAACCCAAGCGATTGTTTGATGCCGTTTATGAAGGCGATAATGCGCTAATGGTGCAGCAAGGCATACTTCGTCTGGCTAAATTGCAATTGGTACAGCCTGTTGATCGCCTATCAGCTATGCGACGTATGCCATCGCAGACGTTAACTGCCTGGCTGCACATTACGAATGCGTGCAATCTGCGCTGCGACTACTGCTTCCTCAAGAAGACATCTGAGGCAATGGATGAGATGCGTGGTCGGCAGGCGGTTGATGCCGTGATCCGTTCTGCGGTGGCAAACCAGTTTCGGCGAGTAAAGTTGAAATATGCAGGTGGAGAAGCAACGCTCAACCTTCCTTTAGTTATTATGCTTCACCAGTACGCACGCGACAGCGCAGCACGGCACAATCTGACTCTCGATGGTGTTATACTCAGCAATGGCGTTGCCCTCAGTGACCACCAGATTCGTCAGATCCACGACAGTGACTTGCACTTGATGATCTCACTTGACGGTATCGGTGACCTACACGATAGCCAGCGGCGGTTCGTCAACGGTCGCGGTTCGTTTGCCCGTGTAGCACAAACACTCGACCGACTGGCACAGCACGGTGTGACACTGTCGCTCTCCATCACCCTGTCGCATCGAAATCTTGCAGGGCTACCTGAAACGGTTGCGTATGCACTGAATCGAGGCTTACCGTTTTCGCTGAACTTTTATCGTGCAAATGACTATGCTGCCGCATACACCGACCTTGCGTTTGGCGAAGAGGAGATCATTGCGGCAATGAAAGCGGCTTTTGCGGTTATCGAACAACATCTGCCGCCGTACCGTCTCGCACTGCTCGATCTGGTGCGGTTCGATGTTCCTCACGATTATACCTGTGGTGTCGGTAATTCGTATATGGTTATTGACCAACGTGGAAGGGTAGCAAAGTGTCACATGGCGATTGAGCAGACGATTACCGATGTTGATGCGCCTGATCCACTGCGTCTGATTCGCGAGGATACCAAAGGCATTCAATACATTCCGGTTGATGAAAAAGAAGGATGTCGGACGTGTACGTGGCGCTACTGGTGCGCTGGCGGCTGCCCGGCACTAACGTATCGTGTAACGGGACGCTTCGATGTCAAGTCACCGAACTGCCGTATCTATCAGGCCCTCTTTCCAGAAGTGCTGCGGTTGGAGGGATTGCGTTTGCTGCGGTACGCAGGCGGGCGGCTGGGCGCGGCAGCACAGTGCTCGTAGCTCTGGCATACCGGGTGCCGAATTAACTTCGTTACAAGAATACACCGCAGCGACGCTAAGAGTGCAACGCTTTATACCAAGCACTCGCTACGTCCGCTGCGGTTAGATAGACATCTGGCCAACAATCAGCAGGGATGCTACTCGATTAGCAATGCACAACGTTCAAGGAGATCGCGCATCGCCGACCTTTTTCCTCGAACTGGATAGTCCTGCTCGAATGTGCGTACTGCCTGCGCAACGATGTCTAATTCTTTGGCGCTCAAATCCTTCAATCGGTTATACACACTGTTTTGTCCACGCAATCCACCGGGATCGCTGAGTGTGTAATGGGGGTCGCTGCCCATGAATACCCGATCATACTCAAATGCCAGCGCATAATAATGGATCGCATAGCGCAAGCTATCATCGACCGTCCGAAAATCTACCTTGCTGTCTTCAACGAACAACTTGGCAAGTCTGAGATGTTCATCTTCAATACGCTTCAAGTTATCCTTCAAGTTTTCCTCCGACCGGTTGCGACGATAATGAGCGAAGAGGTGGTGCCCGATCAACATATGGATGCGTGCAAGTTCGTTGAATACTTGGGGATGATAGATGTTCGGGTCTTGGGAATTCGGTAGCCTTTCACCAGTGATCAGGTAGTTAGAGGGGATTGCTTCACGTGCTTCACGCAGACCCTTCTCGATGATGTCCGGTCGTTCTCCATGAAAGCCTGCATAGGCCATATTGACTCCGGCAACAACTTGACGGAATGAATTTCTTTGGTCACGTGCAAGGCGGATGGCGCTTTCTAGTGTCTCCACACTCTGATCCAACAGTGCGCCGCGGTCTTCTTCCAACAACGAAGGATGACCGCACTTTATTGCGATGAGACGGCGCAGCGCATCTCCTTTTTCAATTAACGGCTCGATCCGGCGTAATGACGAGCCTATCTCACCGAAGATTTCATAGGCCTCCTGCGCATATTGGATTGCCTTCCGCAAGCACTGAATGCGTTGATTAAGATCATCATGATGCTTTGCTGATCGACGCAGCACCTCGGCCAGGTTCCGCAATGCTATTCCTTGTCCCATGAGGTATCCGACGGCCCTGAATAATCTCAGCGCACGCTCTGCATTGGCCTGTGCCAGCTTATGATTGCCAGCATTGATAAGGACGAGTGAGAGAGTGGCGTAGCTCAGGCCGATCAATACCCAGTCACCCAGTTCCTTGCGGATCTTAAGACTTTCCTCGACCAACCTCTGGCCATCGGTAAAGCTTCCCTCCTCACTCTCAGCAAATCCAAGGTTGTTTAGTATCGAGGCCAGGTAGACTGGCATCTTAACCCTTCGCCAGCGAGTAGCGGCACGACGGTATTCTTTGATAGCCTGGTGTACCTGCCCACGAAACCGCAACCCGAATCCGCGAACCTGATGCACCAGCGCCAGCAGACTGTTAACGAGCAATTCTCTCGTCTCAGAAACGTTCGCTGATTTATCCACGTCGCTCAAGATTTGTTCGGCATCATCTAGCAGGCTTTTAATACGTTCAGGGGATTGCTCCTCTTCTGTGCCGCGTTCAGTCATTGCCAGCGCTTCCCAAATGTTGAGCGCAGCTTTGATTATCTGATCAATGTTTTGCTGCCGCAATCGCTGCGCTTCCCGAATGACAGCAAGGTAATTTCCCTCCCCATACAGGCGCACTACAGGGGAAATTTTGGTAACACCCACCACCACTTCGCGTTCCAGACCATCAATGTATGGTTGCTGCCCTGACGGGTCGCGCTCATCGAGGAATGCCAGCAGCTCTGCCTGGAGCTGAATATCAAGCATGGTGTTACCGGTTGAGGTCGCGTAGGAGCTCAGGTTGAAGTACTCCCGAAACCCGTCGTATGGCTTATACCGCAGGGTGTAGTACATAAGTTCGACCATTAAACGATGCTTCTCCTGTTGAACACTGGTGATTCGAGCGATACGCTCGTGATCGAGGTGCGGTGCTTCCTCGACTGAGTGGTTTTCCTGCTCAATTGGCGTGTACAGGTCGTTGAGTTGCTTATTGCACTCGTCGATCTGTGCCCGGTACCATTGAAGAATGTTACGGTTGACATCACCCGCGTCCCGGTCATCGCCCGGCTGATTATAGATCTGTCGCCTCAGGATAGCGTACATCTCGTCGTGCAGGAAGTAGCGCCTATCGCGCACCTTAATGAACGATAGACGACTGATCGCCTCGAGATGGCTAAGTACTTCACCATCTGGCTTGTGGAGCAGAGTCTTCAGCAGTTGACGATCAACGCCTTTTGGTGCGCGCCCCAACGCAAGGAGCACATCTTTGATGCCTTTAGTGGACATCATACGATTGACGATCTGCTGCTCGAGTTCCTCTTGTGCACGCGCAGGATCGGTATCGACATCGAGGATGTCTGGTATTTGCCCGAATCCGGAAATGCTGATGTAATCGGCCAAAAGTGCAAGCATAATCGGCGCACCGCCGGAGTAGCGGTACACCCGCTCCCTGTCCTGCGGCTTCAGATCGCGCAGTGTATCCGCAACCGCTTGCTCACCCGCTTGTTCGGCGGCTCGCGCCACTGCGTCGAGATATTCGTTTGTTTCCTTTGGGGTGAATGGTTCTACTTCGATACGTGTTAGACGAATTGCCGGATGGTTCTCAAGGTCTGGGAAGAGATGGCGAATCTGGTTGCGACCGGCAACCAGAACAGTAACGTTGCCCCAGTGGGGTAGGGTCTCGATCAGCCATTGCCAGGCTGCGGCCACCTGAAATGGCGGACGTTGCTCAGTTGCGCCGTAAGCAATGCGTTCAACCGTATCAAGCGCAATCACGACGTGCTGCGACTGCGAGAAACGGTTGAAGTCGGTGATGAATGCTTGCAATGTCTCCTGGGTTGCTTCGGCAATCGCACGCACATCCCCCGAGATCTGCGCTTTGTACTGCTGCGCACGTTTTTCCTCAAAGGTGCGGAAGTGACCACTATTGGCAACGTTCAGTGAGGCGTAGATCGCACTGGCAAGCGCTAGACTACTGTGATACTGCATGTCGTACAGATCAACTACCTGCTGTGCCAGGAAAAGTCCGGGTTTGCGTCGCTTGAACGTGTCGTTCAAAATGCGCGTTTTGCCGATACCACCCTTACCGTACAGGGCAATAATAGATGCTCCCGAAGTACTAGAGATCGCTGTATCAATCTGTTTAAGTATCGCCTCCCGTCCAACCAGGTCAGGAGTTGCCCATGCTCCAGTATAACGCTCAAGTTCATGCTCACTCATAGCAAAGTCCTCTTTGTCGTTCATGCGAATGAGACAGAATGACCGACATCTTCCGCTAGCACCCTACGATGGTATTCGGCGCGCTGTTCGAAGTACTGCCTACTGTTCGGATACCTTTTCGCCCAGTCTTCGTACAGATTTACAGCCCGTTCGTGCAAGCGTCGCCAGACTTCTCGCTTTTGCGATTTCAGAAGCTGTTCAAGAACAGTACGTACTGCTTCGTCGAGGACGTACCTTGCATCTTGCCAGCGTCCTAGGTTCGTTTCAAGCAGAAGATCTCGCAAGCCACGCATAGCTTTAATCGTGTATTCTGGTCCCTCCGGTTTCGTATTACGCAGTTCCGCTAGAAAGTAAGGCATCTCATGTTCACGAAACCCATCCTTGAGCACACACAGCGCATTGAGTACTTCTCGCAACTTGTCGCGCCATTGCGCGGGTATCACTTCTAACAAGCGGCTTGCTACATCCTCTAGCACTTTGTCATCAATGGTCGCGCTATTGATTGCTTGTTCGAGATCATCACTCTTCGGTGATCTGCCGAGCACCTGATGCACGAATGCTCTGGCAAGCAACTCGTTCGTCAGTGGATACCCGCCACCTAGGTTGATCACTTTCTTTGCTAGTTGTTCGATCGCTTCGTCGGAAAGATTGGCAGCTATGAGTGTATCTTGTGGTGATTCTTGAGGTGATCCTTGAGATGATTTTTGAAGTGATTTTTTTATCTGCTTGGTAACCTGTTCAAGCGAGAAAGGATTGAGCGATTGGTCTTCACGTTCGAGGCGCAGATAAGGAGATTTCCAGAGATATGGACGGCCACGGCCTGTCATAATGATTAAAACACGTGGTAACGCTGCAAACGCGGCGAGCAGGTAGCGTTCTAAATAATCGAGGAAGCCCCTGTTTGCTTCGAACACCGAGTCTAGAATCAGGCAGATTATCAGGTCTTGTTCTGATTCCAGCTTTTTTCTGAGGTCCTGTGCCAGCCATGCGGAGAGATCGCGCAATGAAGCGTAAGGTGAGCGAACAATGTCAAGTTGTTTTGCGATCCAGGCAAGAAGCTCCTGAAGCAAGTGTTCGTAGTGCCGCTCATCCCCGCTTTCGATCTGAGATATATCATTGCTGGTGATATACCATTCTCGTTCACCTACTTGCAATTCTTTAGGGGGCGGTGTAAGACTGATTAAGAACGATACGATGCGATAATCTGGTATCCGAGTGGATGCTTTCTCTTTTATAGCAGAGCGATGTATAGCAGAGCGATGGAGATGAAGTGCCAGCCAGCTTTTGCCTAATCCACGTTCGCCTCGAAACACTATTGTCCGCACCTGCTCAGCATCGCCGCGTGCAATGTTCTCAAGTGCCTTGGTTACCGTTTCGATCTCTTTTTCACGATTGACAAAGAGATCGGCTCGGTACACCGGTGGATCGGTTTGTGTCATGCTTATCCTCCCGTTCCCTTGATCAACGAACATGCTTGAAATCCTGGACATGGAGCCGGTGCCCTGCCAGGCTAGACTGTGTTGGTTCTTATCAACGCGATGGCAGCGATAGACTGCGCTGGGTTGCGTAATGGTGATACCAGGCGATAGCATAGCGAATGTCCTCCTCATCAAGTTGCCATCCGTCGTTCAAACGCGCCGCGTAATGTAAGATTGCCTTCCGAGTTACCTGGAGTGCAATGCGCGGCAAAGGCGGCAGATTTTTCACAATCTGTTGTTCGACATTGGTTAGTGCCGGCGTGCTAATAGCGTCGAGCGACTCGAAGCGTTCTTCGGAAGCAACGGAAATGCGTTTCCGTAGCATACTCACCAGTAAGTCGTGGTTCCAAATGATACGAGCTATCTGCGTGGAAATAGCATGGTGGTGAAGGTATTCAGTTATAGCAGATTCTAGCGAATCGGGGATGAATAGTTTGATAAAGGTTTTCGATTTAGCCCACGTTTCAGAGCGATCAAATAGCTCGAAAGCCCATGGTGCTGCGTGTTGAGAGTCTTCCTGATTTTCATATATTGCATCGAGGCCATCAATTAGAAGCAGAACATGGCTGAAGCCGAGCGCGTCGGTCACGACCTCGACAAATGTCTGAAAGACCTCCTCCATCCGCCCACGCATAGCGTCAGTTCCAGACGTTGCTAACGTATTGCAAAACCGATCAAGAACATCAGGTGGCGGCGGTGCAGTGAGAGCGTATGTTCGTTCCAAAAGCGGGGTCAATCCAGCAGGAGTGCCGATTTCACGTAGAATAGCAAGGTAGTAATCGAGTGGTCCTGGTAAACCAGCGCGCAGAATGGTGGTTATGGTTCGGATATCCGTACTTGATACTCTGAATAACCGCTCTGGACGAAAGGCCAGACCTGTGAGCAACGCACAGGCACCGGCTTCAAGCAGCAAGTGTAGATGCTCCCTGGCAGTTGGCGGCTTTCCGGTAAGCGGCACTATCCCTAAATTATAGGGAAGCGGAAACGGATATGATCCGCCGATGTCGAACCAGCTTGTCCTGGTAACGGCAACGCGCATTGCGGTTTTGCCACCACCTGGCGGGGCGATGATGATAGTCGGTTTATTTTCCAGTGCAACACGGAATATTTCGAGGTCAACAGTGTATTCGGATAAATGAGGATCACTCGATGCTTCCAGATGAACATACGGGTCGAACCGTAGACCGATGCGCCGGAACCAGTCGGCCGATTCAAGAGTGTGCTTTTCAGGCTCACCGTTATCATTCACAAGAGTAACCATACCTTATCTATAAATTATCGGCGCATGTAACGTTGTCACTTGTGATGCTGTGGTGCAGGATATTGGCCTTTTCGCATTAGAATGGCATAGAACTTGTGTTCGCTAGACACAGTCATAAATCTTTATATAAGCATACCATCTGCATGTCTCGTTTGTCCTTCAGAATGGTTGCACAAAACATAGCTTCATCTCACCATAACCTCACCAACTGGTTTCTGGCCGATACCGTGTCAAACAAATGTTTTACAATCGGCAGGAAGGGTGTAGCAATGGATCGTTTCATATAGAGTGTTCCAATTTGACTCCCCATCCGCGATCGGTAACGATATAGATTGGACGGCGGGGATCAGGTTCGATGATCCGACGCAGGCGCAGGATTGCATTATCGAGCACGTTGCTCCACTCGGTGGGTTCTTGCCAGCCGCGGTCATCGCGGGCGCGTGGCTCTTCAGCAAGACCCAGATAAGCGCGGTAGTAGAGTTCGCTGCGCGGGACACGCCGTGAGCGGTTCTCGTAGAGATAGCGAAGCAGCCGGTAGGAACGTGGTTGCAACCCAACAATCTCGGCCTCACCGATGAAGACACGGTCGGTTTTAAGGTCAATGGAGAGACGGGGCGGATGGGTGCGCTTGAGCGAATTCCATACGCTATGAGGAAGTGGATGCGATGCGCCAGCAGCGGCAAAAGCATCCACCAACGGGCGAATCAATCTGAGCCAGCCGCGTGGCGTGCTTCCGCCGTAGCGTTGCAACCAGTCACGGATATCCCGATCGGCCACACAGAGATCGCTCAAGTGCAGTGATGGTTTCCCTATCTTCGCTGCAATGTGGCGTTCAGTGATTGTCGTCAATTGTTCTGGCGTCCACGTGAGAGTTTCTAGCTCAATGCGATCTTTAACAATACCCCAACTTC